>Ga0209088_10001069_pt1 | contig 18143 bp, 18 predicted proteins | sample S_140625_EF_Meta_FD_187324 | JGI IMG/M metagenome (GOLD analysis project Ga0209088, IMG submission 187324) | Freshwater microbial communities from Lake Simoncouche, Canada to study carbon cycling - S_140625_EF_MetaG (SPAdes) (version 2) | ecosystem: Environmental > Aquatic > Freshwater > Lake ... | reverse complement strand
ACTTCACACCACTGCTGAGTCTCATCACCGGGCTTTAATTGTTGAGGTAATGGGTCGTCATGCCGGTTGGATTGCGTTGCACTCAGGACTTGCAGGTGGTGCTTCATGCATATTAATTCCTGAAGTTAAGTTTTCAGTTGATCAAGTTTGTAAATGGGTTGAATCAAGATTTGAGCAAAGCTATTCACCAATCATTGTTATTGCCGAAGGTGCAATCCCACAAGATGGCGATATGGTTACAAAAGATCAAACCCTTGATTCATTTGGCCATGTTAAGTTGTCTGGAATCGGTGAGTGGCTTGCTAACCAGATTGAATCTAAGACTGGCAAAGAAGCTCGAACATCAGTATTAGGTCATATCCAAAGAGGTGGCACACCAACCGCATTTGATCGAGTGCTTGCTACTCGCTTTGGTTTGCATGCAATTACCGCTGTCCATGATGGTGATTGGGGCAAGATGGTGGCCCTGCATGGCACAAAGATTGAGCGGGTGCCATTGGCATCTGCGACCACAAAATTGAAGATAGTTGATACACAGCTCTATAAAGAAGCGGAGATCTTCTTTGGGTAATGATGCGTGCCTAATTAGCCACATCAATCCCAATAGATTGCCTACCATTATCTAATGAGCGCTAACTCGATATTTAAAGCTGGACTAGTTGCTGCCCAACAGCCAGCATGGCCAGATGCTGCCGCAGTTAAATCTGCCGTATCTGAACTAGAGAGTTTTCCACCACTTGTATTTGCTGGTGAATGTGACAATCTAAAGAAGCGTATTGCTGAAGCAGCTGATGGACGAGCATTCTGGTTACAAGGTGGAGATTGTGCTGAGACCTTCGTAGGGGCCACTGCAGATTCAATTAGAAATCGAATTAAAACAATATTGCAGATGGCAGCAGTTCTTCAGTATTTCTCATCCCTGCCAGTTATCAAGGTCGGGCGCATGGCTGGACAGTTTGCTAAGCCACGCAGCAATAATGATGAAACTCGAGATGGTGTAACACTTCCGGCATACCGGGGAGATGCAGTTAATGATATTGAGTTCACTAAAGAATCAAGAACTCCTAATCCAAAGCGATTAGTTCAGGTATATAACACCTCGGCTGCAACATTAAATCTTGTTCGTGCCTTTACCCAAGGTGGATTTGCTGACCTGCGCCAAGTTCATAGTTGGAATAAGGGTTTTGCTGCTGATGCCAGATTTAGCGCTCGCTATGAAGAGATGGCAAATGAAATCGGCCGCGCAATCCAATTCATGCAATCTGCTGGTGTTGATCCAGAATCTTTTAAATCAGTTGATTTTTACTCAAGCCATGAAGCATTGATTTTAGAATATGAGAAGGCTTTAACGAGAATAGATTCACGAACAAATAATCCATATGATGTTTCAGCCCACTTTGTTTGGATTGGTGAGCGCACAAGACAATTAGATGGTGCTCATATGGATTTTGCCGAAAAAATTCATAACCCAATTGGTGTAAAACTTGGGCCAAAGACAACGGCTGAGGACGCACTTGCAATAATTAAGCGACTAAACCCAAGTAATGAACCAGGACGTTTAACTTTTATCACTCGAATGGGTGCTGGAACTATTCGTGAAAAACTACCTGCTTTAGTAGAGGCTGTAACTAAATCTGGCGCTAAGGTTTTATGGGTCTGCGATCCAATGCATGGCAATACCTATGAGGCACCAAGTGGTTATAAGACTCGTAAATTTGATGATGTAATGGATGAGGTTCGTGGATTTTTTGAGGTCCATAAAAAGCTTGGTACGCACCCAGGTGGAATTCATATTGAACTAACTGGAGATGATGTTACAGAGTGTGTTGGTGGTGGAGAGCAAATTAGCCATGAAGATCTTGCAACTCGATATGAAACTGCCTGCGACCCAAGACTTAACCATACTCAGTCTCTAGAACTAGCATTTTTAGTTGCTGAAATGCTAAGAGATCATAAAAAATAAGTATTCCCTTTATATCAAAATAGGTTTAACCTCAGTAAGTGCTTTCAAAGACCTCTTTTAAAACTCCAATTGGAAATCTTTATTTAATCGCAGATCAGCAGATTTTATTAGCTGCTGGATTTAGTGGTTTCGATGATTTGATACCAAGATTATCTCCGACTGATTCTGTCCGAGAGATTGAACAAGTAAATGAGATTCCAGTAATTAGTGAACTTATTTCTGACTATTTCAGAGGTGATATTTCATCACTTAATTCAATTAAAGTTCGCCAACCTGGTGCACCTTTTTATCAGTCGGTATGGAAAGAAATGCGCAAGATTCCAGTTGGAAAAACTTGGTCTTACTCAGATCTAGCAAAACGGGCTGGGTCGGCTAGCGCTGTTCGAGCTGTTGGCACCGCATGTTCTAGTAACTTAATTGCAGCAATAGTTCCTTGCCATCGAATTGTTAAAAGCGGTGGATCGCTTGGAAATTATGCTTACGGTGTTGAGGTTAAAGAGTGGCTACTAAAGCACGAGGGCGCGTTGAAGTAATTGAGGTAGTACTTGATTTACGGTTTCAATATCACCATTTGTGAGATCCAAATGTGTCACAAGTCGTAAGTATTTTGGACCAAGAGCACTAGATAAAATTCCCTTTTCCTTCAACTGAGCAGACAAGTCACTTGCAGTTATTTTTAATGAAGTAATATCTAATCCCACTATGTTTGTATCAACAGTAGATGGATCGATAAGTTTTGGTGCTACTGCATAAATTGCATTAGCTATTGATTTGGCTCTTCGGTGATCATCTTTAAGAAGAGGTAGATTGTTATCTAAGGCGTAGTGACCGGCTGCAGCTAAAATTCCAGCCTGACGCATACCTGCCCCATACCGCTTACGCCATTGGCGGGCTTTTAGTACTCGTTCCTTTGTAGAAAGCATTAACGAACCAACTGGAGCGCCAAGTCCTTTAGAAAGACATACGCTTATCGTGTCAAAGTATTTTCCATACTCTTTAAAATCTACTCCACTTGCAATATGAGCATTCCAAATTCTGGCACCATCAAGGTGCAATGAAATTCCAAGTTTTTCACTTTCTTGTCGTAATTTCTTTATTTCCTCAAGAGGCTGGACAGTACCGCCACCAAAGTTATGGGTATTCTCAACTGCAATTGCTGTAGTTGAAACAAGATATGGTCCGGAGTCTGGTCTTGCAATATTTAATGGATCATCAGCAGAGAGAAGTCCTCGATTTGCTAACCAAGTGCGAGTTGTTATGCCGCTAAAAACTGCGCCAGCGCCTAATTCTGCTCTAACTATATGAGAATTTGTTTCAGTGATTAATTCTTCACCAGGATTAACTAACATTCGAATTGCTAACTGGTTTGCTAATGAGCCACTTGGACAAAATAAAGCTGCCTCTTTACCAAATAATTGTGCAACTCTTTCTTCTAGGGAGTTTATTGTTGGGTCTTCGCCATAAACATCATCACCAACGGGTGCCACCGCCATTGCATCACGCATGCCAGCAGAGGGCTTAGTTACTGTGTCGGATCTAAGATCAATCAAAGGATTAGTCATGGTGGAATGCTCTCACATCTTTTTTACGGGCATCAGACCAGATTACAAGCCCCATTGCCACCATTACCAGGAGGCCGCCAGTAATGATTTTTACTGTTAGGGGATCGCTATTGAAATAAAGGCCGAAAATAACTGCAAATGGAGTTTCTGTGGCTAGCAATACACTAGCAGCGGTTGCACTCATTACTGATTGAGCTTTAGTTTGTACAAGAAATGCTAAGAAGGTTGCAAAAAATGCAGTAAATAAAACCGCTAACCACACAGATGAATCTGGTGGAAGCTGGAATCCATCTTTAATTGTAAAAAAAGATGCCATGACAGCTAAAGTAGTTATTTGAATCAGAGTCAGAGCATAGGTATTTCCACCATCGCTCCACTCACCTAGAGCCACGAAGTGGGCTCCGTATAATATTGCTGAGATTAAAACTAAGGTTTCGCCTACTCCAATTGAAACTCCATTGAAGGATATTAGGAATAGTCCAATAGTTGCCAGTAAAACTGCAAGCCATTGAATTTTTAATACATGCCGGCGGAGAATAATTAACGAGATCAGGGGTGTGAAAACTAAGTACAGCCCAGTGATAAAACCGGTATTTGAAACTGTTGTATTAGTGAGCCCAAAAGTTTGAAATATGTAACCACTACCTAACAGGATTCCAGCAAAAATTCCCCGAAAAATAAATTGTCTGCTAAGTCCACGGAAAGCAGTTGGTCGATAAATGAACATTAGAATCGCTGCAACAATGAATCGTGATGCTAGAAAAGAAAAGACATCCTGCTTAGCTAGTGAATCTTTCATAATCACGAAAGATCCACCCCATACTGCGGCAGTACCTAACATTGCTATGTACAAGAGATTTTTACTCTTCATTTTTTATCTCTCATTTTTTTAAGTAGCGCTACTTCACTTCCATGCTCTGGTTCTGCGCCCGGTGTCTCTAAAATCAGAGGCGCATTAGCTATTGCCGGGTGGGAGATAAGCTCTGCAAATGGCTTGGTACCAATTTCACCTTTACCGATATTTTGATGACGATCCTTCAAATTCCCACAAATATCCATTGAATCATTTACGTGAATTAATTTAATTCGTTCAATTCCCACAATCTTAACTAATAGATCCAAAGTTTCAGTCATACCACCTGGCTTTTTAATGTCATGGCCAGCTGCAAATACATGGCAGGTATCAAGGCAAACACCAACCTTTGGGTGCCATTCAAGTGCATCAAAGTATTTAGTTAGATCATCAAGTTTTTTTACAAGTGATTGACCTTGTCCAGCAGTTGGTTCGAGTAGAAGCCATGGATCATCATCTTTAAGATTATGCAGGATGGGCATTACGCCTTCATGGATTTGCTTCCATGCTTGATCAACATGTGTCTCATCAACAGCTGAACCTGTGTGGACTACAACCCCATGCGCACCAATCTCGCGACCTCGCTTTAATGAGTATGCAGTAGCAGCAAGTGAGTTCTCATAAGTCGAGATTGTAGGTGAACCTAAATTTATTAAAAATGAAGCGTGAACATATGGCTTAATGTCATGCTCATTAGTTTTTGCTTTAAATGCTTCATCCATTGCTGGGTTCGGTGCTGAGGTAGCCCAAGTCCGTGGGCTAGATGCAAAGACTTGAATAGTTTCCGCTTTGATTGTTAATGCATATTCAATTGAGCGAGTAGCCATACCGCCAGATGTGGGCACATGTGCACCAATTCGAATCGAGCTTTTAGCAGCAGCCATTTGGTGAGCCTACCTGAGAGTTGACTTACTTACTCTATCGAAGAGTAATGGTGACTAATGTGCCCTGCTTAACTTTGCTACCAATAGCCGGAGTGATGTTATTTACCTTTCCAGAACCCTTTGTACTAACTTTTAATCCAAGATTTTCTAGGTCGATACTCGCATCATTTTTGGTCTTACCTAATACATTCGGAACAAATACAAACTCAGGTCCTTTTGAAATGGTTAACGCGACTTTACTTCCCTTACCAATCAGATCAGATTTTTCTGGAGTTTGAGTTATAACCTGGCCCTTAAATATGTTGTCACTAAAACTATAATTAACATTAACGTCAAAGCCTAAGTCATTTAGCTCTGATAGAGCCTGCTCTCCACCTTTACCAACGTAAGATGAAAGTGACAGCTGTTCAATTCCTTTGCTTACAACCAAGTTGACTACTGATTTACTTTTTACTTCGCTACCTTCTTTTGGGTCACTTACAATTACAAACCCAGCAGCAATTTTCATATCAAAGCTTTCAGATATTTGACCAACGGTTAATCCGAGATCGGATAGTTGTCCGGATGCTACATCTGGTGTCATACCTTGCAACACGGGAATAACAATTCGTTCTTGTCCTTTTGAGACTATTAGTCCAACAGTTCCAGAAGGGGATACCTTGCCGCCTCCACCTGGTTTGGTAGCAATAATCTTTCCTTTTGCAACATCTTCACTGAATACCTCTTCAACAACTTCAATATTTAACCCAAGATTTTTTAAACTATTCTTGGCTTCACTTTGACTCATTCCTACGAGTGAAGGAACCGAAATTTTACCGGCGTTAAGTATCTTATAACTACCAAAAAGAATTACGACTAGTAAAAATAAAGCAATTATTCGATTTCGGCGCACTCTTCTAGATACTTTGCGTTTTTTAGTTCTTATTGAGTCTTCAGGCTTAGAGATGTTAATTGGTTTGGAGGACATTAATTGAGAAGTTTTTTCTTTTATCCCCCCAAAAGCAGAGGTCACTGAAACTTTTCCTCTTTTACTTTTCTTGATCGCCATCGGTGGTAAATCAAGTTCCAAACTCATCTGGCGACGCTTTGGGTCAATTTGGGCTTGGATCTCTTTCAATTTACTTAATAATTCTTCTGCATTCTTTGGTCGATGATCTGGATTAGGTGCAGTTGCCTCATAAACTAACTCTGCCAAAGAAGCTGGAATCTCGCTTTTAATTGTTTGTATATTAGGTATTCGATCATTTACATGTCGATAGGCGATTTGAATTGGCGTTTCACCACTGTATGGCTTTGAGCCAGTAAGCATCTCAAATAGAACTATTCCGACTGCATAGATATCACTTCTTGCATCCGCTACGCCTCGCTGAACCTGTTCTGGTGATAAATATGAAACACTGCCAAGGACGACACTTGATTCCACAGTCATCGTCTGCCCCATTGCCATATTCCTGGCTAGACCAAAATCAGCAACTTTAATTCTTCCATCTTTTGAAATTAAAATATTTTCTGGCTTAATATCTCGATGAATTATTCCAATCTTATGCGCAGCGGTGAGGGCGCTAAGTACAGGGTTAATAAGTTGAAAAGTTTGCTCAACTGTTATTGAACCATTTTCATTCAAGTAATCTCTAAGAGTACTTCCCTCAACCAACTCCATCACAAGAAATACTGCTGGCGGCCCACCTTCATTCCAGCCTTGGTCTTGAATCGAAACAATATTTGGGTGTGACAATGCAGCAGTTGCTTTAGCTTCTTTTATAAATCTAGAAACGAATGCTTCATCATTGGCAAGATGAGCATGCATAATTTTTACCGCTACCGGGCGATCTAGGCGAGTGTCTAGGCCAGCATAAATCGTGGCCATGCCTCCAGATGCAATCTGTCGCTGCAATAGGTAGCGATTATCAATTAGCTCGCCAGTTAAATCAGACACAATGAAAGTTTAGAGAAAAAATCTTAAAATTAGAGTTTATGGCGCGCCATTCAGGGTGTAATCCGCGACATTCTTACTTAATTCCATCAAAAAATGATTATTTTGATCAATTAAAAATTTAATCATTTCCTGTTCTACTTGCTCGCCATCTCGGGCAATTACTCGGTTGAAGCCAAGATTTGGATCGCATTCAATCCAGATAATTTTATTTATATAAGGACGGAACTCTCTTTGCGCAGCACCAACTCCCTCCAGAATTAAGTACTTAGTTTGTAGGATTGTTTTAAAATCTGTAAATCTATTTAATTTCCAGTCGAATATTTGATAGATAACTGGTAATTGTTTATTCATTGGCTCAAGTAATTGAGATATTACTCGAGCTGTTAGTTTTTGCGATAGCGGGTTATTCCAGCCATCATAAAGATCATCCATGTGAACTACAGATGATTCGTTCAAATCTTGCGCCAATTTCAGCGCTAGTGTGGTTTTGCCAGACCCAGCGACACCATCTATGGCGATTAAGGTTGTTTTACTGTTTTTAATACTTTTAATCTCTTGTAAGAGATTTTGATAGTCAATCATAAATAAACTTTTTAGATTCTCTATTCCACCGAATCCATCCCCAAAGAGCGACTACGGTGAATATTAGATAGAGGACTCCAGTTAAATATAACCGACCGTTAAAGTATTGATATGTATAAGCAGCATCAACAATTAACCAAAGTGGCCACGCTTCAAACCTTTGCCAAATCATAAGTAGTTGAGCAATTACACTGCCAACAAAACCAAACGCTTCAATTGCTGATGATGCAGCTCCAATTCTTGTGAGGATTGGCCAAAGAGATATGGAAGCTGTGCATAAAAGTAGAAATACGAGCAGGCGTTCTTTGTTATTTGATTTTCTCGGTTTTGCCCCAGTAATTCCCCAGCCAAACCATCCCATTACTCCGCCAGCAATAAATATTAATTGGAGTGCGCTGCTTGCGTAATATGCAGATTGATAAAAGAGTACGGCGTATAACAAACTGCTAATCGCCCACAATGGCCAGGTTGTGCGCGGTCCCAGTACGCCAAGTATCACGCCGACCAATGAGGTTATAAATGCAATTGTTTCTAAAATAGAAATAAGTAACTCCCTTCCAATTCGCATTACCGAACTGGTCAACCGGTCGGTCTGAAGTTCAGACCCTCTCAGCTAAATCTCTTAGCTCCCGTGTTATTTATCCTAGCGCAGGAAACCAACATAAAAGTTGTCTATAGTTACCGTGTGCTTAAGTATGGGTATATGGCGATGTTGATATTCACAGTCCTTGGCTCATTTTGGCTTGAAATAATATTAAAAATTGGTGTCCTAAAAAGAATAAAAAGAGTACTTCTTAGCATTCTTCCGGTAATTATCTTCTTCTTGATCTGGGATGCATACGCAATTGACCGTGGTCATTGGTATTTTGACCATGACCAAATTCTAGGAATTTTTGGTCCCTTTAAAATTCCACTTGAAGAGTTTCTTTTCTTTCTGATAGTTCCAATTGCTGCAATTATGACTATCGAAGGAGTTAGAACGGTTAAGAAACATTGGAAAGTTGGAGATGAGCAGTGATCTACTCAGATATCGCTATCTTTGCGCTTTTATTTGCAGTTTTTTTTGACCTTTTTTTAATTAAAACTCAATTACTTACTCGGGCTGCTTTTTGGACAAGCTATGCAATCATTTTGCCATTTCAATTACTAACAAATTGGTGGTTAACCTCTCGCAATATTGTTATGTATAACCCGGATGCAATTATGGGAATCAGGATTGCATCAGCTCCACTTGAAGACCTTCTATTTGGTTTTGCTTTAGTACTTTCGGTGATGGCTATGTGGGTTTATTGGGGTCGCAAAGGAATTCAAAGAAAATAACTACCGAGATTTCCGCGCTTTGATATATGCCGGAAGTGCAACCTTTAATCTTCGCCAATTAGATGTCTTAGCCCGTTTACTAAATATTTGATAATCAATCTTTTCAACTTCATCAACTATTCCACAATATAATTCACTAGCAGCTTCTATACATGCTCTGCTTTGAGCGCTTAGTAAAGTGATACCGGCTTTTGCTTCTGCTTGCAAACTTCTTACTCTTTGAATCTGCTCTCTTAATGCATTTTTGATTTGTGGTGTAACGATTCGCTCTTCCAACATCTCCCGGCTCACTCCATGGGATTGAAGTTCAGTTACTGGTAGATAAACTCGACCTCTAGTTAAGTCTTCGCCAACATCTCTAATAAAATTTGCTAATTGAAATGCAGTACCAAGTTTCTCCGCAGCGATATTTGCTTCACTCATTGATTGCTTTGAAACTGTTCCTAAAATAGGTACCATTTGTAAACCAATTACAGCTGCAGATCCGTAAACATATTCGTATAAATCTTCATAGGTGTGATATTCAGTAACAGTAAGATCCATGGTCATTGAATGAAGAAACGCTTCAAAATATGAAATTGGAATACTAAACCTGTTTACAGTATCTACAAGAGCTGCGCCAATATGGTCATGACTTTTTCCAGATTTAATATTTGCCAGTACTTCATCGCCCCAACTCTTTAGAGATTGTGCTTTTTCATTCTCACTTAAAGTAGAAGCAAGATCATCAACTATCTCGTCGGCGTATCTGGCAAATCCGTATAGAGCGTGCACAAATGGCCGTTTTGCTGGCGGTAGTAATCGTGTTGCTAGAAAGTACGTTTTGCCATGTAGGTTGTTAAGCCGTTTACATTCAAGATAAGAGTTGCGCAGATCTAAATCAGTAATACCAGCAGCGTTTAACTCATCCATATTTCTATTTGACTGGTCCAACTATTCGTTCCGCAGCAAGGCGTCCAGAAATTAACACCATTGGAACTCCAACTCCTGGCTGAGTGCCCGATCCAGCAAAAACAACATTCTCAAATCCTTTTGCTAAATTTCTTGGGCGGAATGGTCCGGTTTGGAAAAATGTGTGAGCGCTTGCAAATGGTGCACCTTGTGCCATTCCTTGTTTCTGCCAATCAAGGGGAGTCGTTAATTGCTCAACTTCAATTCCAGCTCCAAACCCTTCATAACCTCGCTCTTCCAATGCTTTAATCATCTCTTCTTTATATTTTGGACCAATTTTTTCCCAATCAATATCAGCAGTTAAATTTGGGGTTGGAAATAGTACGTAGTAAGAAGATTTTCCAGCTGGAGCAAGTGAAGGGTCATCTTTTGATGGCACGGTAACCAAAATGCTTGGATCACTCATTAAGGTTTTCTTTTTGATTAATTCATCAAATACGCCATCCCAAGATTTACCAAAATGAATATTGTGATGTGCAAGATGGTCATAACTCTTATTAGATCCAACTAGCAAAGTTACGCATGAAGGCGAGTACTTGAGTCGTTTCACTGACAAGGGCTCTTTGCCAAGCAGGTCGCGCCAAGCAACCGGAAGATCTGGATTTAACACAAAAACATCGGCAGTAATTCGCTCGCCGCTTTCAGTAATTACTGCAGTTGCTCTACCATTTTTCTTTTCGACTGAAGTGACCGTTGTGTTGTATTTAAAAGTAACTCCATGCTTTTCTGCAGCTGCCGCAAGGGCTCGTGGAACAGCATGCATTCCACCTTTAGGAAAAAATACACCGTTAACCGAATCCATATAGGCAATGACTGCATAGATTGCTAAAGCTTGTTGTGGACTTACACCAGCGTACATAGCTTGGAATGAGTAAACCTTTTGAGTTCTTGGATCTTTTAGGAATTGATTTACTTTTGGCGCCAATTTGCGAAAACCACCAAGTGCAACTAACCGGGCTAAATTTGGAGTCAGTAAATTAAGAGGTGAATCGATGTTGCGATCAATAAAGTCATTCATCTCATACTTATATAACTTAGTAACAAACTCTACATATCGGCCGTAGCCAGCTGCTTCCTCTGGGCTAATCGTTTTTGCAATTTCAGCTTGCATTTGATTTGTATCAGCGTGCACATCAAGTTGGGAGCCATCATGATAAAAGGCCCGGTAAAGCGGTTTAAGCGGCACTAAATCAAGCCAATCCTTAATATCTTCACCAACGCATGCAAGGGCATCTGCAATTAGATCAGGCATGGTTAATACCGAAGGGCCAGTATCAAATGAGTATCCAGATTTATTTAGTAAACCATTTCGCCCACCTGGAACACTTTCGCGCTCTACTACGGTAACTTTTCGACCAGCACCTGCAAGACGTAGCGCAGCGCTTAAGCCGGCAAGGCCCGCGCCAACAACTACAACATGATCTGTCGGTCCTTTAACTTTTGCAACCAAAATTAGATCTTTCTACTAGTAGCAAGTACCGCTAATTGCGTTAGCAAATCTTTGCCAATCGGGTGGATCTCATCAAAGTTTAGCGCGCTAAGTGATGTGTTAGTTAGCTCCTCAATCATTAATTCAATGTGAGCAAGGGCACCCGTTTGCGAAATAATTTCCTGTATTTTTTCAACCTGTGCAGCGTTTAAATCTGGATTACCTAAGCCACTTTTAAGTTCTTTTTCCTGTACAGCATCAGCTTTATCAATTGCAACCGCCATCAAGACTGTGCGTTTACCCTCTCTTAAATCATCACCAGCTGGCTTGCCAGTCTCTGCCGGGTCACCAAAAACACCAAGTACGTCATCTCGTAATTGAAAAGCTTCTCCAAGTGGAATTCCATATTTAGTGTAGGCACCAATTAATTCATTAGAAGCTCCGCCAAGTGTTGCACCAAAATGTAGTGGTCGTTCAATTGTGTACTTTCCAGATTTATATCTAGCGACTTTTAATGATCGCTCAACACTTTGAGTACCAAGTGATTGTTCATAAACATCTAAGTACTGCCCAGCCATTAACTCAACTCTCATCTCATCGTATACCGGAAATACTTTAATAAGTTGCTCACTTTTTAAACCTGCAGTGTGAAGCATCTGTGCGGACCAGATAAGTGCTAGGTCACCCATTAAAATTGCAGATGAAACACCAAATTGAGATGGAGAACCTACTAAATTTTTATCTACATGCATTTTTTCAAATGCTTTGTGAATACTTAATGCACCACGTCTAGTATCTGAGCCATCCATAACATCATCGTGAATTAATGCACAAACATGTACAAGCTCAAGGCTTGATACAGCTTGGATAATTTCTTTATTTGAGTTTGCTCCAGTACCAAGTAGGCCAACATATGCAAAAAGTGGCCTAAGCCGTTTGCCACTTTCAAGCAAGAATCTTTCAATTTCAGTTGCCACTGGATCTAATTCGGGGCCGATTTGTGCCAGGTATTTGTTTTCACTTCGAATGAAATCACTTAGCGATAGATTAATTTCAGCACGCATCGATTTAAGATCGAAAGAAGAGGAAAAACTCACGGCGCAACGGTACCCTGCCTGCTGTGAGCCAAGATCTGAGAACCACCACCTTCTCCCTTGAGTTCTTTCCGCCTAAGGATGTAGCAGGTGAGGAAAGGCTTTGGCAGGCGCTTGGGCAGCTACAGTCAATAAAACCTGATTTTGTCTCTGTCACATATGGAGCCGGTGGATCTACTCGGGATCGCACTATTCGTGTAACAACAGAGATAACTGCCAGGACATCAATTCCAACTGTTGCTCATTTAACCTGTGTAGGTTCAACTAGATCAGAATTAATTGAAATTCTAAAACAGTATAAGAATGCTGGGATTAAAAGCATCCTTGCGCTACGAGGTGACCCACAATCGGGGCCAAGGGGAGTTTGGCAAGATAATGTTGGTGGATTCAATCATGCAGACCAACTAGTTGAATTAGCAATTCAAACTGGAAATTTTAAAGTTGGCGTAGGAGCTTTTCCGGATGGACATCCAGCTTCAAATTTTAATTTAGAAAAAGATATTGATGTTCTAATACGCAAAGAACAACTAGGTGCTTCTTTCGCGACAACTCAGTTCTTTTTTGAAGCCAACAAATGGGAAAAATTAGTAGATCGATTAGCAAAGCGGGGCTCTAGTTTGCCAATTATTGCCGGGATATTACCAATTACTAATTTGAAACAATTAAATCGAATGAGTGAATTAAGTGGGACCCAGGTCCCAACTGATATTTTAAGTAGATTTGAGGGTAAAGAAGATAAGCCAGATGAAGTAAAGAAAATCGGAATTGATATTGCTACTGAATTAGGTGAGAAATTATTGCAACTTAATGCACCAGGAATTCACTTCTATACAATGAATTCAGCTGAGTCGACAGTATCTATTGCAAAAAATTTAGGATTAATCAAGTTATGAATAAAGATGAGTTTTTCTCGATCTGGAGCAGATTACATGGGGATGCAAATATTTCTGGAATTGTTAAGGGCTGGCTGAGTATTTCATATGTGATAGTTAAGCCGCTTTCCAAAGCGAGAGTTACCCCTAATATTTTGACAATACTTGGTCTTTTTTTTGGTGTGCTTTTATATGCAAATGCCGAGATATTCTGGGCACCTGCTTTACTTGTTCTATCATTAATTTGTGATGGCATAGATGGCAGCTTGGCAATAGTTACTAGTAAATCTACAAAATGGGGAGCAATTTTAGATTCAACAGTAGATCGTTTAACTGAAATTTTCTGGGTATTAGCACTTTATAAAATTGGCGCAGATTTAAAGATTCTAATTGTCGTTTTATTAGCTGCTTCTGTACAAGAGTATATAAGGGCTCGTGCCGCCGGATTAGGAGTTTCAGAGGTTGGAATTGTTACCTTTGCCGAGCGCCCAGTACGGGCATCATTTGTATTTATTGTATTGATTTCTCTGCAATTTAATTTTACGATCTATAACCAAATAATTATATGTTGGCTTGCACTTCAATTAATTAGCTTATTCATGCTAAGTAGGGTTACTTACTCTAAACTTCGTTAAGCATTACCAATAGCGTTTGCAACAATCTCGGCACTTATCCCAACTAATGGCAACCCCCCACCAGGGTGAGCAGAACCACCAACACAGAACAGTCCATTAATTTTTGATCTATTCCGAGCTCGTAGAAATGCCGATGCCGCGGAATTGCTTGAAGTTCCATAGATAGATCCACCAGGTGCTAGCGCATAATTTTCTAAATCAGCTGGGGTTCTAAACTTCATAAAATCTAATCGGTTTGAAACATTCAAACCAAGTTGGTCAAGTTTTTTAATAATCATCTCAGCATACTTATCGCCGCCACTATTCCAATTCCAGCCTTTTTCTAAATCATGTCTTGGGGCATTTACTAAAACAAACCATGCTTCTTTATCTGTACCTTTGACCATAGAGTCATCTTTCGGTGCACATATATAGATTGTTGGATCTGCTACCGGCACTTTTTTTGTAAAAATATCATCAAACTCTGCATCGTAATTTTCGGGAAAATACACATTGTGGTGACTTAGATCTACCTTCTCACCCTTTGTATTATCTAACCCAAGCAATAATGAAAATCCAGCTAAAGATTTAGTAGCAATCCTAAGTTTGCGGCGCTCACTTTTTGCTTCTGATATTTCTTTTTTGATTAGTTTGTTATATGTGTACTCTGCATCAGAATTGGAAATAACTAAGTCCGAATTAATATTCTGGCCATTCCTAGTCTTTATTCCACTAGTTCTTCCATTATTAACTAAAATTTCTGTAACTAAAGTATTAAATTCAAATTTAACCCCAAGGTCTAAGCATCTTTGCTCAAGTGCAACTGAAAGCTGTCCAATGCCACCCTTGATATGCCAAGCACCAAATGTGCTCTCAACAAAAGCAATAGTAAGTAAAACTGCTGGCGCGCTCCTTGGATCACTTCCAGTGTAAGTCGCATAGCGATCAACAATCATTTTAAGGTGGGGATCAAGATCCAATTTATTACTAAGTTTTCGCAAGGACGTTAATGGTGAAATTTCTTTAATTTGTTTGACTAAATCCCATCTTTTAAGCAGTGGCCAAATTGATCGTAGTTCAGATTCAATAAACGGCTCTCTTGATACCTCCCACATGCGCTCAGATCTTTCAATCAATTTCTTCCATGAATTTGCAGCACTTACACCAAAGGATTTCTCAATTTCAATGTAAGTTTTAGGGTTAGATAAGTTAGGGAAAACAACTGACTTACCATCTGCAAACTTATAATTAAATGCTGGGTCTACTGGTTTAATATCTAGGACGTGTTCAAGTCGTTTGCCGGTCTTAAGGAATAAGTCGCGATAAACCGCAGGCAATGTCAGCAGTGATGGTCCAGTATCAAATGCATAATCTCCGAACCATTCAGTTCGGCACTTCCCACCAGATCTATCACTATTTTCATAAATTGTTACGTCATGACCATTTTTAGCAAGTCGGGCAGCTGCACTCATACCACCAATGCCAGCCCCAATTACTGAGATCTTTGCCATTTAAGAAAGCTTCCGATCTCTCCAAGTTAATGTATTTGTTAATTTACCAATCCATGAATAGATAATTAAACTGATTAGAAAAACTATTGCCAACGGGTGCAAAATAGCCGTATTTGGGATTGACCCAGTTCTAATAGATGAGAGAACTCTACTTAAAACAATAAGCCCAAATGAAATAAAACCTATTTTTGATCCAAATAATGCTGCAATAAATGGAGCCACACTGCTGAGTAACAAAATAATGATTGCTAAAAAAGCACCAAACATTGAACCGAATCCTTTCCAAAGAGATTTTCGGTACCCATTCACCAATGCACCTGCAGTTTTATACATCTGGCAGCTTGCAACTTGGCTGCCTTCTGCAACGCCTCCAGAGAATCCAGAAGACAATAGTTGTCGCGCTAGCATGATGTCGTCTAGTACTTCAGATTTAATTGATTCATGGCCACCAGATTTAACATATGCAGATTTTTTAATTACTAAAAACTGACCATTAGCAACTACCATGCTTTTAATTCTAAGTTTTTGGCTAATAAACAATGGCACAGAAGCAAGCCATGACCATTGTAATAATGGCTGAAATAATCGTTGGACAAACCCATTTGCAATTTGCTTTGGGTAGGGAGATATGAAATCCCATTTTTCCATTTTTGAGATAGCAGATGCTATGGCATTCTTACTTAACCTAACATCCGCATCAATAAATACTAGGTATTCACCGGTGCTTGCATCAGCTAATTGCTGGCATCCCCACGATTTACCTAACCAGCCAATTGGCAAGGGTTTGCCAGTTAGATTTTTAATATTTGAAAATTTTGCTAACAGGTTTGCAGTCTCATCTTCAGAGTGATCATTCAGAGTGAGAATTTCGTAATTTTCTAACCCCACTTGAGAAGCAATTGAGTTAATGCATTCAGTAACATTTTCTTCTTCATTACGCATAGGGATTAGGACCGATACCGGATTAGACACTGTTGATGAAGAGTCATTAACAACCCGAATTGTTAAAGCATTAAATAAAGTTAATACTAGGGCTAGCCCAGATATTATTAGTGGCAGCTCCATTAAGAGTTAGCAGGCGGGCCGAAACGTAGTAAGAATAGATATGGGATCAGAAATAATCCAAAAACAATTCCGCCACTTACTGCAACTCCAACTCGATCGAAGAAAAATAAATTTCCTACTACACCAGCAAACCAGGTCCATATCAAATAGAAATCTGGAATTGAACTTGATCCAGTTGCTTTTCTGCGGTCCCTACGGAGTGCTCGATGCAAGATTGCTATTAAACCAATGCCGGTTAATAGCCAACCAATTGCATTAGAGAGCGGAATTTCAGGTTGAAGTGGTACATGTGAACCAGAAAACTCCCACTTCCATCTTTCAGCGGCAACCATTTGCGGATCTAAGAATAGATCCCAAGCCATCATTCCAAATCCGCCATATAAAAAAACCCAATTCTTAGTAACTTTTCTAGCTGCAATTAAAACTGGGTGGGCAATCATTATCCACGCAAATGGAACTACTAATGGAACTCCATAAATTTGATAACCTAATGAACCAGAGTATTGGTAATCACCAAAGGGCCAACCAGTTCTACTTCCAATTTGCTCTATTACCAGCGCGTATGTGAAAGTTATTGATACAAATATTGAAACATAAGTAATTCCATATCCAAGGAGCGCATGAATAATCATCGCAGCCGCGGCCCAGTAAACAGTTGCAATAGTTACAACTCTTAAAGTTTCACCACTAATTAGCGGGTACGAAATCTGAAGACCAATTGCAATAACGAGGGTTGAATAAAGTGCTAATAATTTCCAAGTTGAAACCTGGCGACGGCTATTTCGTTTTGGATAAAACTGGCGCAGCGACATGGGGTAATTGTGCCGTATTACGCGAGCAAGCCTCGCTCTTCTATAACCGCAAACCGAGCAAATAGCTCCTCTGAGTACCACTGATTAGCCGAGGTAGCCCGAATTGCCTCAGAGTGAGCCTGGCCTTTATAGGCAAAATCTCGAAGTGATGCCGCATCCTGCCAGATTGAAAATGTTCCTTGCAAACCAATTGGTGCCTCACCAATTCCAATCGCGTTTAGCAACCCAGGAGATTGATGCAAACTTTCCGTTACTGGTGGAACAGCTCGCCAAAAAATTAAATTTTTTCGCCAAACTATTCGAGCCCTCGTTACTGCAGCTATTTTTCCAGCCCACTCAAATTTGTCTACAGCAAAAGGCTGTTTGCCTGACCAGAATCCATGGGAGGAAATTGGTTTTAAGATTACTCGGTACTCGCTTGTACAAATCTTTTGCCAGCTTTTAACAACGAAAGATTTATCGAGCATATCAATTTGATTCTCACTTACTGTAATTAACATACCCCAGCGAAACGGGTCAGCATCCCTAGGAGTAAAACTCTCACCTTTGCCAGTACCGAGCAGCTTGATAAAAGTTACGCCAGATAATCGCTTGAGCTGCATTTTGTTTATTGCCATAAAAATTATCGCAAGTGGAATAAATATTGCTCTTGTTCGCCAAAAGTAGATAGTTGTAATCATGACTTTGTTTTCGTT
>Ga0209088_10001068_pt1 | contig 18165 bp, 11 predicted proteins | sample S_140625_EF_Meta_FD_187324 | JGI IMG/M metagenome (GOLD analysis project Ga0209088, IMG submission 187324) | Freshwater microbial communities from Lake Simoncouche, Canada to study carbon cycling - S_140625_EF_MetaG (SPAdes) (version 2) | ecosystem: Environmental > Aquatic > Freshwater > Lake ... | reverse complement strand
CAGGACTAACAGGTGCAACAGGTCTTACTGGTATAGCAGGTGCAACTGGTCTCACAGGTCTAACAGGCGCAACTGGCTTAACAGGACTAACAGGCGCAACTGGTCTGACAGGTCTAACAGGCGCAACTGGCTTGACTGGTCTAACAGGCGCAACTGGCTTAACAGGACTAACAGGCGCAACTGGTCTCACAGGACTCACAGGCGCCACTGGTCTGACAGGTCTAACAGGCGCAACTGGTCTCACTGGACTCACTGGCGCAACTGGCTTAACAGGACTAACAGGTGCAACAGGTCTTACTGGTATAGCAGGTGCAACAGGCTTGACAGGTCTAACAGGCGCAACTGGTCTGACAGGTCTAACAGGCGCCACTGGTCTTACAGGACTCACTGGCGCAACTGGTCTCACAGGACTCACAGGCGCCACTGGTCTTACAGGACTCACAGGCGCAACTGGTCTGACAGGTCTAACAGGCGCAACAGGTCTTACAGGATTAACAGGAGCAACTGGCTTGACAGGACTAACAGGTGCAACTGGCTTGACAGGTCTAACAGGAGCAACTGGTCTGACAGGTCTAACAGGCGCAACTGGTCTCACAGGTCTAACAGGTGCAACTGGTCTCACAGGTCTAACAGGCGCCACTGGTCTTACAGGACTCACTGGCGCAACTGGCTTGACAGGAATCACAGGTGCAACTGGTCTCACAGGTCTAACAGGCGCCACTGGTCTTACAGGACTCACTGGCGCAACAGGATTAACAGGTCTAACAGGCGCCACTGGTCTTACAGGACTCACAGGCGCAACAGGATTAACAGGTCTAACAGGCGCAACTGGTCTGACTGGTCTAACTGGCGCAACAGGATTAACAGGACTCACAGGCGCAACAGGTCTGACAGGATTAACAGGCGCAACAGGTCTCACTGGTCTAACAGGAGCAACTGGTCTTACAGGACTCACAGGAGCAACAGGTCTGACAGGATTAACAGGTGCAACTGGTCTCACGGGTCTAACGGGCGCCACTGGTCTTACAGGACTCACAGGCGCAACTGGTCTCACAGGTAAAACGGGTGCGACAGGATTAACAGGCGCCACTGGTCTTACAGGACTAACAGGCGCAACAGGGTTAACAGGACTCACAGGAGCAACAGGTCTGACAGGATTAACAGGAGCAACAGGTCTGACAGGATTAACAGGCGCGACTGGTCTCACAGGTCTAACAGGTGCCACTGGTCTTACAGGACTCACTGGCGCAACTGGTCTAACAGGCGAAACAGGAGCAACAGGTCTGACAGGTCTAACAGGCGAAACAGGAGCTACAGGACTCACAGGCGCAACAGGCGCAACAGGTATAGGTTATTCAGATCCAACTTATTTGAATGATTTGTATGTGGGAACAATTCACGGTGCTACAGGTACAAATACTATCAATGTAACAGACACTTTATCAGTTCAGCAAATAGAGAATACGGTAATTGCTTCAAATAGTCCAGGAACATCTAACGACAATACGTTTAGTTTTTTAACAGGTGATGTATTTTATATAACATCAATGTCAGGAAACTGGACAGCAGATATAACAGATCTTCCCACAACAACAAGTAGATCATACGGTATAGTCTTTATCCTTGAGCAAGGAAATACACCTTATTACATTAATGAACTTAAAATTGGAGGTACTTCAAATACTATCCGATGGACTGATGCGCACACACCTACGCCTACAGCAAGTCGCACAGAAGTTGAATCATTTACACTATATTACTCAGCTTCTTCTAATTGGACCGTTTTAGGACAATATTCTAGTTTTGGTTAGTATTCATTACTCGGTTAGTTTCTAACTGTATCAACTTCTGTAGCATCTTGTGCAGAAGTTGAGTCGTTTACTCTTTATTATTCAGGTTCTACTTTATTCTAGTTTTGGATAATAACATAGTAGTAGAGATGCCATTCCTTACAATTCCATCAGGGCGATTTTGTTATTTTTCAAGTGGAGTAGCTCCGCCAACAATCGCATTCGTGAGCGCTGGTTTTTCCAATATATATAGCGTATCAGCTCAGCCATACATTAACTTTACGTATACAGGCGCCACATCCTACACATGGAGTCTTTTCGAAAGTGCCACACATGCTGGTAGAACTCAAGAGATAGATACTGGATCTGGTAGTACACCCACAGGAAATATTACCGCTACACATGCCACTGTTTTAAACTATTGGTATTATTTTACTGTTACAGTCACAAACAGCCTTGGATCAGCCAGTTATTCAAACTCAAGAATTCAAAATTATATCGCTGCGCCCACAGTCACGGTGACGACCTTTAATTTTTCGGGCACGGTACCCAGTACACAAGCTCAACCATATTTTACATTTACGAGTACGGATGTCATATCCTACGCATGGGGTCTTTTTGAAAAAGCCTTATATGAGGATGATCCTACTCAGATAGCAAGTGGAATAGGTGGGGTACCCACAAATCCACTAACTATTACATATTTTGGAGCTACTGTTGTAGATTATTATTATTCTTTTACTATTACAGTCACAAATAATAATGGATCAGATAGTTATTCAACGGCATATATACAAAATTACGCCTTGCAAGGTTGAGATGGATTTATACAACTTTTATAAAACGCATCATATTTTTTCTTCATAATCCGACTTGGTAAGCTCCAAGAAATTGGTTTTCCAATTATAGTAGGATATACGACAGTAGACTCCGAACCCAAACACGATACCCATCGCTTAAATGACTCTAAAGTACAGACTGCAAACGGCGTTCCAAAGATCGCAAACCAGCTCTTTTGGAATAATTCTAAAATGAAGCTGTGAGCCGGTTGAAAAAGATCAAATTCAGCCGCACAAAAAACAGGTACAATATCTGAACGTCCCTTTTTCGCCACATGTAAAAATCCCTTTCTTTCGAGGTAAAGGGATCGCCGACCCTGTATTTGTAACATTTGTTCTTTCACACCACCGACAAGTAGTGCGACAGAATATCCTTCTCTGAGTGCCAGAATAATGTCGGTTTCAGTTGCCTCAATACAACCCAGTAGTTCAGAGACCTGTGCCATGATAGGAATGCGTAGGAGAAAACTGTGAACAGCAAACTTTACTTTTCTTGTAAATCCCGTGGACCCTGAACAAAAATGTAAAAACCATATGGTCGCGTACATTCCGTGGGGATGACAGCAATACAGCACGGGTTTTTTCTCCGGTGGGAATGAACCGACAACAGGAAGTAATGTCTCAATTCGCTTCCGCATGATAAGTTGAAAAGATTCACGCATGTACCGAGCAATCTCTACAAAAATATCCATGGGATGTATACCAATTTCACGACAGATACACCATAGAGTGTAAATTAGAAAAAGAAATACCATGATTCCAATACCTGAAACAAACGTGCCAATACATATTCCCGTGAAAAAGATCAGAAGAATACCTATAAAAACTGGCCAATAGAGAAAAAAATTTGTAATGAGTTTATTAATCATTTCTTAAGCGACAGTTTCAAATCTGCCAATTCTTTGCGCAAATCGTGTATACATTCCACTAAGACGGGAATGAGTTTATCATAAGACACACTAAGACCATCTGCCATTGTTCCACCAACAGCTTCGGGAAGAGTTTCAAGGACATCTTGTGCTATGAGACCTACATCGTGAAGTCCAGAACTTTTCCATTTATATCGATGACCATGAATTCCCTGTAAAAGAGCCCACGGGCTTCTAAGTCTCTGAATATCTTCCTTGTATCGGCGATCGGAGAGTGATAAGAAACTCTGTGCTGTTACACTTCCTCCGAAGTTGCCTGTGTTGTTAACTTCAAGATAATCTGCATGTATGACTCCACTTACATCGAGTGTACCGCTAATATCGGATCCAAAATGTTTTCCTACGCCGAGTGTCTTTGATCCTTTCTCCATGTAGAAACTTCCATTGTGATGACGAACAGATCCACTTACATCAAGACTAATGGTCGTAGAAATAGAGGATAGACCTGTACCAATACCAACCGAGCCTAGATTAAAATAGATATTCGTTCCTTGATATAACCAAGGGGATACATAGGTACCTTGTGATGTTGATGTAATCGGTCCTGGTCCGGGAATAACATCGACGCCGTAACAACGAATCTTACCTGCAATATCCAAAGGATACGATGGATTTATAACACCAATGCCAACACTCCCATCTGCAAAAAAGATATCAGACTTACCTGGTGTTCGTTTCCAGTAAACATCTGGCATTCCATTTAAATTATACAGAACACCATTTTTGTAAATATTTCCTGATATATCAACATCGCCCTGGATGCCGAATTTCCAACCTTGACCTCCAGTAATTCCATATCCAAAAAGACTAGCAGTTGTGCTTTGTCCTACACCTAAACCAAACGGTGCCGCGTTTCCACGAAGACCTCCGCTAAATATGAGACCATTTACATCAATCGCTCCACTCAAATCTCCTGTCGCTTTATATCCAACCGCGATTGCACCGACTGTTGAAGGAAAACGAAGAGTAGCTTTTTTATCAAAGCTAAATCCTCCTTCTCTAATTCCTTGAAAAGAAGACAAAAACTGTGAGCTTGATATGTAATTCATTGTACCAAGACCTTTTAAGGAACTTGTAAGTGCAGGTTGTCCTCCACCAGATGATAAATAACCAAGTGTGCCAAGTCCTTCTAATGTACTAAAGAGTGACGCCGAGGAGATAAAGATGGATGGTATACTTGAAAGATATCCAATTGTACCTAATCCAGCGACAGTAGAAATCAGATTTGTACTTGTAACATCACCCTTTCCGTATCCTGATCCGATAAGATTACCTAAGCTTGTTACACTTGAAATCAGATTTGAAGAAATTGATGAAACAGCAATTTGAAGTTCTCCTGTCACTTGTCTTGTAGTATTTTGAAAGATATCAAGGCGATTTGTACCATATCCTACATTGATTGTTTGTATGTTTGTAATGGCGGATCCATCACCGGAAAAGGATGTCGCTGTAACTGCTCCACCGAATTGTCCAATCCCGCCAATTTCCAATGAACCAGACGCATTAATTGCTCCCACTACTTGAAGAGGAACTGTCGGTGCCAAGGTGCCTATGCCGATGTAGCCATTTGTTCCAACTCGTAGGACTTCAGTTGTCTTATTAATGAAAAATCGGAGAGGACCTCCTCTAGAGGAGAATTTCTCACCGGCGCTAAATCCGTTGACATCTATATCGTATGACCCGTTTGCGCCGTAAAAAGTTCCACCTGTACTGAATCGTATTTCCTCGTTATTAAATGTTGTATGAAACGCACCCGTTCCTGTGCTCAGCGCGAATTCTTGCACTGATAAGCCTGTAAAGAGTCGAGAGGGTGCTTTTAATTCGAGTTTTCCTCCAGTGTCTTGTGCAGTCAATACATAATCTTTAATGGCGTTTACTGTACTTATGTAGAGATCACCACGTACAATTGCGCTTTCAGCTAAATCAAGTCCTGTAGCGTTAAACCGAGCTATTTCAGATGATCCCGTCGTAACTGCGACAAAGTTATTTATGCCGTCAGCTCTAACGCTCATGCCGCCACTTTGAATCTGGTCACCGATAATGAAGGATGATGGTCCAACTGACATTGAACTGACTTTCAGAGTTCCGAGACTGTCTGCGACCATGAGATATGCGCCTACGGCTGGCTGACCTCCGCCTTGATACCGAATGGCTCCGCCAAAAACGGATACGTCGTTGCTTCCAACCAAGTCATTGTTTCCGACAAGGGCGTTAGAGCCGAAGTACCAATTACGATGCGAGTCGAGCCGCCCTGCATCTTGACCCTCGGTCCTAAAAAAGACGCCGCCGCTACTTAAGCTTACGCTTGTCGTATCTGCTCGCATTGTGCTTACATGATTCCAGACACCTGTTCCGCTCACATCGATCGCCGTCAAAACTTTACCGGCTTCAGCATTACCTAAGAATTGGACCTTGTCAGCGACGAGAGTTGCCGATGAAATCACAAAACGATTCGCGCCGGTGCTGATATTTCCACTGGGATCGGTGTAAAGAGCCCGCCCTCGTCCATCAAAACTTAAGACTGTTTTATTACCAATCTGAAATCCAATTGCGACGGACGAAGCGCTTGTCGTACTGGTCAAATAAATCGATGTCCCTCCGCTGCTAATACTAAATCCACCCGATGCACCGATGCTTGTTCCCGAGCCGGTAAAAAGAGAACCATTTTGATATAAGTTTACATTGCTTAAATTAATTGGATCTGTGACTTGTATCGGTATCTGGTTAAATTTGCTGATTGTATTGATAAAAATACGTTTTTGATCAAAATTAACCATTTGTTGAATATTTGCAACCGAATTTTGTAGAACTGCTAATGGATCAAGACCCGTTATATTTGAGTTGAAATTTTGTAGCGACTGTAAATTAACTACATACGGACTTGGTACATAACCAGCCGACATCCCTATTCGTCTCCAAGATTGAAAGATGAGCGTCATACCGCATAAAGAAAAACCCATTGACAGAACAGAGCAGTAAGGGCGAATGTCATCTTCAAATAGATATTATAGACCTTATTTATCTGATAAGGAAGAATCAGATTCAGAATCGGAAACAGAGTCCCAATTCTCATCGGAGTCTGAGTCATCTCAGTCATCCGGTGGCATAGGCTCTCCTTTAGCACTTGCTCGTGCTGGAGGTCCAAGTATGTTAAAACTAATAAATAAGATTGATCCCAGAATACAACCTCAGTTCAAGAATGGTGTACAATACAGTTTGTATGATATGTCCGGGGTATCAGATCTTCCATTTACAGGAACTTCGTTCGATGTAGAAACAGGAAACCAAACGAGTATTCTAATTGTTAACAGTCGCGATCGTGATCGTAGTATATACCTACAACCATCACAGTTTACTCTGAGAGTTCCACGAATATATAAGAATATTACATCATTCCAGATCTTACAATTGAAACTCTTATCGGCTTTCTTTTATTTTCGTCCAGACAAGGAAAATACAAAATTACAAATCTTGGAAAATGGACGCACACTCTTAAATTCATCAAACCAAGTTGTGCCTAATACAATTACAACGACAATTCGCACAGGAACATACGACATTTCGACATTATTATCTGAACTTCAAACACAATTGAATCGTACTCCACTCTTTTTCTTTTTTCCAAACGGAATTTCTGATTATATTTTGCTCTTTGCGCCGTCAGGCGATTTAGGTTTAGGATTTAATCAACCAGGTGATACATTTTATGATACTCTTCGTAGTAAATTTGTAACAAATCCTACGACTGCAATCATTGTTTCATACTATTTTAACAGTCAGTATGCTGGACTCTCATCCTACACAATTCAACAGGTCAAATATGCTTATTATTATCCTGTATTATATGAGTGCTATCTTGATTCTGCTTTTGGACCAACCAGTCTGAACCTCACCTTGGTAACAAGCAGTCTTCCTCCAGGTGAAACGATAGATCAGCGTATTTTATATACAAAACAAGGGCTTGATGATACAGTAATTGCTGAAATTATCAATAATAATATTACTGTATTAGATTCTTACAGAAATTTACATACATTTAAATATTCGCTTGTAAATGGATATATATGTGCATATGAAACATTCAATAATCGTATTAACATTAGTTCTTCAAATCTCAATACAAGTCTAGTGAATCTTATTAATCTTCAGACCTCAAAGGCTCTTGCAGCTGAATTAAATGCTCGTGGTTTGAGTGTAGCTGATTATAATAATTTAGTAACTTCTGTTAGTTTGAATACCGCGGTTTTTACAAATATGTACAATGTATTACAGAATAAATTTGCTGTTTATTTTGGAATAAATTTTAATACATATGCGCCTGAGTTTTTTGCCGATTTATCTAGTTCTCTGTTTATTCAAAATGCAGTCGGAGCCACAGGCGTTGATACTGGTTATAGTCTATCCGTTTTACAGAAAGGAAATGTTCCCATTACATCATCGACAAGTAATTTAAAGGATTCACAAGTGTATTGGCCGCAGCTTAAGAATCTTGTGGGCGGTTCTATTGAGTATCCCTATAACTTGACTGACAATAGTAGCGTTCCTTATAGTGTTGATACGAAGACATTCTTGAATCAGAGGTTTATAGATACTAGTGGCTTCGTATATACCGATGTTGTACAAAAGGCAGGCGACATTGTTATACCGATTCAGCCGTCTAAATATACTATCTTTCGTTTCAGAAGCTCTGTGCGGCAGAATCTACAAGTTGAGACGTTGCCACTTCCCTATTATTACAGATATCCAGACTATAATGCAACATTAGGAGGAAATGTAGCAGGATATTTTGATATGTCTTATTCATACGTCTACAAAACATATAACGCAAACATGGATAATATTTCACAAAATCTTATTAATACAGTTCCAGTTGTCTATGCACAAACCAGTAATGCAGCCTTATCGAATGCTTCTGCATATTCATTACAAATCCAGAACTCCATCTATTATTATCAAGCTAAAACACCTGCTCCCTTTACAGACGCATCAGGGTATACATATGATATGAATATATCGGCATTTCCATCTTCTCAAAGCACCTTTTTAACTCCTATTTCTATGTTTTTATATCATGATCGCGGTGCTTTTATGGCAGACGTATCAGGTGTGCGTAATGAAAACGCGTATCATTATAAACAAAAAGCGACGGCTGCAGCTACAGATTCATCTCTGACGATCAGTTTTCGCGCCTATTCTAAACAAACATATTACATGATTCTTCGCTCAGATTTACTCAGTTTCCAGAATACATCCTTCAAGATTATTTCATGGTTTCCTACTGACCCTGGTTTACAAGATATTTCTTACAACTTAGTTGGATTTGATCCCTATGCATATCCTGTTCTTTCAAATCTTACAAACAGTTTATATACGCAGGTATATGATAGAAATTTTATTCAGTTGCCTACAGCTTCTAATTTGATGGGATTAGATCCATCAAGTGATGTATTTAACTCAAATATTCCTATTCCTGAACCTTCAATCGGATACGATATTTCAGGAGTTAGTACAGATCTTACAGATTATAAGGGATATATACAGGCAACACCTACATCGAACGTGCCATTTGCTACATTTCGTAAGGATCCACTTACAAACTTCAGTTTTCAAAAACTATCAGCTTACGATTCAAATAGTCAAACGTATTTTTACTCAGGAAGTTTAAATGGTATTCTTTCACCTTATATAAATACAGTGTATCCTCGTAAAACTGTGACTAAACGCCAATATAAAATAGTTCATTGGTATGATTATAACTATATTCCTCAACAACATAATGAAACGACGCCGGCTCAATCTAACCTGGCACAAATGACACGGTATACATCAAATATTGTAGACTTACCTGGATATACTTATGACGTGGCAAATAATATACAGCTTGGTGATGGTGTAGTTGGATTTTCATTCTTACCTCAAGGCGGTGTATGGGATATTTCATCTGTTTTTTTCAAGTCTGCCTGGAATAACTCAAATGTAGATTGTTCAAACAATAACATTAAGTATTTGGGAGTTTTTAAAACAAGTCTTTTAACAGACACAATTCTTACAACGATTAGTTTATCAAATGCAATAAAAGTTCTTGAGTTTGATTCAAAGATATCTTATTCTGCAGCACAAATCTCTAGTAACAATGGATTTGATCAACGCGGTGGAACATATTATAATTTCAAAGCGAGTTCAGCAATTACCCTTGCGAACTCTAACCAAATATTATCGGGTTTTACACCAGGTTCAAATACATTTATCTCAGATACAACATTATATTCTCTGCTAGCTTTTAACTCAAATCAAAATGTGACGAATATATATTTATTGGCAGGATCTGTTGTTCCTTATCCTGATGTAACAAATGCAACAGCAGTAACACAATACTTTGGTTGTAATTCTCCTACTGGACAAAGCATGGTACAGCCGGTTTATAAACAAACCTATAACTCTCTCTATGGTCCAAGCAATGGGAATATTTATACAAGTCAATATGAACTATCAATGTCTATTGGAACACAAGTATTACATTATAATAAAGATGCAAATATTACACAAGATTCAAATGGATTTTATTCTTTTTCTTTACCGGGTCTATTTGTAAATTCAAATGTGAGTGATAGTAATACATATTCACAAAGAGGAGCATTAACTATACTAGCAAATACACCAGCACTCTTATATGCAAAAGGACAAGCTCTGAATCAAAATACATCAAATTTACTAGATATTTATGGAATATATAGTGTAAATAGCAGCAACTCACGTATCTTTGATCTACTGTATTCGCGAGCTAATACAGCAGCAAATACTTCTGATGCAGACCCAAACTCAAACTATTATGGTGACTCGAACTATTATGGTAACTCGAACAATAATGGTTGCAATTACTATGGTGGTGGTGGACCTACAACGCCTTATGGAGATATTGCATCTTATTTGACTACTTATATACCAACATCATTTTTCTGTACTGCTTTTAATTCAAATGACTATAATACTGATTTTGGAGGATTAAATCTAGTAATATATAAAGATACTGGAAGTAACTTTTTTGCATCAAATACTAATGCTGCCATTCCGTATTTAAATCTTGACATCGGTTCATTTTTAAATAAAGTCGGATATAATGCATTAACATACACGTTAACAAATCCAACAACACGATTTACAAGTAACTCATTCTGGGCGGTTGCTATGGTTAAATCCAAATTTTACAGGATAAATCCAGATGCAACTGAATATCCTCCTGATCCAATGACAATATTCTACAAAACGAGCACAATAAAACAGATGACTGTAAGAGGTCTTAATGGGCAATATTATTTTGGAAATACAAGTAACGATGTGATCTCAAATGCTCCTGGATTTTCTATGGGAATGGATCCCTTATATGGAAATACAAAAATGTATGTTTTACCCTATGATCAATATGCTTACGATGTTCAAACAAATACCGGTTCTACTCTGTATTATGTTGATATATCAAATAATCCAAATACAGTTTCGTCTGAAGTTGGATTTACAAAGGGAACAATTGTATATCAATTTACTGGAGTACCAAATGCATTTACAAGCATAAATGTCTATTCGAGTAATGTTGTATTCTTAAAAACACCACAAAATAATACTTTTTATTATATATCTTCATCTAACTTAGTAACATCTAATGAAAACTATATTGTTTATCGTACTCAAGTTTCAGAAGTCTCACAAATAAATAAGAATCTAATTACCTTATCTTCAGGAAAGATTGGAAATATCATTACTGGACCTGGCAAGGCTGTGTTTTTCGGTCCTACTTCATATGATTATACAGGAGATTCAAAAATTCCTCCGGTCTACAGTATAACATCCTATGGTACTCCCTACTATGATTTGAGTGGAGATGGAAATTATTCTTGGATCAATGTAACTAATAAAAACACACAAGTATTTGGTAACTATTTTTGTTATGCAAATGGAAGTCTTTATCTAAATCCTCAAGGATATAATATTTTAATAACTTCAGGAGGAACTTCAATAAATACAAGTGTATACTATTATGATTTTCCTGCAGATTTTTCAGATCGTCCAATAACTGTAGTATCAGTTACACTGTCATGGTACATAGGATATTATGATATATGTAATAATAAAGTGAACTATCCACCTCCAAATTCAAATATTCTATATGGAAACCGTGGAAATCCAGCAATCGATCCTATCGTAACAAAAGTAATAGGAAATGCCTGGCAAATATTTTACCCTAACTTTAAGATGAATCTAATAAAGAAGTCGAACTCAACAAGTCCTATTACAAATACAACTGATTTAGTTAGTTCAAACTATCCATTCTATCCTCACACGTCTATGTTTTTTTACAGTAGTTTTAATAAAATGGTATCGGATCTTTCTGGATTATGGGGTCAAGAAAAGGCAACGAACTTTTTGGCTTCTGATGTAAGCTCTGGTTATTATTTCATGTCTTACATAAATACAATCAACTTATCTAAGTCAACTGATTTCACTAATGCAAACTCTTCGTATAACTATTTGGCAGTTCGCGGATATAGTCCTACAGAGAAGTTTAAATGTCTTCTCCGTTTTTATTTACCTGGGCGCTATGATTTCGGCTACATGTCAATTTATAATATAATGGAAGAGGCTGAACAAATTGTCTTAAAAGACTTGAGTGGTACATCACTTGTAAATCCTACATATAATAGGGCACTGAATTTGTTTAATACTGATTTTAAAATAACATCTAACTTCGGCGCAAACTCAGTTCCAGGATTCGGTGGGTCTAATCTCACGTTCAGTGGATTTAGTAATTTTATGACGCAGTATAAAAATATCTACACAGTTGGCGCGGCGAATGCAGCACTATTAAACGGGATTACAAGCAACGTGAGGTCAAATGTGCGCTCTTATATATCACAGTATTTAGGCGATATTTTACCTCCGTATGTTTTACAGCGTGATATTTTTACAGCATCTTTGACATTTAGTATATTATTTAAGAGTAGTCTTTCTCCTGCCTACCTCGCTGTAGCAGATGAATGGGGCTTAGGTTATAATTTAGGATATGATAAAGCAGATACTCAATACAGTACAGTACAGAGAGCAACTTCATTTTTTAAAATTTTGGATGATTATATATATTTGAGATTAAATCCTGAATTTACAATGAATCGCATGGATACGACTGCGTTGGAAAATCTCGCTGTTACACACGAACCGACTGGTGTAGTAAATCAATATGCCGCAAAACTTCTCTTAGCACCTTTTGGCAATTATGCCACAACTCTCATTCAGAATCCGATTCAGTTTAATCCTGTTTTACAATCTCTTGATCGCCTGAGTTTTCAGTGGACTGATACAGCAGGTACCACACTAAACAATACGGAGTGTGAATGGAACGCGGTTGTACAAATACAAGAACGTATCACAGCGCCTAAGGTGGGGTCTACGATTCCTCGTCCTAATAAATAACCTATAGACTAAGAAATGGACACTATGTCATATCCAGTAGAGGGGAGTTCCCCCGTATCGAAGATGCCTTTTGAAGGTTCAACAACGACGCCTATGTTTCCTCCTGTTTGCTTGAAATATCATTGGGATCCGTCTATGGTCTTTCAACGTATTGTGCCGCAGGGCGCACCGATTGCACTTCCTCTTGATCCTCGCCCTTGGACGAAGGTTTGCTTAAATTATGTAAATAGTGGTGATGCTGCGGAGAGAGCGCCGGCGCCTCCTCCAGGTATGGTATTTCCTCCCGGTGGAGAATTCTACCCGCCGACTCGTTATATAGAGGGAATTCAGGATGAATCTCTTCTACGGCGCTTAGATCGCCCTTTGGGTACATGCGAAGCAGATCAATGGGAGCCGAATCGTAATGGAGATATGTATGTGGATGGAGCTCTGGTTCCTAATAGAAAGCAACGAATGACATCGATGGTATCTGAAATGGCGATGCCTCGTGCTTTGTTGCGTGGTGGACCGTATCCTTGCCGAGAAGAAGCTGATACATTTAATATGGGGAGATCTCGTGATTTATTTAATAATGCCACGAAACAACAACGGTACGATCAGAGTTTCCCGACCAAGAAGAAGTAAACAGTATTTAACGACATTAAAAACAGGTATTATACTACATGTTTTTAGTCTAATGATTATGTAGATAGAAGAGGATGCCAAACTTTTGTAGTATGCTCGGAGATGACTTTAAAGATCATATCGGTCAAATGGTGAAAGATAATATTGATACACTTTGCAATAATCCAGAAGATTTTGTTACAAAGTTGATTGACTTGATGAAGGAAAAAGTGAGCACGAAAATGAAGGAGAGTAGTTTTATACCTTCATTTGTTCGCATTGCGATGGAAAAATCGCTCGGTATGCTTAATTCACAGAAAGGAACTCTTTCAATCCCTTTGAAGGCGGCTATGATGGCGCCACCGATGATTGCTGCATGTAAAGCTGGAGATAATACTCTTGTAAGTGAAGGAATACAGAAGACAATTGATGCGGCGTTTGAAAAAATATGCGGTGATTCTCATGTCGAGGAAGAGCCTAATAAGAAAAACAATACCAAAAATAATAAGAATAAAAATAAGAATAATTCGTCAAAAAATAATACGGCAAAGAATACAAAAAATAACACGGCTGCAAATGCAAAGACTAATGATCCGAAGGAAGTTGTAGCTAATAATTCGAACTCTAATAATGCCAAGAACAACGATCCGAAGGAAGTTGTAGCTAATAATGCCAAGAACAACGATCCGAAGGAAGTTGTAGCTAATAATGCCAAGAACAACGATCCGAAGGAAGTTGTATCTAATAATGCTAAGAACAACGATCCGAAGGAAGATGTAGCTAATAATGCCAAGAACAACGATCCGAAGGAAGATGTAGATCCAGAGAGTAAAATTGTAGAAGAATTAAAAGGACCGATAGAGGAAGTGACACCAAAGCTCAAAGAAATTATAGATAATCAAGAAAAATTTAAGAATGAAAATGACAGTGAAAACAAAAAGAACATAAAGCAAGAATTTGAACAAACAAAGAAAGATTCCGTGGCTCTTCAAGAAAAAATTAATGAGATAATGACAGAGAAGGGTGGTGATTTAATTTTTACAGATTTAGTAAAGAAACATTTCAAAGAGTATTCAGAACATTTAGATAAATTAGGTCTTTTGGATACTGGTGATGATAAGTCTGAAGGTGAAGCCGAGGATACACAGCCTGCAGCCGAGAATACAAAGCCCGAAGCCGAAGATACAAAGCCTGAAGCCGAGGATACACAGCCTGCAGCCGAGAATACAAAGCCCGAAGCCGAAGATACAAAGCCTGAAGCCGAGGATACACAGCCTGCAGCCGAGGATACAAAGCCTGTAGCCGAGTATACACAGCCTGCAGCCGAGGATACAAAGCCTGCAGCCGAGAACACAAAGCCTGCAGAGACAGAACAAAAAGGAGGAAAAAAGAACAGAACTCGCCGTTCCTCTAGAAAACTTAAGCGTAAAACATCTCGCAAGCATTAAGTAGAATGGAACATTTCGCGTATCAGAGTCATCAAGTTCATTCTGTTTCAGTGAATGGAAAGACAGTCCAGAAAGAGAATAATGTGGTAGTAACAAACGGAAAGGGTAAAAAATCCGTTGTTATCAGAGAAAACGGAAAAACAAGAAAATCAGAGAAATCTCTGAACTCAAAAGAACTACGTTGTATACGGAAGCACAGATATATGCCCGGTCTCTTTCAAGATTGTGTGCGTCTTCTAAATTCTAATACAAGAAAATCACATAGTAAGAAGACTCGCTCTAAAAAATGATTGAATGGATTTTAATCCTGGGAATTATTTTTATAATCTTAATCGTATTCTACAAACAGGCAAATGAAGAATTTACAATTTTACAGTTAGAAGGCACACAATTAGCAACTCTTACAACGGTAATCAGTGAAAAGAATCCGATTGTCCTCCGACAAATACAAATTCCACCTTTCTTTACACCCGAAGCCATTCAACAGAATAAACGAATCCAAACGTTTCCTCTCGTACAGCAAAAGACAGTCATTGATGCCCTAACAGATTCTACAGTACACACTACGACAGAATCAGCAACCATTCTGGCGCGTGAATCAGGTTTACAAGTCTGGGCTGAGCATACATGGTTTCCTTATTTAACAAACTGGACATTTGTTCATTCAATGAAGACGTTTGCAAATTGTGGTGAACAAGGTCTGAGAAAAACGACTGCTTCGTCAACAATTATCATTCCGACATCAAATCCACTAGATATTTACATAATGACAGACTCACAGGAAAAGTTTTTCCCTCCATCATGGAAAGGGAAATTCCCTGAAACATTTACGGTTCTTGATACTCCACTTGTCGGTCAAGTGAAATATATGGTTATCAAGGTTAAGGCGGGAAATGCTCTCTGTTTACCTGCACACTGGTTCTATTCAATTCGTTCATCGGATTCAGCAAAGCCCGTCTTATGGTGCTTGCTTGAATGTCATCATCCACTCAGCGCCCTAGCGGCTCGCCTAGACTAATTTAAAATTGAGAAAATGATAGCTTATAATCGTCGTAATGAGCGTAAATTCTAAATTAACCAAGATCTTGATGGGATAGACATTGAAGATTTATGTAGCTCACTACGTGAATTTATTTTAAGAACATTAACACCGAGCTTATGTATAAAGAGAATGATTAAACCTAAAGTAAAAAATCAAAGTACTTATTATGGATGACTGTTTTGGCAATTATAATACAGAGACAAATGGTGAAAATTTTTTTTATAAATCATATATAAGAAATAATTCAAAAGTAATTTTTGATGTAGGTGCACGTTATGATACTATTTATTCTTCATTTAACGGCGAAGTTCATTATTTCGAACCTGTGGTTGAAGTAATTGAGAAACTAAAGACATTAATAGATAATTCAAATGTTTATTTTAATTCATTTGGATTATCTGATGTTTGTGAAAAGCGTCAATATTATCCTGATGTAGAGTCATTTTATGATCGCCACGAATCTGTCCCCTGGATTAATTTGAAACAGACTCCACTTTTACTAGAACTCAAGCGCGGCGATGAATATTGTAAAGAAAAGAATGTAATAGAGATTGATTTTATGAAAATAGATACAGAAGGATATGAAATGAAGGTGCTTCTAGGATTTGGAGATTTTCTAAAAAATGTTAAGATTATACAATTTGAATATGGAGAAACTTTCATTGATAATAAGGTAAAGTTAGTAGAACTTATAGATTATCTGAGAACACACGGGTTTTATAATTTTTTCTACTTGTCGCCTACATCTCTTCAGGAAATAAAAGATTACACAGATCACTACAAATATTGTAATATAGTTGCTTTCAGAGAAAGTGTTATATCTAGAACTTAAGGAATAGTAATAAACCTTGAATATCATCATCCACTCAGCGCACTATCCTAGACTAATTAAAAATTGAGGAAATGGCAGCCTAGACTAAAGGTAATGAGTGTCGATTCAACACTAGACGAAGACCTTGATGATATAGACATTGAAGATTTATGTAGCTCACTACGTAAATCGTCGATGGAAGTGGCAAATTTGTACAATGATACATTTGTTCAAATGAAAATGCTCAAGAAGAAGATGAAAGAGCAAGAATCAGAGACATATTCTCTGAATACGATGGCAGTAACGCCAAAACCGCATACGAAACTCTGGTTAAAAAAAAATAAACTCTATAGAGCAATCAGTTTTCATGAATTCTTTACACATGTCTGTCAGGAACTTGCGAAAGAAAATCGTCTTGATTTATCAAAGAGGACTGTAATGCCATCTGAAGATATCGCGCAACTCTTTCAGGTTCCTGCAGAACAGCCGATTCATATCTTAGATTTCATTGAACGAACTCCCGAGTTGTTTTACTAAACTATAATAGATGGAATATACCGCGGGACTTTTTTTGTTCTATATTATATTGGTGGCGAAATATTTTGATAAGATGTTAAGTTGCGATTTTCAGCGTTTTATGGAGACAAATATCTTAGCCAAGCATGCAGTCGCCTTTATCTCTGCGTTCTATGTAATTGTTCTTACAGAAACAGATAAGGAAGATAGTGATAAGAGTATGTTTGATTATTTTATAACAACTCTCGTTATTTACGGAATCTTTGTTCTCTCTACAAAAGCCAAAGCACAATTCGTATTTCCTATGCTTATATTACTTCTTGTGGATCAGTTACTCAAGGTCTACATGGAAATAAGGGATAAGAAGGCGAAGAAGGCGAATAAGAAAGGAGAGGATCCCTCTGAACTTTCAACAAGTACCTTGGAGACAATTCGTCTTGTACTTGGATACGGTATCATGGGTTTTATTACAGTGGGTTTCTTATCCTATTATTTTAGACAGAGAGCCGACTTTGGAGCGAATTTTTCTACATCGAAGTTTTTACTAGGCACGTTCAAGTGTAAAATGCCTAACGCCAATTAAAAATTGAGTCGTTATACTCTGACCTTCTAGGTAAATGGAAACATTAAACGAGGAACAAGTCAAAGCATTTGAAGCAATCAAGTCAGGCAAATCTATTTTCCTGACTGGTCCTGGTGGTACAGGAAAATCGTATTTAATTAAG
>Ga0209088_10001066_pt1 | contig 18170 bp, 20 predicted proteins | sample S_140625_EF_Meta_FD_187324 | JGI IMG/M metagenome (GOLD analysis project Ga0209088, IMG submission 187324) | Freshwater microbial communities from Lake Simoncouche, Canada to study carbon cycling - S_140625_EF_MetaG (SPAdes) (version 2) | ecosystem: Environmental > Aquatic > Freshwater > Lake ... | reverse complement strand
GCCTGCGTTCCTGACGGAGGGGCGGTCATGATCCTGCAACTGAACCCCACCATGCCCCTCACCACGCCGCACGGGCGAGCGCTGGCGCACTTCCTGATCGACAACGGCGACGAGCACCATCTGCTATGGGTGTGCATCCAGGACGACACTGGCGAGATCTGGGTCTGGCCTAACCCTGACGTGCGCGGGCGCAACAACCCTACGATGGGGCGCAAGCTGACCGCAGAATAATCCTTTACGCCATCGCGCTGACGTGCGATGGTCCACCGTCAACAAGGGGAGACTACAATGGCATTTCAGATCGACGTAAACGAGCATGATGCTATCGCGTATGTGAAGATCCAGATCGCGGGCAAAGCAATCCATGAGGCGGCGCTGTTGGCCTACTACTGCGACGGGCGGCGCAAGCAACAATTCCATGAAGAGATGGAACATGAGATCGAAGAATTGCTTTGCTTGTTGGGCGTAGACGACCGCTCCACTGCCCGCGCGTTAAGCAACCAGGTTGAGGTGCTGGAATATCAGGTGGAAAACCTGCGCGCTGCGCTGCGCGTCATTGAAGACATCCCACCGCGCGACATCGAGAGCGCATGGTCCATCGCGACCCGTGCGCTGCGCGAAGATGATGAACATGCGGCCCGTGCCGCTAAACAGATCCGGTGATAAGCCGGATCGCTGGGGCGTCCGCCCCGGCGTAGATTGTGAGGTGTGTGTAGCCTAGTCCTAGTGTTTGTTCGAAACGCAACTTGCCCCCGGTCGCTAACGCGCCGGGGGTCTTTCGTTCAAACCGTGCGACCGGGAAAGTCTATTACTTTGCTGGGCGCGCCGGTCTCGCCTTCTAACATGTTCCGCAACGCGGACTTGCTCATGCGCGCGAACTCTGGCGCGATGTAAACGTGACGCCGACTAAGGTTCTCCGCAGACGCCACCTTGCCCCGGTCGATCCATCCGGCCTCTTTAAGGGCGTGCAGCAACGCGGACTGCGGAACCTTGACGCCTGCGGGCGCGGACGCAGACAGGCGGTCACAAATGCCGTAGAAAGGCGTGGCTATAATGCCGCGCCTGAACTCATTAACCCTAGCGCGGATCTGCTCCACAATGTAACTCTCGGCGATGCTCATGCCGTTCTCGATCAAGTTTTCTTTAAATTCCGTCCACATGGGCGGCGCAGACGGGTTAAACTTAGACACGTCGCGGTCAGCCAACCACCGGGCGATGGTCTCGAACCCGCCCGCACGATACCAAGTCCACATCGCCTGCGCCTCGTCTGCGGGCATACGCCCCGCCGCCGACCAGATGCAAAACCAGCGGCGGTCGCCCGAACTAATCGAGATCGGAACAGGATCGTTCGTGAACGCCAGCACCATCATGCGGTTGACCATATCATAAGGGTGCAGGCCCTTGCGGTTGATCGGCAGCGTCTCAGGCGGAGCGGCGATGATCGGCTTCATCTTGTTGGCAAGCGCGCGGCGCTGCGACGCTTCCGGCTCCTTCAGTTCGTTCAGGATCAAAATCTCCGACTCCAGCGCATAGCCCCACTGCGAATTAAGCCCGTCATTGTCCACCAATCCACGGTTTTTGAGACCTGGCCCGCAGACCGCCCAGATGGCTGGAGCCCACATGGTATCTTTGCCGGAACCCTCGTCGCCGCCGTGCAAAATGGCGTGGTTAATTTTGACGCGCGGGTTCTGGAGCTTGAACGCCATCACGTTAAGACAGTGGTTCAACTCGGCCTCTTCGGGCACCAGCACTCGGCAATGGCCCAGCCACCGGGACACGTCACCAGCGGCCACGCCGGTCAGGTCAGGCCGAGCGTCGCGCCAGCGGTTGCCGTACACGTCGCCGTCACGCGAGACGAGGACGCCGTCACCCGCAGCGTAGGTGATGCCGCGCAACAGCCTAGCGTTGGCGGCGCTGCGGTTCTCGTCGTAACAGACGCTGGCCTCGATGCGGCGGGCGGTCTTGCCGGTGACGTGAATGGATTTGCAGAACACATGGCGAAAGATGGCGTTGAAGCTGTGACGGCTCAACTCGGTGCGGGCGTCCATGTCGAAGTAGGCGTCGTCTTCGATGACGTAAGCAAACCGTTCATACCAGCCCGCCTTGTCAACGCGTCCGACCTCCTTGCGGTTGACCTCCTCGATCACACGCGCGGCCTCGTCAGGGAACGCCTTGGTAGGCGACAGCTTGGACAAGGTGGATTGCATGTGCGCGGCCAGCAACTCGTCGCGCAGACCTGGCGAGACGCGGGGGCCACCGTTGTCGTGGACCCACGACAGGAACGCCTGCGTGTTGAAGCCCTCGCAGTGACCGTGGTAGCAACAGAACGAGCGGTCCAGAGGCTTGTAGCGGGCTCCGATCTGGCCGTCCGTGTGCTCGACGTTGTTGGGGCACACGATGCCCATCCAGCCTTCGGGGTTGACGTGCGACAGCACCAGACCCTTGTCGTTCAGCCACTCCAGCACGGTGTCCTTGCCGGTGTCGCGCAGCTTAAACGACAGGACGCGCGCGGTGTCGGCCTCCGCTGGCGTGACGCCCAGCGCCTCGCAGATCTGCGGCAGGGTGTACTCACGGTCTGGATGGAACTCAACCAAACGTGAACGGAAGAGATCGCGACCGGGCTTCAGATTGACAGAACCGGGAATGCGAAAGTTACGTACAGGGTTGGTCGCGCCGGGGTCCGTGTAGCCTGCCTCCGCGATGGCGGTGATGGCCGCGCTGAACTCACCCTTGGACGGCTGATCGGTGAAGCCGTAGCCCCACTGGAACGACCCCTCGCTGGTCTCCATGATCCATGTCGGCGGCAAAGGCGGCACCTTGGACTTGGTGCCGATGTCGTCCAGCATCATGCACAGGACATAGTCGCAGTTGGCGGCGCTGGCGCTGGGCTTGCCGTCGAGGAAGCGCGACGCCATGAACGAGCCGGTGTTGAGATACCACGCCTCGCCCTCCTTGCGGGGTTTGGTGGGCATGTACGCGGGCCAGGTGTACTTCAGCGAACCGTCAAGGAACGTCTGCTGCTCGCTGCCGCGCATGACAGGCTTCTGGCGCACCAGCAGCGCCGTCTCGCCTGCCGGGGCGAGCCCCGTGATGTAATCGTAGAATTGTTGTTCTTGCATGTCCTACCCCTTCCCGTAGCGTGTCATCGTCGTCGTCTCGATCCCTAGCGGCAGACCTACGGCCCATGCGGGCGGCGTACACATCGCGCGCTGCATGGCCTCCTCGGCTGCTACAGGATCTGCGGTCTCCAGCACGATCTCATCGTGGACGTGCAGGACGGGTTCGAACCCCTCTGCATCAAGCGAACGAAGAGCATGGCGCAGGATGTCGTTGGCCGTCGCTTGCGTGACGTTCTCGCAGGCCAGACCACGCCACAGGCGGGCGCGGGGCCACTCCTTGGCGTCTGCGGCGGGCTTCCATGCCGCCTTAGCGTAGGTGACGCCGTCTTCCTCCAGCTTGGCGTATGGGTAGCAAAGGATGCGCCCAGACGGCAGAGCGTACCAGAGGTGGACGCCGTCAAACAAGTAAGTAATGCGCCCGGCGGTGAACTCCTTGCCCTTGTGACGCATGGCGGCGGTGTAGCACCGCTCCAGACCTTCCCAGAACGGCATGGCCCACGGGTTGGCGCGACGCCATCCGTCCACCATGCGCCGGGCTTCGGGCTCGGGCAGCAACAAGCCGTAGATGCGGCCCATCGCGGCAAACGCGCCCACGCCACCAGCGAAACCACACGCAAGCTCTTGGACCTTGCCAACCTGGCGTTGGTCGCCCGTCACCTCGGCGACAGGAACGTGAAAGGTAGCGGACGCGTTGACCTTGTAGACATCCTCACCACTGCGAAACAGATCCAGCTTGGCGTCGCCCCGGCCAGACAGCCACGGGTTGACGCGCGCCTCGATGGATGACCAGTCGGCCACCACCAGCGCGTTGCCGGGCTCGGCCAGCAGCGCCGGGCGCAGCATCTGCTTCAACACGTCAGTGACGCGCTTGCCGTACTGGGGGACGATCTCGCCGCCCAGCACCATCGTGTCGCGGACTAGTTGAGGTTCCTTCGCACACTTGCGGGGGAAGTTGTGGACTTGCAACCCAAAGCTAGAAGCGCGGCCCGTTGCTGAACCTCCAGCAAAGACAAAAGCCCCACGCACTCGTTCATCGTCTCGATCAGCGAGATTAGCGGCGCGTTGGAACTTCGCGACCGACGAAGCCCATAGGTCGTCCGCACATTGTATGACCTCAGCGACATCGGGCGGCACTTCATCAGGATTTTCCCCAGCAAGAATTAAAAGGTTGCCGCGCACGGACTTGTCTATAGAATACTTGGCCTCGCCGTCCTTGAAGACCGTCATCAGCTCCAGCGCCTGCGGCCCGACACGGTCCAGCACCCACTGGCGCATCTTGGGGCTGCGGACACTGGTGATCGCGCCGTCCGTCACCTCACGGACGATCTGCTGGATCTCGTCCAGCTCGACGGTGGCGTAGCGCACGGCGGCGTTGCACAACGCGACATCGACGCGGACGCCCCGGTCGTTGACGCGCTCGTTGACGTGGTAGTCGGCCAGCTCGTCCGCAGACAGGTCACGCATACCTTTGCTGATCGCGCGCATGGCGCGCACGTCCTGCTCGCAGTAGGCCACCATCTCGGACATGAGCGTCTGGTCTTGCCGGAAAAACCCGTCAGCCTGCGGGACGGACAGCAAGCGAATCAGTTGCGAGCCCCGGTGGTCCTTCTTCATGGATGCGCCAGCGAACCGCCCCACGTCCTCCAGCGAGCCGGGCGCGCAGTTCGCGCGCGCCTGCGCCGCCGTGCAGTAGAACTGCGCCAGCTTGGGTTCAGGGATCTTGTGATCGGGGCACAGCACGAACCAGAAGATCAAGCGTTCGAACGCGGCGTTGTGCGCGCGGATCTGGCCGGTATGGTTGGCGACAGCGGCGGGGAATGGCTGACCGGGCGTCCAGGTCACCACCTCGTCGTCATCGAAGGCGTAGGACATGCACAGCACTTCGGTGCTGATGTCTTGGGCGTAGTTGTACACGCCCCGCGAAGGCAAGTCGCACTTGCTCCGCGTCTCGAAATCAAGCCAAAGAATTTTCATGGGCTGTAGATACTCACGGGCGCCAGCGGGGGGAGGACCACTGGCGCCCGCTTTCACTCCTCCTTACGCGCTGCGACGACGACGACGCGACTCAGAAGGGGTGTCGTCCGTGGCAGCTTCCGCCGCCTCGGATTCCGCAGGCGCACCATCCATCCCGACCCACTCAATAACTTCGAAGACGGGGGTATAAATGCGACCGTAGGACTTGTGGACGTAGTGTTCCTTTTTCAGGCGCACCACGGGAACCGGCTTGGTCTGGTCCTTATCGACCTGAGCGGCGATGGCAAGCGCGAGCTGCTGCACCGCTTTCTTGCCGCCCACGGACGTAACCGTGTAACGGCCTTCCAGATCCTTGTCCTCGCCGGACATGCACTTCAAAGACAGACCAACCTGCACCTCCCAGCCGCGTTTGGCGGCAGGCGGCGCAACGTCAAGTTCAGGCAGCGGCTGTGACACCGGCACCATCTTTTCGCCAAGAACCTCACCTTCGCCCCAAGCAATAAAGCCGTGGACAAAGCTGAACGGATTGATCGCCCAAGTCGAGTCATCCTCGATCTCGGTCTGGTCTGCGCCGAACACCCAATGGCCGGTCTTGTCCATCTTGATGATGACAGAACCCGCGCCGTCAGGGACGCCTGCGCTGATCGAACGCAAGCTAGAGGCAAGAGACGAAACGGAAGGAAGGTTAGCGCCACCGAATACTGTAAGATTTGACATTACCATTTCTCCTTAGACAAGTTTACCAAGAGCGGCGGACAACTGTGCGCCGATCTGCAACACCGCTGGGCGAGGATCATCCTCTGACGCCAGCGTGTTACCCGATGAGACAGAGACGACGTGATCCGCAGGCAGCGCAAGCTTGTGCTTCTTCAACACCTTCTCGGCTTGTGCAGGACTCAGCAACTTCGTCTCTGTCAATTCCTTTACATCGAGCCCCAGATCGCACATGGCGTCAAGAGCCTTTCCTTCATTCACCCACTGGCGCAGCGCGCGCTTGGGGACAAGTTTGTAACCGGGCACCGGCAGGCCAGCCTCCAGCGTCTGCATCGCCAACGCCCGCACTTCCTTGATCCAACCTTCTAACTGATCAGCCATCTTCAGGTAGTCGGACACGTCAGCGACATCGACGCTCTTCAGCGCGGCGACCATTGCCCGGTCAGCAGCGCCGGTCATGATGGGGCAGATCGCCTTGCCAGCGCACCAGCGGCACCAATCGCCCTGCGCCAGCGGCGCGTCAGGACGCTGGGCGACCTTTACGGCCTGCATCAATTCCTTCTCAAACAGTTGGATGCGGCGCGGCGTTGTCTCCCAACGCTTGACGTAGGGCGGCTGCACAATGACCAGCTCGACCTTGGTTGCGCCTTCGAACGCCCACTGGGCAGCGGGGGTCCGCATGGCCGCAGCGGCGTAGAACATAAGCTGTGGATTCTCTTCGACATCGACGGCCACGCCGTCGCCAAATTTCCAATCGACGATGTAGGCCGTGTCACCGATGCGGCCCACGATGTCCGACGATCCAAACACGCCGGGCAACAGATCTCCGAACCCGACGACCACCTCGGTCTCAAACTCCATCTGCCTGTCGGGGTCGATCTCGTTCAGCGCCGCCAGCGCGGGCAGCAACTTGTTGTCGATCAGATCCTGATCGAGCGTCACGTCCGCATGGACAGCGCCAAGGAAATCCTGCGGCGTAGCCTTGCCGTCCAACACGTCAGCAATGACGTTGTGGAGCAGGGTGCCGGTGTCGGCGTAGACGCTGGAGGGTTTGGGCGGCATCTGGGCGACGAGCGCCACGGAGCCAGGGCAGTTGATGACGCGCTTGGCGGTGGACCCGCCGACGATTGTGGAGTGTTGAGCCATTAGATTACCTCAGTGGACTGTTGACTGACAGACACTAGACTTTCCTTTACGAACATGCAATACATTTTTTTATGAGAGAAAGCGAAATCGAAACTTATTTCGTGTGGGCCGTCGTGTTGCGCGGGGGCACTACCTACAAGTTCAAGTCACCTATGCAACGCGGGGTGTCGGATCGGATCGCGTGTATGCCCAACGGCGAAACGTGGTTCGTGGAAATTAAAACCAAGGGCGGGCGTCTTGCGCCGCTTCAAGAGTTGTTTGCAATGGACATGCGACGGCTGGGGCAACAATACGCTTGCTTGTGGTCAATAGAAGGGGTGGATGAATGGGCCTCACGTTACGACCTTACCAAGAACAAGCCGCCGACTTCTTGTTTGAACGAGACCGCGCAATGATCCTTGCGCCTGTGGGCGCAGGCAAGACGGCTATCACGTTGACGGCGTTGGATAGACTGTACAAAGCGGGCAAATTGGACCGCGTACTAATCCTTGCGCCTAAGCGGGTGTGTACGGACGTGTGGCCTGTTGAGATACCCAAATGGAGTAAGTTTCTGTCACCTATTTTGGCGGTAGGAACACCGCAACAACGCGGTTTTGCGTTTAAATCCCCCGCCGAGACCGGCGCAAACGTCGTCATCATGAACTACGAAAACATTCAATGGTTGGCGGACGGAATGAACGGCCACAGCTTAAAAGACGCGCTTTTCGATACGGTCATTTTTGACGAACTGACACGGCTTAAAAATCCCAGCGGCAAACGTTTTAAAGCTGTGGAAAAACTTCTAGAGGGGGTCCGAACACGTTGGGGCCTGACGGGCTCGTTCACGTCTAACGGGCTCGAAGACGTGTTCGGCCAATGCAAAGTGGTTGACCAGAAGCTGCTGGGCCGGGCCAAGGGCGCGTTCCTCCAGAAGTACTTCGTGTGCGTCAACCGCGACTTCGGCGACTGGCAACCGCGCAAAGGCGCGCTGGAGCAAGTCATGGACGCCATACGCCCGGCGACCTTTGTGCTGGAGCCAGGCGAGTACAGCGACAAACTGCCGCAGTTAAATGTTGTGGAAATGCGCTGCGACATGGCTGACCGCAAACCCTACGAAAAGATGAAGCGCGATTTCGTGCTGGAGTACGGCGAGGACCGGATCATCGCGGCGAACGCCGCCGCCGTGACGAACAAGCTTCAGCAAATGGCGTCTGGATTTGTCTACGACACCAAGACGGAAGCGTCACTTGAGCCCGGCAAATTTCTCCAGAAACAAAAGGCCATCTGGTTTTCAACGCACAAGTTCGATCTGTTGGACGAGATCCTGAACGAGAACCAGCACGCCAACACGATCATCGTCTACAACTACAAGGAAGAGCTTGCCGAGTTGCTGCGCCGGTATCCGCTGGCGCGGACGATTGACGATTTTAACGCCATCCAGCGGTGGAACGCGGGCGAGATCGAGATGCTGCTGATCCATCCCAAGTCCGCCGGGCACGGCCTGAACCTACAGTTTGGTGGCTGCAACATGATCTTCCTGTCGCTGCCGTGGTCGCTGGAACTGTTTGAACAAACGGTGGGGCGCATCCACCGGGGCGGCCAGACGCGGGATGTCTGGTGTTATCTGCTGATCTGTAATAAAACTATAGACGAACGGATCTGGGGCGCGCTTCAGGACAAGCGGGCGATTTCAGACATAGCACTTGAGGAATTGAAAACATGAACTGGCGCGAGATCAACAAGGTGTTGCCCGATCTGGACGAGGACACCATTAAGAAAATGCTGGACGAGGAACGTGTGGGCGAGCAGCGGCAGTCGGTGTTGATCCGCCTGCACCAACGCTACACGATGCTGCGTGCGGCGCGGGAGCGCATGGAGATCCTTGGCGATGCCGAGTTTCCGCGAGTGATGGCGCTTACTTAGCGCACCACCCCTCGCGGCGGGCGTTGTTCTGCTTGACCTCGATGATGGTGCCCGTGGTGTCCTTGGACGACCACGACACGTCGCGCCACACGTCGCAGACCGCGCCGTTAGTCTCGACGGTGCTGGTCAGGGTCACGCACCCGGTCAGGGGAAGTGTTAACAGCATCGCCAAACCGAATCGCATTGCCTGTCCTCCGTAGCACGTCCGCAGTTGCAGCGGCCTCAACCTCGGCCACCGCGTCTCTGCGGATCTTGTAGTAGACGCCGCTCAGGACGGCTATGGCAATGAACGCCATGATGGCGTAACGCCCGACCGGCGTGAACAGCAGGCTAAACACCGTGTTCGTCCATGTGCTTCTTGCGCCAGAACCAGATCGCCGCCGCAAGCCCCACAACGGCCAGCATGATAAGAAAATTAGGGTTAGCAAATAGGCCAGCAAGCTGATTTGCTGTATCAGAAGCTTCCTGCGCCTGCGAAGCGACCTCCTTAGCAATACCCAAGCCTCCGAGCCCTGCCGTAAGTACCGCCGCGTTACCTTGCTTGCTGTCTGCCATAGTTCTTTTCGGAGGAGCATCAGGTTCTGCACGGTCCTCTTGTTCATCATGCGCCTGATCCTGTGCGGTCCACCATGCGCCTGCCGCCTGGCGGCGGCGCACCAGCCCTGGTAGCACCTTGCCGCCGCCCTTGGTCCATTTCATCAACTCGGCAGGCACCGCGTCAAGATCGCCAGCGTTGACCTTCTTGAGCATCGTGGACGATTTAAGGTTTCCAACGCCCGCGTTGTAAGCAAAGTCCGTAAGGACATCAAACTGGTTCTGGGTCAGTTTGACCTTGACCAGATCCATCACGGCGATCTCGTATTTGACGATGTCGCGCTTGAGGATGTCTTCGGCCTGCGCCTGCGTAATGGTCATGCCGTCGTTGACCATAGGAGCGCCCGCAGCCGACGTGTGGCCGTAGCCGATGGTGCAGACGCCTGCCGGGCAACGGTACGCTTTCAGCTTGCAGCCTTCAAACTTCTTGAGGAGGGCATCAAGACCGCCTTGACTCATGTGCATGGTTATTTTCCCTTCTCTAAAAGAGTGACACGCTTATCCAGCGCCGCGATCATCTGCGCCGTGTCAAACCGGATGGCGGCGCGGGCAGCAGCGGCATCCGCCACCATGTCCATGCGGCTTTTCTCGATGGCGGACATGGAACGCTCACGGTCCAACGTCATGGCGGCGCGGGCAAGCGCGCTTTCCTTCTCGACCTTGCTGATCTGATCGCTCAAGTTCTCGCGGATCTGCGCCATGTCGATGGTCGTGCCTTGCGGAGGAATGGCCTTGTTGTCTGAATTAACAACGACAGCAATCTTGGACTTCAATTGAATGATTTCGTTGTTAGCACCGGATAGGGCGCTCATGAGATAGACAACGCAAGAGAACAGGATCGGGATGCCCGCGAAGGTGATCTTCTCGACCAACGCGCCCTTGCTGGCGCTTGCCGCCATCTCGATAGCGAACTTTTCCTGTTTCTCTTCGGTCGTGCTCATTTGTCCGCCTTCGCGTCCAGCTTGTCATAGATGCGCTTGAACATGTCTTCGATGTGATCCATGCGCTTGTCCAAGTCAAACCGGCTAACGTAATTCTTGGGTAGGTCTACCTCCAGTTGATGAAGGTCTGATCTCAGTTCCTTGACCGCGCCCCAAACCTCCCGCGCAAACCAGCCGCCCATCGCGATGGCGACCGTGGACGCGATGTTCATCAGTGTCTGCGTGTCCATCACGGGGCCTCTTGAGGCGCGAGCGCATTTGAGGTGGACACGGCAGGACGCGTTATGAGATTGTTAGAAATTGCCCGGGCTGCCTTCTGCGCAACTTCGCCGCGCTTTTTCATCTTTATAGCGTCCTCCAACGCCGCCGCATACCGTTGTGGATTTTTGTACATAACATCAACCCCTTCGGCGGCTACGCGGGCCTCCATTACATTTTTGACTTTGCCGCCAAGCACCCTAGCCCACGCAAAAGGGTTTACGGCGGAAATACTCGATAAAAGCGCCCCCAAGTTTGCAGGGCTAGGTGCAGCAGCTACGCGCGCGCCCTTGCCATCTGCGGCTAGTTTTTCAACTTGCTGAAGCCGGAGTATGTCGTTTGCCGCGACGTTTAGATCGGCAAGTTGAGGCGCTGAGAACTGTTTTGCCAACACCTTGGGGTCGTACAACCCCTCGCGGGGCACCGCCCCTTGTAGCTCATCAAGCCGTTTCTGCACCTGCGCCGCGTTAAGCAACAAAGTGTGTTGATTTTGACCTATAGCCCGTTGAATAGTTTGCCTATGCGCGTTCAAAAACGCGATGGCCGCGTTGGGGTCGCCCGCCTTTATTGCGTCAAGCGCGCGGTCCTTAATGGTGGCTACCAAACCCGCGCGTTGATCCGCGTTTAATTGTTTAAGCAAGAAATCCATGTCCAGCGCAGAACTTAACGCTGCGTCTATAACTGCGTCTGCACCTTTTGCATTTTTAAATACCGCGCTACTTTCCGCAAACGCCTGACGTTGACGCACGTTGGTGGCAGCTTGCTCTGTAATAGCGGTAAGTTGGTCCTTAATACGGACGCCGCCATCCTCCAAAATGTCAAGTATACGGTTATTCTTTCGCAAAAACTCCGATGCTTTTTCAACGTTTACAAGCCCGTCTGCGCCCATAACTTCGTCACGAAACAACCCGCCAATTCCTTGGCCCATTTTTTGAACAGCAACAGGATCGCGGCCAAAAGTTGTAACGAATTGGTGCGCTGGCGTGTCAGATTCAAAAAACGCTTTCGTAAGTTTTTCAGGCAATATTTGCGATACGTTGTGCGCGGTATCGCTTAACGCTTGCGACGTTACGCCGGACCGGTAAGGGTCAATGACTTCGGTAATAAATTTTTTATTTGCTTCCTCATACGCTTTAAAAGTTTCTTTGGACACGCTATTTTTAAACGCGGCGTCCAATTCAGCTATAACGTCTTTTGTATTACGCGCTGAGGGAAAATTCTTTGCGGCTTCAGCATCTCTTACATCTTGAGAAAGCGCCGAACGAATACGCATAAATTCTTCAGTTGTAACCGTGGACGGTTGCGGTATTGGAGCGCCGGTTCTGCCGGGCAAACCGGGTATAATTGATGGTATGGTTTCGCCCGGCAAATAAGGTGTTCGAAATTCTTCTAGCGCGCGGATGCCTTCTGACACAGTGCTGGCGTTCATAGTTCCGGCTGCGGAATCGCGTACCTTCTCTGCGGCTTGTAATGCCCCGGCCAAATCAATTTGAGCGTCACCGGCGGCGTCAATTACAGGTTTGTATATTTCTGGCACAACAACTTTTGACGCCTCACGCGCGCCTTCCGCCGCCTTTTCTGTTAACGCTTGCCCAATAGCTTGCTGGTTGGGGTTGGGGATTTGCCCCGCCACGCCCCCGCCAGCAGCTTGCAACCGTGCCTCTTCCGCAGCCACTTGCGCTTCCAGAGCCGCTTGCACCGCAGCAGGGTCACCGCGCATCTCAGGCGTTATTGCGCGGGTCGCCAACCGCAATTCGTTTTCAACGTTGCCCAAATTACCTTGAATAGCCGCCACGCGCTGTTGCTGCGCAAGTTGCGCTTGCGGGGCGGTTGCGCCTTCTGCCAAGGAAGCTTCCATTGCCGCAACGCGGGGCTCTGCAACGTTAGCCGCAGCTAACGTCTCCGCAACCGACATTTGACCGCCGGATATTGGCGTACCTTCGCCAGAACGCATTGCCGCGAGCGATCCTTCTAGATCTTTGGTTCCTTTTACCATGCGGTTAGCGGCGGTAAGCGCGGGCGCAAGAGCATAGTTAACCGCGTCCCGCAGCGAATTGTAAGTTTTTCCCCCAAGGGTTACCGCGCCGCTGAGAATCGGCGTAAGGGGGTCTACGGCCACCTGCGCTGCGCGCAATGCCGTTGCCGTCTTGGGGTAGTTGGCGGCAGCCGCCGCCTCCTTTACCGCACCTATGCGCCCGGCAATGCCAGGTGTAAGAAGTCCTACAGCGCCCGTGCCAAACGCCCGCCCCCCGGCCTCGTAAGGGGATGCTGCGGGTCCAAACATGTAATCGGCGATACCATGCGAGGTTGGAAAAAGCGTGTCCTTACGGAACAAGCTTTCAACGTCGCCTATGGTGCCCGGCACTCCGCTAATGACGCCTTTAGGCACACCTACCGCAACGCCTTTCCATTGCTGGCCTAGCTCTTCCATTGTGGGGATAGGACCAACATCTGCTTCTGGTTGATTTTTAAGCACACCTTTACGGGGCTGACGCCCCGGCGCAGCCGCAGGTGCTTCGCCCGCTACCCCCCGCGATTCCGGCGCTGACGCAGCCGTTGACAAATGCTGCAAAATTTCGGCGTCGTTGTAGCCAGCTTTCTTAGCCCCAGCAATGTCAAAGTTCGATTGCTTTGCCAGATGATCCATTATTTCGGGTTCGCTATACCCGGCTTTCCGCGCGCCTTCTACGTCGAAGCCCATGATTAACCACCCCCAAAAGAGCTTAACGGCGGACGACCGTTAACTGGACGTTGCCCCCGCGCAGGCGCGGCGGGAGTTTGCGCCTGTTGAGGCTCTAGACTTGGCTCAGGCATACTAAGGTCAAACTGCCCTTCGTACTTACGAATTAGCGGATCGTAAGTAGATGTGTAATTTGACTTAGTACGCTTCATCAATCCTTCCGCGCGGCGAACGATAATGTCTAACTGATCGTTCAACGCTTTAGGTGTCAGATTTTCCGCTTCCAACGTTGCTACTTGATCCGCCAAAATCTTCCATTCTTGCACCGCCATGCTGCCGATAGATCCGGCTGACGCCTTAGCCATAGCAGTAACTTGGCCTTTAATGTCATTGAATTTAGTTTGGGCGTTTTTTGCGGCATCGGTAAGATTGGGCGAATATTTACCTGTGTACCCCAAAATCTTGCCTTTTTCACTGTCAGGTATTGCGCGCAGATTTTTTGCTGCGTCCAACACGCCTTGTGCCGTAGCCAAAGACTCTTGAGCGTTAGCGCGCGCGTCGCCAACTTCGGTTCGCAATTTTTGTTCTGCGACGGGCGTAAGTTCGCTTCCAACTTCTTGTTTGATTTCTTCTTTTCGCCTAAAAGTTTCCAACTCCTCTTTCTTTTTCTGCTCCGCGCGTTGTTGACGTTCTTGCGTCGGCGTCAACGAAATTGCAGGCGCTGTCGACGCGGGCGTCAGTGGCGTCGTTGTCGGCGGCACCAAGTTATTTACACCAACCGCAGGCGCGGGCGTAGCTGATGGAGGCGTCAAATTGTTAACCGCGCCAGACGGCAGCGGCGCTTCAGGAATTAATGACATTGTTCCAAGCGCCCCACCTTTACCGGGGACATAGGCAATCGGAGCCGTATCTGCCGTACCGGGGTAAATTGTGGGCGCTTTAGGCGCAGCAGCGGCCACAACTTCGGCGTTGGTCATTAACGCGCGCTGAACATTTTCCTGCGAATATTTGTTTGGGTAAAACGGTTTTAATGTCGGCGGCAACAAACTGTACAATGTGTCATATGTAGCCGCAGGGTTTTCGGTAGTATCAACCATACGCAGCGCCTGTTCAAACCGCGCGCCATGTTTGTTAACAAGGTCAACCGTAGCCGAATCCGCGCGAATACGATCATATGCAGCCGCCTGCGCCGCTTGCGCCGCTGCCGCCCCCGCCGCCGCTTGTTGCCGTTGGTAGGTAAACGCTTTGAGTCCGGCTTCAGGATCGATACGCCCTGCTGCTTCAGCATACGCTCTAGAATTAACGCCGTGTTGTGCCGCAGCGGCCCGCAGCGCGTTTTCTTTTTGCAGTTCCGCTGCCCGCTGCTGCATGAGCATGTTGGACGTTTGCATCTTCTGTATATGCTCAGCCATAGACAGCATATTAGGGGCTTGCGGCTGCTGAAGCTGCGGAAGCGCGGCGTTGTAGTCAACCATCGTTCTGTTTCCTTACGGTTAACCGAGCTTGCCTCGCGCGCCGCCCAAACCACCACCTATACCACCAAGATAGTTGCTCATCATGTACGAACTCATGCCCTGATTAAGCGCGTTTGTCACCGCATTGGCACTGTTCAGATAGCCCGACGCCGTCGCATTGCCCGCCGCGACATCCGCCTGCGCGATGCCCTGACCAAGCCCTGTGTAGGTATTTCCAAGGTTTGTACCCAACGCCCCGGCCTGCGCCGCCGATCCAGCAGCGGACGCTTGCCCGCCAGCATACAGGCTCTGCAACGGCGCAAGCTGCGCCGTCCGGTTGGTTTGGTAACGGTTGAAAGCGTTCTGATATTCTTGCGATCCAAGGTTCTGGCCGTACTCGGTAGCGCCTTTGATGTTCGCGCCCGACACGCCCATGCCTCTAGCGGCGGCGCTGGCGTTCAGCGCCTTCATGCCCTGTTCAAGACGGAACTGGTAGCCGGGGTCAGTCGTGAAGTCCGACATGCCAAAGTCTTTGGAGTATTTGCCGTAATTTGCTGCCGTGGTGTCGCCACCGATACCCAGCATCTGCATAAGCTGGTTCTGCGCGGTGACGCCGCCTTCGCGGTACGGTTGCAGGTCCGTGCGGCCCTGCTGGTACATTTCCTTTTGGGCGGCGATGCTCTTGTCCGCAGCCTCACGCTGGGCAGCGGCGCTCTGGGCAGCGGCTTCACGCTGCGCGTCTGCCGCGCTGCTGGCCCCAAACAGACTTGCGCCAGCGCCAAGAACGCTAGACCCTACAATAGCGGAAATCGGATCAGGCATGGGAGAACTCCGCGCAATAGTCTGTGTATTTCTCACCGTACAATGCCATAACTGCACCCGACTTGGCTAGGGCCGCGTCGTATCCATGACATAGCATGACCACGGCCAGAACAACATCATAGTAGGACGCCCGCCACATAAACGACTTGGCGTCCGCTTTACCGGCGCGTTCCGCTTCATCTGACGCCGCCCACTTTAGGAACGCCGTTGCCATCACAGGCAACAGGCTGGCCGAGTTAGCGGCGAAAAACGGATTAGACGGCATTTGCACCAGACAAGACCAGATCGCGCGGCGCATATCGTCGCCCGTCACCGGATCGCCGTCCACCACGTCATCAAACACTTGGATAGCGTCCCACAGGTCCAGAAGCCAAGCGCGGGCGTGCGGAGGCAACTCCAAAACGGTTGCAAGGTAGTCCGAGATCGTCTGCTTGTGCGACACCCGCGTCCCCTACGACAACTGTTTGATGAACGACGGCAGCACCTCGGCCTGCGCCCGCACCATCTCGTTGCGGAAGCTCTCGGTCGCCGCAGCGCCCTGCCGCGCCTCCTTGGCAACCTCGATCTGAAGCATGGGCATGGCCGAGATGGCACACATCCACTCGTCAATCTCCGCGCCAGTCTGCGGATGCGTCCCACGCAACTGCGTAAACCAAGCGCACTGGAGCTGGACGCACTCCTTCTTGATCAGCGGGCAGAATGATCCGTTCTTGAGCTGCATCGTCAGTCCTTGGTCGCGATGATGACATCGACATAAGACACGGCCAAGTTGATTGCCGTACCAGTAAACGTGTGGGTGTGCGATCCGCCGCCGCCCGTGGACGTGGTGGTAAACGTAGACCCTGAAGGACCAACTTGTTGAATTGGCCCCCCACCTGCGCCAACATTTGGCGATGAATAATATACGTCATGTGTATGCGCGGGTATCTGCGCGGTGGTCAAAGTTGTATTGCCAACCGTGCCCGCAACCGTTTGCGATGCAAACGCTGTCGTAAACGCTACCGATCCGCCGCTGCTGGCCGATCCAGACACTACGCGCAGTGCCTTGTTGTCGTGCGTAGTAGATTTGGTCCAACCGGTGGGCGCAGATGTTTGCGCGAACAACATCGCCGTGCCGCTGGGCAGGTAGGCCCACGCGCCGGTAAATACGCCAGGGCTGGCAATCTCCAATGCGGACACGGGCGTAGCCGTGCCAATGCCGACCTGCCCGGTGGCGTCGATAATGAACGGCGTTACATCAGGATCAGCGGAGTCTTGCACCCTAAGCGCCGCGCCCGTGCCGGTTTGGGTGATCGTAAGCGCGGGCGAGGATGTGTTGGAGTCAATAGTGACGTTACCCGACAACACGGGCGACACCGCAGCCGTGGGGGCCGAAATGTAATCCACCGTCCAGATTAGAGCGCCATCCGCGTCCTTCAGCACAAACTTATAGACCGCGCTACCCAGCCAAACGTTGGCTTCGCCGCGCGAGTCCAAAATGATCGGGTTAGTATTGGCCGTTGCCGCTGTCGCATCCGTGTAGGTGGCCTGCAACGTCGTCGTACCTGCGATGTAGGTGTACAATTGCCCGCCGACCAGCGGCTCGCCAGCGGCGTCAACAAAAGCTGTCTTGGGGGATGGAGTGAGAACAGCCATTATTCACCTATATTTGCAGCTACGGTCAAGATGACCGATGGGATGGCCGGTACAGGCGCAGACGCCGCTATGCGGGCTATTTGGACATTTGTGTTGGTAGTAGACCACATTAGCCGGAAATAGTCACCTGCGCTCATGCGGATGACAAAGTTCCAAGCCGCAACGTAAGCGTTACTAGATCCAGACATGGTCAATTTGGTGGCACTTTCAGGTACGGACGTTCCGTTTACGTCCGCCCAGATGTACACGTCTTTAGACGCGGCGTTGGTGCTGACCAGTTGCAGCGAGAATTGGATGTTGTAGGAACCCGTGCGGTCCACATAGACCCGCGATTTGGGCGTTCCGATGCTGACGCCTTGGGTCAAACTAGTGCTATCGAGCGTGATGGCGTAGGCCGTGTTGATGACGGCGGCAGTCTGCGTGGTGGTGTCGTAGAACGCGCCGCTGCGAAGCGAGCCACTGCCAAGGATGGCGTAAAGGTTGTAAAAGTATCGATACCACCCGCGCGTCACGTAGTTTGTCACCGTGTCCCAAATGGCAACACGCGGAGCCGGTATCTGCGTGATGTTATCAGGCATTGGTGGGGCTCACGATCAATTCCGCGCCCATGATGGCAATCTTAACCGGATCAGTTCCCGACACCTCGTAGACGCGGTCACGGAGTTTTAGAGTCATGCCAAGCCTGCGCCACAAGACGCGCCGCCCGGTTTCACCAAGCTTGCCCATTGACCGCCAATGCTCGCTGGACCATGTATGCCCGCCGTCGTCCGACCAACGCAACATGACCTGTGGATCGGAACCCTGCACAATGATTTCGTTTGTAGTTTCTTCTGATTCGCCGCTGATCGCGCCCGCAGACGCGGCGTCAGACGAGATGCTGCTGAGATAGGTTGTGGTCGCAGGCGTTGCGCCGTCTAAACCCACGCCTACT
>Ga0209088_10001065_pt1 | contig 18190 bp, 19 predicted proteins | sample S_140625_EF_Meta_FD_187324 | JGI IMG/M metagenome (GOLD analysis project Ga0209088, IMG submission 187324) | Freshwater microbial communities from Lake Simoncouche, Canada to study carbon cycling - S_140625_EF_MetaG (SPAdes) (version 2) | ecosystem: Environmental > Aquatic > Freshwater > Lake ... | reverse complement strand
TTGTTTATCTATATAATTACAATATACGACCATCATCCATCTTATTAAAATTCACTTGTAACTTTTGAATAATTTAAAAGTAAAAAATGTTATTTTCTATTTCTATATTTTAAAATTCATCTTTTAACCTAAAAATAAAACAAATGAGAGCATTAAAAATTAGTTTTAAAACTAAATTGATGTCCGCAATTTTGCTGACAGTTCTTTTCTTAACATTAACCCCAAATTTTTCACCTGCACAAGATAATGATCTTGAAAATGGAGTTAGTGCTTGTTACACTTACTGCTATTGGTATAATCCTAATTACAATTGCATCATCACTTATTCAGATGGATTTGTGGTTACCTGCTACAACAGGCATCCTTGGATTGCAGGTTAGTATCCTATACAGTATTAATTAACATTCCTAACAATAATGCAAGTTGCTTCAAAGCAGCTTGCATTTTTTAAGCTATGAAAATCAATAACATATTTTTATTTTTTTGTTCCTTTTTAATTTTTTTTTCTGCTTGTATTTTCGAAAATCATAAGATTAAACCATTGCTTATAAATGGGTTTAAAACACCTATTTATCTAAAAGGCAAATCTGTTAATTTGACTGAGGTAATCAGACCTACTTCCATTAAAGTTATGCCTGATTTCAACTTAATGATTGTCTTAGAATCTGGGGAATCTCCTTATCTCGCTCGTGCTTATACTTTAGATTCCTTCAAACTAATTACAAAATTCATAAAGCATAGTCAAGAAGATGGGTTGATAACTGTGTCGAATATCAATTATGAGTTACACTCGCGAGAGTTTGCAGTTACTGATCCAGTTAAACAAAGTCTTTATTTTTTTTCAATAGATTCCATTTTGAAAAATCGGGTAAATGCTAAGCCATTACGTAAAATTGATTTACGTTCCTCATTAAAAGTCAGTAATGAAAATATTAATCGGCCAGTATTGATTAATGATACTATTGTTGACTTGCGTTCTAATTGGACAACTCATCAATCGGGGATATTGAATTTCTATAATTCAAAAGGTGATTTACTTTCTAGCTATTCAAATTATCCAGACTTATCTGGGAAGTATTCAAATTTTGAACTCCAACAAATTTGTGCAAGTGGCTTGAGTGTGTCTGATGATAAAAAACACCTAATATTAGAGTATTATAATCTTGACATATTAGATTTGTATGATAACAAACTAAACTTGCTCTTTAGAGTACAAGGACCAGATAATTACGACCCACAATACATTAGAAAAAGTATAGGTGGGGAATCTATTTTACTTCCAAGTAAAAAAAGCTTTTTTGGTTACACTGGGTTAGCTAAAATGATTGATTCTACCTTGTTTGTTTTATACAACGGAGAGTCTCAGTCTACTGGAAATTACCACTCATCTACATTATTTAAATTAAATTCAAAGTTAGAATCTGTATCAAAATTTAATTTAAATTTTTCTATATTTTCATTTGACATAGATTGGTCAAATCGAAAAATTTATGGTCTTTCTCACAAACCTACTCCAAGCGTAATTACCTATAATTTTTAATTTATGAATATGAGATACTTGATTTACTTATTTGTCATATCATTTGTTATTTGTACTTCCTGTAAAAGAGAAAAAGTTCGCCTTATGCCTCGCCAAGTGTATGACAAACTTATTTCAACATGTCCTGGCACAGCAGGTAAGCAGTTGGAGATTTATTATATGGATGGCGATTGCTCAATGTGTATAGCTAAGGCGGTACTAATCGATAGCCTTGCAAAGAAGAAAGATGATGTTTCTGTAATTTTTGTGGTGCGGTCAGAAAATCAAATATTGACTAACTATTACTTTAGAGAAAACCGAGTCCAAGCATGTATTCTTCAAGAAAAGGATTCCATTCTGAACAAATCGAACATTCTATTTAACGAAGCGGTTTCCATTTCAAATAAACGTGTCATTTCTCCGTTAGTAATTCCTAAAAATAGTATAAATAAGCCTTAAATTTAAGTCAATTCTTATTCTGATATTTCTTGCGGTTTTTTTTAAATAGATTTTGGGGTATTCTATACATTTTCTTTTATGCCTTAAAAGCTAAGATTTGTTGGTTGCTAGTAATCTATAATGTTTTATTTAATTCGAATTTTGTTTTCTTAGGTGGTTTATTTGTTGATTATCATTTGACAATTTTAAATTAGAGTGATCATTGAAATAGTCTTCAGCTTATCAAAAATGCTAAGTATATGAAAATTGATATATTAATCTCTTTAACAGACACTTACATTTAGATACATTAAATTCTATCAGATTTTGGCATTATCCAAAAAAGAAATTAAAAGTTGAGTAAAAATGTAAATGAATTGAAATATAGAGGATGTTATATTAGAAATCACTTTACGTAAGACATATTTATTATAAATGAGGTTCGTTAAATATGCCCTATTGAATATCAATACTTTTTATATTAATTCTCTTGTTTTATTAGTAGTCGTTAAGTAAATTTACTGAACGACTACCCTTTATTAAGGATTAAATTTGGTTAAACTTAAAAATTATGAATAACAGAATTGATCTAGCTACTGCTAAAGACTTAACAAAACGTTACAGAGAAAACCTAGATTCGTTAGTTTCTAAAGACTATGCTGGTTCATTACCCAATGCCGAAACTTTTGATTCATCTGCTATACAAGCTATTTTAAACCAGCCTGGCTGTATAGAATTTCGTGCTTATTATGGTATGAAAGAAGATAAATCTGTATGTTTGATTTTTATTGGTGTGGATGCGCAAGGGAATGATATTATTAACTCTTTAAAGTCAAATGAAGAGGATGTAATAGTTGAATTAGGTAAGTCTTGTCCTCCTTATTGTCCTGATATATTATTATAAATTCATTCATGAGTTTAGGTAAATTATTAATTTTTGTAGATTTTTTTTCAATTCTACCAATTATAATTTACACTTCAAGAATAAAGAATATATCATCTGAATATTCTAACCTTTTTTATATTTTATTGGCTGGTCTAATCTCAGGTTGCTTTAGTTTATTTGATATGTCAGCATTTCATATTGGAATTATAAGATTGGTTTATATCTTCATTGAAATACAATTCTTTTTAATAATTTTTATTAAATGGATTGATACGACTCATAGAATTAAATTAAAATACTTTCATTTTTTATTTTTTTCTTTTTGGTTAATCGATGTTTATATAAAATTTCAAATCAATAATTCAAGTGTTGATGTAATGTATCTTGCTCAACTACTTATTCTGACATTTATTGGACTAAAATTTATAGCTACTAAATCAAAAGTTAAAGTAAGTCAAGTATTAACCATATTGCCATTAATAATCTATTCAATTTACTTTATAATTGTGAATTTATTAATGCATTGGTTATATAATAAAGAAACAAAGGATCTGTTTATGAATCTATACGGCATCATTAATCTAATTAATTTCTTATCTTACATTTCATATTCCTTGGCAATTTTATGGGCACCGAAGAAAGAAAAATATTTATAGCGTTTGGAATTGTATCGGCCTTTATTGGGCTGGTAATTTTGTTTTTCATTGTAAATCTTTTAAATCAACAGCGCAGATATAGGCAATTACAAAAAGAGAAGCTTAATTCAGAAATTAATGCTGCCGAAATGGAGCGTAACTTAATTGCCACCGAATTACATAATGACATTGGTCCTTATTTGTCGAGTGTTAAAATGCGATTAGATGTAATTGTAACCACTCAAAAAGAAGAATTAGATGCTTGTAAAGAAGCATTAGATAAATGTGTTCAACAGGTGAGGGGTATGGCAAAAGCCATGGCTCCTTTATCTATTTTTGAGATTCCTTTTCAGGACGCCTTAAAAAAATATATTCAAGAAGTTAATGTACACGGTACTTTAAAAGTAGAATTAGCAGAGTTTGATATAGTAAAATTAATACCGGATCACAACAATCAAATTTATAGAATTCTTCAAGAGATTATACACAACACCATCAAGCATGCTCAGGCATCAAGTTTACATATTGAAATCTCTAGAGAAGGGGATAAAATTTTATTAATTCGTACATCGGACAACGGCGTGGGCTATGATTTGGAGAAAGTACGAGCCGCGAACAAGTTAGGCATGGGTTTGTTGGGCATACAAAGTAGAATTGAATATTTAAATGGTTCATTAAGCACTTCAGATGAAACTGAGTTAGGAACTAAGTATAATATTAGAATTCCCATTTTGTGCTAAATATTAATATGAACACTAATAAAAATATTACTGTAGTTATTGCAGATGATCATACCTTTTTTAGGGAAGGACTATGTAAAGTACTTCAGACAAACAAAAAAATAAAAGTGCTGGCTCAAGCTACAAATGGTATAGAGTTAATTGAATTTGCAAAGCAGTATACTCCAGATGTATTAATTGTAGATATTGCCATGCCACTTTTAGATGGGATTAAAGCCGTAAAAGAAATTACAAGTTTGGGCATTAGGTCTAAAGTGATTGCTTTATCGATGCATACCGAAGATTCAATTATTTTACAAATGCTTGATGCCGGAGCCATGGGTTTTTTAGACAAGAATACTTCTAAAGAAGAAATGTATGATGCCATAGACAGCGTTCTTATTCATAATAGCGTGTATTTTCCTGAATCTACCAATGCGTATATGATGGAACTGCTTATGTCTTCTACCTACAAGCCCTATCCACAAAAAGGTGTTTTGTTTACACCTAGAGAATTAGAAGTTATACAAATGATTTGTAAAGATTTTACGACCAAAGAAATTGGAGCCAGACTTGATTTAAGCCCCCGCACCATAGATACGCATCGGGTAAGAATTATGGATAAAATGAGCGTTAAAAGTGTTACTGGTCTTGTTGCATATGCTTATTCAAAGGGGATTGTTAATTAGTTTTTTTACTTAAGCACACTATTATGTTCCAGAACAATAGCAAGCGTTCAAGATTGTTCAGGGCTTTTCCCAAACGTTTAAGAATGTTCCAGAACGTTAAATAGCGTTCTGGAACATTTAGGTACTTGCATTTGTTCGATAATTTTAGGCATTATTACTATTGCTAGCATTGTCTAGTTTTACAATCAAGTCCTTATTTTCAAAGGTTAACGACTCTATAATTGATACTTTTTGTTCTAAGTCGTATTCGAGCATGGTTGTCCTCGACGTCAAACTATTGATGGTTTTTTGATTGTTAGTTAAAATGTCCTTTAGATGTCGAATTTCTTTCGACTTTGTCGATGAAGCTTTTATAGCAAAATAGGCTATGCCAATTAATCCTATGCCTATCAAAACATAGCCGGTTTTAATTTTCACGTTTTGGGCTGGTTTATGAAATCTTTCTACCATCATCCATACCTGTGGGTTTGTCATTTTTTTGAAGTTTTATAGTTTTTTTAATTGGATTCATTATTATGTCAAAGCCTAAAAATTCCAGGGTACTTTCTTGAAATCCATGGCTTATTGTAATATAGTTGTTAAGTGCAATGCCATATGCTTCTATTATTTCTAACGTTACATATTCACCATGTGTGGCAACTGCATCTTCAATTTTTGTTTTTGTTTGTCTTTGTATAGCTGCCCAATCCAAAAGTCGATCTTCTTCTACTTGGTGCTTTTGTTGATGTTTCCGTCTTCTACAATTGTGGTGAATTCCATTTTCATCAACTTGCGGGGAACAATGTCTTTTTGTTTTACGTTCCTGGTCTGCGATTGGTTTTCCGCAATTCTCACATACACGACCTAAATGGTAGGTCAGGGATGGTTTACTGGATATCTCCTTCTTTTTTGGCTTCATTTAATCCATTTTTAAAAATTAAAAATTGTAAGATTTTTTGATAATGATATAAAAGGTCTTACTTTTGATTGTAAGTAAGACAAAAGTACACATAAACTTTAAAATATGAAAAAAGATTCCTTAAGCTTGTTTGATTTGGAGATGAGCTATTTTCAGCCAATTTTACCCTTAAAGGACTTTAAAGGGAAAGATGGGCAATCACTTTACAAAAGCCTACCATTTTGGAGACGTAATAAATTATTACCTTTTATCGCAGAAGGTGGTTGGGGGTTAGAAGTGAGTATGTCTCAATTAATTTGGCTAAGAATATTAGACAATCTTCGTGCTTTAGGATATCCAGTTAAGGATACGGAGAAAGTAACTGATTATTTTTTTAAGGATGCTTACTATGACGACTTGCCTGCTAAAAATTTATTGCAACAAAAAGAGGTGCTAATAAAAAAGCAGTCCAAAATTAAGCTGGACGAATTTGAACAGCAAACCTTAGAGAATATTGAATCAGTATTAGGGGATAAGCTATTATTATATGGGTTAAAATTTGACATAAGTTATTTATCAAATTTGGTTGTGTGGTGCGTAAAAATGGGAAAGGAAGCGGGTATTTTAATCTACCCTGGAGGTTTGGTTGTTGAAAAAAGGGGCGAAGAGTTTACAAACCATAGCAAAGCAGTATTTGATGTTGAAGCCCCCCACATATATATATCAGTTAAGGGCCTGCTAAAAGAATTTGTTGACAATAAAGAGCTTTCAAATATTGTTATACCTTATTTGCTCGAAGATGAAGAGCGTTTAGTACTTAAGGAACTTAGAAAGAAAAACATCAAAGAAATAAGAATCCTAATTCAATCAGAAAAAATCATGAGGGTTGATACGCAGGTTCAACAAACTTTCACTGATGAGCAAGCTGAGCAGGTGAAAAAAATTCTTCACTTAAAAAATTATGAAGAGGTGACAATTAGTACCAGAGACAATAGAACAATTACATTTAATAGAACAACAAAAAATATGACTTCCGGTAAACCCGGCTCTAAGGATTAACAGCATACTATTCGCATCCCCTTAAAGGGCCGACTAGTGAAATGTTAAATCATAATGGATAAAAAAAATCAATCCAATGATAATGAACTAAAAACAATTCAAATTTTGTCAGAGATTATCGCTAATCAAATTATCAAAAAACTACTTCAAGATGAACAACTTGGAATTACAGCTTCAGCAGATGACCGCCAAATTTGCGAAAAAAGCCAAGCCGCCTAAATGGAGGGAGGGGAATAAAATCGTAAACTATACCAGAGTTTCTGACCCCTCTCAATTTGACAACACTTCTTTAGAAACACAAAGAAAAGATGCAATCACTTTTGCTACCAAAAGGTCGTTTGAAATTAAGGCCTTTTTTGGTGGCGAGGCGGAGTCTGCTAAAACAGATGAGCGAAAGGAGTTTAAATTGATGCTCAATTATGTAAGGAAAAACAAAGATGTTGTAGCAATATTGGTTTACTCCTTTGAGCGTTTTTCAAGAAGTGACCATGCCCAAGAGCTTATTATAGATTTAAGTAAGATTGGAGTTAAGGTAATAAGTGTGCTTCAAGATATCGATGTTACTTCACCAGCAGGAGAGCTGCAACAACAAATTTTCTTTGCTTTTGGTAAGTATGACAACGATTTACGACGAACTAAAACCATGCGTGGTACTTATGAATTAATCGAGCAAGGTTATTACATTGGTCACTGCCCATATGGCTATACAAACCTCAAAAGAAAAGAGAAGGCTAAGTATCACGAATATGTAATTAATGAGGAAGGCAAGTTCATGAAAATGGGCTTTAAATGGAAAGCGGAAGGTAAATGGAGCAATAAAGAGATTGTTGAGCGCCTGCGTAAATTAGGAGCAACCATTGAATACAAAAGCTTTTACCGTCAAATAGGCAACCCTTTTTATTGTGGTTATTTTATGAATGCCTATTTCCCGGGTAAATTAATTAAAGGACACCACCCAGCACTGGTTTCTATGGAGCTTTTCATGAAAGCAAATGCAGTAGCAATAACCAATCCGCATAAAGGGATTGCAAAGAAATTTAAGGACCCTGATATGCCATTAAAATCGTTTTTAAGAAGTGAGCTTACGGGTTCACCATTTACGGGGTATAAGCAAAAAGGATATATATACTATAAGACAAGAGGGCATGCCGAGCCAGTCAATGAAAAAGCTTCAATTATAAACCAGCTGTTTATGGAGGAGTTGGGTAAATATAAAATTGAAGCGGCTCATGTTGCAGCAATAGAAGCGCAAGTAAAGGAGATTGTCTCACAGAAGTTTACTGACAAGTTACAGGAGGATGTATCCAGAAAAAGGAAGATTACTGACTTGGCTGATAAAATTGAATCACTTGAAGAAAGGTTTATCAATCAAGAATTAACCAAGGAACTTTACGACAAATACCGACTTAAATACTTGGATGAAAAGAAGCAATTAGAAGAGGAAAATGTCAAAGGTGATTTTAAGAGTTCGAACTTAGAAAAAGCAGTAAAAAATGGATTAGAAATTTTGCTAGATCCTTTACAGTTATGGGTTTCCTGCGATTACGATGACAAACAACGATTGCAGTATTTGCTATTCCCAGAGGGAATGAGGTATGATAAGGAAAATAAGCGAGTTCGAACTCCAAGAGTAAATAGTGTGGTCTCTCTAATCTCAAGCGTAGCAAGGGTTTCGGAGGAAAATGAGAAAGGCTACCTCGTTAGAAGTAGCCTTGATTCTCGCTTCGTAGAGCGTACGGGAATCGAACCCGTATTACCAGGATGAAAACCTGAGGTCCTAACCGTTAGACGAACGCTCCAGATCCCAAATGAGTTATTCGGGACGCAAAAATAAGGGCAGAAGGTTTCTTTCCCAAATATTTCTCAGTTATATTTTAAAAAAAGGGGCTAATTCTGCTATTCGGTGTAAATTTGCATCTTCTTTACGTTTTTATATAAATAAACAAGCAATCAAATGAGTACAGTTAAAGTAGCAATCAATGGGTTTGGTCGTATTGGCCGCCTAGTTTTCCGTCAGATTTATAATATGGATGGTATCGAAATCGTTGCCATCAATGACCTTACAAGCCCGCAGGTACTTGCACACTTATTAAAGTATGATAGTGCACAAGGTCGTTTTGACGCTACGGTAACTGCTTCAGAAGATGCTATCACTGTAAATGGTGAGTCTGTAAAAATATATGCACAGCGTGATCCAGCGCAAATTCCTTGGGGAGCGCACGGTGTAGACGTTGTTATTGAGTCTACCGGATTTTTTACCGATAAAGAAAAAGCAGCAGCGCACATTACGGCGGGTGCTAAGCGTGTCGTAATTTCTGCACCAGCTACTGGCGAAATGAAAACGGTTGTATTTAATGTTAACCACGATATTTTAGATGGTTCAGAAACAATCATTTCTGGCGCTTCATGTACCACTAACTGTTTAGCGCCAATGGCTAAAGTGTTAGATGATAATTTTGGCATTGTTGCAGGTATCATGACAACGATTCATGCATACACCAACGACCAAAATACTTTAGATGCACCACATCCTAAAGGTGATTTACGCAGAGCACGTGCAGCTGCACAAAACATTGTGCCTAATAGCACGGGTGCTGCAAAAGCAATTGGCCTTGTATTACCTAATTTAAAAGGCAAGCTAGATGGATCTGCACAACGTGTTCCAACCATTACGGGTTCATTAACAGAATTAACTTCTGTATTAAATAAAAAAGTAACGGTAGAGGAAGTAAACGCAGCAATGAAAAAAGCTTCTGACGAATCATTTGGTTACACAGAAGACGAATTAGTAAGTACCGATATTATTGGTATTTCTTTTGGTTCATTATTTGATGCAACGCAAACAAAAGTAATGACACAAGGCGATGTACAGCTTGTTAAAACAGTAAGCTGGTACGATAACGAAATGAGTTATGTAAGTCAGTTAGTGCGTACCGTAAAATATTTTGCAGGCTTAATTTCAAAATAATTATGAGCCAATTTTCTAGTCATTCATTTGCCGGTCAAAAAGCATTAATCCGTGTAGATTTTAATGTTCCTTTAGACGATGCTTATAACATTACAGATGACACGCGCATGCGTGCTACCATCCCTACTATTCAAAAAATTATAAAGGACGGTGGTTCTGTTATTTTAATGAGTCATTTGGGTCGTCCAAAAGACGGTCCTACGCCTAAGTATTCGCTGATTCATATTGTGGGGCATTTATCTAAGTTGTTAAGCGTAGAGGTTCAATTTGCTAACGATTGTATGGGGGAAGAAGCGGTAAATAAAGCGGCTGCATTAGAGCCAGGCCAGGTGTTATTACTAGAAAATTTACGTTTTTATAAAGAAGAAGAAAAAGGCGACGAGGCTTTTGCACAAAAGCTAAGCAAGCTAGGAGATGTATACGTTAATGATGCATTTGGAACGGCGCACCGTGCGCACGCTTCTACTGCGGTAATTGCACAGTTTTTTGCACCAGGCAGTAAAATGTTTGGCCTTGTCATGAACGCCGAAGTAGCCAGTGCCGAAAAAGTTTTACATGGCTCAGAAAAACCTTTCACTGCTATTATTGGCGGTGCTAAAGTGTCTGATAAAATATTAATCATAGAAAATTTACTAGACCGCGCCACAGATATTATTATTGGTGGTGGTATGGCATATACCTTTTTTAAAGCACAGGGTGGAACCATTGGAACTTCCATTTGTGAAGACGACCGTATGCCACTAGCGCTAGAAATTTTAGCCAAGGCAAAAGCAAAGGGTGTAAACATTCACCTCCCTGTCGATAATATTATTACCACCGAATTTTCTAATACCACAGAGCGTAAAAATTGTGAAAGCATGTCTATCCCCGACGGATGGATGGGCCTCGACATTGGCGAAGCTACACGTGCCAAATTTGCAGCCGTTATAGAAAGCAGTAGAACCATTTTATGGAACGGTCCCATGGGCGTTTTTGAAATGGAAAATTACCAAGCGGGAACCAAAGCGGTTGCCGTGGCTGTTGCCGCTGCTACCGTAAAAGGCGCATTTTCATTGGTAGGCGGTGGAGATAGCGTTGCCGCTGTTAACATCTTTGGCTTTACAGACAAGGTAAGCTATGTATCTACCGGTGGAGGCGCCATGCTTGAGTACTTTGAAGGCAAGGTTTTACCCGGAATAGCTGCCATAACTGCATAGCACCCTTAATTTCTGTTAAATTGTGATAAACGGCAAGCCCAAATATTTGGGGTGGCATACTATTTGCTTACTTTGCTATATAAAATAAAAAACCAAATAAAATGAGTACAAAAAATTTAACCCTTATTGTCATTGCTGCCCTTGTATTATTATTAGGTGGATGCGGTTGTATCGGTTATAACGGATTGGTAACATTAGACGAAACAGTAAAAAACAAATGGGCGAATGTAGAGAGTGATTATCAGCGTCGTTCTGATCTTATTCCAAACTTAGTAAACACCGTAAAAGGCGAAGCTAATTTTGAGCAAACAACTTTACAAAATGTAATTAGCGCAAGAGCAAGTGCTACACAAGTAAAATTAGATGCCAACGATTTATCTCCCGAAAAAATTCAGCAATACCAAGCGGCGCAAGGTCAACTATCGCAAGCGTTGGGTAAGTTGTTAATGGTAACTGAAAATTATCCTAACCTTCGTGCCAACGATGCGTTTAGAGGTTTACAAACGCAGTTAGAAGGTACCGAAAACCGTATCAAGGTTGCGCGTAACGATTTTAATGATGCAGTAGCTGCTTACAACGTTAAGGCACGTACATTCCCTAACAATATTTTTGCGGGCATGTTTGGCTTTAAAACCAAAGAAGGATTTAAGGCAGAAGCTGGTTCAGAAAAAGCACCAGAAGTTAAATTCTAATTATAAGAACAATAAGCTTCATGTTTAACCTATTTTCTAAAAAGCCACAGTCCTATTTTACGGAGCCAGAACAGGCCCGTATTGTAGAAGCCATTAAAAACGCAGAAATGCGCACTAGTGGCGAGGTCCGAATTTACATCGAAAACAAATGTAGATTCATGAACCCCGTTCACCGTGCACAGGAAATGTTTTACAAAATGGGCATGCAAAATACAGACGCTAAAAATGCAGTACTGGTATATGTGGCTATCAAAGACAGGCAGCTCGCTGTTTTTGGGGATGCAGGTATTCATGAAAAAGTAGGCACTGCTTTTTGGGAGGCCGAAGTAGCAAAAATGTTAGCAGCCTACAAGCAATCTCATTATGCTGAGGGTTTAGCAAATATGATTACAGCAATAGGGGAAGCGCTCAAGCAGCATTTCCCCTATGATGCTGCAACCGATAAAAACGAACTATCCGATACTATTGTTTTTGGATAATTGCCAGGCTATCTGCACATGAAAAAATTAATTACGCTTTTATTGTTCGCTTGTTTTGCGCAAATCGTTTTTGCACAAAATATTTTGCCGCGGCCTAACCCACCAAAATTGGTAAACGATGTGGCGGGTGTGTTATCGCCAGAACAACGCGAAATACTGGAGCAAAAATTAGTGGCGCTCGACGATAGCAGCTCCAATCAAATTGCCGTTGTATTAATTCCCACACTTGATGGTTACCCCATTGAGGAGTATGCCAATAAATTATTTAGAGAATGGGGTATTGGGCATAAAGGAACTAATAATGGTGTTCTAATTATTGCAGCCATCAACGACCGCAAAGTGCGCATAGAAGTAGGCTACGGCCTAGAAGGTGCCATACCAGACATAACAGCCTCGTCTATTTACAACAACGAAATTGTTCCTGCTTTTAAAGAGCAAAATTATTATAGAGGCTTAGATGATGCTATTAATGCATTAAGCAAAGCAGCCGTTGGCGAATACAAAGTTAAAAAAGAGAAAAAAGCAAAATCAAAAGGCAAACCACTCTTTACTTTTTTAGGTATGCTCCTCTTTATTTTATTTATCGTTGCAAGTGGCGGCGGTAGAGGCGGCGGGGGTTCTATGTCACGCCGTGGATATTCCGATGTTGCTACAGGCATGCTACTTGGGTCCCTACTTGGTGGTGGTCGAAGCAGTGGAGGAGGATTTGGTGGCGGAGGCGGTGGCTTTGGTGGATTTGGTGGCGGAAGCAGTGGCGGCGGTGGCGCTGGCGGGGGTTGGTAACAAAAAAATCAAATACAAACTCAGTAAAAAATAATCACATGAAAAAAACAATCCTTTTTGCTGCATTATTTGTTGCAGCGTTTACAACAAATGCGCAAGCACCAAAACTGCCTGCAGGAACAAAATTTAAAGTAGTTACAGAATCAAACAATATCACCAGCATGTCTATGATGGGTCAGGATATTGAACTCTCTAACGGGTCTAAAGTGTATCAAAATTTTGAACTTAAATCAGTAACTGGCGCAGGATATCAATTAGCGACTTCAATCACTAGAATCGCAGGCTCTATAAGTGCGATGGGGAATGAGCAATCTTATGATTCAGAAGATGCTAGTTTAAAATCAAATCGAATGGCGGCTGAGCAGTTAAAAGTGCTCAATAAGCAAATAGACTACACCATCGAAAATAATAAAGTAGTAAATACAGTAAGCGAAACTGGCTCTGAAGTTTTAAAAGCTTTAATTGCACAAAGCAATGGCACTGCCGATCAGGCAAAATATTTTTTAACCCTTCCTGCTGCTTCTATCAAGCCGGCGTATCAGTGGAGTGTGGTTGATAATAAACCAGATGCTGCTTCAGAATCTTTATTTGTAATTGCAGAGGTTACTGCTACAGATATTAGCGTAAATGTTTTAACCAACGTTAAACTTGCTACTACCCTCAATCAAAATGGAATGGAAATCAAGCAAAATACGCAGGGCACTATTAAATTAAAGCGTATTTATGATGCTAAAACAGGGTTATTAAAATCCGAAACAGGCACTGGCGGCTTAAAAGGCACCATGAATGTAATGGGGCAAGATGCACCTATCGATGCAAAAGTAACAACAAAATCAAGTGTAGTACCTATGTAATTAGGTACCACACTTGACAGTATATTTTATTTTTTAGGAGCGGGTAGTTTTGTAGTTACAAAATTAGCCGCTTCTTTATTTCCGGCCTTTTCTAAGCTCGTTACAAGCCCTGTAAGTCCTTTGTTAATCATTGGAGAGATCTGCGGCTTATAAGCTTCTGGAATAGATTCTCTGAAGTCTACAATTGCATCAACACCTTCTTTAATTTTTGCTACATCATTTGTTTTGCCTAAAAAGAAAGCAATTTGATTCGTCATCTGTATTTTTTCCATGGTTAAGCCCATGCCCTTAAAGCTGCTCATGATAAAATCATATGAACTCGCATCACCAAAACGGATACTATTTTCGATTAATGTCGCATTTAATCTTCCTTTTGAAGGCTGCTTATTAAGCTCAATGGTCATTTTTTTACCAGCTGCACTGTCAATATCTGTAAGCGCGCGCAAGGCAGCCCCTGAAACAGTGTAGCTAGAATCGTAACATGCAGTTGTAAATAAATCTATGAGTATTTCATTGTGCTGCATGCCTAAATAATCAATCGCAGCAGCTCTTGCAAGGCGTGAAGGATCCTTTTTAGCCATTTCAACGGCTTTATTAATAGCGGTTGCATTAGAAGCTAGTCTTGTAAATGCACTTAATGCAAGTGTTCTAATTCTGAAAGAAGTATCAGATAATGCAGCAATTAAAACTTTACTACCAACTTCACTTTTTGCGTTATCAATATCAAACATAAAATTTACCGCTTCTCTTCTGTCTAAAAAGTTGCCCCCATGAAAGTACTGGTGCGCATAAGCTTCAAGCGTTTTGGTATCCTTTTTTTCTGCCAATAAAATTTTATCGGCGTCTACATTGATATTATCTGGCTTGCTTGGTACGGTAAAATTAAAAGTGTCTACTTTATTTTCGGCCCAAACCATATGACGTGTTTTTGCATCACCATTCCAAACGTCAATGTTCATTGGAAGCTTAAATACTTTATCGCCCTTTTGTGTTTGTGCAACAATGGCAGAAGCCGTGTGTGTAGCTTCGTTGTATGCATAACTAATTTCTAATTTAGGATGTCCACTTCCAAAATACCACTGGTTAAAATACCAGTTAAGGTCTTTACCAGATACTTCTTCAAATGCCATTCTTAATTTATGCGCACTTCCGTTACCAAATTTATTGGCGCTTAAATACGTATTGAGTGCTGTAAAAAAGGCATCATCTCCAATATAATTACGCAGCATATGTAAGATACGTCCGCCTTTATTGTAACTCACGGCGTCAAACATATCTTCTTTGTCATTGTAATTAAAACGCACTAGATCTTTGTTTTGAGAGCCGCTAAATAAGTAGCCTTGCATTTCATTGTAGTGTTCAAATAAAGCTTCGTCTTTTCCTAGTTTGTGCTCCCACCATAATAGTTGGCTATAATTGGCAAAGCTTTCGTTAACGGTTAAATTACTCCAGCTTTCGGCAGTTACATAATCGCCAAACCACTGATGAAATAATTCGTGCGCAATGGTTGATTCCCAGCTGTTGCCATCCACTAATTCGCGTGCATCTTGTTGGGCACTTTCTTGGTGAAGGGTAGCGGTGGTATTTTCCATGGCACCGCTTACGTAATCACGTGCAGTCATTTGCGCATATTTAGCCCAAGGATATTCTACACCTAGCTTTTTAGAGAAAAAGTCCATCATAGCTGGTGTTTCACCAAATATCTTACGTGCTACTTTTTCATATTCTTTGTCTACATAATAGCTTACTTCTTTTCCTTTGTAACTATCTTTTACAACGGCGTAATCACCCATACCTATAAAAAATAAATAAGGGGCATGCGGTTGTTTCATTTCCCAAGTATCTGTTCTAGTACCATCGTTATTTTTAACTTGACTGGTTAAAAGTCCATTGGATAAACTCACAAATTTAGCAGGCACTTTTAATTTAAATGTTTGCGTCGATTTTTGATTGGGCTTATCAATTGTTGGCACCCATACCGATGTTCCTTCTGTTTCACCTTGTGTCCAAACCTGCGTAGGTTTATTTTTTTCAGTACCCATTGGGTTAATAAAATATAAACCCTTAGCATCCGTGATAGCCGCGCTACCAGTGCCTTTGTACTCGTTTGGCTTTGCAACGTAACTAATATAGATCGTGTAGTTTTCGTTTTTTACATAGCTTTTATCTAGCGCTACGGTAAGTGTCATGCCATCGTTTGTAAACTTAACTGGCGTATTTTTTCCGTTTTTTACAACGGCTACTTCTTTAACGTCCATGCCTTTTGCATCAAGTACCAAACTATTTGTAGGGTAGTGGTGCGGATGGAGTGTAAGTTTTACTTTACCAATAAGTGTGGCGTTTGAAAAATCAAAACTGGCATCTAGTTCTGTGTGCACTAGGTCATTTGTTTTGGTGGCTACTGCCTGATATACTTCTTTTTTTGGGGCTACTGCTGGCTTGGTTTGTGCGCCTACCTGTAGGGCAAGTACAAAGGCCAAGCAGCCCATCATTCCTATTTTTTTCATAGTATTTAATTAAGGCCATAAAGATAATAGAGCCAATCAATTGTATGCACTGCAATTATTATGAGCGGCAGATTTTAACTTTCTTATAGAAAGAAGTAGTTTTGAGGCAATCAATCATATTTAGATGCCAAGGTATTTTATAGAAGTGGGGTATGAGGGAACTACTTTTTGTGGATTCCAAATACAGGACGGGCAGGAAACGGTCCAATCTGTGGTGACGAGTGCACTTGATATGGTTTTAAAGGAACCCTGCTCACTTACGGGGTCTTCCCGCACTGATTCTGGGGTACACGCCAGGCAAAATTTCTTTCATTTCGATACGGAACAAACGATAACGGGCAAACATATATATAGCCTAAATTCCATTTTGCCACCAACGGTTGTTGTGCATGCGGTATATGCAGTAGGAGCAGAATCCCATGCCCGTTTTGATGCGCTGGCCAGAACCTATACCTATACCGTTACCACTAAAAAAGATCCTTTTTTAATAGATAAAGCTTGGCATTTTCCATTTCCTGTACCGCTGGAAACCTTGCAGGCTATGGCTTTGGAGCTCCCTAAATACCAAGACTTTGAAGCATTTTCTAAAAAAAATGCGGGTAACAAAACAAATATTTGCACCATCGAACTATCTAGTTGGCAGGCCGTTAGTCCAAGTTCTTTTACCTATACCGTTCGGGCCAATCGCTTTTTACGTGGTATGGTGCGTGGTTTGGTAGGTACCATGCTCAAAATCGCCAGGCAATCTGCCACTACCAAGGAGGCTGTTGAAGCTTTTAAAGCAGTGATTGTCTCCAAAGACCCTAGTTTATGTGATTTTAGCACCCCTGCTAAAGGGTTGGTTTTAGAAACAGTTGCCTACCCTGCAGCCACCTTACAGCAGCCCATATAGGTTCAAAATGAGCGAGTTACACCTATTTTTAAAATTATTTTAAAAATATTTTCTTTCCAAAACCCTTTACTGGCCTAGGTTTTATTGAAATCTATTGAAAATCAATGCAAAAAGATTTGGCAGAAAGAAAATCACGCTTATCTTTGCAACCCGCTTTGAAAAAAGAGGGGGTTCTTTGAGACAAGTTTTGCAGATAAAGGCAGAAAAAAATTCCAAGTTTTTCCAACAAAAATTTGGTGGCTCAAAAATGAGTCCTATCTTCGCCGCCCGTTCAACAAAAACGGGAGTTCTTGTAAAAGCAGCGTAAGGGGTTTTATCGATTTTTTCTAGTATTTATTTCATATAAATTTTGCTAGTTCAAAATAACCGCTTATCTTTGCCCTCCGTTTTAAAAAAACGGGTTTTCTCAAGTAGTTCTTAATTTGAATTTTTAGGTCAAAAACATCCAGTAAAAGACTCGTTTTTTTACAAATATTTTTGGCCAGTAAAATATCGGCCCTTACCTTTGCACCCCTAATAAAATAGGATGGCTCAAGTAAAGCCAAAAGATCTTTGAAAGTTTGGAAGTAACAGCACAATAAAACATAATTACAAATTAGTTTTCTTGTAAGGTTTAAGTAATCAAAAAAAATAACAAAACATATCCGACGTTAATTTCGATTAATTTGAGATTATAGTCAGATCAAACAACATTTACAATGGAGAGTTTGATCATGGCTCAGGATGAACGCTAGCGGCAAGCTTAATACATGCAAGTCGTGGGGCAGCATGAAGTAGCAATACTTTGATGGCGACCGGCAAACGGGTGCGGAACACGTACACAACCTTCCGGTAAGTGGGGAATAGCCCAGAGAAATTTGGATTAATACCCCGTAACATTGCGATGTGGCATCACATTGCAATTATAGCTTCGGCGCTTATTGATGGGTGTGCGTATGATTAGATAGTTGGCGAGGTAACGGCTCACCAAGTCTACGATCATTAGCTGATGTGAGAG
>Ga0209088_10001063_pt1 | contig 18224 bp, 20 predicted proteins | sample S_140625_EF_Meta_FD_187324 | JGI IMG/M metagenome (GOLD analysis project Ga0209088, IMG submission 187324) | Freshwater microbial communities from Lake Simoncouche, Canada to study carbon cycling - S_140625_EF_MetaG (SPAdes) (version 2) | ecosystem: Environmental > Aquatic > Freshwater > Lake ... | reverse complement strand
TTGTGTCTTCTTAGCAAGATTATTTACCTTACTCTCAAACATTGATTTTGGAAGTTCGCTAATATCTTGAATAGGGACATTCAGCAGGTTTGCATCAATTCTTTCAGCAATTCGCTCTTCCGCCATCTCAAGAGTGATATAGAGTACGTTCCTGCCCTGTAGCAAGGCGGAACTAGCCACATGACACATAAACAGCGATTTCCCAACACCTGTTCCAGCAAGAGCAATATTGAGAGTCTTATTAGGTAAACCGCCCTTAGTGACCTTGTTAAAGTACTCCAGATCAAACTCAATCTTCTCCTCTTTTCTGTGATAGGATTCATATCTTTTTTCATAGTCTAACAGATAATCGTGTCCTACGTGAGTATCAAAAGATACTGCAAGAGCATCTGATAGAATTGTAGGAATACTATCACGATTTTTCTTTTCATCATCACCATCAGCAATGTGAATAGACTCCATAAGTGCAAGATAGATAGCACGATCACGACACCATTTTTCAGTAGTATCTATTAACCAATTAAACTCTGTAGGAACATCTTCAAGACATTCAATCAAATGAGTAATTTCCTTAAAGGAAGTATCATTGATATCTTTACGCTTTTCTGTTTCAATACAAAGAACTTCTGCTGTTGCAGGTTGATTATACTCCTCAACAAACTTTAAAATCTCCTCAAATACAATTCTCTGATTCGTATCCTCAAAATACTCTGCTTTAATGAAAGGAATAACCTTACGAATATACTCTTCACTATGAAGAAGATTTCGCAAAATTAAAAACTCAACTTTATCCATTCTTAATACTCAAGGATTATTTTCAGATTGTGGAACATCAAACACAAAGGTGATTCTAACCTCATCACCAATATTAACTGTTCCGTGAGGAAGTTTGTTATTGAACCAGAATAGAGTTCCTGGTTCTACTATTATACTCTCATTTCCAACAAAATACTGGTATCTACCTTGTATTGATAAGTGATACCTATCTTTTGTAAGATAATAAGTGCCTTCATCAATATGAGCTCCTACAATTTCATCTATTGGAAGAGCAAGAAATCCACAACGATACATTGTAGGAAAATACTTTCGTAGATATTTTCTAACCTCGCTGTGGTTTTTATATGCAGGAGTTTTGGTACAAATTTCAGTATCTCCAACTTGTTGTCCTGGAGTTTCAATACCTCCAATTACAAGTTGAAGAACATCTACCGAAACAATGTATTGATGAGGATCTTTAAGTTCTACATTATCAAGTCCTTTTTGAGATCCCCAATCTCCTGGATGTTTCTTTAATTGTGCTTGGATTTTTGATACGTCAATATCAGTTTTAACTACACGAATATTGTTCATGCACCATAACTAAATTCGCCTTTAGCAATCACATCAAGTTTTTCCATCACTTCTTCAGTAAAGTATTCTTCAGGATTTGCCAAAATTTGTTTTGCATAGATTTTCTTACCATCCATTTCATAGCGTCCTGCTACATTCTTCCAAAGTCCACCAACTTCACCGAGTTCAAGAAGACCGTAGTATCGATCAAGACCACGTTCATCATAATAAAGACGAACTTCTACTTGCTGATTCTCCTTACTTAAACGAGACTTAGCAGTCTTTGCTTTGATAATATTTCCGATGACTTCTGTTCCGTCTTTCTCTTTTTTCTTTGAGAGGTGAATGATTGTAGAAGCAGCATACTTAAGACCACTACCACCACCCATTTCTTTTGTTGGAACATAAGCGCCGATAACATCATAGGTATGGTTAGTAACAATCATTGGAATTTTTGCTTGACCCAGTTTCAAGGTTAGCATACGAAATGCACCTTTAATCAGTTGGGATTTAGTCATATCCCTAACTTCCTTATCATTCAGAGCATCATTAATCTCTTTACTGGTTGAAAGCATACCCAGAGAGTCTAGCACAAACATACAAGGATTGCGTTCACCTTCTGGTTTCTTCAAGTAAAGGTCAACTGCTTTCAGTGCCTTACCACGAAACTCTTCAACTGTAACAACATTGACCACCACGACTCTAGTTGTGTCGATGCCTCTGCTCTCCAGTAAGGATCTGGTGATTGCAGCTTCAGTATCAAAATACAGGCAGTATCCAGTAGAATTATTATCAAGAAAATTCTTGACCACTGCCAAACTAAAGAAAGTTTTTCCTGTAGAACTTTCACCTGCAATTGCAGTGATTTTGTTACCAGATACACCACCAAAGATACTCCCAGATACAAGAGCGTTAAAAATGTAGCTGCCAGTATCCACATACGTTTCAGTCTCGTCAATATCTGCTGCAAGTTGTGTGTATTCTCCACCAATTTCTTTTACAATATCTTTTAAAAAGTCCATCAGGAAAAAAATAAATCAAGGTTTACAGTTTTTTCTACGTTCCACCCAATCGCATCAAGAATAATCTTGAGTGGTTCTAGAAATGCCTTTTCAAATTGTAAGTCATAGTCAATGTATTTGTCAAGGTTGAGTTCCTTTGGAAACTCTTGAATGAAAGAAATAATATTCTCGTGAATAATATTTGGTTTCTTCAAATAAACAAATTTGACTTTCTCACCATTCTGAATAAGTGAATATTTATTTGTTAGTTTTGCCTCCTTAATATAATGATTAAAGAGAAGTGCTCCACGAACATGAATAGGTGTTCCCTTTGCATAGATTGATGCTGACGATTTGTATTTGTTTACATCAGAAGCAGAACGTGGGAATGAGATTTGTTCTGGAGGAAGTTGTTTAAACTCTTTGCGGGCATTATCAATAAACGCAATTACATCTTCTTCAGTTCCATTCATCATTAGTTTGAGAGCATCCTTAATCATCTTACGACAAGGTGCAGGAGTAGAAGATTTAACTGCTTCAATACCCATCATCTTGAGTTTGGGTTCTGTATATGCCACTCCTTCACTATTCCATACGTTCAGAATATAACGCTTCTTGGCAGTCCAAATACCACGGTCGGCAATATTCTCCCGCTTCATCTGCATCTTCTGATCGTAAGCATTCACATAATCTGCCAATTCTTGGTAAGCACCTTCAATATACTTCTCAAGTTCCAACGAAGCGACCTTATCAAGGAACGACACAATGCTTTCAGTAGTTTTCTCTCTTCCCTTGAATACAGTTTCGACCACAGGGCCCATATTAAGATAAATGGAGTCAGTATCAGAAGCAATAACATAATCTACATCCTCTGTTTTAAGAAGTTTATTGATATAGGCATTCATCTTAGCCTCAATCCAGCGAATAGAAACCTGTCCTGAAAGAGTGATTGCCTCAGCATTTGCCAACTTGTAATAACGGAAATACTGGTTACCGATAGCACCATAAGCAGAGTTAAGAGAAATCTTCTTTGCCATTTGGATATTATTGCAACGAGCAATTTCTTTTTCCAACTCTTTGGATTTCTTCTTCTCATATGCTTTCTTTGCCTCAATCATCTTCTTCTTGAAGATGACTCGCTCATTATACATCTTCTCCATCAACTCTGGAAGAATTCCCCGAACATCTTTACGGAACATTGCACCGTTCGCACAAACGGCATAGTCCTTGTATCCGTCAAAGTTAAGTTCTTGATTGAGAATTCTATCCACAGTTGCAGTAGGATGACGTTCATCCATCAAAGTTTCTGGGGAGATATTATATTGCATAATCAAGTGAGGATACAATGAGTTAAGGTCAAAGTTCACCACCCAATCATACTTACCAGGAATTGGTTCCTTTACATAAGCGCCAGCATACTTCTCATTCTTTTGAGACTTGTTCTTTGGAGGAATTACAATATTCCGTTTCTTGAGATAGTTGTAGATAATCGTATCCCACATACGAACCTGATAGAACACGTCAACATAATTTACTTTGGCATCATAAGCCATCGTAAGTGCAAGTTCAATCAGTTTCATCTTGTCTTCCAAGCGGTCAACAAGTTCTACGTCAACGATGTTATATTCAATAAACTTCTGCCAACCTTTGGTATAGAAGTCTTTGAATGTATTAAACTCAGAGTGGTCCAGTTTCTTCTGCCCAAGTTCTACCTCGGCAATATAATCCAGACGATATGATTCCTGTGCTTTATAAGTAAACTTCTTATAAAGATTGAGGTAATCAAGTTGAGTCACTCCACCCACATCAAATGTCGTGTGCTTACGGCCGTTGATATAAGTCTCACCTTCAGTTACAAGTCCCCAAAGAGAAAGACGCTTCATCAACTTCTCACCAAGAACACGATTGAGGCGCTTAGCAATATAAGGAATATCATACAACTCAAGGTTCCAACCAGTAACAACTTCTGGAGTATTTTGCATCCAGTAGTTGATAAAGGAATTCAGCAGTGCATGTTCGGATGCACAAAGATGATACGTTACGTCCTTACGAACATTATTAAAGGGTTTAACGCCCCAAGTAATAATCTTCTTGGTCGTATAATCCTGAATACTGATTGCAAGAATTTCCTCAACGCAAGATTCCACATCAGGGAATCCTTGTTCGGACGCAACCTCAATATCCAAAGTTATAAGTTTGATTTTACTAATATCAAACTTGATTTCATCCTCTGGATACTTTTCAGAAATATATTGATAGATGTATCTATCATTTCCATAGATTTCAAATCCATCTACAGAATCATACTTCTTATAAAACTCTCTGCAATCACGAACGTATCCTGGTTGAATAGGTTCTACTGATTCTCCACTTAATGTCTTATATTTGGATTCTTTTTTAGATTTTACAAAGAGAGTGGGAATAAACTCATCTCTTGTCTCAAAACTTTTACCATTCTCATAACCACGAACTAAAAACTGATTTCCAATCAACTGAACATTAGTGTAAAAGCGCATTATTTAATCAAGCCCTCATATTTTTCAATAAGTGTTGGTTTGGGGTCTGCAAGAGTTAACATCTTATCAGAACTCATCATAAAAGTATTTTGACTTGTAACATCAATTAACCAAGGAGATAATGTATTGTCATCATTAAAAACAAATGGTTCAATTAACTTACAATCTGGTTCGCCAATATCGGCACCAATTTCTTCAATCTGACTGATTAGAATCTGTTGATTCATCAGTACTATTACTTTGATTATCTTTTCCATAATTGATTACATCTTCAGTGTACATTTCAGTAAGTTTAGCAACAGGTTCTACAATAGTTACAACCCAATCTGCAGGAACAGGAATTACTTTATCAGCAGACAAAGGCATCCAAGGATAAAGAGAAACCTCAAATGCTGCTTTTTTCTGCTCTTCAGTATTTTGTTCAGGAAGAACATTTGGATGTCGCATTTTTACAATGCAAGGTCTATTAAGAAGATATCCAATTACTCTTCTCTCATCCCCTTCCCCCGCAACCATTTCCTGAGCGTCTGCAATTAAATCTTCACCAGACTTAAGTAGCAAAAGTTTAATAGTCATTTTTACTCCATACCTCTTAGTATTATAGCAAGAAAAAAGAGGGGCGTCAACTGGTTTTGGCCAGTTCCCCTCTGCGGCAACAATAGTTGTGAGTAGCCCACTACTATTTATTTGAGTTCATAGACTTTCTTCTTCTGATGTTCTGGAATAACTCTATTTAATTTAATAGTGAGCAATCCATCAACAAAGGCAACATCCTTAACTTCTACATCATCAGATAAGGTCCAGGTGCGCGTGAATGCTCTCTTAGCAAGTCCTTGGTGTAAGTATTCCTCACCAACATCATCAGATTTCTTTGCTTCTACAAAAAGTTTATTCCATTCTGTAGTAACTTCAATTTCCTCTCGCTTAAATCCAGCAAGAGCAATTTCCAATCTAAAAGTAACACTATCTTCTTTTACAAGATTGTATGGTGGATAGTTTGTGTGCGTCTCAAACGCAGTATCAAACCTCTTAAACCATTCATCCATTCCAATACTGTTTTTTTGAATATCTAACAAATACTTTGCAGTGTCTGGCACTGAAAGTGTAAGTGAATTTGTTCCGAACATAATAGACCTCCTTAAAGCGTCTTAGTAGTGATTGGACCCTTTCGGCATCCACTACTAATTATAAGAGATCATAAAAAAAGCGGGATGTTGTTTCCCGCTCCTTTTTATTCGGTTTCCTGGGTCTTACCCTTTTTACCAATATTATACTTCTGCTCCAAAATCCAATCACCCTTGTCTTTATATGCAAGAACTTTGATTTGATTGAGTGGGGCAATATCAGTTACTGAGTCTTCTTTTACGATAGCAATCAGTCCCCAATCAGCAAGCAAACGAACAATACGATTGCGGCGTTGAACATCATTTACTGTTAGATTTGCGTGTTTGCCGTCAAGGGCAAACAGTTCCTTAAAGTGAACGATGTAGTACCTACCCTGCTTATGCAGAATATGGCAGGACTGATAGAGTTTCTTTTCCTTACGTGACGCAACTCCAATACGGGTTAAAGTCTCACGGACTTTTAGAAAGTCGTCGGGTTCATTAAGAATCACCTCTACCATTTGGTCCTGAGACCAATGGACTACAGGTTCTACTGTTTGTTGGCCAGTAGTCATTTTTTTCCTCCAATTTCAAGTCGTTGTTTAATAAAATTAATTTGGTCTTTTGATAAGATTTTCAGAGCTTGAGATGCTTTTTCATTACTATAACCATAGTATTGTTTAACACATTCTAAGTCTGTGACTTTATCCTTACGGAGCCAGGGAGAAAATCTCTTCTTTTTCCTTAGACTATTTAGATAAAAAGAATATTGCATATCTTTATCCAAGAAATGATGCTTATTCATCTCATTTGCAAAGAGAATGCAGTCAATATGTCCAGACAAACAACGATTGATAATAAAGGGAGCATACTCCTTTTTTACTGACGGATCTTCCATCAGATTTTCTTTGGTGAAATTAATCGAGTTTAACCAATCCTTCAATTCCATAATTAAAAAGTAATAGTTCTTTTCGTGTTTTTTGCTCACGCATATATTCACCAACTGAACGCATTGTGTAAGTTAGATCAAACTCTGCTGCTTTCCAATTAGTAAAACGGTCCTTTACCAGTTGACCTGAATTATAACTCACTAATTGATCCATATCATTAGCATCGCAATCAGCAGCAAACTTATCGTGATCAAATCCTTTGTGCATTGATCCTTTGCGTCCATAGAGATTATCCTTAATATCATAAGGAGGATCAAGATACATAAACGCATCTTTGTTTCCATCCATCAGATAATCGTAAGAGTAATTAGTTATACGCCACTTCTCAATAAGTTTAGAATACTCTGGCAGTTTTTCAATACCACGCATAGAAAAGTTACCATTGGAAGCTTGTTCCGAAAACGATGAACTCTCCGTAAGACCACTGAAAGAACATTTATTTACAACATAAAAAACAGCAGCACGATCAAGACTGGACAAAGTTTGATCATTAATCTTTTGCTTACTTGCAAGGAATAACTCTTTGGCAGATTCTGGATTACTATGTGTTGATTTAAGATCCGCAAGTTTATCTTTAAGATCAACACCAAACATCTGGAGTTGTTGCCAGAAATTTACCAGCGGTTCATAAAGGTCATTCACCCAAATATCCAAGTTAGGATACTTCTTTGTAATGTGAATTGCAACACTTCCACCACCAAGGAATGGTTCCCGAAACTCATCATAGTCTCTTAGGTCTGGAAAGTATGGATCCATCTTGACGCAAGCACGGGACTTGCCACCAGGGTAGCGTAATGGAGTTTTAAGAGATTTCATTTAAACTCACACTCAACCATAATTTCAGTGAGTGCTGCTAAGAGGTTAATTTCCTGGTCAGCCACGAACGCAATCTGGTATTGGTACTTAGCAATAACAAGAACGGCAGCGGGGATAGATGAGGGTGAAAGACTATCATAGCAGGCGTCATATACCCTGCGAAGAATGACAGAAGAATCGTTGTCCAAGTTGGAGACCACCCACTTTCGGACTTCAGAAAAGTTCTTATCTTTGAGATGCTTGATAAGTTCATTTACTGAGATGTCTGAGAAAGATGCAAGAATTGCTGAGTCGATCTTTCCTCCTGCAGAATAACGTTGGCATTCGTTGAGGACGCGACGAAAATCTGGGAAGTGCTTTGATACAAGTTCTGCAAGGACTTTTTGATCATATTCGATGCTCTCCTCATCCAAGATGTTTTGTAGGCGCTTGAAGAAGGATCCTGCCAACTGTGCTTTTTGCTTTCCTTTGATTGTGAAGTCAATAACGGCACATCGGGAGTGCAAGGGTTCGATGATTTTGTTCTTATAGTTACAGGTGAAGATGAATCGGCAGTTGCTATAAAATGCCTCAATATTCGCCCGTAGTAAGAGTTGTACGTCGTTGCCTGTGTTATCAGCTTCATCGATGATGATGACTTTGTGTTTAGAAGATCCCGTAAGCGAGACGGTCGAAGCAAAGTTCTTTGCTTGGTTTCGTACAGTATCCAGGAAACGTCCCTCGTCGGATCCGTTAATGACATAATAATCTGCTCCCAATTCATTACATAATGCTTTTGCGATTGTTGTCTTACCAATTCCAGGAGGACCTGCAAGAAGAAGATTTGGAATCTCACCCTTCTCTACAAACTCCTTGAATGTTTTTTTAGTATCATCAGGGAGAATACAGTCATCGATTTTACGAGGACGATACTTCTCCACAAAAAGAAATTCACTTGCCATAATTTATTCAAATCCAATCAGGTCGGCGTTGTGGCATACGAAGATAATTAGATGCAACCCAAGGTTTGGATGCAATGTACATCTTGTAAGCAGTAAAAGTGTCAATGCTGTCGTCAAGTTTATACTCATCGGGCATAGCACGGACAAAAGTTTCTACACTGGTTATTTTACCACGGGGAAACAAGTAGAAAGCATCTACAAGTGTTTTATAACAGGAATGAACTTTACCGTAGCGAAGAGTATATTCATCACACAGATTCATCCCGTGCTTGATTAACCAATAGGCATTATGAATAGACTCTGCTGCCCATTTGGTGCAAGGGTGATTGCGGAATGCACCCTTCTCTGTGCTATAAGGAGTGTTGTCTGCCTTGGGAAGGGGTCCGTAGTTGTGATACCACTTGGAGGCAACGATAGAGAGCATCTGGCAGCACTCTAAGGGCATTTTAACTACGTGCTTATCAGGAAGGCAGATAGCACTCTCTGCGGGAAATTCACTTGTTACAAAGATGTTCATCCGAAGGTTGAATCAGGTTCCATTGCAATATAATACTGGACATCATAGGCAGTATTCTTGAATCGTGACAAAAGTTTAGAAGAAATCACAACCTCATAAGAACCAGGAATGATTTTGATATTCTCCACCTTAAAGTTGAAAGTGAATACATCATCAGTCTCGCCAACAATCACAGAGAAGTCATTAGAGGTATCGTTCTTCTTATCACGAACCACAAGTTTAACTACACCTGCTTCTCCAACCACAGACAAATCAGGAAGTTGATATACTGCTGCAGCCTTGAGCAACCTATCAAGTTCTTTAGTGTCAAGAAGGAAGCAAACATCTTCAGAAGGAAGATTGATTGACTTATCAGGGGGGGTTACGATTACGTTAGGATCAGCAAAAAAGTATTTGGAGCGAGACTTGCCTTCTTTAATTACAACGTAACTATCATTTACAAAATCAAGTTCAGCATTTTGATGAAGAGCAAGTCCATTCAGAAATTGATTCAAATCATAGATGCCAAAGTCCTTAGGCAGTTCTTCTTCAATCGTTGCTTCAGCAAGAATGTTCTTCATCACAGAAATAGTGCGAAGAGAATTACCTTCCTTAAACAGGATAGATTGATTGATACCAGAGAAGTTCTTTAGCAGTGTCAGAGTTTTATCAGAAAGTTTCATAATAATCAGCGTGAGAATTCAGTAAGTCCATTATCTTTGCGGGTATAATGTCCGTCAAAGTGAAGCAGTAGCATAGCATAGTGAATGACTTTCAGCAAATCACGCTTGTTACGTCCATCCTTATCACCATAACGTGAACCATATTTCAGGATATTTGCTTGACAGAAACCTGCAGCAAGTTTCTTTGCTGCCATCAAATCAATAGTTTGAATGTCAGCATAACCATCTTCATCGCCGCAGTAATGTCCATGATAGGTACTGGTTACATAATCCTCAACTTCTTTGAGGATTTTATCTTCGTTGTATTTCCAGAAATGATTTTTAGAAGTAGAACTAACCTCAAATTTAGGTTCGGATTTGATAGTAAAAGTACTTGGTGCATTGAGAACAAGATGATCTGGGGCAGCATAAGGATTACCAGTCAAACTAATACCATCATCCTCCCAAAATTCTTGATTTGGAAGAGGTAGTTCAAAATCATCATACATTCCACCAGGAAGATTAGATCCAAGGAAAGTGATGCTATCGTTTTTATCAGGAATTTCAGACATTTTAAATTATAGTAAAGGACAAAAAGAGGAGGCACATTAACCTCCTCATATTCTATCAGTTTGCTTGCTGTTCGTCAACAGGAAGTTCAAAATCAACATCAACTTTGTCATACAGTTCCAAGAATGCTTGCTTGGTTTCATCATCAAAACGATTCACACAAACTTGAATAGCCTTTGCTTTATCTTGAAAGATACTATAGGCACGAATGATATGAACAAGGCGACGAGTGGAAATGATTTCCTCAATACCACCATCATAAAAAGTTTTACGAATGATATCGCCCCAATCAACAAGACGCTTGCAGAACTCACGATCTTCCACACCAAGATCCAAAGCAACACCCTCCAGAATTCTTTGCTCCACCACTGGAGCAGGATAGGATTGCTCAAACGTCACAGGAAAACGCTCCAAGAATGCTTCGTTCAGAACATTCGTACCGATAAAGCGTCCATCCTCAGAACCTTTACCCTTGGTGTTTGCAGTAGCAACCACATTAAATCCAGCAGCAGGTTTGACAAACTTACCAATCTTCTTCAAGAACACACCCTTACCTTCCAGAACAGATTGAAGACACAAAATTTTATTAGATGCCAAATCAATCTCATCCAGAAGCAGAATGGCACCACGCTCAAGTGCTTCAATCACAGGGCCGTTGTGCCAAGCAGTCTCACCGTTCACCAAACGAAATCCGCCAATCAAATCATCCTCATCAGTCTCAATAGTGATGTTGACGCGAATTAATTCACGCTTCAGTTGAGAACAAGCTTGCTCCACACTGAACGTTTTGCCATTACCCGAAAGACCCGTAATGAACGTAGGATAAAAAAGATTGGACTGAATAATTTTTTTAATATCGTTAAAATTACCAAACTTGACAAAGGTATCATCTTTTTCTGGAACAAGATTTTGAATCACTGTAGGAAGAACAGCGGGAGAATTAAAACTACGCTCAATCTCTTGAACGTTTTCGCGGGTAACTTCTAAATTCCATTTACCACGTTGAACTTTATATTCATCAAGTTTATTGGTTACCGTTTGATAATTAGAACCATTCAAAGCACACCATGCTTTAATTTCAGCAGAATTAACTTCAACACCATAAAGTGCCTTAAGAGAAGAGACGATGTAATCGGTGCTCATTTTGGTGCGGGTCATGAAAGTGGTTTGTTTCAACTGTAGTCATTATAAAGCAAAAAGGGGGGTCAAAACCCCCCCATGTGCCAGTTACTAAAGTGTCCCCTTCAACTTTTGAAAGTATTCCTCAGAGGCAATACTACCTTTATATCCAGGATAGTATTTGCTTACTACTGCAGGAATACCCATAGCAGTGACTGAACTACTACACCTAACCCATACAGTTTTACTTTCTTCATCCACCAAATGTGGAAGTCCCATCATTTTACTCACAATTAATCACCATATGTAAATGTTTTATTTTTGACTTTAGTATCAAATTCTCCCGTTTTACCAGGATTCATTTTACCAACTTTAACATTCTTACCCTTTCCAGGCCAAGATGTTTTAGAAGTTCCTGTAAGTTGTGCTGAACCACCAGGTTTTTTCTTTACAAGAACAGAGTCTTGATCGTACTTTGCTCCAAGTTTTGTAATTGCTTTTTTAAATTTTCTCTTACCCATTTTACCAGAAGAAACAACGTGAGATTTCTCTCCTACTTTTTTCTCCTGTGAGGTTCCTGGATTTTCAGTATATCTTCCAGAAACTTTAGTAGGCCCTGGCAACCCAGCACCTCTAATATCCTTTTCAAGTTGACCGGATCTTGCCTTATTTTCTTTCTTTGATTTGTCCCCTCTTTGAGCAGACAAAATTGCCATGCCACCTTTATCAGATTTTGACTTTATTCTATTCAAAGAGGTTTCTTGAATAGAAGAACATTCTAACATAAATTGCTGAAAACTCTTCATTTTACCTATACTTTTTTTTAAGTATTTATTCAAGCAACCAGTTCAATAAACTCGCCAAGAACTTTCTTATTCATCTTTTTGGATTTAAGAGATTTTACAAATGCAGTTTTAATTTGTGCTTTAGAGGCATCATCAGCAACATCAAACTCTGCCTCCTGAGAAAGTGCAGAAGAAGAAAGTCCAAAGTATGCATCATATCCAGAATTGGTGATTGTAAAACTCTTTACTTTCTTCCAATCAGTTTGAATTTTGTCATACTGTTTGTCAGCAGTAGAATGATAAAGGCCGATGAAACGATTTACATCACGTCCAGCAAGAACACGAATACCAATAAAGTTCACTGTTGGAAACTTATCCTTAAGATTATGAAGAAGAACATCAGTATAGTGATGATACCCATAATCAAACTTATAGGTGGTTCCAAGTTTCCTATCCCGAAGAAAAGTATTACCTGGATTTAGACCACGACATCCAATATAAGGATCTTTATCCCAGGCCCTCTTTACTTCCAAGTGATAAGGAAGATGATTTGCCTCACCATCAGTTAGAATTACACACTGAACTTTTTGAAGTTTATTTTGCTTTTGAAACTGTGGAAGAATTTGATGTAGAGCAACCAAACTTTCATTCAAAGGAGTTCCAGAAAGGCACAGACGATTTGGATATGTATATTTGCAGTAATAGGTATTATCAAAGCAAACAGCAAGTCGCCAGATATTTAACATTTGATGCTCCAGTTCCTTACCATTTACTTTGCTTGTAAACAAATTCATCAAGGAGAAATCACTCTCTACACAAACAAGCCCAACTTTCCTTTCATAATGAGATTCGGGAAGAGTTGCGTTATTATAACTGGGACGTAACCATTCGTTTGTAAAGGCATAAACTTCAAAAGGAATATTAACCTTTTTACAGAACCAAATCAAATTAAAGAGTTGCTTGCAAGTATCCGAAAGAACATTCTGCATAGAACCGCTCCAATCCAGAATAAAAATCAAACCATGATTTTTGCCGTCAGGAATTACACTGACTTTCTTAAACAAGTCCTCATTAAACTTATAAGTATGAAGACGAGCCGTATCAAGAACACCTGTGCGAGCAGTTGTGGCACGGGCATAACTATCTGCTGCTTTACGGCACTCAAACTCTTTTACCAGATAATTGACTTCCTTCTGTGCAGATGTTTTGAATTTCTTAAACCCAGCATCTGCTTCTACAAATAACTCCTTGTCTAAAACTTCTGCTGCATCCTTTCCATAATTTTCTTTATTAAACTCATAGTTGCGCTGTCTTTGCTCTGCAAAAGATTCATCAATTACTTTATGAACTTCAGAGTTCTTACCGATTACAGATTCCAGATTGAGTTTAGGAATTTCGATGTAATTATTTTCAGCACCATTATTATTCACCAAGTCTTTGATTTTTTCACGCAGAGCTTCATCAGTGCGAACTTCAGGTTCAGTATCTTGCTCTGTCTCCGATGAAATAGAGGTTTGATCACCACCAGCAGTTCCACCATAACTACCAGATTCTTCCTTATCAGGTTCACCATCTTCTGATTTTTCAGATTCTTGCTTCTCTACTTGCTCACCAGAATTAGAACCTTGTAAGGTTTCCTGAGAATCAAGGTTATTATCTTTTTGATCTTGCTCCTTTTCTTTCTTACAATATTTGTAAAGAACTTCTGCTACTAATAGAACATCATCAAAGTTATCGCAGCCATCAATCATACGAATGATTGCTTCTTCTTCCTCAGTAAATTTGATATCAATAAAGTTTCCAACCTTGAAATAAAGATTAGCACGATCCGCAAGATTGAAGGTGGAAACGTCTTCATCTTCAAGTTGAAAGAAATCTTCATCTTTCAGTTCCCTATAACCATTAAAGAATGTCTTTGCAAGTCCACCATATTTACGCTTCATCAGTTTCTCAATCCGTGCATCCTCAACCACATTGATAAACTGTTGAGGAACTTTGCACTTCAAAGTCCAATCCTCATCAGGAGTGAAGAGAGCATGGCCAACTTCGTGTCCCACCAGCAAGTCATATACGGTGTTGCTTGCCTTTTCCCACAGAGGTAGCGTCAGAACACGAGTATGAACGTTGAAGCAAGCAGTGGAGACCTTCTTGTGCTCCACTACAAGATCCTCAGTAGCAAGCAGACGAGCAAGTTGGGATTTGATTTCGTGATTGACTGCCATCGGTTTTGTTTCTTATTTACCCATAATACGACGAAACCTCCTGGTTAGGGAGGTTCATGTGCCGCTTTTTAAACTGGGCCAACCGTTTCTTTGCTTGACGCAGTGCTTGTGGTTTGAGATGGCGTTTCTGCTCCTTCTTGGAGTGATGCTGCCAGTTTGGAACTTTCATGGTTCTTTGGTGTATCAGGGTATCATACGGGAAAAACCTTTGACTTTCTCAAATCTTATGACACTTTCAAATTTGTCCTCTAAACCAGTCTTATGTGAAATTACAAATATATTAGCATCTCTTATGACATAACGAATAATCTTGAGAAACTCTTCTGTTCCAAATCCATCAAGAGAACTATCAAACACCTCATCCATAATCAATAGATTTGTATTGACTGAGTTCTTGAACCTTGCAACTTCTCTCCAAGTAAAGAGAAGTGCTAAATCAATTCTCATTTTTTCTCCTTCACTAAAAGAAGCATAGGAGAAGTCTTCGTGAATTGGTGACTGAACGGTTTCGTTAAATTCCTCATCAAGAGTGAAGTTAATATAGAAATCCATCATCTGAAGATAACGATTAACTTGCTGATTTATCAGCGGCAAATACTTCTTAATGATTTTGGATTTTACTCCACCGTCTTTCAGTAAACTATACGTGAAATCGTAATAGTTGATTGAGTCTTTTTTAGTGGCTAGATCTTCGTATGTATTTTGGAGATTGTCTCTAAATTGTTCTAACTTTTCATGTTCAGTATTTCTGTTTTCAAGTTGGTTGGTAATAGTTTGAATTTCAGATTCAAGATTTCTGATTTGTCTCTGACATCCAGAAATCTTAATATTATTTTGTGAAATGCCATTCGTTAGTTTTGAAATCTCCTTGGAAAGATTAAGGAATTGACGCTCGCGCTCTTCTTCCTCTTTAATTGCCTCCTCCAGTTCTCTATAACCAGATTGCAACTCTTTTGCTTTAGATTGAGCGTCGTTAATCCTATTTATCCTAAAGTCCTCACCAATCTCCTGTGTACAGGTGGGACAAACCGTATTCTCCGTAAAGAACTTATGCTCTTTAGTAATCGTAGATACTTTCTGAGAAATTTTACCTTTCAGGTTTCCTAACTTTTTTAGTTTATCAGCATAACCAGTTATCTGATCTTGTTCCTGAATATACTTGCGAAGAGGTTCTTCTAAAGATGCATTGTCATTCATCAGAAGTCCAGACTCTTCAGCCAGAGACATGATTGAGATTTCTTTATCTTTAATATTTTCCTTTCCACGATTTTCCAGTTCTTCAATGAACTCTTTTTGCATTTGAACCTTATCATTCAAAGACTCTTTTTTAAGTTCAAGAGTTTTGACTTCATCACGAATTTGACGAATCTTATCTTTAATGATTGTATTCATGGAGGAGAAGATTTTAATGTCCAACAAGTCCTCAATCACTTCTCTACGATGAGCCGCAGGAAGTTGCATGAATGGAACGAAAGTACTTGAACCAAGAATTACAATCTGAGTAAAGGACTTATAGTTCATTTTAAGAACTGTTTGCTCCAACCACTTCTGTTGATCTATTGCTGCAGAAGATTGATCTAAAAGAGTACCATTACGATAAATCTCAAAGATTGCTGGTTTAATTCCCCTTACAACTTTCCACTCAATTTTTCCTATAGAAAACTCAACCTCTACTCTACAGTCCTTTTCATTAACTGTATTGATGAGTTGTGGCTTATTAATTTTGCGAAATGGTTTTCCAAATAGTGAAAAAGTAAGAGCATCCAATACTGTACTCTTACCAGCACCATTTGTACCAATAATCAAATTGGTAGCATTTAAGGTAAAATCAAGTTCTGTTTCATGTTGTCCGGTGGAAAGAAAATTGCGCCACCTAATTTTTTTAAAGATAAGCATTGATATATGAAATCATATTGTAAAGGATTTTTGTGTCCTCTTTTACCAAACCAAGAGATGTGTTGCAAGAACGACACAATAATGATCTAATCTCACCAGTAGTGTGATTATGATCTATCTGCGGAGGATCCATTTTACACTCACATATTTTGCACTTACTATTCTGCTCCAATATCATAGCAGAAAATTCTTCAGTAGTCAATCCAAAACTATTTTTTAACCTATATTTAAGTCTCCATTCAAAATTATTGCAAGGATTTTTTTTACGTCGTTGAACTTTTATTTCATCTTCAAGTTCATGGTATTTTTTTCTTTGTTCTTTACGAAGACAATCCTTACACTTTGATTTGTAACAAGTGGTTTTTCTAATATATCCATCAGTTCCCACTTTTCCAGGTTTTTGTGCTATATGGAAATCTGTAAGTGGTTTTTCATTTTTACAAGATTTGCAAATTTTCATAGTAGAAAAATTTTTAATTATTTATAATTTTTCTACAGTCAAATAAAATCATGATCAGTGGGAGGAATTACAATGTCATCTGGAGTAATAACTGTATATTGATATCCGTGCATTTCACAAGTCTTTAACATTACCTTGTCTTCAATTTCGATGACATGCATTTCTGGATAGCCATCTTCTTCTAACATCATAGCATATCTTACGGCATCATCCTCTTCTTCAAAAAGATAAAGAATTTGATCTCCTTCATCATCAGTGACTGAATATGCTCCTTCCTTTTCTTTTCCGTTGATGGTTAGAATAAACATTTTAAACTAATTCACAAGCCTCTTGATAAACCTCCTGCAACAATTTTTGAACAATTGTTTTATCAAGATTTACTTCTGCCTCCTCAATATATCTATTCAGGATGGACATCGTATCTTCGGAATCAAATGCTTCAAAATCTTCAGACTCTTGAATTTGAAAATTTTCAACAATTTTAAGTTCTGATACATTTGCAGAATAAAGTTTATCAATGAACTTTTCAAATTGCTTGGTATCTGATTTTTTACGAACAATTACTTTTACAATTTTATTCTCATATTCGGATGCATCAAACATTTGATGAGGAGTGTCCTCATAGTAAATGTTATAGAACAACCGATGGGGATTATCAATTGGCGTATGTTCTAAAGTTTCAGTATCAAAGATAGTAAAACCGCGAGGGTCATTTACATCGTTCCAAAACATCTCATACGGATTGCCCAGATAGAAGACAGTTCCATTATCAGAACGAGTGTGGTAATGCCCAGAAAATACCTTTGTGAAGTTCTTAAAAATATTTGCTTCCAATCCATGCTCCATTACCACAGAACGATTTACATTAAAACCTTGAAGTTCAAGGTGTCCCATCGCAATTTTAGACTTAGTATTTTTAATTGCTTTAAGTGATTGTTCTTCATTTTCCATACAAATCCAAGGAATAAGAAGCACATTCAAATTACCAACTTTAATTTCAGTTGGAGAAGAATACGTCTTTACATTTGGATAAGACTGAAGTAGAAGATTTGGCGAATTTACATTGTTAGTATTTTTATAGTAACAATCATGATTACCAGTAATCAAATGAACGTCATATTTGGAAAGAGGTTCAAATACAACTCTCTTTGCCCACTCAAAACTTTGATAATCTATTGATTTGCGGCTATCAAAAGCATCCCCCATGTGTATGACTGTGGTAATCCCGTACTGTTCCAGCGTCGGGAAAAACACATTCTTATAGAAGAGTTCAAAATAGTCCTGAAAAAGTTTAGAACCTTTTCTGGCACCATAATGAGTATCCGTAATGATAGCAACTTTCATCAGTAACGAAGTTT
>Ga0209088_10001062_pt1 | contig 18241 bp, 18 predicted proteins | sample S_140625_EF_Meta_FD_187324 | JGI IMG/M metagenome (GOLD analysis project Ga0209088, IMG submission 187324) | Freshwater microbial communities from Lake Simoncouche, Canada to study carbon cycling - S_140625_EF_MetaG (SPAdes) (version 2) | ecosystem: Environmental > Aquatic > Freshwater > Lake ... | reverse complement strand
CTGGCAGGCGGCGGGCCATCGCTATCCCGGCCAGACCGAGCGACTGGCCGAGCTCTGCGGTGTGAAGGAGGCCTCGATGCTGTTCACCGCCCGGGCTCCGCACGGCCGCTGGCGCCTGAACACCCTGCTCGCCACCACGCACATCCCCCTGGCCGAGGTGCCGCGGCGGCTCAATCCTGCGCTCGTCGAGCGCCAGCTGGATCGGCTTCTGGCCTTCTGCCAGCGGTTTGAACCGAAGCCGCGGCTGGTGGTGTCGGGGCTGAATCCCCACGCTGGCGAGGCGGGCCACCTCGGCCGTGAGGAGGTGGAGTGGTTGGAGCCCTGCCTGCGGGCCTGGCGCCTGCGCCATCCGACCGTGGTGGTGGATGGACCCCTACCCCCCGACACCTGCTGGCTGGAGGCCGCCGCGGCCTGGCGGGGCGACGGGGATGGAGCCGACGGTTACCTCGCGCTGTATCACGACCAAGGCCTGATTCCGGTGAAGCTGCTGGCCTTCGACGCGGCCGTGAACACCACCCTCGGACTGCCCTTCCTGCGCACCTCGCCGGACCATGGAACGGCCTTCGCGATCGCCGGCCAAGGCAAAGCTCGGCCGGACAGCATGGAGGCAGCGATCACGACGGCCCTGGAACTGGGGAGCGCATCGGCCGCGATGACCAGCACCTGAACCGATCCGCTCAGCCCGGCTTGATCCGCATCAGCACCTGACCGAATTCCACCGGCGTGCCGTTCTCCACCAGGATCTCCACCACCTCGCCGCTGATCTCCGACTCCAATTCGTTCATCAACTTCATGGCCTCCAGGATGCACACCGGCTGGCCGGAGGTGATGCGGCTGCCAACCTCCACGAAGGCGGGGTCGCCGGGGGCGGGGGAGCGATAAAACGTGCCGACCATCGGCGCGCTGATCGCCTGCAGATCACTGCGGGCAGCGGCGGCCGGTGGGGGCGGGGCCGAGGGGGATGCCACCGGAGCAACAGCGGCGGGAGCAGCGGTGGCAACTGGAGCGGCCGGAGCCTGCACCAGGGTGACCGGGGCCGCGGAAGGAAGGTTGCGGCGCACCTCAAGCCGAAAATCCTCCCCCTCAAGGGAGAACTCCTGGATGTCGCTCTCACCGAGCAAGGCCAGGAGCTGCTGGAGCTGGTCGTGATCAAGCTGCATGGATCAGGACTCCCGGCCGAGGTAGCTGTCGTTGCGGGTGTCGATCTTGATCTTCTCGCCGATCGAGAGGAAGAGGGGCACCATCACCTGGGCGCCGGTCTCCACGATGGCGGGCTTGGTGCCGCCGGTGGCGGTGTCGCCCTTCACGCCAGGATCGGTCTGGGTAATCTCCAGCACCACGGAATTGGGTAGCTCCACCTCCAGGGGTTTCCCATTCCAGGACACCACGCTCACCTCCATCCCCTCCTTGAGGTACTTGCGCTGGTCACCGATCTGCTTGGCGGTGAGGCGGGTCTCCTCATAGGTGGCCATGTCCATGAACACGAAGTCATCGGCCTCCATGTACGTGTGCTGGAGGGTGGCCTTTTCGAGCACCGCCTGGGCCAGCGACTCTCCTGCACGGAAAGTCTTTTCCACCACGTTGCCGCTCTGCACCGCCTTGAGCTTGGTGCGCACGAAGGCCGAGCCCTTGCCGGGCTTGACGTGCAAAAACTCCACGACGCGCCAGACCTGACCATCGATCTCAATCGTGGTGCCGGTGCGGAAGTCGTTACTGGAGATCATTCCGGCGGTTCGAATCCGGCCGATTGTACGGCTGGCTACCGAGCCCATCCGGCCGCAGCCCCGCCGCAACCCCCTCGGCCGCTCCTGCGGCTATGCCAAAGTCCGCTCAGGGACTGGATAGGGCATGGGCTGGAGTCCATCAAGCGCCACCGCGAACAACGGTGAAACCAGCCGGTGCTCGGTCGGCTGGCCGGCTGAGTCGATCGGTGCAACAGCCAGCGGTGGCGCCCCGAGGATGCCGCTGCCCTTCCGAGAGCCCACGATGGGCATGGGAATGAGAATGCGAATGGATCAGACGCTGCAACCCAGGGGCTCCCGGGGCTCCGGAAGCGGGCGGGCAAGGCAAGGCCTGCTGGGCCTGCTGCTGGCCCTGGTGTTCTGCCTGCTACCGGCAGCCGCACCGGCCCTGGCGGCCCTACCCCGGGGCAATGCGGTGACCGATCCGGCCGCCCTGCTTCGCAACGCCCTGCCGATCGACCAGCGCGACCTGCAGGACCTGCAGCACCGCATCGAGGACACCAGCGACGACCTGCGGGCCAAGCGCTGGAGTTCCCTGGCCAATGCGGCGCGCCGCAGCCAGTCCCTGGCCACCGCCAGGCGACAGGGGATCCTGGCCAGCTTCCCCGCGGCCGACCAGGCCCGGGTTGGCCAGCTGCTCGACGGCCTCGACGACCAGCTCCAGGCCCTCTCGAGCGCCGCCGAAGCCCAGCAACGCGAAGCCTTCCTGGAGGCCCGCCGGTCCGCCCTGAGCAGCATCGGCACGGCCGAAGCCCTGCTGGTGGGCCCTTTCCCCTATGCCATCCCCACCGAATTCGACGCCCTGCCCCGCCTGCTGGGCCGGGCCACCGTGCTGCTGCGCACCACCAAGGGCGACCTCACCGCCGTGGTGGACGGCTACAACGCCCCCCTCACCGCCGGCGCCTTCGTGGACCTGGTAAAGCGGGGCTTCTACGACAACCTGCCCTTCGTGCGGGCCGAGGATTTCTACGTGCTCCAGACCGGTGACCCCAAGGGTGACGCCGACGGCTACGTGGATCCAAAGACCAAGAGTGTGCGGCGCGTGCCCCTGGAGATCCGGGTGCCTGGCAAGGAAGGCCCCTTCTACAACGAGACCTTCGAAGACCTGGGGCTGTTCAAGGCCGAACCGATTCTCCCGTTCAATGCCAAAGGCACCCTGGGCTGGGCCCACTCCGATGACGCCCTCAACGACGGCTCTTCCCAGTTCTTCCTTTTCCTCTCGGAGCCCGAACTCACCCCGGCCGGCCTCAACCTGATCGATGGCCGCTACGCCGCCTTCGGCTACGTGGTGGAGGGCCTGGACGTGCTGAACGAACTCACCGCCGAGGACGGGATCGTGAGCGCCAAGCTGCTGGAAGGGGCCGAGAATCTGCAGGAGCACGCCTGAGGGCTTTGGCCGATTCGCAGGAGCATTCCCCTGACGCGCAACACCACCCAGCCCCCGAAACCCTCGCCGACCTGGGCGAGTGGGAGCTGATCCGGCGGCTGGGAACCTTCGCCCCCCCCGACCAGTTCGCCGATGACGCGGCCCTCCTGCCAGAGAGGGCGGACGGGGGGGAGGAAGGGCATCTCGTCGTGAACACCGACGTGCTGGTGGAGGGCCTGCACTTCAGTGAGGCCACCACGGGGCCTGCGGATGTGGGCTGGAGGGCCGCCGCGGCCAACCTCTCCGATCTGGCCGCGATGGGCTGCACCGAGGTGGTGGGAGTCACGGTGGGCCTGGTGGCCCCAGCGTCCACAACGTGGTCGTGGGTGGAGGGGGTTTACGGCGGCCTGCGGGAGGGCCTGGACACCTACGGCGGGGTGTTGCTGGGGGGTGACTGCAGCGGCGGAGCCCAGCGGATCCTGGCGGTCACGGCGATCGGTCGGCTGGGGGGGCCGCTAAACCCCACCGACCAGCCTGGCGACATGGCCAGCTCCGGCCCGATCCGTCGCCGCGACGGCCGCCCGGGCGACCTGCTGGTCTGCACCGGCCCCCACGGCCTGAGCCGACTGGGGCTGGCCCTGCTGCAAGGCGAGTTCCCGGGGGAACCGGCAGCCTCGGCGACCCTGTCGCCCGGCGCGAAGGCAGCCACAGCCGCATCGATCGCTTCAACGCCCGTTCCCTTGCCCGCTATCCCCACCAAATCCCCTGGGGCGCCGCTGGGAGCCTTACTGGATCCAGGCCTGAGAGAGCGGGCGATCGCGGCCCACCGCCGCCCGCGGCCCCGCTTCGACGCCGTGCGAGCCCTGATCGCCTGCCGGCCCCCCACCGCGCCCTGGCGGGTGGGGGGCTGTGACAGCAGCGACGGGCTGGCGGCCGCCGCCGCCGCGATCGCTGCCAGCAGCGGCTGCGGGGCCCGCCTGCTGCGCACCGCCCTGCCCCTGGATCCCGCCATGGCTGGCCTGCCGCAAGCGGAAACCTGGTGCCTCGGGGGCGGCGAGGATTTTGAGCTGGTGCTGGCCCTGGAACCCGCCTGGGCCGAGGCCCTGATCGCCGCCCTGCCGAGCACGACGCGAATTGGCGAACTGGTGGCGGGGGATGCGGGGGCTCTGGGCTGGAGCGATGGCGCCCCCTGGAGCCCAGGCGATGGGAGGAGCGCGGCGTCCAGCGGCTACAGCCACTTCAGCTGAGGCGGGGGCGGACTCCCGCAAGACCAGAGGAACAGCTGCGCGGCAGTGATTGTTTGCTGGATCCGCGGAGGAATCGGTGCTGCAGGCCGACGATTTTGACGGCCTGCGGTGAACGTTCTGCTCAACACCCACCTCTGGCTGTGGTGGCTGCTCGGTTCACCCCAGCTACTGGCTCAGAAGCTGGCCTGATGGCGCACCGGACCCGGATAGCGGGCCACCACAGCGTCGGCGGTGATCAACAGGAGCCCTTCCCGCTCCGCCTGGGCCAGCAGCAGGCGATCAAAGGGATCGCGGTGCAGCGGCGGCAACTGGGCCACCGCCAGCACATGGGCGGCCTCGATCGGCTGCTCCACAAAGCCGCCATCCAGCAGCGTGCGCCGCAACATCGACGGTTGGAGCTGAAACCCCTCGCGCCCTAAGGCCGCCTTGATCACCAGTTCCCAGAGGGAGGCCACGCTGAAGCAAAGCGTGTGCTGCGGATCCTCCAGAACATCTCGCAGGGCGGGCCCCAGACGGACCGGTTCGCCCATCGCCCAGATGAGGATGTGGGTGTCGAGGAGGAGCTTCACAGCCCGCAGAAGCCGGGCGTGGAAGCTGGCAGGCCCTCGAACAGATCGGCAATCTCCTCAGAGGCGATCTGGTCGAAGTTTTCGGGCACGGAGCACTGCCCCGCCAGCAGGCCGAGGCGGCGCCGGGGGGGATTGACGGGGTCGTCAGCCCCGGCCAGCCGGGTGACCTGCACCAGGGGCCGGCCGGCCTTGCAAATCACGAAACCCTCGCCCGCCACCGCCTCCGCCACGAGCCTGGAGAGATGGGTCTTGGCTTCGTGCAGGTTGACCTGGCGCACGGGAACGATGACTGAGTGAACTTAGTTTAACTAAGCCGGTTGGTTCGCTCCCCGACCTCCAGCCACTCCCAGCCGCCGCGGGCAGGGGAGCCGGCCAGCCCTTGGGCGCGGAGCTGGGCCACGGTTGCCATGGGGTCATGGCTGGCAGGTGCCCATGAAAGCGGCGCCAACCAAAAGGCCGCCTTGCGGCGGCCGGTGAACCATGGGAAACGGTCCGGGAACGGGCCCGTTGAACATCACTTCCAGTTCTTCGCCACCACCTCGGCCAGATCCACCACGCGCTGGCTGTAGCCCCACTCGTTGTCGTACCAGGAGATCACCTTCACCATGTTGCCGTCCATCACCAGGGTGAGATCGGCATCCACAATCGTGGATTCATCGGTGCCGGCGTGGTCGGTGGAGACCAGGGGCAGATCGCAATACTTGATGATGCCCTTCATGCCGTTCTCTGCGGCGGCCTTGAAGATGCTGTTCACCTCCTCCTTGGTGGTGGCGCGGCCCACTTCCAGCACCATGTCCACCACCGACACGTTGGGGGTGGGCACCCGCAGCGCGATGCCGTTGAGCTTGCCCTTCATCGGAGGGTACACCAAGGCCACTGCGGTGGCGGCACCGGTGGAGGTGGGAACGATGTTCACGGCCGCGGCGCGGGCGCGGCGCAGGTCGCGGTGGGAGGCATCGAGGATGCGCTGGTCACCCGTGTAGCTGTGGGTGGTGGTCATCATGCCCTTCACGATCCCGAGGGATTGGTCGAGCACCTTGACCAGCGGTGCCATGCAGTTGGTTGTGCAGCTGGCGTTGCTGATGATGTCGAAGTCTTCGTGGCGGTATTGGTCGGCGTTGACGCCGACCACGAAGGTGCCCACGCCTTCACCCTTGCCGGGGGCGGTGATCAAAACCTTCTTGGCACCAGCTTCGATGTGCTTGCCGGCGCCCTTCTGGTCAATGAAGACACCGGTGGCCTCGATCACCAGATCCACGCCCCATTCCTTCCAGGGCAGGTTGAGGGGGTTGCGGTCGGAGAAACACTTGATGTGCTTGCCATTCACCACGATCGTGTCGTCGGTATGGCTCACCTCCGCATTGCGGATGTGACCCAGCATCGTGTCGTACTGGAGCAGGTGGGCATTGGTCTTCGGATCGGAGGTGTCGTTGAGACCCACCACCTCGATGCCGGTGTTGGCCCCGCGGCTCAGCCAGCAACGCATGAAATTGCGACCGATCCGTCCGAATCCATTGATCGCAACTTTCAAGGTCATGGCAAGCAGCGGCGAGATCCGCTAGTAAGGGTGATTTGGGCGCCGATCATACAAAATCGGGGTGCGGCCCCTTCGGACACGGATCGGGGATGGCCGAAACGCCGCGGAGCAGCGACCACAGCCTCCCACGCGGCGAAGTGCCGATCAGAAGCTCTTGGGCGCTCGCCCAGACGAATTCCGCCGGAAGGTGGGTGGCCAACGTCTAGGGGTTCCGCCGCTGGGGGCTGAATCGCCGGGCCCGGCCCGAACGCAAGCCCAGTGGATGGCCAATCACCCCAACCGCCCTTCCGAACCACGCCGAGGCAGGAGGCGACGCGATGAAATTCGTAAGAAAGTGGGGCGCGACAGAGGCCATCCGACGCCGTATTTTCAGCAGATCTCCGGAGAAGCCCTTGGGCCTTCAGCTCGACCGCCAGCAGCCGCTCCATTTCATCGGCGTGGGTGGGATCGGCATGTCGGCCCTGGCGCGGATCCTCGCCAGCCGCGGCTTCCGCGTCAGCGGCTCCGACCCCCGCGACAATGCCGTGACCTCGGCCCTGGGCAAGGCCGGTGTGCGCATCTTCCACGAGCAGAATGCCGCCACCCTCCACGCGATCGGAGCCGAAACGGCCGATGCTGATGCCGTTTCCAAGGCGGCCCCGCTCCCCCTGGTGGTGCTCAGTTCGGCTGTGCCGGAGAGCAACCCGGAGGTGCAGGAGGCCCGCCGGCTGGGATATCCCCTGTGTCACCGCTCCGATGTCCTGGCCGCGCTGATCGCCGGCCAGCCCTCGATCGCCGTGGCCGGCAGCCACGGCAAGACCACCACGAGCACCCTGGTGGCCACCCTGCTGGAGGCCACCGGCCACGACCCCACCGCCGTGATCGGCGGCATCGTGCCGGCCTTCGGCAGCAACGGTCGCCATGGTGATGGCCGGCTGCTGGTGGCGGAGGCCGATGAATCCGATGGCTCGCTGGTGAAGTTCGCCGCCGAGCTGGGGGTGATCACCAACCTCGAGCTCGACCACACCGACCACTACCCCGACCTGGCTGCCCTGGTGGCCACCCTGCAACGCTTCGCGGCCGGCAGCCGCCGCCTGCTAGCCAACAAAGATTGCCCGATCCTGCGGGAGTCCTTCACGGCGGATAGCTGGTGGTCGACCGAGCGGGCCGATGGGGTGGCCTTCGCCGCCATCGCCAGTGAAGAACGGGGCGATGGCACCCGGGCCGATTTCTTCGAGAACGGCGAGCTGGTCGGCAGCTTTGAACTTCCCCTGCCGGGCCGCCACAATCTCAGCAACGCCACCGCCGCCATGGCCGCCTGCCGGCTGGAGGGTGTCCCCTTCGCAGCGTTGAAGGAGGCGGTGGCGCAACTCCAGCCCCCCGGACGCCGCTTCGACTGCCGCGGACTCTGGGGTGGCCGCATCGTGGTCGACGACTACGCCCACCACCCGAGCGAGGTGGCCGCCACCCTGCAGATGGCCCGGCTGATGGTGGAGAGCGGCCGCAGCCCCCTTCCCAGCCAACCCTGCCGGCTGGTGGCGGTGTTCCAACCCCATCGCTATAGCCGCACGGCCCAGTTCCTCGAGGAATTCGCCGATGCCCTCGCCGCCGCCGACCTGGTGCTGGTGGCGCCCCTTTATGCCGCCGGAGAAGCTCCGATCGAGGGGGTGTCGAGCGAAGCGCTGGCCGCCGCCGTGCAATCGCGCATCCCGTCCAGCACCGTGGAGGCCAGCCGGGATCTCACGGACCTCGCCCAGCGCGTGGCCGCCTGCACCGAGGCGGGCGATCTGGTGCTGGCGATGGGAGCGGGCGATGTGAACAGCCTCTGGGATCGCCTGCAGAACCTGGAGGCTTCTCGGCTCACCGCGGCCCCGACTCCGCTGGTGGCCTGAGATGGGGCCCGGGCCCAATCCCCCGCCAGGTCTGCGGCAGGGGGTACCGCTCCAGGAGTTCACCACCTGGCGGGTGGGGGGACCAGCCGAGTGGTTTGCGGAACCCGCCGATGGGGCCCAGCTGGTCGCCCTGGCCCGCTGGGCCCGGGAGCACCAGATGCCCCTGCGGGTGATCGGCGCAGGCTCCAACCTGCTGATCGCCGACCAGGGGCTGCCGGGCCTCACCGTCTGCATCCGGCGACTGCAGGGCAGCCGGGTGGATGGTGAGAGCGGGGTTGTGGAAGCCGAGGCCGGCGAACCGATCCCCACCCTGGCCCGCAAGGTGGCCCGGGCCGGCCTGCACGGCCTGGAGTGGGCGGTGGGCATCCCCGGCACCGTGGGGGGGGCCGCCGTGATGAATGCCGGTGCCCAGGGGGGCTGCACCGCCGAATGGCTCGACTCGGTGCTGGTGCTCGACCCCAGCGGATCGGGCGAACCCCATCGCATCCGTGCCGCCGATCTCGACTTCGACTACCGCCACAGCCGGCTGCAACAGGAACCCCTGCTGGTGGTTTCAACCCGCTTCCTGCTCGAACCCGGCCACGATCCCGCAGCGGTCACCGCCCGCACCAGCGCCAACCTGCACAGCCGCACCAGCACCCAGCCCTACCAGCAACCGAGCTGCGGCAGCGTGTTCCGCAACCCCGAACCCGAAAAAGCCGGCCGGCTGGTGGAGAGCCTGGGGCTCAAAGGCACCCGCATCGGCGGGGCCGAGGTGTCGCCACTCCATGCCAACTTCATCGTGAACACCGGTGACGCCACGGCCGCCGACATCGATGCCCTGATCAACCTGGTGCGGCAACGGGTGCTGGAATCCACCGGGATCGACCTGCATCCGGAGGTCAAAAGGCTGGGATTCCCACCCGACGGGGACTAACCTGCCGCCACTCCCTCAGCAACGCGTCGTGGCCGGCTTCGGACTTCCCAACTTTGGTCAGCTCACCGAGGCCTTCCGCAAGGCCCAGCAGATCCAGAAGGACGCCCAGAAACTGCAGGAAGACCTCGACGCGATGGAGATCGAGGGCAGCAGCGCCGATGGCCTCGCCAAGGTGTGGCTCTCGGGGAACCAGCAACCCCTCAAGGTGACGCTGGATCCCACCCTGCTCAGCCAGCCGGCGAACGCCGTGGAAACGGCCGTGTTTGAAGCCCTCAAGAACGCCTACGAAACCTCCACCAGCACCATGCGGGAGCGTATGGATGACCTCACGGGTGGTCTGGATCTGAATCTTCCTGGCCTGGGCGGCTGATGCCCTGGCTGGTTTGACGGCGGGGGGTGCGGCGCCGGGTGGTGGGGGCCAGGCGGGAAGGCAGCGAAGCCAGGGCCTCCACCTCCTCGAGGCACTGGCGATAGAGGGGGAAGCGGGGCCAGTCCGTGCCCATGGCACAGCCCGGATCCCCCAGATGACGACAATTCCGGAACCGGCAGGGGCCATGGGCCAGGCGTTGCTGGATCTCAGGGAACGCCTGGGCCAACTCCCCCGGGTCGGCGGGCAGCTCAGGCCGATTGAAACCGGGGGTGTCGGCCACCAGGGCCGGGGCGGCAGCCACTGGGGCCAGAGAATCCGCAGCCGCGGCCTGGCAAGGGAGTGGAAACAGCTCCACATGGCGGGTGGTGTGACGCCCCCGCTGAAGCCTTCCCGAAACCGCCGCCACCCGCAGGTCCAACTCCGGGGCCAGGGCATTCAACAGGCTGCTCTTGCCGGCCCCGGAGGGTCCACACAGCACCGTGATGCCCCCTTCACCCCGGAGGTGCCGCCGCAGGTCCTCCAGTCCCAGACCGGTGCGGGTCGAGAGGGGAAAGACCGGATAGCCCCAGGCTTCGAAGTCACGGCAAACCTCCCGCAGGGCCGGCTCCTCCACCAGATCAGCCTTGCCGAGCACCAGGTCCACCGCGGCGCCACTCGCCTCCGCGGACACCAGGAAACGGGTGAGTTGCAGGGGATCGAGCTCGGGTTCCGCCAACGCGGTGACCACCACCACCCGGCCCACATTGGCCACGGCAGGGCGCTGCAGCAGGTTGTGGCGAGGCTCCACCTGGGCCACGGCGGCCCGGCCCGCCACCCAGTCGATGCCCTCCAGCCGCACCCGATCCCCCACCCACACCTGAAGCCCCTCGTGTTCGAGGCGACTGCGGCGCGTGCAGAGAAGCCGGCTGCAGCCGCCAGGGCCGGGATGATCGAGCGCGACCCGGCAGTAGTTGGCCTGCAGAGCCACCACCCGACCCCAGGCTCGGCCGTCCTCGGCTGGGGCCGACCGGCGTGACCGAGCAGATCCCGGGGACTCAACCACGACGGATCCGGAACCGCACCCCTACCGAACCGGCCTCCCCGGCCTCCATCCGCTCCACCCTATGGCCATCGCCACGAAGCCCCTCACCCACCATGCGCTCGGGCTCTCCAGCATCGAGATCCAGCAACAGATACCCCCCCTCGGGCACCTTCTCCAGGGCTAGGCGGGCACGCACATAGTTGAGCGGGCAGGGGGTACCGCGCAGATCGAGGTGCGCCTCCTCCATCGCGCTCAACCGCCGAACAGGCCGCCGAACAGACCGCTCTTGTGGGGAGGCTTCTGGTCCTTGCGACTGTGATGGCCGGCGAGCTGCTCCAGCAACTCGCGTTCCTCACCGCTGAGCCGGGTGGGCAGCTGCACCTTCACGGTGAACTGATGGTTGCCGCGGGCCACCGGATTGCCCAGCCGCGGCACCCCCTTGCCCTTGAGGGTGATGAGCGCACCGGGCTGGGTACCGGGCGGAATCTCGAGGGATTCCTTGCCGTCCACGGTCTCCACCTCGATGGTGTCCCCGAGGATCGCCTGCAGATAGCTCAGGTTCAACTCCGAGAGGATCGTGGTGCCCTCCCGCCGCAATTCGGGGTGGGCCCGCACGCCCAGGAAGACGTAAAGGTCGCCGGTAGGGCCACCCCGCTGGCCGGCATTGCCCTCGTTGGCCACCCGCAGGCGCGTGCCGGTGTCGACGCCGCCGGGAATGTTGATGCGCAGCTTCTTGGTCACCTGCTGCAGCCCCTGGCCTTGGCAAGCGGTGCAGGGGTCGGCGATGGTCTGGCCGCTGCCCTCACAGGTGGGGCAGGGGGCCACCTGGGTGAAGCTGCCGAAGGGCGTGCGGGTGGCCCGCCGCACCTGGCCGGCACCGGAACAGGTGCCGCAGGTGGTGGGACCGCTGCCGGCCTTGGCGCCGGAACCGCTGCAGGTGGCGCAGGTTTCCAGGTGGCGTAGCTGCACCTCCTTCTCCACCCCGAACACGGCCTCGCTGAAGTCGATCGTGAAATCGAGGCGGAGATCGTCGCCCTGGCGGGGGCCCCGGCGACGGGGGCCTCCGGCGGCAGCACCACCGAAACCGCTGAAGAAGGTTTCGAACAGGTCGGCGAAGCCGCCCATGTCGCCCATGTCGGGCATGCCGCCCCCACCACCGAGGCCGGCCTCGCCGAACTGGTCGTAGCGGCCCTTGGTCTGGGGGTCGCTGAGCACCTCGTAGGCCCGGCCGATCTCCTTGAAGCGGTCCTCCGCCCCGGGATCCTTGTTCACATCCGGGTGGTACTGGCGAGCCAGACGGCGGTAGGCCCGCTTAATGGTGTCGGCGTCGGCGTCGCGGCCAACCCCCAGCTGGGCGTAGTAGTCGGCCATCAGCCGGCCTGCTCCTCGCCGGAAGCACCCGTGCCCCCAGGCCCCGGACCCATCGACACCTTCACTAGGGCGTGCCGAAGGACGCGGCCATGGAGGTGGTAGCCCCGCTGGAGCTCCTCAATCACCACATCCTCATGATGCACGTCACTAGGTTCGCGCAGCACGGCTTCGTGCAGGGTCGGATCGAAGGGCTCGCCTTCCACCCGCATCGGCGAAACCCCCAGCTGCTTGAACACATCCACGAGCTGGCGATAGAGGCCTTGGTAGCTGCGATGCAGACCTTGGGCCTCCTCGCCCTCGGGATTGAGCTGCTGGCGGGCCCGATCGAAGTTGTCGACCACCGGCAGGATCTCGCTGAGGGTGTTGCAGGCGATCTGGATGCGGAGATCGTCCTGGTCGCGGCTCTGGCGCTTGCGGAAGTTGTCGAAATCGGCGGCGATCCGCATGTACTGATCGCGCACGGTCTGGTGCTCCAGCCGCAGGGAAGCCAGCTCGGCCTCCAGTTCCTTCAGGCGGGAGGGAGCTGCGGCTTCAGCCCCGACCTCTGCCGTGGCCGCCGGGGACTCCGGAGGGGCTGCCCCTGGATCGGAGCCGGCCACACCGCCAGTCTCGTGGGATGGAACCGCCTCCGCCGGAACCGGGAATCCGGCCGTCGGGGTCTGCCCGGATTGCTCCTTGGCTTCGCTGCCGGCACCGCCGGCCTGGGTGGGGTCGCCGCTCATGCTTGCAGGACATGCGTTTCGATCCGCTCATGTTGCTGCGCCGGGCCACCCGCCCACAAGCGGCGGAAGCCCGCACCTCGGCAACGCGGTGAGGGCGCCGGGAGGTCGCAACAAAGCACAGCGTCGTCGGGGTGGTTCACGGCGAAATGACGCACAGTGGTGTTCTGCATCACGCTTCGCAACCGAGGCTCCGGCCCCTTTCCCATCCCCGATAGCCCTCGAAACCCCTTACCCTCCCAGCCGAGTACCGTTCCGATCCCCATCAAGCCAGGGGTGAGCCCCAGGCACGAGAACCCCCATCCCCTCCCACCAACCGCACCGAGATGCAGGCCCGCGCCAACGACCGTGAAACCTCCCTCTTTGCGGGTATTGATCTGAGTACGGCGACCAATGCCCCCGAAGAGCAGGTCGGCACCGAGGATCTCGAAGCTAGCGGTCGCCAGGAAACCCTCTCCCCGGTCCTGAGCCTGGTGGATCGGATCCTGATCGAGGCGCTCACCAACAGCGTGAGCGACATCCACGTGGAACCCCAGGAAAACGGGTTGTTGATCCGCTTTCGCCAGGACGGCGTGCTCCGCTCGGTCGAAACCCTGCCTAAGACCCTGATCCCGGCGGTGACCTCCCGTCTGAAGATCATGGCGGATCTCGACATCGCCGAACGCCGGCTGCCCCAGGACGGACGGATCCGGCGGGCATTCCGGGGCCGCACCATGGATTTCCGGGTGAGCACCCTGCCGAGCCGCCACGGCGAGAAGGTGGTGCTCCGGCTACTCGACAGCGGCGCCACCCAGCTCGGACTCGACACCCTGATCACCGATCCCCAGGCCCGGGCCAGCCTGCGCAACATCGGCGGCAAACCCTTCGGAATGATTTTGGTGACCGGTCCGACAGGATCCGGCAAATCCACCACCCTCTACGCCCTGCTGGCCGAACGGAACGACCCGGCGATCAACATCTCCACGGTGGAAGATCCGATCGAATACACCCTCAAGGGAATCACCCAGACCCAGGTGAATCGGGACAAGGGCCTCGACTTCAGCACGGCCCTCCGGGCCTTCATGCGCCAGGATCCCGATGTGCTGCTGGTGGGTGAAACGCGCGACCTGGAAACCGCCCGAACGGCCATTGAGGCCGCCCTGACCGGTCACCTGGTGCTCACCACCCTCCACTGCAACGACGCCGTGAGCGCCTTTGCCCGGCTGGACGAGATGGGGGTGGAACCCTTCATGGTCAGCGCCTCCCTGCTTGGGGTGGTGTCCCAGCGTCTGGTGCGACGGCTGTGCCCCGATTGCCGCGTGGACCATCGCCCCAGCACGGAGGAACTGGCGCGCTTCGGCCTGGTGGCCAGCAAGGAAAACAAGATCACCTTCTACCGACCCTGCATCGTGGCTCCCGGCAGCGAGGGGGCCTGCCCCTCCTGCCAGGGCAGGGGGTATTCCGGAAGGGTGGGGGTTTACGAAATCCTCACGATGACCGAATCCCTCTCCTCCTCCGTGGCGAAGCGCGCCAGCACCCAGGAGCTGCGGCGGCTCGCCCTCGAAGCCGGCATGAAGACCCTGCTGGGCTATGGCCTCGAACTGGTGCGCCAAGGGCTGACCAGCCTCGACGAGGTGGAGCGGATGCTCCTGACCGACAGCGGCCTGGAATCCGAGCGGCGGGCCCGCGCCCTCAACACCCTCACCTGCAAAGGATGCGGAGCCGGCCTTCAGGACGAGTGGCTGGAATGCCCTTACTGTCTGCGGGAGCGCCTGTAGATCATGGATTTCACGATTGAAGATCTGATGACCGAGCTCGTGAACGATGGGGGTAGTGACCTCCATCTCGCCAGCGGTCATCCCCCCTACGGCCGCTTCAATGGCCAGTTGCGGCCCATTCGCAAGGATTTCAACCTCACCGAAGAAACCTGCAACCGACTGATCTTTTCCCTGCTGAACAACGGCCAACGCAAACAACTGGAGCAGACCTGGGAGCTCGACTGCTCCTACGGACTGCGCGGTGTGTCCCGTTTCCGCGTCAATGTCTACCGCCAGAAGGGAAGTTATGCCGCCTGCCTGCGGGCCCTCGGCAACCACATCCCCGCCATCGAAAAACTGGGTCTGCCCCCGGTCGTGGAGGAGATGAGCCGCCGACCCAAGGGCTTGGTGCTGGTCACAGGGCCGACCGGCTCCGGCAAAACCACCACCCTGGCCGCCCTGCTCGACAACATCAATCACACCCGCGCCGAACATATTCTCACCATCGAAGATCCGATCGAATTCACCTATCAGAACGACAAGTCGCTGATCCACCAACGTGAGGTGAATGAAGACACCCGCAGCTTTGCGAACGCCCTGCGGGCGGCCCTGCGGGAGGATCCCGATGTGATCCTTGTTGGTGAGCTGCGTGACCTCGAAACCATTCAGCTGGCCATCACCGCCGCCGAAACGGGCCACCTGGTGTTCGGCACCCTCCACACCAGTTCCGCCTCCCAGACCGTGGACCGGATGGTGGATGTGTTCCCCGCCGGCCAACAGACCCAAATCCGCGTTCAGCTGAGCTCCAGCCTCCTGGCGGTGTTTTCCCAAACCCTCTGCAAGACAACCCGAGCCGTATCCGGATCCTTCGGCCGGGTGATGGCCCTGGAGATCATGGTCAATACCCCGGCCTGCGCCAACCTGATTCGCGAGGGCAAGACGGCTCAGCTTTACTCCATGATTCAGACCGGAGCCCAGTACGGCATGCAGACCCTGGAACGCTCCCTGGCCAACCTGGTGCAAGACAACAAAATCACCGCCGAAGAGGCCATGCTGAAGACCATCCGCCCCGAGGAACTGACCCGACTGCTCGAGCAGGTCTGATCACCCTCCCCCCTTCCCCGCCCTTAACGCGATGACCACCTTCCTGGTGACCTACGCCACCCGCAGCGGTCGTACGCGGGAGGTAACCCTGGAAGCTTCCAGTCCGGCGGAGGCTCGCAGGAACCTCCGCAGCCGCGGCATTCTTCCCACCACACTGGTCCGGAAGGAAACCAACAAGCCGGTGCTCATCAACAAGCCGGCGACGGGGATTGACTGGAGCAGGCTGTTGGAATCAAAGATCAGTGTCAAGGAAAAAGCACTGTTCGCCAACAAGCTTTCCGCCATGGTCGATGCCGGCGTGCCGATCATGCGCAGCCTTGATCTGATGCGTCAGCAACAGAAATCCCCCCTGTTCCGGCGCGCCCTCACGGCCATGACCGATGAAGTGAACCAGGGTGCCAGCCTCGGCTCGGCGATGCGGCGCTGGCCGAAGGTATTTGACAACCTCAGCATCGCCATGGTGGAAGCGGGTGAGGCCGGTGGCGTGCTCGACGAAACCCTCAAGCGACTGGCCAAACTCCTGGAGGAAAACGCACGGCTGCAAAATCAACTGAAAGCAGCCATGGGCTACCCGGTCACGGTGTTGGTGATTGCCATTCTGGTCTTTCTAGGAATGACCATCTTCCTGATACCCACTTTCGCCGACATCTTTGATCAGCTCGGAGCCGAATTGCCGATGTTCACGCAGATGATGCTCAATCTGAGCAAGCTGCTGCGATCCTCATTCTCTATCTTTCTCGTTGGTGGAATGATCCTCGGCATCTATGCCTTCACGCGTTACTATGCCACTCCGGTGGGACGCCGGCAGGTGGACGGCCTTCTGCTGAAGCTGCCCTTGTTCGGAGACCTTCTTCAGAAAACGGCCTCAGCCCAGTTCTGCCGCACCATGAGTTCCCTCTCCAAGGCCGGCGTTCCGATCCTGATGGCGCTTGAAATTCTGCATGGCGCCACCAACAATTCAGTGGTAGGAGACGCGATCAGCAAATCCCGCAATGACATCAGTGAGGGCATGCCCTTGAGCACGGCCCTTGCCCTCAAGCGCGTCTTTCCCGACATGATGGTGAGCATGCTGGCCATCGGCGAAGAAACCGGCGAAATGGACGCCATGCTTTCCAAGGTTGCTGATTTCTATGAAGACGAAGTGTCCACTGCTGTCAAAACCCTCACCTCCATGATTGAACCCTTGATGATCGTGGTCGTGGGTGGAATCGTCGGCTCCATCCTGGTGGCCATGTACTTGCCGATGTTCTCGGTGTTTGAAAATATTCGCTGATCGCTTCGCCCAGCCCCAGCCTTCCATCAGGATCCCGCCAGGGCCTGGCCAGCCAGCCAACCGGAGCTCCAGCAGTGCTGGAAGTTGAAGCCACCGGTCACGCCATCTACATCGAGAATCTCACCGGCCAGAAACAAGCCTTCCTGCCTGCGACTCTCCATCGTTGCCAGGTTCACCTCCCCGAGGGGGATGCCGCCAGCCGTCACGAACTCCTCGCCGAAGGGCCCCCGTCCCGTGATCGCGTAACGGCTGTCCCGCAGGGCCTCCATCAGGCTCCGCTGCTGGTTCCGCCCCAGATCGGCCCAGCGTTGCGCTGGATCCACGCCACTCACCTGGAGCAGATGGAGCCATAGACGGCGTCCCAGCGATGCCCAGGGACGCGCCGAGCCCAGTTGCCGGCGGGCCAGCTCAAGCCGGGCGGCACGGAAACGCCCCTCCAACTCCGCCGGATCGAGACCTCCACTCCAATCAATTCGAAGCTGGGCTCGGTAGCCCCACTGGCGCAGATCGCGGGCGGCGAAGGCGGTGAGACGCAGGGTGGCAGGACCGCTAAAGCCCCAGTGGGTCACCAGCAGCGGCCCCCGCTGGCGGTGCCGCTCGCCGCCCCTCCGGCGCACCTCGGAGGCCTCCCCAGGGTCCGGTGGCGCCTCCAGCTCCAGCACCACCGGATCAGCAACCACCCCGGCCAGGGCGGCCAGCGGGTGGGGCTCCAGGGCCAAGGTGAACAGGGAAGGTACGGGTGACACCCGGCCGTGACCCAAGGCCTCAGCGATCCGCAGCCCGCTGGGGTGGCTGCCCGTGGCGAGCACCAGGCGTTCAGCCTCCAGCTCTCGGCCGCCCCGCAGGCGAAGAAGGAAGCCGCCGCCTGCCAGGGGCGTGGCCGCCTGCAGGGCCTGGCCCTCCACGGTGCGAACGCCGGCCCGCCGGGCCGCCTGGCGCAGGGTGTCCACCACGGAGCTGGAGCGGTTGGAGCGGGGGAAGAGGCGGCCATCGGCCTCCTCCACCAACTCCAGGCCATGCTCCGCAAACCAGGCCACCGAATCACCGGTGGCAAAGCGGGAGAAGGGGCCCCGCAGGGCCTGGCCACCACGGGGGTAATGACCCACCAGGGCACGGGGATCCCAGCAGGCGTGGGTCACGTTGCAACGGCCGCCGCCGCTGATCAGCACCTTATGGAGCGGCTCGGGGGTGGCCTCGAGAATCAGCAGGTCGGTGGCACCAGCTTCGGCCGCCGCGATAGCGGCCATGTAGCCGGCGGGGCCACCGCCGGCTACCACCACGGACGCTCGACTGGGCAGCATGGGGGGATGGAGCACGCCTACCGCTTCAGTGTGGCGCCGATGCTGGACTGCACCGACCGCCACTTCCGGCTGCTGATGCGGCAGGTGAGCCGGCGCTG
>Ga0209088_10001060_pt1 | contig 18262 bp, 20 predicted proteins | sample S_140625_EF_Meta_FD_187324 | JGI IMG/M metagenome (GOLD analysis project Ga0209088, IMG submission 187324) | Freshwater microbial communities from Lake Simoncouche, Canada to study carbon cycling - S_140625_EF_MetaG (SPAdes) (version 2) | ecosystem: Environmental > Aquatic > Freshwater > Lake ... | reverse complement strand
AATCCCATCTTTAGTAAGATTACTCCAAGCAGGATGAAGGCAACACCCAGCCAGCGTAGCGGAATATTAGGGTCTCCAAAAAACAGGACAACAATAGTGAACGTACCAACAGCCCCAATAGAAGTCTATACAGCATAGGCCGTTCCAATAAGAATTTTCTCAAGTGAAAACCAAAGTAGTAGGCCGCTTAGTGTCATGCTAATAAGTGCTATAACTATTCCCCATATTTTCATATTGGGGAGGTCGGCGAGCTTTACGCCAAGTGGCTTACCAATCTTCAAAAAACCTGCCAGTAAGAGTGATATCCGGAAAATATTCACGAAAAACATTGAAGTAGCAAGATTCAGAATATTAAAAATTAAATAGTACCTTGGCTTTATTGCGATTCAATTTCCCGACCTAACTTACCAATAATTCAAGCGCCAGGAGCAGGAGGCCGAGGACGCCCTTCCGTCAAGTGCGGATGCATCAAGGATTAATACGTTAGTTGTTATTAGAAGCTATAATTTGTAAATATTAGGAGATTGTTATGACTACTGTAAAACAATGTATAGATCAAAAAACTAATACCATCTTCTCTGTCAGATCATCTGATTCTGTAGAAGTTGCTTTGTTATTGATGCGTGATAACCGAGTCAGATCAGTCCTGGTCATTGATGATGGAGTATTAGTGGGAATTGTTTCCCAAGGTGATTGCGCCATTAAGGTATTGTTGCCAAATAGCAATGCAAAGCAAACAATCGTTTCAAAAATCATGACCGCCAAGCCATTAACAGTTTCGCTGACTAATTCTTTAGAAGAGTGTATGGCTATTATGGTTCACAAACATATTAGACATTTACCAGTCTTAGAAAAAAACAAAGTAGTTGGGGTTATTTCAATCGGCGATATTGTGAAAAGTATTATTGAACATCAAGGTAATCAAATTAAGTTTTTGGAAACTTATATTAGAGGTCATGGTGTTTGACCTCTACAGAAAAGAAATGATTGAGATTGAGATTACGAATTAGGCGTCTTAGGCCCTGGTCGATTCTGCCACGAACCACAGCAATTAAGTAGTTTTTCGGGATAAGTTAATAAATTCAACTTTTTTCTTTAAAGAAGCGTGATCGTTGGCTAAGCGATGAAAGTCTTGTAAATCCAAAGCCATTAAACGCGTGGCGCGAATCGTTTTTATAGTAGCGTTGCGTTTACGATTCTCTAATAATCCAGTCTCACCGAAAACATCCCCTTTTTGCAAGGTAATAGTCGAGGGCGGTCTAGGATGAATTTGCACTTCAACCGCGCCATCAGCGATAAAATAAATCGCATCAGGCGCCGAGTTTTTCTTAAATACAACCGTATTTTTTGGCAAAACTATTGATCTTAAGTGACGCGTAATATCAGCTATACAATTACTATCCAGGTCTTTGAATAATTCTAAATTGGAAATGATTTGCCAATTATTGATTTGTTCGCGATACCTTATTTCTTCGGCGAACCCACTCGCCAAAATACCTGCAGGTATTGCCAGCATAGCCATACCAACTAACATAGCTATACCACCTACTATTCGCCCGGTAGAGGTTATGGGAGTTATGTCGCCATAGCCGGTTGTGGTCATGGTAACGATGCCCCACCATAAAGCCGCAGAAATATTTTTGAAAACTTCTGGTTGAGCATTACGTTCTGCCAAATAAAGAGCGGTTGACAAAATAACAACTAATAATCCCAGAGAGATCAATGAGGCCATCAGGATTTGCCGCTCTTTTTTTACTACCGCACCAACAATTTCAATTCCGGGGATATAGCGACTTAATTTGAATAGACCTAAAACAACAACATAATTTGGCCAGGAATTGAGGTCACTACCGACAATGTTATGAAGAATGCTGAGAATGACTAGTAAATCAATAATCCCTAAGAATGAAATTAGGTAATTGACGCGATAGTAGTAATCGGCTTCGTTCTCCCTGATATCGTCGATTTCTATTGATAAGTTAGTGCAACTTTCCGGAGCAGACCAAAGTCGGCCAAGGTATTCAGTAGTAAAAATAGATAATAATAGGATGAGGAGAGTTTTTGCAAGGTTAGGAAGACCAGTTAATTCCCAAAGTTGATTTTCTAAAATTCGAAAGATGGTCATGTAGAGAATGGCCAAAATAATAATATGCGCTATTAATTTGCTTAGTTTTCCATATTGGTTGGTAATCCGAACGGCTAAACTAAAGTTACTGTCGTACGCCGGAAGGTTGTTATTGAGTACGTAATGGGCAATCTGACGAGGATTCAGTCGGATTGGATGGGATTGGCTAATAGAGATATTCATAATCTTGCGTGCATAAATTGTATTATTTTAGCGATAAATTCATGAGATAACGGTACTTCTGCATCTTTAGGTTTTTAGGAAAATACCTAAAGCACTGAAAAAAAATAGCCTCACGACCTTAGCCAAACGTGGCAATCTTTTCGAGAACTCTAAATATACCAAGATTCAAAAACTTACGATATCCTAGGCTCTAGTTGATTCAACCTAGGAACACCAAATTTTAACCAATGCCCCACTTTGCGCGCGCGCATGTTCTTTTTTAAATTGAGTATTTTTAAGTCAGGAATCAGATGTACGATTATAAATAGACGAAGCGAAGTATCAATCCGAGTTTGCCCACCAGCGTCCGTCGATTTAAAAATTTCAAGAACATCGTTCAAGAGTCTAAAAGTTGTTTAAATATTCGTAGATTAGCTAATTCGTGTTACTCGATATCCACTGCCACTAATAGTTTCAATCATAGCTTGACAATCAAAAGGGCTTAATGCGTCTCTTAGCCTTTTAATATGCACATCTACAGTTCTTTCATTCACAAAATTTTTCCCATCATCCCATACTTTCTCTAATATATGTCTACGGCTATGAACATGTTCACTAAATTGCATCAGAAAAAGTAAAAGCTTAAACTCTGTTGGCCCTACTTTAATTTCATGAGTTTTACTCTCTTTTTGGCACGTGAGGCGATGGGTTAATGGATCAATTTTTAATCCGTTAATCTCGATTGATTGATCAGTCAACTGTGGAGACTGACGTCTCAATATGGCTCGAATGCGGGCCATGAGTTCTATATGTGACAGTGGTTTCGTTACATAGTGGTCCGCCCCGGCATCTAAAACAGCAATCTTATCCTCTTCATTTGAGCGAGTTGAGAGGAAAATAATTGGAATATGTTGAGTATCTTTTTCCCTACACAATTCTTTCAAAAATTGGAATCCAGATTTACCAGGTAACTCTCCATTTAAAATAATTAGATCGGGTAGACCTTCTTTCATTAACTTCAATGCATGATCGGCTTGCAAGGCACGAATAGGTATATATCCCTCTACAGATAAATTTTTCGCGATTGATTCAGAGACTGAGGGCTCATGCTCAACGATTAGTACTCTTGTAGACATGAACTCTTTCTAAATAATGGAATATTTTTATTAAACGTAAAACTTGATTTACATGTAATCATATATATTTGCATGTGTAGGAAGGCGCCTTATTGCAAAAAATGAGAAATTGAATACCAGATTCATTCGCAGGGGCGCTGAGATTTCGAGAATATTTAAAAAATTGACTATTGTGCTAAATGTAAATTCAAGTCAGTTTTCAAAAATATTATCTACACAATTAAATACTTTTTTATTTTTTTTGAGATACCAGTATTTTGTGAAAAATTCAATTTGAGTATTCAAAATATCACAATCAGTCAATCAATATGTTTTTCATAGTAATTTTGAATTTGCTCTTTATGTTTCAGAACTTGACATTCAAGTTTCGAGATAACGGCATCTATTGCCTGGTAAAGATCTTTATTTTGAGCATCCGCAAAGAATTCTCTGTCTTTTTAATGGATTGTCAGTTCGGCAGTATGTCTTAATACTATTTCTGAAGTATTATCAATCATAAAAAAAACAGTAGCATCCATTACGTCATCAAAGTGCATACGTAATTGTTGCAAACTCTTTTCAATATGCTTTCGCATCGCAGGTATAACTTCAAGATCACGACTATGAATGGTTAAGCTCATCGGGGATTCTTTACTCATATTTGAAAGCAAAGTAGTAGATTCATTATTATTTTTGAAATCCAAGGCGAAGTAAGTTTTTTGTTGTACTAAGTTTTTTTTAGGATTGATTCTTTTTAAATTAAATTCATAATTTCCATGAATTTTCCAAAATTTAATATTTTCAAACAACTTATCGAGGTCTACATAAGATAGGCTCTTCATGTCTAGAAGATTTATAGAATCGCCAGTTTTTAATTTTTCCATTGCAATTAAGTAAGTAAATTGAGTCATTAAGTTTTTATATTAATAAGAAATTTTTCCAAATCTTAACAATAATTTTTTGATATGTTGCCATGTTCAAGTTGGCAAATGTAGAGAATTGAGTAAAACGTGTTAATTTAAATGACATAGACTAATTAAAGGAACATGATGGTGAATCAAATATAAGTTTTCTGGGAGATTATTACTATCTACCAAAATGTTATCGAACGTTTCCATATAGCTTTTAGTGCTGGACTAATAAATCGGTTTGGCGAAATACCCACGGCTAATAAACTATCAATCGAATTTAATATTCGTAATATGCAGTCAAACCCAATATCTCGAGAAACTGCTAGAAAGTGGATTAATGGACAATCATTACCATCCTCACCAAGACTTAAAACATTGATTAGTTGGCTAGATTTAGATGCTTCTTTTATTTATGCAACCAGCATCACCGAAGAAAACCAACAATCTTTAAATAGCTTTAGCCAGAGAGATGCAAGAAAGCTAGAAGTGTATACCCTTAGGAAGAAAGAAGGTTTAGGCCAAGCTGCCTTGAACTTTATTTCACCATTGACCGCTATTCTGGATAAAGATGGTTTTATTATTTTAGTCAATAGTGCCTGGCGGGCAGTTGCAATGGCGTATCCAAAATTGGAGATGGGTAAATTAGTATGCGAGGGGGTTAATTACCTAACTGTTTGTGATAAAGCAGGAAAAACTTCAGAAGAAGCAAGTAAGGTAGCTAAATGTATTCGCGAAGTAATTCTTGACAATAAAAAAGAATTTAATATTCAATACCCATGCCATAGTAACGTCAAGAAAAATTGGTTTGAAGTTAAGATATCAGCTTTTAAACATCAAAGTGATGTTTGCTACATCGTTACACATATCCCTATTACGGAAGCTTTATACAACATACATAATAAAAAGTAATAATTGGTTGGCTCAATTATGCCAACAGTATTCACTCAGACCCAATAAAATAGACCATAAAGACTCATTTGCCAACTTAAGCTTGGCTTATTTTCATCTTTCAACCTTATATAAACAATTCCTAAATAAGTTAAATAATTTATATGGATTATTGTATGAGAAAGTAATAGAACCCAAAAGTTTCTACATTGGGGTATTTTCGGCAATCGTGAACGCGCCCATTAAAACATACTCCCAAATCTAACAACATTAAAACTGATGACTCCCGGTTAAATATCGAGACGGTATCCGGATGATTATTATTTACAACTCTTCGCCTATTCCTTAGGTTGTGAACGGGGAATAGAGCTGAGTGTAACATCCACAGGCCTGATCAACCACCTTCAAGCAATCAAGGATAACCACGGCAAACTTGTTGGGAGGTTATCTTTTGTGATTTTGAGTGATTTCTTGGCTTTAGCTAGAACTGCTCATATTTTGAGTGTTGTTTTAAGCAAAGGCCATAACTACTCAAATACAACGTTAGCCCATTGAGAAGATGCCATAACCAATGTGCTCCACCAATGAAGTCGCAAAACGGCATATCAAGTTGACGACTCAGTAGGGAAAATGGAAAAACGATGACCGCTAGCCATAAGTATCGAGCTGCTGGCTTATTCAAAAATTGGGACGACAAAGTATAAATAAACAACGCAAACCAAGCGCCTAGATAAATACCAGGCGGTAGCCATGGAAAAGGGGGTTTTAAGTAACCAATTAGTAATTGAGAAAAAACAATGCTAATGATTAACAGCAGAACCGAACCAAGCTGAATAAGGATCGAGCTTCTCGACCATTGCATGGGGATCAGAAATGCAAAGACCAGTAAATACATTGCTATTGCTAAGACATCAAGTAGGCCTGTGAGACGATTTGCGAACGTATGAAAGCTAAAACTACAAAAGCCAATGAGGATTATCAGAATAGCCATCAAAGTGGACCGAGGAGATCTTTGACGCCATAGCAAGAGTCCTGCCACGATGAACGACAGATTGCTAATGGCATTCATGGGCTCAGCCCAAAAACTCGCATCTAAGCGTTCACAATAGATATCAACGGAATTGAACCAAGTGCTCATATTATGATGATAAGGGAATGAGCGATTTTTTTTTCGATCATGGCAAACTTTCCTAATTATTGACAACTCTCGTCTAGGGTGAAGCATCCTGAAGGGTTATTAACAACTACGTGACTAGTAACTTTGTTAGTGAAGCCAAATTATTTGGTTAGGACGAAGCGGTTACGTAGAGACCGGCAATTCATGGAATTTAAAATGCCAAGCCCAAGTAATCAATAAACATCAAAACCACCTTCAGGCGCTTTGAAATTAAGTTATGGTATAAATTAAACAATATCTAAACTAAAATATAAAATGAAAAAAAGTTCTCAATTTATTCGTTATGGCTTTTGGTTTCTATTGGTGCTTCACATTATTGGAGCCTTGCTTACGCTTTCAATACTCTTTCCCCTTATTAATCCTAATTCCAAAAAAAAACATAGTTCCCGGTGGTCTAAATGGTTGTTAAGGATTGCTGGAATCCAGCTTCGAGTTGAAGCTCCCCAAGGGCTTCCCGATAAGCCATGTTTAATGGTTTCAAATCATATCTCTTGGATTGATACCCATGTAATTAATAGTTTTATGCCAGTTTGTTTTGTAGCTAAATCAGAGGTTGCCTCTTGGCCAGTTTTTGGATGGATTTCTAAAAAAATTGGAACCATATTTATAAGGCGAGAAAGTGCTAGGCATGCAAGACAAATTGTGGATCAAATGGCGCTTGATTTAAATCATAAATCTTTTTGTATTTTTCCTGAAGGTACCACCACTGAAGGATCTAGTCTTCTCCCCTTTAAGGCGAGTTTATTTGAATCTGCAGTTATATCGCAGGCGCCAGTCTGGTCCTTAGCGATTCAATATCGGTCTAAAGTAACAGGTGAACGAAGTCAGACCCCAGCTTTTATTGGAGATATGGGTATATTAGAGTCAATGGAAAAGATCATGAGCGATCGACAGCTTGAAGTAAGGGTTGCTGTGTTGCCAACGTTTGATCCAGCCAAAGACCCACCACTAAATCGATCACATTTGGCTCAAAAGAGTTATGAATTAGTTTCTAGTGCAATATAAGGTTTAGCACAATAGAGGGACCATCCTCACCCCTGACTATCAAGGACTCATGACCCATTTGCGGAGATATTTTATTGAAGGCTTGGCTTGGTTATATGCGATTTCTCTCAGAGACCTCTATCAATAGAAGTGCTTTAAATGGACAGTTTTGCTGAAGAGGCCTTGTCATCCCGGTGTTGGTCCAAAGTCGATTTAATCGAATATCAATAACAAGTCAATTTAAAACCTTTTTGTTACAGAAACAGCCACTGCAACATCTGTTTGATAGTTTGTACGGTAAGACGTAGTACCACTGGAATTTGTTACTGAAAGTTTTCCGCCAGTATTGGCCGCTAGATACAAATCAGCACTACTGCTTTTATCTATGGCATAGCTAAGGCGAGTAAATATTGGAATAAAGCTATTTTGACCAATTCCATTAGGTGTGTAATTCGAATTGCTTAATCTAAAACGATAGGATCTATAGGCCGCCCCTCCAGCTAGGCTCCATTTGTCGGCCAAGGCATAAGAGAGTTCAAGTCCAGCACCACCAGATGGTCCAGCTGGGAGGGGGTTGTTAAGGCTCAACTTATCTGTAATCTTCCAGTTAATTAAGAGATAAGGAAAGATCTTAGTCTTATCAGTAGTCTGACGAAATACTCCAGTTCCAAGACCAATAGTTAGATCCTCAGAAAATTTCTTAGTAACACTACCTGTCGCTCCATAGGTTGCAGACCCAGCTGTACCAACACCATTTTCTGCTATCCAATCAATGCTTGGAGAAAAACCCGCGCTCCAACCGTAATCGAATTTTTGAAAGTAACTTAGCCCAACTCCGGGGCTTTGGATACCTCCCCAAGGTGTGTTGTTTCCGAGGCCAGTAACAGTTCTCCAAGACCAATTTTGATAACCATCGCGAAGGTTAAGACCAATACTTGAATTGGCATCTAGCTGATACCGATTATTAAAATGAATGTTGGCATCTTGCCAACTGAAACTGCCACCAGAATTAATATTAGTATCGAATTGGTTAATCGCGTTTACATTTAAAGATGTCGATACTGAGCCAACAGTAACATTTTGTGGAGCAAAATTCTGGGCATATGTTATCGAAGCACTGAAGATTAATGAACTCAGAAGTAGTTTGTAATTAGTTAAAAATTTCATGGCTATTTATTTAAATTCAGATTGTATTGGAAAAGAATTGTAATAAAAATAAAAGGGAAAACCTGTCATAGAAATGACATTAATTTTATAAATCCAAAATTCTGCATTGTCCACTCAGAGCAAATCCTAGCCTCAGTTGGTGTTTTTAAAACGACTGACATAAATTAGGGTTAAAGTAAAAATCAACTAATAATTACTAAATCCTGTTTTGGTGAAATCCAGCCTTTTGAAATTAGTGAGCGTCAGAATCAAGTTGAGGCTAGGGCGTTGATTATGGCGGGTAGTATTGACTTGAGTGAATATGGTGTTGTTGCAAAGTGCTAAGTCGTGATGTTTTTCAACTTACGCTCCATGCCAAACATGGCGAGAGTTATAGTCTGCAGGATGTGAAGTATTTAGTTAGTCGAAGTAATGTTAATGAATGATTAGGGTAAAAGATGAACAATATTCAAAAAAGCGTTTTTGTAGTACTGTCAGTAATCTCGTTTGGCATTTTTGCAGAGCAAACGGTTACAGCCGATCAGGTTATCGGCGCAATGGAAAAACAATTTGGCGTGACTGCTGGTCAAAGGCGCAACCACATCAATGGTGTCTGCCTAGCAGGATCATTTGTAGGCGATAAATCGATTCAAGCCTATTCAACTTCCCCATTATTTTCTGGAAAAGCAATTCCCGTTATTGGTAGATTTTCTTTGGCTGGCGGTAGTTTAAAAACTCCTGATACTGCAAGAAGTTCAAGGGGCATGGCATTGGCATTTGAGTTGCCTAAGAGAAGTACTCAGCATTTCACCATGCTTAACGTCCCCGTCTTTGGTGCAGCAACGCCAGCCTCTTTTTATGATGCCGTGCTTTCTAACACACCTGATCCAGTCACCGGAAAACCGGATCCAGAGATACAAGCCGCCTTTAGGGCCAGTCATCCTGACGCTAAAGCATTAGCTGAGTTCTTGGCTAAAAATAATCCTGTAGTAAGTTATGCCAATAGTGATTTTTATAGCATACATACTTTTAAATTCATTAATAAAGCTAATAAAACCACCTTAGTGAAATGGCGCTTTGTTCCTCAAGATGGGGTGAAGCGTTTAAGTGATGAAGAGCTCAAAACTGCGCCAGCAAGATTTTTAAATGATGACATCATGGCAAAAACAAAGGCGGGTCCTGTACGTTGGGATATGGTTCTCACAATAGGCGATTCTTCAGATGAACAAGTCAACCCAACTGTTTACTGGCCGGAGGATCGAAAGCAAATCAATGCTGGTGTCTTAACACTTACATCAGCAAGTCCGCAGCAGGGTGGAGTTTGCGAAAAAATTAATTTTGATCCACTCGTAATGGCGCAAGGTATTGCACCAACTAATGATCCTATTTTACAGTTTAGATCGCCGGCGTATGCAGATTCTTTTGTAAAAAGGTTTACCGGTCGTTAAGTCGACTTGGCTTGAGTCTTTAACACGCAACCAGCAAACAAATTTTCGCCAAATGAAAGTCTATAATAATCACTTAACAACTTAAAAGCATTTCTTTGACATCCATGTTTGCTCCACCAAGTTTGCGGGCCGGTAGGCTGTGCGTCAATTGACAGCAACGCCTTCTTGTCGTTTAAAACGATAAACTAATCAAATTAACCTTTGGTTAACTCGCTGGAAAAACTCCTCGGCACGCTCCTTTCGTTCACTGTAGCGATCGGTCAGATACGAAGAACAAGATCTAGTCAATAAAGTAAATTTAACTAATTCTTCCATGACATCAACTACACGATCATATTTTGCCGAGGGCTTCATTCGATTGTTGTCGTCAAATTCTAGAAATGCTTTGGGGACGGAGGATTGATTTGGGATAGTAATCATCCTCATCCATCTGCCTAGAACTCTCATTTGATTAACGGCGTTAAACGATTGTGATCCTCCACTTACTTGTAATAAGGCTAAAGTCTTGCCTTGTGTGGGTCTTAAAGCTCCGACACTTAAGGGTATCCAATCTATTTGTGTTTTCATCAATCCGGTCATTGCGCCATGGCGCTCAGGACTACTCCAAACCATTCCTTCGGCCCACTCTGCAAGTGCTCTTAGTTCCACTACTTTGGGGTGCGTTTCAGGGGCATCATCTACTTGCGGTAATCCGTGGGGATTAAAAAACCGTGTTTCACAGCCCATCGCTTTTAATATCCTTTGGGCTTCTTCAGCCAAAAGGCGACTAAAGGACCTATCTCTAAGCGAGCCATATAAAAGCAATATCTTAGGTGGATGATTTTGGAAAGAGTTGCTTTGAAATTTATCAAGACTTGGCTTATTAAAAAGTTCATTATCGATATTAGGAAGTTCGGTCATAAATACATATTAATTAAAAAAGTGGCTGAATGGTAATTATCCAGTAGATACTAGATTTCATCAAATTGAAATATATTTCCATATAATTGGAAATATGAATAATAATAATGCTATCTCTGCTTTCCTCGCACTTGGGCAAGAAACTCGTCTGAATGTATTTCGCCTCATTGTTCAGCGAGGAGATAATGGATTAACGCCAAGTGAGATTATTGAAACACTTGGTATCCCTAATGCCACACTCAGTTTTCACTTGAAAGAGTTAGCTGACTCTAATCTCTTATTAGTAGAACGTCAGGGACGTTATTTGATCTATCGCCCTAATGCCGTACATGTTCAAAAATTAAGCGAATTTTTATTAGATAACTGCTGTGGTGGTAAATCATGTATTCCTGCTAAACCTCTTAAGAAAGCCAAAGTCAAATGAAACAATACAACATTCTTTTTCTATGTACCCATAACTCCGCTCGTTCAGTATTAGGAGAGGCATTAGCGTCTACACATCCAAGCGGTAAGTTTGTAGGTTATTCTGCCGGCTCTACTCCAGGTACTTCTATCAACCCGATTGCTAGAGAGTTAGCATTAGAGATGGGTTACGAAGAAAGTAAATTACGCTCTAAGTCATGGGATGAGTATGGTTTGCCAGAGGCTCCGCAAATGGATTTTATTATTACTGTTTGTGATAATGCGGCGGGTGAAGTATGCCCAGTATGGCCAGGTAAACCTGCGACCGCTCATTGGGGCTTTCCTGACCCATCACAAGTAAAGGGGAATGATTTAGAAAAGAAGTCTGCTTTTATTAGCGTAATGAATGGACTTAAAAAGCGAATTGATCTTCTTGCGTCGATGCCTTTAGATACATTAGATTCAATGAGCTTAAAAGAAATTCACTCAAAAGCATGAGAAGTTATGTTTGTGAATTTATTGGTACCGCTTTACTTTTGGCAATCGTCGCAGGGTCTGGCATTATGGGGGAGACATTGGGGGCAGGTAATGCCGCAGTGGCTCTTCTAGGAAATAGCATTGCTACAGGCGCGGGACTATATGTTTTGATTGAGCTATTGGGACCAATTTCTGGAGCTCATTTCAATCCCGTTGTGACTTTCATGTTTTGGAAATTAGGTAATCTGAAATTAAAAAAGATGTTGGGCTATTGGGCTTGTCAGTTTACTGGCGCTATTACTGGAATATTGTTGACTCATTTAATGTTTAGTTTGCCTATCATCCAAGAATCATCTAAGGCGAGAACAGGGGTAGGGATTTGGGCAAGTGAATTTATATCAACACTCATATTACTCTCGGTGATTCGTATTGGCGATCAAGAAGCTAAAGATAGAGTGCCTATGCTTGTTGCCCTAACTGTTACGGCAGGATATTGGTTTACTTCTTCTACTTTCTTTGCCAATCCTGCAGTTGCCCTAGCAAGAAGCTTCACAAATACTTTTGTGGGCATTTCGCCAAATGATGTTTTAGGATTTGTACTTTTTGAAGTATTGGCAGCAACAGTCATCGTTATTTTGTTTTGTCGATCAATAACATCTTTACACAAAGATAAGATACCCTGATAGCATCTTCGTTTTGGCCAAAGCCACCAAAAGTACTTTTGGTGGCTTCTTTATTTCTACCTAGCGATTCGGATATGAATTATGAGGTTACTGTTGGAGGAGGGACAAAATTTGAAGTTCAATGGTCAAGTACAACATCACAAACGTAGTAAAAACTTGAGGCTTAAAAATTTTGACAATTAAAGGGCAAGAATTTCGCATGGATGTGTTAGATTAAGCGGAAAGATTTAAAAATAACAGCAAAATTGATAAAACATATAAACAGCAAAATAAGAACAATTGTTAAACAAATTTAAACATATTTTTCTTATTGATGATGACGCATCAATAAGAAAGGCAATCTCAAGAATATTAAATGAGCATGATTATTTAGTCGAAGAATTTACAAGTGGCGAAAGTTTTTTAGAAAACTTTAGTGAGCGATCGCCTGCAGTAATCCTATTAGATATGGAAATGCCAGGCATTAACGGCATTGAAATTCAAAGACGATTGATTTTAAGGGGTATTAAGACGCCAATCATTTTTGTTAGTGGTCATAGCCATCAACAACAAATAGTTGATAGTATGAAGTATGGCGCCATGGATTTTATTTTTAAGCCGTTTCAGTTAGAAGACTTGCTACTTGTTATTTCAAAAGCGATGCAAAAAGATGAAAAAAATTATTGGCTTTTACAAGAAGCTGATGAAGTGGTAAAAGCCTACAAAACTCTTACAAAGAGGGAAAAAGAAGTGTGCAGATTATTGATAAATGGCTTACTAAGTAAGGAAATAGCAAAACAATTAGAAATTTCAAATGCAACCGTAAAAGTACATAAAGGCCACGTGATGGAAAAATTGAAAGTTAACTCATTACAAGATTTAGTAAAAATAGCAATTAAACATGCCCTTCACTAACGTTCGAGTAATAAATTCACGCCTAGAAGAGTTCTAAAATTATTTGTTTATTAAGTAGGCCCTATGGCAGAGGATTGATAACGAGTGTGTGTACTGAAAACCTCAGAATTACATTTAATAGTCAAAATTAATCAATAGAAAAGAGTAGATTATGTTGTTTGTTCAAAATATCCGCATACTTGCTTGTTATAGCAAGTGGGCAAATAGTAGGATTTTAGAAACCATTAATGAACTACCTGTCAGCGAAATTACAAAAAAACGTGCATCCATCTTTGGTGGTATTTTACCAACCTTAGCTCACATATATATTATTAATCGAATCTGGCAGGGGCATTTACTAGGAAAAGATCATGGCTATACTTCTAGACGAAGCCAAATAATAGAGACCCTTGATCAGTATTCGTCTCAATTAAATGAAATAGGCGATTGGTATATTTCATATGCAAATTCATTAAATGAGCAAGAACTAAACGAAAAAGTATTATTTAACTTTGTAGATGGTGGAAGTGGTGAAATGAATAGGAGTGATATTTTGCTTCATATTGTCAATCACCAAACATTTCATCGAGGCCATTTAAGTGACATGCTTTATCAATCTGGATATGAGCCACCATCTATTGATCTACCTGTATTTCATCGAAACGTATTTAGTAAGATGAATCGGTGAGTTTTTAATAAATTAGGAAAAAGCTAATCGATAATTAGGAAAACGATCGAAGCTCGGGTTAGCCAGAAATATATTTTTGTAATTCTTCGATTAAAGTTTTTTGTTGCTGAATCATTTCTTTTACTACATCGCCTATTGAGATTAAGCCAAGAACTTTGTTTTCCTGAACGACTGGTAAGTGTCGAATATGATGATCAGTCATTATTTGCATACATTTGTCCATACCTGTATGGGGTTCGATAGTAATAACTTTGTGGGTCATGACCTCACTGAGAAGTGTTTCATTACTATTTTTCCCTTTAAGAACTACCTTTCGCGCATAGTCTCGCTCTGAAAAAATTCCTACAAGTTGGCTATGACTCATAATTAGGATGCAGCCAATATTTTTTTCAGCCATTAGAAATAAAGAATCCATAACTTTATTTTCCGGCTTTAAACTAAAGATAGATCTCGAATTAAATTGAAGAAATTGTTCTACTGTGATCATTTGCAACCTCCGTAGTTAAACTAATAAAAGATGAAAGGCGTGAAAAATACCTGAAAAGCCTCAAAACCAAAAGGAAATATATAAACCATTAAAAGTGTAGACTTTTAAATGATCATGCTCGGAAATTAGTGGATAACAAATATTACCCCATTAAATTATTAAAACCTAAAAAAAAATTTAGAAATTACAACTAAATAATTGAATTCAAATTTATAAGTAAAGAAGGATGTTTTAAAGCACCTCAGTAGAAAAAGGATCTAATGATAAATAGCCTGAAATTGATAGAGAAATAATTTTAAAGATAGCAATAAATAATGGATATAGCTTGGATTTGGATACCAGTAACTATTCTAGCCGCGGCATTTCAGGTTGGCCGAAATGTTATACAGCGAAGATTAGTCGAAGAATTAGGAACTATCGGTGCGACACAGGTCAGATTTCTTTATGGACTTCCATTTGCTACTCTATTGGCACTCGGAACTTTGTGGATAACTGGTGCTGACGCACCGGTTATGAATATGGATTTTTTAATATTCATATTCTGCGGCAGTAGCACACAAATTATTGCTACTGCATTTATGCTAGCAGCAATGCGAAAAGGCTCCTTTGTTGTGGTTACAGCTTATACAAAAACAGAACCAATACAAGTGGCAATTTTTGGAGCCATCGTACTTAATGAGACTTTTTCAGGAATATCAATCATAGCAATTATTATTGCAAGCCTAGGAGTCATAATTCTATCTACCAGCAGAGAAAACAAAGCAATAGACAAAAAAATATGGAGTTCAATATTAATGGGTGTGATTTCAGGTGGCTTTTTTGCTGTAAGCGCAGTTTCTTTTCGTGGTGCGTTAGTATCTCTTGGGGATGATAGCCTGTTAGTACGAACAACCTGGTCCTTAATGTGCGCTTTATGTATTCAAGTTGCCCTGTTAGGAATATGGATGTCCATTTTCCAAAGACAATTATATTTAAAGTGTTTTAAAGCATGGCAAGCATCGATTTGGGGTGGATTACTTGGTGTAATGGCCTCGCAAATGTGGTTTATTGCCTTTGCACTAACATTTGCAGCAAATGTAAGAACTCTGGGACTTATAGAAGTTTTATTTGCACAATTATTGACAAAGCATGTTTTTCTAAAAAAAACAAGTCACAAAGAGGGCATCGGAATTTTGCTAATGATTGCAGGAGTGATGATCCTATTACTTTTTTAAAATAGCTTAACTACAGTTTATCAAAAAGAGTATCCAAAAAATAAGAACAGAAAAGGTTGCATATGTAGTAAAGCAAAATAGGCCCCATTCGGGTGCAAAATGTAAGCTTTAAGAAAAAAATCATCAAAGCGTAATCTGTCTTTAGATAAAATAATTATAGTTTCATTGTAGTTCCTCCATGTAGTTATTTATAGCCATCATCATGATGGCTTTTTTTGATTTTTACGATATCAAATTAGGAGGCTATGTAAGTTAATTCATCATCAATATGAACAACGAATTTTGTAGCTACAAGTGCAATATGGAGGCTATATTGGTCTAGAGTATTGTCAATTTATATAAAATAAAAGTAGTAGCTTAAAAAATTTTGAATTAAAGATGCATCTTGTGGTATTGGAAATATCGGGCTTTTAGTATTAACTCTGAACGTTTATAGGCAAATATGAGCATTGGAACCCATGAAATTGCCGGTACTTCATTAATACAAATCATTTATGATTATATGTGCAAGAAAACTGTTAGAAAAGTTGAGCAAAATTACAAAAAACATTGCGGAGGTAAATTAATGAGACTAATAATAAAACTGTGTTGTTGTATTTGGTGGGGCATATCATTTAATCTAGTATTTGCAGAATCTACCACCCTAAAGAATTTTGACTCTGAGTGGAAATATACTGTTGTGCCATATGCTTGGGTACCTGGCATAAGTACAGGACTTTCAGTACCGGCAAGCAATACCCCGGGCGCTGACATATCCGCTGCAGATATATTGAGTCACTTGTCTGGTGCCGCAATGTTTGCAGTGCAGGCTAATTTAGATCAGTGGGGCATATTTGGGGATTTTGCCTATGCAAAATTTAGTAATCAGCGAGCTATTTTGAGAGACCGAATTGATCTCGGCTCAACAGCCACAGTGAGCTTACGAAGTATGAGTGGAGCAGTGACATATCAAGCAATAAAAGAAGACCGATTGCATTTGGATGTTTTAGTGGGTGCAAGAAATATTGAAACAACAGCTACGCTGCAAGTTAATGCTCAAGTTGCAGCACTAAATGGACAATTTTCAAATACGATTAATACAACTGATCCGATACTTGGCTTTAAGGGTAGGATACCTATCATTGATGATAAGTGGTTTGTACCTTTTTACTTTGATCTTGGGGGTAAAGGTGGTCATACGAATACAACGTGGCAAGCGTTTACGGGTGTCGGTAAAAATTACGAATGGGGAGATGTAATTTTGGGATACCGAGCTTTATTTTACGACATGAAATCAGGGAATCCCTTGCAAAACACGACTTTAGGTGGCTTTACCTTGGGAGTTGGTTTTCATTTTTAATATCGCACAAGATATTCAGGGAATATAGAACTTACAAATACAAAACAAAATGATTTTTAGAGAAATAACTGATTTTGAAAATGTTAGAATCAAATGGATAATAATTGCGTTATATAGTACCTTGGGTGGGAAGATGGCCCTAAAAAATGATTTGCAGGACTGTTTCTCAAAAAAATATCAGTGCAATACAAAAGACGCATAAAAATAAAAAAGCTACATTAACAAAAAACTAGGAGAAAAATGTCAAATTTACGATACAAGATAAGTAGGCTTGCACAAATAATTATTGCTGGCGGTGTGATCTTTAGCTCAAGTATCATTGCGCAAGATTTTCCGACAAAACCTGTTCGAATATTTGGGCAAGGACCAGGAAGCACGGCGGATTACTTGTCGCGTTTAATAGGGCAGAAATTAACTGAAAAATGGGGTCAACCAGTCATTATTGACAACCGCGCTGGGGCTGGCGGAACTGTACCAGCGGATATAGTTGCTAAAGCGTCGGCGGATGGTCATACCCTGTTGATGGGCCATGCAGGGCCTAACGTTAGTGCAGTAGTTCTTTATCCTAATTTGCCATATGACCCCGTAAAAGACTTAGTTGGCGTCTCTATGGTCGCAAGCGGGGTAACAGTAATGATGGTTCATCCCAGCATTACTGCGGGTACAGTTACGGAATTTATCCAGTATGCTAAAAAAAGGAATGATTTGAATTTTTCTTCCGCGGGCAACGGCTCAATAAGTCATTTGACCGGAGAGTTATTTAAACAGGTTACGGGCATCAATATGATGCATATCCCTTATAAAAGTGCAGGTGCTGGTCTAACAGCACTACTTGCTAATGAAACCCAAGTTTCTTTTCTCTCGCCAGTCACAGCGTCAGCGCAACTAAAGACTGGCAAATTAAAGGCTTTAGTTGTATCTACAATAGACCGCTTTCCTGGAACCCCAGAAGTACCAAGTTCTGGGGAGGCAGGACTAGTTGGTATGGATGCAAAGTTATGGTTTGGTCTATTTACAGCATCTAAAACACCTAAAGCAATTGTTCAAAAATTAAATCAGGATGTTGCAGAAATTCTCCGGCGCCCTGAAGTAAAAGAGATATTCTTAAATCAGGGTATACAAGCAATGTCTTCTTCGCCAGAATCATTAGATGATTTTGTTAAATCGGAAATAAAACGCTGGACCCCAATTATTAAAAACGCAAACATACAGGCAAACTAAATGACTCAAACATCTATTGAAA
>Ga0209088_10001057_pt1 | contig 18332 bp, 26 predicted proteins | sample S_140625_EF_Meta_FD_187324 | JGI IMG/M metagenome (GOLD analysis project Ga0209088, IMG submission 187324) | Freshwater microbial communities from Lake Simoncouche, Canada to study carbon cycling - S_140625_EF_MetaG (SPAdes) (version 2) | ecosystem: Environmental > Aquatic > Freshwater > Lake ... | reverse complement strand
AGCTCGATTACTTTTTCGACCACCAAATGCAGTTATCAGCCTACCGAATGGGGTTTGAGATGCCCAAAGCTCGGTGTGCCATTGTTTATGTCAACGCCCTACAAAATAAAGCTAAACTAGTAGAGATACCTGAAGATGACCTGAGAATTGGGTGGGAATGTTTTACCCATTTGTTAGCGTTTTATAGGGCAAAGAATAAACTATAATGATTACGGGGTGGCGGCAATCCCCCTGCCACAATCTCCTTCACACAGAGGGCCACCCCACCTTACAACGGGCGAAAGTTTGTATATAGAAAGGCCAGTAAGTATGCTTTCTCAACAAGTAGCCCACCTTTTAGGGCGGTTAAGCAAGCGTTAGAGGATGCTTGGATAAAGGGTTTTCTTGCTTTCCCCCCAATTTAGCCAAATCTACGCCCTGTTTTTTTATACACTAGGGAAACTACCTAGTTGCACTATATGTTAAGTTGGCTTAATATTTAATCGTTGTTTAACTAAGGGGGATTTATGAAAGACTTTTTATTAGGTATGGTTGCAGGTGTGTTGGCATTTGGCATACCTGCTATTGTGTATGTGTGGAGAACTGGGGGTATATCATGATTGGTACTGTAACGATTGGCGATACGCCTGTTGATGTATATGGCACAGAATGTCCTTCTGAACCTGCTGTTGGCATTATGGGCAATTATGTTGAGATTGAGGATTTAGAAGTAGGCGGCATTAGCATCTATGAGATGGTCGCTAATAACCCAATCTTTGACCAAATACAAGAAGCAATTAACGATATGGTGAACTCATGAATCCATTTGTAGCTACAATTTTATTTGTGTTATTTGCAGTAGCGTGTACAACTTTAGGTTATGGTTTAGCGAGCTATCTATGAACATTCCATACAACAACGGCAAGGTCAGCATTGGTAAGTATTATGTGCCACCTAAGTATGTCGAGAAAGACGCAGATATGCTTGAGCTTCAGTCTTATTTAATCCACGACCCAGCCCGTCTTAATAGGGCGTATTGGACTGAAAAAGGTCTGTTGCTACTAGGACTCTTTATTGTCTTGGTTATATTCCTCAAGAGCTAGTTTTCTAGCATCCTCAACCCGATTAAGCCAGCCTTTAATAAAGCGAGCTTGGTCGGGCTTTCTTGCAACTATGCCTTGATAGAAGTCTGCCCTAGCGTCTGAAAACTTTGCAATAAGGTCTTTAGGGTTTGCATCATTAATTGCTGCCATAGTTTTAGGCCCGATAACTCCATCACTAACGCATCCGATTGCCTGTTGTAGCGTCTTAACGCTTCTGCCTGTGCCTGCATTAACGGCAAAATCGAATACCACATAATCTAAGCCTTTCGGTAGGACTTCACAATAACTGGAGTTCCAATACTTTAGTTTATACATTGAGCCGACCTTTTCAGGGGTCAAGGCTCGCATATCAGCTTCGGATACAGGATGCCCTACAAATTCTTCCCAAACACGCTTAGTAACGCCTAAATTGGTCATACCGCCAGAGTCTAGGGGGTCATTAACAAAACCGCCCTCGTGCTTTAGGATGCGTTTTAAAGACTTCTCAAACTCGCCTGTCATTTATTTTTAGCCCTAATTTCAGCTATTTTTTCAAGCCCTCTTGACCCAAAATAGAAACCGAACGCTAGTTGGCCCCATTGACCCAAGAGCATTGTGTAGTTGTCGTTTGTATTAATTCCAAACGCTGACATAACTGCAAATATTATGTAAGCAAAAAACAACGCTATTAAACTTAAAGGTCTAATGTTCTTGGATAACCAAGAATCACTACCCATATCTGCTTGTTGGCGTTTAGTTAGTTCTTGGGCTTCAATATTGTCAGCATTGAGTTCAGCCAACCTGCCCTCTTGTTGCATCTGTAATAGTTCTTTTTGAGCTTTGGCCTTAGCTTCGGGGTCAGGAATAAACTTGTCTAGGACTTTCATCCCAACATCAAATAGTGCCATCAAAGGTATCATTTATAACCCCATACTAAAAAATAAGCTATTACGCCAGCTACCGCAAAACACCAAAACTGTGCATTTCTAGCTTTGTTTAAATCTTTGTTAAATTCTTTCTGAAACTCTTTTTCTTGCTTCTCTAACTTAGCTTTTAGGGCTTCGACTTCTGCCCATCGTTTGCCATACTTTTTTAAAAAATCTGCTCTAATCTGTGCTTCTTCTCGTCTAACCCGTTCTTCGTGTTCCCATTGAATTAATACCCGTTTTAGGAATAATTCTTTGCGTACTTCGTTTTCTCGTAATTCCCTGCGTCTATCTATGTTCCTTTGTACTGCAACATCGGTGGCTTCTTTTTGTACATTCTCGATACTTTTAGAAAGTTCTTTAGCCGATTGACGGCTTGTATCAAGGTTACTGGTTAGGGTTTTAATCCCTTCGTGAAGTTCCATAGTTTCATTTTGGCAAAGACCACCCATGAGTTGTTAGGTAGGCATAGCCTAAACCAGCTACAAAGACATAAAACAATGTTCGTATAGAGAACCAACCAAACTGGGTTACTTTCTCGTTTAACCACTCTTTAATGGCTTCTTTGACGATTTCTTTTTCAATTTCGTTAGCCATTTTTCTTCCTAACAGTAGGAGTTTTCTTGACAGCAGGTTTTCTTTTAACCGCAGGTTTTTTGGGCGTAGCCTTTATTGTGCCTTCCCAATCATTGAGAATAGTAAGCCAATGCACCTTTTTGGTGTAGCCCATCTTATCAAAAACCCAGTCAATTATGAACATGATTTACTCGTAAAGAATATTGATTGAGCCAGCGTCAAAAGTATCTGTGCCATTGACTGTGGTAATGCGTACTCTGTCAAGAGTGCCACCTAAAGAAGAAATTGAACCACCTGAAGCATTTAAAAATCCATCTTGACGAGATAAAACACCTGATGTTACCCAAGCATTTGTTGTGTAATTGCAAATAGGAATTATGCCTGTAAGATTATTTGCGGCTGCTGCTGGGATTCCAACAATAAAACCAGCGGTACTTGTTGCTTCGCTACCTCTGGTGCCTACACCACTTAAGTAACCAGTAGAAACAATACCGCCCGAAGTTCCTAATTGAATTAAAAAGTTACTTGTACCATTAGTAGAAACACCAATAATCTCAACAGTAATCCGCTTTACCCAGCTAGGGATGCTAGTAAAATCAATGCTTGTTCCACTTGTAGAAGCAACTGCTGTACCGCTAGTTAAAACACCTACACCTGTAGGAGTACCAGCAAAAGTAGGAGTAGTTAAAGTAGGTGTTGTTAAAGAAGCACTTGTAAAATTAGGACTATCGCCCGATATAGAAAGTGGCATATTAAACCTCGTTAGTTGGTTCTACTGGAGTTTCAGCAGGAGTTTCAGCAGATGCTTCCGCTTGTGCGGCAACAGCGGCATCGTAAGCGGCTTGTTCTTCTGCTGTGTACTCCACTTGAGTTACTTCGCCTGTTTGTACATCTACAACGATTCGGTGTGTCATATATTAGCCCTCGTAAAGAATATTGATTGAACCAGCGTCAAAGGTGTCTGTTCCGTTGACTGTAGTTACACGAACTCGGTCTAAAACGCCACCTAATGTAACAGCCCCTACAGAAGTAGCCATTGAAGCCGCACTAGTAGTCGGGCCGACAAGACCTGATTCTACATATGTGTTTGAATTAAATAATAATATTGTTACTGACCCAACATAAAGGCTTGCTGACCCGATGTTGTTACAGACAATAAATCCTGCGGAGTTTGCCGATATACCACCCCCGCTGTTAGTTTGTCCTGTATAACCGCTTGTTGTTACAGAGCCTGAACCAACTTGAACTAAATAATTAGATGTACCGCTAGTTGATACACCGCTATACATAACAGTAATCTTCTTAACCCAGCTAGGTATGCTAGTAAAATCAATAGAAGTGCCTGAAGTAGAAGCTACAGCAGTTCCGCTAGTAATTACACTACCGCCAAAAGTTCCACCAATAGTAACACCAGTAGAAGCTACTGTTAGTCTAGTAGTACCATTACTTTGTAGTTCGATTGTTCCACTTGTATCAGCAGTTTGTACTAAACCGCTTGATGTGGATGCGTTTAAGGTTACGGACATAGTTATTCCTTATTCATACAAAATGTTAATAGTGCCAGCATCGAATGTGCTAGTGGTAGCTACTAAAGATAGTCGGTCAAGAGTTCCCGATAGTGCAATCCATCCGTTTGATATGTTTAATGCTGCTGTATCTGTATTTCTTACAACCGAACCTGTACATTGCCAAGTATTTCCAGTTACATTAACAAGAATAAACTGACCTGTAACAACAGTTCCAGCCGCACTAGCTGAAAGACCAGCTATTCCTTCAGGAGATGCTCCAAGCGAATCAAGGGATACCGCAGGAGTCGTAGCAACGCCAACTAAGCCACCAGCGTACCCAGTTGTAACTAAACTACCTGCACCAATTCTTATTCTTGCAACGCCAGCAGCAGCAAAACTAATGCCTGTCATTGTTACAGTAATCCGTCTTACACCAGCAGGAATGTTAGTAAAATCAACAGAACTACCGCTTGCAGTTACGGCAGTTCCGCTAACTAAAAGACCTACTGTGCCGTTAAAGGTTGGCAAAGTAAGCGTAGTAGTACCAGCTACCGCTTGTTCCTGAAGCGTACAGCTTCCGCTAGTTGAGCCTAATAAGACAATAGACATATATTTTCCTTATAAAACGACCCAGCGACTACCGCTAGGAACAGTTACCACGACACCACCATTAATTGTAATGGGTGAAACAGTCGATGCGTTCTTTCCCGTAGGAATTTGATAGGAAGCCGTTACGACTTGGCTATTTTCCACAAATACTTGGTCACCGCCATTACCTGTTGCTCCACCGCCAATTTGTGACCATTTTCCAACAATATAAGAGCCTACAACGCTTGCCGATGCAGCAGGGTCAGTAGCCATAACATAAGTAAAGGCAGTTGGGGTTGTTACTGTAATACTAAAAGCCCCGTTATAAGCACTTGGAGTAGCACCGCTAACTTGAACAAATGTGCCTGAAACAAGGTTATGAGCCGTTGTAGTCGTTAAAGTAGCGGTAGTTCCAACATTAGTAATAGAACTGATAGTTTGGCCACTATAGGTTGAATATCCCTCAAATTGCTGTAGGCTAGTGTTATAGCGTACCGAACCCACAGCAGGGGTAGCAGAGCGTTGAGCAGTCGTTCCATTTGGTAGCTTAATTTGCCCTGTGCTATTAAAAGAAGCATCACCAACGACTGTTAGGGTAGAAGAGCAAGTAACCGCACCACCAAAAGTAGGGGTGTTAAATTGGGCGTAATTAATACCATCGTTACTAGTTGTGCCAGTAGCAAGGTTTGTGACCTTATTACTGTTCATGTTTAATGGCCCTGTCATTGGGGTTTGACCATCTGCCGCTACCGAATCCGTCATAGCAGAAGCCAAGTCATTCATGGTGTTATTAGCCCATGTTGACGAGATAATAGTTTGGCTAACTACTGGATTGCCTGCTGGGAGTGTATAGACCCCTGACCCGTTTCTACTCATTTTTGATTCTCCGTACTTTGAATTTTAGCGGATGCTCCACCTAAAAATGGCGAACCACTACGAATTGTATCGGCTAATTGTTGTGCCCATTCAGGTCGTCTAGCCATTAAAGATGTGGTTGCTCCCCTAGCAAAATAAGGCAAAGTTCCAACTCCTAATGCTGTTGCAACATATGGGTTTATTAAACCACTTGCTGCTGCTCCACCAGCACCACCTATTGCAAAAGGTGTCAATAAACGCCCTGCTGTGCCAGATTCAGGATATTTATTAGGTAAAACCTTTTCTGCCGCATCAGCCAAATCTTGCATGATTGCTGTGCCAGTAGCATATTTATCCTTGCCTGAAGAAATATCAGTTTTTCTTACAGCAGCCGATAGTTGTGCTGGGCTAAACATTTCTGTTGTGTTTGCCATAGAACCAGCAGCACGAATACGAGCATACCTTGAAAAAGCGGTATTAATATTTGCCAATCTTTCTGCATATTCGGGGTTGTTTCTTGCCAATGATTCACGAATATCGCCAATCATTTTTTGGTAGGCTTCACCCATTAGACGCTCATCCGTATTACCTGAGCTTCCAAATTGTTTGGCTAATTTGCCAAGTTTTTCTTCTACTATTTTGAATGTTTTGCCTTCAATTTTTCCATCTATGGTGTAGTCATTCAATATTTTATTTACAGTATTAGTTACTTTTGTGGCATTGTCGGTAGTTAAACCATCTATTTGAGAACCAACATTAGCCAATTTTTTTTCTAAATCAGCATCACGAACAAAAGTAATTTTAGGCAATACATCATCGTAAGCGTTTGTAATTTCTTTTTTGACAAGCCTTACGCCTTCTCGACCAACATTATCGGGCACTTTTCCTTTAATTGGTTCAAGCACTTGTTTAAAAGCAGCTTTGTTAAATTCTTCTATGCCTTTAGTTCTAGCAAAATTAATAACATCCCCAATAATAGGAATTGATGTCATTTTATCTTCAAAAGATTTAAGATAACCGCCTGTTATTTGTGCAGGCGTTAAATTTACGCCTTTATCAACAAGTTGTTGAACTTCAGGTTTAATTCTAGGTCTAAGCATTGCTGCAAAACGCTCACCCAATGCACCGCCACCAGCACCTAAAGCTACATCCATAGGCAATCTTTCAGCCTTTTGTTCATAAAACTGTTGACCTGTTTCACCTGTTTCTATAGGTGTAGTTGCTCCTATAATTGGAGCAGTTGTAGCACCACCAATAGCGGCTCTACCAGCTTGATACGATTTTGGAAAATTGGTTGCCAAAGAACCAAAAGTAGGTGCTAAACGCTCAAAACTTGGTAACATACCAATTCCTTTTTGAACGCCTTTATAAATTAATCCTGATGGTGCTAAAGCTCCAGTAATTTGACCACCACCAAATGCTGTGGGATTAGTTTGTTGATATGGTGCAAATTGTTGCCCAACTTGTTGTGCTAAGTCACTTGTACCTAAATTGCCACCTGTAACTAATTGAGCAGTTCCCAATATTGGGTCAACAATACCGCCTTTAATAGTTCCAGCAGTAAATGATTCTAATGGGCGAGGTTGAGTTTGCACATTAGTTCTGTCAATCATTCTTGGGCGACCTGTTGCAGCACCACCAGCAGTAGAAGCCCATTGTGGATATTCTTCTAAAACAGGCTCAGTAGGTGCAGAAACTTGCACAGATGCCTGTGGTTCAGCATTTCCTTGCATTCTGTTATATCTAGCAAGAATTTCGCTTTGAGTCAGATTGTCAGGCACATTTGTAATAACTGTGCCGTCAGGCATCCTTACATCCATATCTGTCCTTATTTTGGCAAACTATTAAAATCAACAACTCTGCCACCGCTTTGCAACTGAATAGGGCCAATGCCAGTACCTTGTATAGCTTCTTTAGGAATATTTGGTAAACGCTTATTCCATGTATCAATAGCGGACTGTGCAACGGATTTTTCAATTCTAGCCAATTCACGCAGAGTATTGGAGTTAAGTTCAATAGTGCCACCTTTAACTTTTTCCAAAAATTGTCGGTCTTTATCAGTAAATCCTTGACCCGCACCAAGCCCTGAAGCCTTAATAGAATCAAGAACAATCTGACCACGATTTGCAACTAGTTGTTCAGTATTTTTAATAATTTCATTATTGTTAGCACCAGCAACATTAAATGCTCTTGCAAGATTAAGTTTGTATTCTGCACCCAAACCTGTAATTGCACCTTTATTTAATAATTGCTCAGTATTTAAAGCGTTTTGATAAATAGCTGGTGCTTTTTCGGCAATACTATATTTGCCTAAATCTTCTTTAGCTATTCCTTCACCAAATGCTCCTGTGTAAGCCTTTCCAGTATTTACAGTTAAATTAGTTACTGGTGGGCCTTTTTCTGCTTTTGCGGTTATGTCAACAAGCTTTCTTTGTTCATCAGTCCATTTGCTTGAATCTGTTGGTAATCCTAAACGAATTGCAATAGATTTTAGGTCGGATGGCAAAACCATTCCACCGCCACCAGTTTGAGTAAATTTAACTTCACCGCCAGCAAAAGATGGAATATTAAATGTTTCGCCTTCTTTAAATACTCTTGGTTTTATTAATTCAGCAGCTTGTGCTTTAGCCCATGCAGGTGCAAGAGGGTCATTCGCAATTTCAAACGCTTGTTGATAATTAGGCCCAGTTGCAGGGCTAATCATTTTACCTTTTACTGTTTCGTAGGTTTCTGTTGGAATATCAGGTTCATAAACTGCTTGTTTACCTTGCATTGCACCAATATATTCTTTGCCAAGTCGTGTTTGTTCGCCACGCAATTTTTGGGCAAGTTCTAGTTGTTTCTTTTCAACATCAGCCAAACCTTTTTGACCGCCATAAACGCTCAATAGGTTAGCTAAACGCTCTGTAATGGCAGGGGCTACAAAACGCCCACTAACCATTTGTCCTTGAGGTTGTTGCATCCCTTGTTGCAATAGCATTTGGGATAGTTGGCGTTGGCGGTCTAAGCCAAGAACTTCTTGCTGATAGGGGTTGTTTGGGTCAAATGTTGCCATAATTGTTCCTTAAAACCATTGCTAGTTTCATTAAATCAACATCATTATCTTGAATATCTTTTGGTTCAGGCATAGCAAAAAATGGGGGCTGTCTAGTTATATTCATTTGTGGAATAATTGCTTGACCACCACCACTTTTTCCACCACCCATATTCATTAATTGTCGAGCTAACATATTGTTAGAACCCATTGGTGAAGCAGAAGCATTAAATTGGTCATACAAACCTTGTTCATTGTTTCCTACAAGATTTTGATAAAAACTTGGGTCACCAGCATCAACGCCTTTAGATGCGGCTAATTGATTTAAATATTCAGGGCTAAACGATGTTTGAAAATTTGGGGATGTAAAATTGCCACCATTTACACCTAATGATTCTAACATTCCATTTCCAGTTAAAGAACCAGCACCACCACTTGAGCTACCCATTGCTTCCATAGCCATAGGGCCACCATAATAAGCAGCTACTAAAGCAGCAGGAAAGCCCCAACTTGTATTAAAAGGCATTTCTCTACGCATAAAGGTATCGGCTTCAGCAAAGCCTTTACCAATCGGTTTGGTGAGAAAATCTAAATTCATGGGAGCAGCCCGTAATTAACGACTTTATAGCCGTCATCTAGTGTAGTAACGGCATACGGGAATACTTGCTCTACTTCTTGTGCCATAACCCCAACATGGACTCCATCGCCTGCTAATGGGTGGGATTTAATCTCATCAACATATTCAAAGCTATATAAGGTCAAGCCGTTAGGCATTACACCTACAGGTTTAATGTTTTCTTTTAAGCGAATGTCTGAAAATAAACTACCTGCTTTAGAAAATAACCCAGTTGGCCCAGTAAATGTACCTGTTGGTGACATCAATGCTGCACCTGCTAAGTTAAATAAACCCCCTGTCATTGCCGATTGATTTGCTAAATTAGCGTTGTAACCACCTAAATTGTATTGCCCTTGTGCTTGTGCAGCACTCAATAAATCAGGGCCAGCAGTTGTAGCTTGCATAGGAGCATTAATAAAACTTGGTGGGGTTACTTGAGAACCGCTACGCAAAGCACTTAATACATTTAATGGCTCATTGCGTTGGTAAGCAAGTTCACCAAAACGGGCTGCTCTAGCTCTTTGACCTACATCAAAACCTTGTGTAGTTGCACCAAGCATTAAATCATTTTGTTTTTGCTCAAAATTTCGTATTGCTCGGTCATAGGCTTCTGAACCAATTTGAATACCTTGATTAGCTAATTGTTGCTCTAATCTGTCCCGACCTTGTTGCATAGATGGAGCAAGCCTACGCAAATAAGCATCTGTGTAAGTTTCGCTAGGGTTAATACCTAGACTTGGTAATTGATTTAAGTCAAAAGGTTTATCTAATTGTTGACCTACATATTTAAGGGCTGTGCCACCAAGTTCACCTGTGCCTATGCTTAATTTGTTGCTTAAATCTAATATCTGCTGTTGAGCAGGGCTTAAAGTTTGTGTAGCAGTCCACATAGGGTTGCCATACGCATCTTCGCCAGCTTGGGTATAAGTAAGATTGCCGTAAGGGGTTACTTGATTAATTCGATTGGCGGCAGCAGCTTCTCTAGCAGCTTCTTTGTTATATTGTGCTGTAGCTTGTGCTGCACCTGTGTAATCGGGTGCTGGCGGTGGGGCAGATTGTTTACCACCACCTAAAAGGCCACCCACAGCATTTCCGACTGAACTAATTGCGTTGCCAACAAAACTCATATTAAGCTCCTAATACCTTCTTTAAAGGGGCGTTTAAGTGTAGCCATCTACAATCATCAGCCCTCATGCTAAAAATCACCAAATCACCCTGATTATGGGCATCTGCAATTAAAGCAACTTCTTTAAAGCCAAGTTTTCGGCAAATATTACGGGATTTTTCATTACTACCCGCAACTGTGGCTATTATAACCTTTAGATTCAATTTGTTAAAGGGATAATCAAATATCGCCCACAAGTAATCTTTGTTAAAAAAGCCATCACCTTCGCTTGCTATGCTTATATTGCACGATTTACCCACAAAATTGTTGTAAGACACTACTGACCGCAATACACCATCAATTTCTTGCCCAATACAGCGTGTTTCGGGTGGTGTTTTGCCACCTAGTTTCTCAGATACCCAAGCACATAAATTAGCTTGGTTTTCCGTAGTAACCTTTCTCACAGAACCGCACCACGCTCCATTACATAGTCTGTACTAGCCCACCGAACATCAATATCTTGCGATGCAATATTTAGAATAATCCCTGCTGCATAGCCTATACCTGTCACGCCTTGCCATTGCTTAGAAATGGTATTTCCACCACCCCAATCAAAGTCATCCCATGTAGAAGTATCCCAAATACCCACAGAAACTAAAGCAGGGTTAAAACTGACTTGTCCTATGTTATTTTGGGTATCAAAATCGGTGTTAATACCGCATAAAACGGATGGTGTGCCATTATCGGTAAAAAGGATAGGGCGTACCATAGTAAAGCGTTTTAACTGCCCCCTAGCGTCAAAATAGCTATATGCTTGCTGGCAGGTAGCCTTGATATTAGCGTCATTGTCCGATAAGCCATCATAGAACTTACCAACAAAGCCATTACCGCCAAAGTACATATTTTCGTCATAGACTTCAAAGCAAGTGGCGTTTATGCCTGAAAAACTAGCCCATGCCTTAGTAATGTTGTGCATTACATACTGTTGTTGACCGCCAATTACAGGAATATTGAATATCAGCATATTCTGTTTGGCGTAATAGTGGATTTGCCACCCAAATTCTGCGTTGTAAAGGTCTGCGGCTTCACTTACAGCGTAGTAAATCTTGTCTGTAATGTTAATTCGGGGGTCTAAACGGGATGATTGTAGGGCAGAAGCCAATGGGATTATGCCATCTTGAGTAATTAGCAATAAATCGCCTGCAAACTTGAAAAAACAGCGTCTAGCAAAGACTTGACCGAGTTGCCATACCCCAATTAATGCCCAATCGTTAGGGTCAGATGGGTCAGAACCCTTAAAAACAATGGCTTCCCCGTTATTGGTGATAAAAACAGCGTAATCATCTACCCCGTAGCCTGCATCGAGTGTCCAAGTACCCATTGCCATGATGTAACCACCATTACGAGCAATAGCACCTAATGGATATGAGGTTGCAGCACCGCTAATAGCATTTACGCCTAAATACCAAAAGTTTAAAGTGTCTTTTTCTACAAAATACAGGCGGTCTTTATGCAAATTAACATGAATTAGGTTACTAGAATTAACGCCAGTAATGAATTTAGCGACTGTGTAAGACCCTAATGGGCTTGCAGGGCTAGTAGCTGGGGCTGAAAGTGCTGTATAGGTAAAAGTCGTGCCGTTAGTAACAGTAATTCTAAAAGTTCCGTTATATTGGGATGGGCTTGCACCCGTAATGGTGACTTGATTTCCTGTGACTAGACCATGTGCAGCACTTGTGATTACAGTACAAGTTGTGCCTGATGATGTAAGACTACCAATAGTTTGGGCAGTTGATGTTGTAGCGTATTTAATCCAGTTTGTGCCATCATAAATAAGGGCGGCATCCGTTCCATTAACAGCCGTTAAGAAGTTACCACCTGTAGTTGACGCATTAACATACTGCCATCTATCGCTACCTTGCCCTGTAACAACAGAAGTTGCTACACCAGCACTAGAAACATCATAAATAACGCTTCCAGCCGCAGCAAATAGTTTGCTTGTAGAGCCGCCTGAATACTGCATTAGGGTATCAACTTGTCCTGTGATGCCCGTAGCGTATTGGGTATAGCCTTTTCTAAGCTGTATTTGAGATGGGGTAGGAAAGAAGTTATTAAGAACCACCGCATCCATTGGGTTCATTTCAGCAACAGAATCCCTAGCGTTCCAACCCCCAATAGGGGCTGGCACAGAAGCGGTAACTGCTCGTCTTTGTTGAGCTACCGCCATTATGTTCCGTAGCCTGAATCAGGTATGTTAGCGTAACCAATTAAGACTTTGCTTGGGTATGGTGCAAACGATAAGGTAGCAGAACCTTTGTCGTTGGCTTTAGCAACATTTAAATAACGGAAATAGTCTTGTTGCAATGCAGTAGTATCAAACCCTTTGATTTGGAAATACTTAAGTTTTGTACCTAAAACCAAGACTGTATCGTCAAATATGGTCGTATCGGTATCCACAGTAAAGCTGTTTTTAACTGCATCAGCAGCACTTCTAGCCCAACCTTTTGAGCGGTATTCAAAACCTAAATACTCTTGTGTGTTATATGGTGGCCAAATTTGGAACTTATCGCCTAGAATACGCCACCTAATGCGTGGGCCTGTTGAGATATAACCCGACTTAAGCCATTGCCATTGTTGTGCATCTTCAGGGCCAAGCATCTGCCAATGTTTTGTTTTATCCCAATGCGTATTATCCGTAATCGTTTCAAAGTCATTGGGTAAGGGGTACTTAGTCTGCGAAAAGGTAAAAGTCACGCTAGTATATGTGCCACTAGCAAACTGGCTCATTACAATAGTAGATAAGCCTGTGCCTGAGTTGTAAGTTACGCTTGACACATAGGTATCTTGGTTAATGCCTGTGCCTGTAATCGTAAAGTTACTCGTTAAGGCTGTAGCGTCACCTGTAACAATAATGTTATAACTGGCGTTGCTAATTGTATCGCCTACAAAAGTCTGTGCATCGGTATAAAACCGATACTCCAACTGTAGAGCTTGCCAATCATATTCTTTTACCAAGTCATAGCCTTGACGATTCATTAGGGCTAGAACCTGTTGAACATCCTGATTAGTATTACCAGCCACATAGGTAGGAATAGCAAGGTTTAGCTCGCTAGTGGTCTGCTGAACAAGTTGGAGCATCGTTGATGACATATTAGACTTTCTCTACGACCTTTGGTTTACGAGTTTTTTTCTCACCAACTGCCGCAAGTACAGCCGCCATTTGTTCTTGCATTAGGGCGAGCTTCGCATCAGTTTCAGCCTTTATTTTAGCAGTTTCCTCGTCTTTTTTGGCAAGTTCTTGCTTTAACTTATTAATTTCTTCATCCCGTTTACTAGCGTCTGCGGTTTCGGTAGCAAGGTTTAAATAGCTTTTAGCCTTGTCCCTAAATGTATGTGGTTGCATACCCGCAATCATTCCAATACGCTGTAACTGGTAATCTGAAGCATTAGCAATAGATTCGACTGTATAAAATTTGATACCTTTTAACTCTTGGGCTTGGGATTGACTGATTAAAGTCCATTGTTCTAAAGGTGTGCCCATCATATCGCTACTAGAGTCTTGACTAGCTTGATATTGAAGCCATTGCTTTGGAAAGCGTTGTGTGTGGCTTTCTCGTGCAAAAGTGTCAATTTCAGTTAAGTTATCTCCAGCAACCATAATGCGTACAAAGTCAAAATCTTTAAATATGGGTCTGCCAGCTTCGTTAGATTCATGTTCAAGTTGAACGGCTCGCTTGTAAAACTTAACTGCCAAGCGTGAATCTGCGTCTTGGTTATCGCTATCTATTGCCATGTAATGCTCCTAAGTGGTTAGGGTTAAAAGAAAAAAGGGCTACCCCGTTAAGAGTAACCCTTTGTTTTTACTACAAAAGTGTATTAAACACTAGCCTTGCTAAACCAACCATAATCGCCTGATGCCATAGAAGCACCTGCCAAGTATGTTCCTGCACCCAAAGTAACTTGGAATGTAGAAGCGTTAATTACACAGGTAGCGGTTGATGCCGCAATAGCGACACCAGCTTGTGCAAACACATAACGCAAGCCATCATTACCAAAAGTTTGTGTTCCCAAGGGAGCAAAATTTGGAATTGCGATAGCAGTAGTGCCGTTAGTGTATTCAAAGCTGTCAGGAGTGACATTGTTTAAATCAACTCCTGCAATAGGAAGAACTGAATAAGCCATGATAATTTCCTTTTTTTAGGTTAATTGATTAAGTTGTCAAAAGACCCTGCAACTGTGCGTTGCTTGTCGTCATATTGCCAGCAAATCCATACAATTTTACAATCGCATCTTGGTTAATGGCTTGACGCTCACCACCGATAGGTACGAAATTACGCTCTTTGTGTGGGCGGAAGAAGATGTAATTGGTGTTCAAGAGATACATATAGTTTGTATTTTCTTGAGCCCCTATGCCGCCTCCCAAAACGACATCAGCAGAGGTTCCTCCGCCATAAAACTTAAGGGATGCAAAACCTGCTGCACCACTTTCTTCGGTAGTAATACGCTGAATCGCTTGTAATGCGTTTACAAAGTACTGATACAAATTGTTACCAGCGATGTACAAGTCAGCCTTGTCTGTGCCACGAATCTGCTTGATAGCGGCTTCGGTCATCTTAGCAAGCATTGTTGCTGAAGTTGCACCTGTGGTAATTTGGTTACGCCAAAAAGTAAAGTTGGCACGATTAATACCACCATAAGTACCTGTGGTTGGGGAAACTGCTACTGCGGCAGCCAAACCATCCACATTCTTACCGCCATTACCTGTTCCGTCACCATACAAATCGCCTGAAATGCGGTTCAATAAACGGGCTTCAGAAACTTGCATACGACCATCAATCAGGTCAATGATTGCTTCTTTAGAACTGTTTTGGAGCATTTCTAAACCACTCATAGTTACAGATGCAGCGTACTGAGCAATTTTGAACTGAGCGGCCGAGATTGGGCTATCAGGAGTAATGTTCAATACTTCATATCCGCTATAGGAACTAGCGTTGTTAGTAGTTGTGTCATCATAGAAAATTTCTTCAAGAATGACATTACCACCTGAGAATGGGCGTACATTGCCCTTAGAGTTAAGTCTTTGCAGAATCGCATTGTTCTGCGTTAAGTTATCAGCCAATTCACCGCTACGACTTTGAATGGTGGTAGCGATAATATCGGTGATTGCTGAGTTTGCAAATGCCATGATATATCCTTTATTAAGTTAAGTTAAAGCCTACCGCTCTCTGCATCGGCTAATCCAGCCATCAGTAGAGAACGCCTATCCTTTGCTTCGACTTTCGCTTGTGTTCCGTTAGGAGTAACGGATTTTGGGCTAACAGCCGTTGCTTTAGCTCTTGCTACTTGAGATGCCTTAGATGCTTGCGTGGTAGCTTGTTTTAGGAGTTTTTCCTGTTCAAACTTCCATGCTTCATCGTTCATACGCACCGCTTTTGCGTAAGCCGTTTCAAGGTTTTGGGCCTTACCTAGCTCAAGTAGTTGAGCCATTTCTTCCCTCACCAAATCAAAGTGCGGAAACCGCTCTTTGTCGCTTCTTACTCGTTCAATTTCATTACTTAAACGAGCTTGTTCTTCTTGCTCAAACCGCCCTTTAATCGTGCTAACCTCTTGATTAACTTGATTAAGTTGTTGCATTAACTGTTGAGTATATGCGTCAACTGGTTGTTGCGGCTCATTACTTTCATTAAAGTTTACACCATAATCTCTTGCAAGTGTTTGAAACATTTCTCTTTTTTGATGAGGAGTTCCCTTTACAAGCATCATGTGGGCACGACCCAAGTTGTTTATCCATGCGGCAGGGTGTATTCCTTGTGCTTGGAGTTCGGGGACAAACGGGTTAATTGCTTCCTCAAGAGCCTTTGCTCGTTCCGCTTCCGCTTTATATACGCTAACGCCCTTTTTAAACTCGTTCTCTCGTTGGTTAAGGTATTCAAGGTGTTTTTTGCTTTCATCTTTAGATAGTGTTTCGCCCTTGGCTATCTTATCCCATAGAGGTAAAAGGTCTTTCTTCCAAGTCGTAGGCTTTGGTATATCGCTAATCTCAGGCTGTTCTTCGGGCTGTTCGGGTTCATCCGCATCTTCTGAAGTAGCCTCAATGCTCGTTTCCTCTGCCACCGCTTCATCTTCAGCGACAAACTGTCCTTTCTCATTGCGAGCAGGTTCGTCTTGAGAAACTTCCTCTTCCTCATGTTCTTCCTCTAAGGGTTTACCCTCATCTTGTGGGATTTCTACATCTGCCATTGCTGCTTCTAACATCTCTCTGCGGTCTGCCATAATTACTCCTTAACGATAAGTTAGTTTGGCGTAAGCAAGCTCGGCAATCTTGCGTTTACGGGTTTCTTGGTCTTTACGGCTTAATTCCACAGGCTTATGCTGTACAGGTACTTCGTTACCTAATTCAATCATTTTGTGCTGTTTTAAATGGCTTCTATGGTGACTTCGGCTACTAATCCAAGAACCATCAACTTGCGATACATAGCCTTCAATGTCTGACATGACCATCGGTGCGTCTTTGGCGGTCATTTCTTGTTTTTGCTTCCATGCTTCTTCAGCTTCAGGAGTTCCTAGTTTAAATCCCCAAAAATCTAGGTATGATTCCTTATCTGATTTTGTAACTACATGATTTGATTCAGAATATCCACACTTAGGGCAAATCATCACATTCTCCTTATAAGGTCAGGTAATTGGTCATATTCATGGGGTCTTAGGCATACAACAGAGTCGTACCAACGGGCATTTTTCCACCGCCAACAAACAAATTCTTCTTTAGGTAGTAAAACAATGGTTCTAACCCCTAAAGCACCAGCTAAATGAGCCGTACCCGTATCAACAGTTACAACTCCTTTCATAGCTTTCATGTGTTGGGCGGTTTTTACCCAATCTTTCTTCCATCCATCGTCAGGTAGTGGGTTGAATAGTCCGTCAGATTTAGGATTTAGGCTATAACAGTCCTCTCCAACCAATTCTTCAATGTGTCGGTGGTCGATTGACTTCAAGTAATACAGAATTTGCTTAGATGCTTCCCAGTTCACCCCTATTTTGGGTGGGATATTGCTAGGAATAGCGTGTAAATAGCCCTCAGAACCCACTATTTTGTTACGAGTAACGGGGAACATGGCCTTTACAAGAGGGTGAGATAGGGAAATGTAGTACGGCAACGACATAGAGCCTATCCAGTAGTCTGATTGGCTTGCTACGCCCTCATTAGTGCTGTTAGAAAAGACATCTACGCTATGAATCTGCCCCAAAAGGTAATGGAGTGTGCTTTCTTGTAGGACTACGACCTGTTTTGCCCCTAAAGCCTTTAATGCAGGTAAGAATCGGGCAAACATAAGAATGTCACCAAAGCCTTGCTCCATCTGTACTGTGATGGATTTACCCATTAAAGGTTCACCTCGCCATACAGGAATTTTAAAAGTAGGTTCGTAGGGTACGGCTTGTTCGGCAACTATTTCAGGATGCCACCGATACTCAAATAATCGAAAACCTTGCTCATAACGACCTGCGTGTAGGTGGTCATAAGCTAACTTATATTGGGCGTGGGGGTCTAAATTAGTAGTAATATGCTTTCCTCATCGTCTTGTTCAGCAAGGCGTTGAGTTTCAAGTATTGCGAGCCTAGACCTTATTTGGCCTTGTTCTCGTCTTAACTCTACCGCCCTTAGCAACTTGCTTCGTTGGTTTTCAAGGTAGGCGATAGACTGCTCTAGTTCTGTAGTATCAACTGGCGGTATACCAGCCTTAACCTCTTGAATAGATTGTAGTTTATTTTGTTTCTGTTTAGCAACAATTTTTGGTGGGTCAACTAAACCCTTAATTCGAGCTTTACGAGCTTCTCGGTCTGCTCGTTGGGCTTTAAGTAATGCTAGTTCTTTTTCGTGTATCTTTCTTTCTAGGTTCTTTGCCCGTCTAATTTCTTCGGGCGTGAAACCATCATGCGTGTCAGTATAAGGATTGGGGGGTATTTGTCCTATCTGAAACGCATTAATCTGAAACGCTAAGACCTGAAATGCAGTCTGAAACACTAGCAGTCCTCTGCGCCTTCGTAATCGCTAAAGGTCTTTA
>Ga0209088_10001056_pt1 | contig 18332 bp, 15 predicted proteins | sample S_140625_EF_Meta_FD_187324 | JGI IMG/M metagenome (GOLD analysis project Ga0209088, IMG submission 187324) | Freshwater microbial communities from Lake Simoncouche, Canada to study carbon cycling - S_140625_EF_MetaG (SPAdes) (version 2) | ecosystem: Environmental > Aquatic > Freshwater > Lake ... | reverse complement strand
TTCAAAGGCGAACTGGTAGCTTAAAATTATTAGGAAAAATGAATAAGAATTCTGAAATTACATTGCGCTAACAAATGAATGAAGCATTAAATAACTTTTCATTTATCCCTTCAAAATGGGTTAAGATTTACGGTACACTATTGGAAGCAGAAAAGCATTTGTATAATGCTCCAAGCTAATTGTGCAACTGGCTGTTGCACAATTAGAAAATTAAGTATAAAAATAAGTAAAAGACTATGGACGAATTAGAAAACGAAAATCGCCTTATTGGGCAGGTAAGTACACTTATCGAATCGGCCAATACATTTGTAAACAAAGCAATCAACCAAAGTATGGTATTGCTTTATTGGCAAATAGGAAAAACAATACAAGATGAATTATTACAATATGACAAGCCTGAATATGGCAAACAAGTGATGCAAAACCTTGCTATAAAACTAAGCGAGCAATATGGCATAGGGTATAGCTATCGTACATTGTATAGAATGACTCATTTTTATGATTGCGTTCAGGATCAAAACATTTTGACAACAGTGTTGTCAAAATTGAGTTGGTCGCATATTTTAGAAATTTTAAAGATCAAAGAACCTTTAAAACAAGAATTCTATATCAGCATGTGTAGCTCTGAAAATTGGAGTGTGCGTGAACTTAGTGGACGAATAGATAGTATGCTGTTTGAAAGAACGGCTATCAGCAAGCTTCCCGAAAAAACAATCGTGAATGACTTGAAACAATTGCGCGAAAAAAAAGAAATGAGCGTAAATCTGTTTGTAAAAGATCCCTATGTACTTGATTTTTTAGGACTAAAAGATACCTTTAGCGAACACGATCTCGAATTGGCCATCTTAGTGGAATTGCAACAATTTATACTTGAATTTGGAAATGATTTTGCCTTCTTGGCACGACAAAAAAGAATCACGATTGATCAGGAAGATTATTTTATCGATAAATACGAAAAACAAGAAGGTGAAAATGCCCCAATTGGCTTATTATTGTGTTCTGAAAAAAGCGACAAAATGGTGGAATTGTTGGAGTTGGACAAATCGGGCATTCATGTAGCAACTTACCTTACAGAGTTGCCTCCTGTGGCTGTTTTTGAAAGTAAAAATCAACAATCGATTGCCTTGGCAAAGCAAAAATGGAGCAACACCCCCAATAATAATGAGTAATTACTCCTTCATACCTAGCCAATGGGCAAACCTAGCCCAAGCACCGCAAGAAGCGGAGCAGCATGTGCACAATGCGCCTTTGTATGCTGCCATGCTTTGCCGCAAGAGTTTGGAAGAATGGGTGCGTTGGATGTACGAACACGATGCCGATTTGGTATTGCCTTACGATACTTCGCTTAGTTCGCTCATGCACGAGCAGGGTTTTAAAAATATTGTTGCGCCTATTCAGTTCAACCAAATAAACCTTATCCGCAAACTTGGTAATACTGCCGTGCATACCACTGCCAAAATAAAACCGCAAGAGGCCTTATATGCCCTGCAATTGTTGCATTGCAGGTATATAGTGAGGAAAAAGTAACGGTTGCTAAGTTTGATGAAAACCTGATAACCAAAGGAAAGGTAAAGGATTATAATAAGCACGACCTTCAGCAATTAGAACGCAACTACCACGAATCGCAAAGTAAGCTCGCTAAATTAGAAGCCGAACTGGCCGAAATCAAAGCCATCAAAGAACAAAATAAAGCGTTTGTTCCGCCACCCATTGACCCCAACGAAGACCTTACCCGCAAAATATATATCGATACCCTGTTGCGTGAAGCAGGTTGGGATCCTTATGGCAATAATGTACCCGAATATCCTGTACACGGTATGCCACAAGACAATAGTGACGCCAGCGGAAATGGTTTTGTAGATTATGTACTCTGGGGTGATGATAGCAAACCCCTGGCGGTGGTAGAAGCCAAGCGCACCAAAAGAGACCCACGAGTGGGGCAACATCAGGCAAAATGTTATGCCGATAGTTTGGAAAAAGAGTTCGGACAACGACCGGCCATTTTTTATTCCAATGGTTTTCGTACCTGGCTTTGGGACGATGTAAATTATGCACCCCGTGAAGTATTTGGTTTTTATACCAAAGACGAATTACAAATGCTGATACAAAGACGCAATTCGCAAAAAACATTGGCATCGCAAACCATCAACAATGATATTACCGATAGACCATACCAGCACGAGGCTATTCGTTGCGTTACCGAGGCATTGGATAAAAAACACCGCGAAGCCTTGCTTATTATGGCAACAGGCACCGGCAAAACAAGAGTTTCGGCTTCCATAGTAGATTTACTGAGCAAGGCCAATTGGGCTAAACGTATTTTGTTTTTAGCTGATAGAAATGCGCTGTGGGCTAAACGTATTTTGTTTTTAGCTGATAGAAATGCGCTGATACATCAAGCAAAGGTTAACTTAAACGATTATTTACCCAATCTTCCGGCAGTAGATTTAACCAAAGAAAAGGAAGACGAAAGCAGTCGAATGGTGTTTTCTACCTACCAAACCATCATCAACATGATAGATGGCGAAGCCGATGGCAACAACCGTTTTTACAGCGTAGGGCATTTTGATTTAATCATCTTTGATGAAATACACCGTTCGGTTTACAACCGCTACAAACATATTTTTAAATATTTCGATGGCATCCGCATTGGTTTAACGGCTACACCAAAATCAGAAGCTGATAGAGATACCTATGCATTGTTTGGCATGGAACCAAACAATCCAACCTTTGCCTACGAATTGGAACAAGCTGTTAATGACAAATGGCTGGTTCCTCCAAAAGCAATTTCTGTTCCTATAAAATTTCAGCGCAGTGGTATCAAATATGCCGAACTAAGTGATGACGAGAAACTAAAATACGAAGAGCAGTTTACGGACCCTGTTACAGGTGAATTTCCTGAAGAGATAGATGCAGCCGCTCTAAATAAATGGTTGTTCAATTCCGATACGGTGGATAAAGTAATTGGTCATTTGATGGAACACGGAATTAAAGTAGAGGGAGGAGATAAATTAGCCAAGACCATAGTTTTTGCACGTTCACACAACCATGCTAAGTTTATTAAAGAACGCTTTAACAAACAATATCCTGCTTACAAAGGTGAGTTTTTGAAGGTAATAGATTACCACGAAGAGTACCGCTATGACTTGCTCAACAAATTTAAAGACAAAACAAAAATGCCCCAGATTGCCGTGTCGGTAGATATGCTCGACACCGGCATTGATGTACCCGAAGTTTGCAATTTGGTATTCTTTAAACCTGTGCGCAGTAGTGTTAAGTTTTGGCAAATGATAGGACGAGGAACCCGCCTGTGCAAAGATTTATTTGCTATTAACGAAGACAAAAAAGAATTTGTCATTTTCGATTTCTGCGAAAACTTTGAGTTTTTTAATGCTACACCCAAAGGAGAAGTTGGCGCCAGTGCTAAATCATTAAGTCAACGTCTGTTTGAATTGCGGTTGCGTTTAGGATTTGCCTTATTAAGTCAGGAAGAAACAGAACTAAAAGAATACGGTCAATCCATCATCGATCAATTAATAAAACAAACCCAAGCCCTAAATGGCGATAGTTTTATTGTGCGTATGCATTGGGAAGCAGTAGAAAAATACCGTGATGCCAATGCATGGAATGCACTCAGCGATTTAGACATTAAAGAACTACACGACCACATTGCCCCATTAATGATGGAAACCGACCAGGACGAATTGGCAAAGCGATTCGATGCCTTGATGTTGGATATACAACTAAGTGTTCTGAATGGCGAGAAAAAGCAACTGGTGCTTATTCAAAAAGTGGTTACTACAGCAGGCAAATTGAGTAAGAAAGCATCTATTCCATCGGTAGCAAAAAAGATGGAAACGATTAAAGAAGTACAGCAGAAAATATTTTGGGAAGGTGCTACCATTCCAGGCATCGAAAGAATCCGCATTGAACTGCGAGACATTATTAAGTTTTTAGATGCAGAAAATACCCCAATTTATTTTACCATGTTTGAAGATGAGTTTTCGGGGAATATTCAAGAGCATCAGTTGCTTTATAACTTCAATGATTTAGATGCATATAAACGCAAGGTAGAGCAGTATTTAAAAGAACAAAGCCATAACATCACCATACATAAGCTACGCAACAATGTGCCTATCACAAAAGGTGAATTAGAAACTTTAGATAAGATGCTATTTGAACAAGGAAGCATTGGTACCAAAGCAGAATTTACAAAAGCTTATGGCGAACAACCCTTAGGGAAATTTATTAGAAGTATTGTTGGTTTAGATGTGCAAGCAGCGAAATTAGCTTTTGCGGAAATACTAAATAATCAAACATTAAATGCACAGCAAATCCGTTTTATGGACACGATAATTAATTACTTAAATGTAAAAGGAATCATTGAACCATCTATGCTATTTGAAGCGCCTTTTACAGATATTAATTCGACGGGCGTTGCAGGTTTATTCGAAGATCAAATTGCCTCAAAAATAATTTCATTAATAGAAACCATTAATCACAATGCAGAAGCAGCATAAATAAAAGCCAGCCCAAAACTGAATCACGGATTATGGATGATGACTTCGGCATATTGGAATTTGATGACTAGCAACGCTTTTATTTCACAAAAATGCCCGTAGAGACGATGCATGCATCGTCTATTTTCTAATGCATGCATCGTCTTCTTTACGTCAGGACACAAATTTTAACTTTTTGTATCATGCGCTTGTGAAAAAACCATATTAATACCACCCAAATCTCCCCGTCCTATTAATAATAGTCATAATAATCATAGTTCAGACAAGAAATGCCATCGTAGGCTTTAATTATTGGTCTCATCACCTACCATTAGATTGAAACCTATCGAGGAAAAGACGATGCTTTCTTTTGAGATTAGACGATGCATGCATCTCCTTTACGATCCTAATTAAAAAATAAGGGATTTAATGATGTATATTCATTCTGTTGAGGAAAAGTTAAAATCCATAAAATCAATTTTATGAATCATAATTCTTTTTTTATTAATTTTAAATGGAACATATAGGTCAGCTAATGCTATAACTATATGAAAAATGTGTTCATTTAAAAAAATAAGAAAATGAAAAAGACCATTATTTTGAGTTTGCTTCTTTTTATAGGGGCAAAAACATTCCTGATTGCCCAGGATCCTTTGGCAAGTTTTACCGTACAAAGAGATTTAACAAAGATTGAAGCATCATTGTCCACAGAAGGAAGGGCATTGCTAGCCAGTGAAAAAAAGGAGTATGATCAATTGAGGATTAAGTCTTATCAATTTAGTCCTAACAGGTGTATGAATTATCCTCTTACAAGTCTGGAAAGTTTAATGAAAGAGGATATTTCTCCATCATTGCTTCAAAGAAATACGGAATCTAATCTGGCAAAATTGCCAACTATTAAAAGAGCTTTTGAAGCGAAAGGAATTAAATGGAATCCCCTCTGGTTGATAGATCTTATGACGATTGACTGGACTAAATATTTAATAGGTGCTGCTGGTTGTACTTTAAATACAAGTATTCTTACTCCCGTAAAAGACCAAGGAAATTGTGGAAGTTGCTGGGCATTTGCCGCAGGAGCCGCATATGAACATGCTTATAAATTGGTATACGGGGGTGTTAAAGATATTTCTGAGCAAGATATTTTAAGTTGTGGCGTTAATTGTTCTGGTGAAAATGCAGGAAGTTGTTCAGGTGGGTTCGAGTATAAAGCTCTTGACTACTTGTTATGTACAGGAGTTGCCATTGAATCTGCTTATCCTTATACTGCGACAGGTGGAACGGAAGCAGCTTGTATAAGAAGTCCAAAATCTTCAAGTATTGCAGGCTGGGTTAAAATTGGTACTTCTTATCCGTCGAACGATATGGTTAAATGCGCCATTGCAAATTATGGGGCAGTTACAACAGCTGTTTATGCAAAAGGCTGGTCAGGTTACGGTGGAGGAGTAATGGACGCTTATCCTAATGGTTCAGCAGATTTAGTTTCTTCTTCAGGTGCTACTATAAATCATGCCGTTACCATTGTAGGTTGGTGTGATGCAAAAGGAGCATGGATCGTAAAGAATTCCTGGGGCTCAGACTGGGGACCTCACAGAGGTTATTGTTATGTTAAATATGGTTATTATAATATAAATGCCAGAGTTTATGCTGCATTGCCAAATCCTTAAGGGATTCCATTCAAATAGTTTTTTTTAATGAAAAAAAGGTTGCAGAGAATAAACTTTTCTGCAACCTTTTTTCATTCTCCATTATGAGGACAATTATGCACTTTACTAATCAGATTATGATGTTCCTTGAGCATCGTCTGGGCAGCTTGGTAAAGCTCTTCAAAATGCATAACCAGGATATGAACATCACGGGGTACTTCTTCGCCCCATTGTTTAGTCTTAAACATACAGCATGTATGCAAACCTTTGAATACTGCTTCTAATTCTTTTGCACGGAAAAGGAAATTTTCAATGTCGGGCAATGTAGTAAAGGCTAATGAATTTTCTCTTTGAAAATCCTTAGACAAATCTTCGAAAACAAGTTCTTTTATACTCAACTGAAATAATTCAGACATTTTTAAGAGACTATTAATCTTTGGTTCGGTAGATCCATTTTCATAAGAAGCAATATTACCTCTGTTTAGTCCTACACGAGAGGCAAATTCCTCCTGGCTCCATTGAAATTTTTTTCTCAGCAAGCGGAGATTAGAAGCCAGAAAAGTAGCATTCATTGAATCGGTTTCTTGCTGTTCAATCATAAGTTGAAAATCATAAATAAACGTTAAGCCTTAAAATAAATAACACCTTCTAAAAATACAATTTTAATAAATTATTGTTTCATAAATGTAAATAAAATTTACCTTTTTATTTCGTTTGTCAGTTAAAAGTCATTTTTTGTCGGAATTTTTGGCATTTTAAGAGAAAGATGCAAAATATATTTGCATTCATTCTGTTTTAAGACTAAATTTGCAAGAAAAATAAAACAATGACAGAAACAATAGTTGCCAATTCTTCCATTCAGATTCAGTTAGGTGCTATTCGTTCTTCTTTGCGTGCCTTCGCACTTAAATTAACGGGCTCATCAAGTGATGCAGAAGATTTGTATCAAGATACCGCCTTGCGAATTATTATGCACGCAGACAAATTTAATGAGGGCACTAACTTTAAAGCCTGGGCCGTAACTATCATGCGGAATATTTTTATTAATAATTACCGTAAAAAAATTCGGAGAAATCTGATTGTGGATCAAACACCCAATTCTTATTATTTGGATTCAAATGAGGTGAATGAGCCAAATGCAGGTGAAACTGAAATTATTTTCAGTGAATTAATGATTTTAGTTGAAGCATTACCTGAGGATTTTAAGAGACCTTTCTTAATGGCTTTTGATGGCTATAAATATGAAGAAATCGCTGAAGAATTAGGATCTCCCCTGGGCACCATAAAAAGTAGAATATTTTTTGCCAGGAAAAAGCTCCAAAAATTATATCAGGAAAGATATGCTATTTATAGAGCATAAGGATTATTGCCAGGTTTTACTCTGAAACCAGCCTTCTTTTTGCCTGGGGTTATCAAAAGTTTCCCTAGGCAAAAAGAAATCTTTTTCATGCATCGCGAGTTCCTGTTTTCTCTTACGAGCAACCATATCTTCCTCTTCTTCTATATTTTTAAATAGAAATGCCGTAATCATTCCGGAAATAGCACCTAATAAATGGCTTTCCCAGGAAATCCCTTCTTGTCCAGGAAATAGACCAAAAATCATGGAACCGTAATAAAAGCCAACCAAAATGGCCAGAGCTATGGATCGGACATTTCGTCTAAAAATGCCAAGCCAAAAAACAAAGGCAACCAATCCATAAAGTACGCCACTTGCACCTATGTGGAATACCTGTCTGCCAAAAATCCACACCAAGGTACCCGTTAAAAAATAAATCAGGAAAATAGCGGGGAAGGAAATTCTTCTGTAAAAAAACAAGATGAGGGTCATTAAAGCAAAAAGAGGGGGCGTGTTGGATATTAAATGAGACCAACTGCCATGAATCCAAGGACTAAAAAGGATCCCTTTAAGCCCAAAGTCTGTTCTGGGAAATATTCCCCAATCACCTAAATCTGAAAAAGACAAAAATTGAAATAGGTGAACCAACCAAAGAAGACCTACTGTTATGGTGGTCATTTTCAGGCTTTGAAAAAATACATTTGGTTTCGCTTTTCCCATTAATATTTTTGTTATTAATTTAAATCTTTGATGAGATCCATATATTTTAATGGAATATCACCTGCTTTTTTAATAGCCTTTTCAAAAGCAGTATAGGCAATCTCATTATTAATGATACCTATCATTACGCCTGATTTTCCCTCTAATAATGCCTCTGTAGCTGCAACTCCCATTCTACTGGCACGAACTCTTTCCAAGCAAGTGGGGCTACCTCCACGTTGAATATGACCTAAAATAGAAACCTTTATTTCAAAAATATCTAATCTTGATTTCACATAATCAGCTATTTCGTAAGCACCTCCAGCTTCTTCCCCTTCCGCAACAACGACAATACTGGAATTTTTCTTTCTGTTATGAGCATTTTGCAAAACCTTCACCAAATCATCAAGATTTGTCTTATGTTCTGGAATTAAAACGGCTTCAGCACCTGTTGCAATACCAGCTGCCATAGCGATATACCCAGCATCTCTTCCCATAACTTCAATAAAAAATAACCTGTCATGCGCATTGGCAGTATCTTTGATTTTATCTATGGCCTCCATTGCCGTATTAATTGCGGTATCAAAGCCAATGGTATGATCAGTTCCTGCCAAATCATTATCGATAGTTCCTGGACATCCAACGATTTTAATATCTGGAAATTCCTGCATAAAAATATTTGCACCGGTGAATGTTCCGTCACCACCAATGGCGACAATACCGTCAATACCTTCTTTCTGTAGATTTTGGTAAGCCAGCTTTCTCCCTTCCACGGTCATAAAATCTTTACTTCTCGCGGATCTTAATATAGTTCCTCCTAGACTTATGATGGAAGAAACGGAATGAGAATCAAGACGTTTAATATCTCCTTCAATTAAACCTTGGTACCCTCTGTAAATACCAGCAACTTCAAGTCCCCTATGTAAAGCTGACCTTACCACAGCACGAATACACGCGTTCATGCCTGGTGCATCACCTCCGGAAGTAAATACTCCAATTTTTTTCATAGTTTTAAATTTAACTTAATTATAAGAATCTCCGGCGAACGGTATTAATAAATGATTTTGCGGCTTCTTTATGCTCCTCTTTATTCCAGTCATATTGCTCCCCTAGTTGTATTAGAAATGATTTTGCCTGATCGAAATGAGGAAGATTATTTAGCATTTTAATGGCTTCCTCCATTTCTGCATTGTTTTTTCCGAATAAATCATTGGCATATAAAAGCTTTTCATTCATACTAAAAGTGGAAGGACTTAGACTCGATAAAGGTTGACTTGCCAGTCTTTCAGCCAGATTACTAGGTTCCTGCCAAATAAACAAGGAATTTAAATCGCCGCTATAAACAGGTTTAACAGTTTCAGTAACCGGTAATATTTCAGCAGGTATTGGAGCTATTGGTTCAACAACAAAATTATTTCCGATAGTTAGGTCCTCTTTAGGTATCTCTTTTTCAACTATTTTAGATATTCCAATGGCGTTTGTACTCCCTAAAGTACTTGTTTCTACCTTTTCATCCACTGATGCTACGTTTAAAGGGATAGATTCACTTTTTTCTTCAGAGATAGCAGGTTTTGGCTGGGTTTTACTTAGCGCAATCGTTTCATAAAATTGCCTTAAATAACTCAACATTAAATCTCGTTCCAAGGGAGAAACACCAGGCGTATTGGCATCTATATTTTTATAAAGTGCATTTATTTTGTTTATTAAAATGCGTGCTTTTTCCTTATCCATCCGATATTTTTAGGTTTTTGTTAGCAAATATTCTTTTTACCTACCCTAAAGTTGATTTGTTTATAACGTGCAAATATCTAATTTTAACGTCCTAAATGGAAATTAGACAATGAAAATTAATAAAAATTATCATTTGGCTAACATTTTAATCAAAAAATTATAACATGTTTATTGAGCCCTACATTAGTGGAAATCCAAAAGGATGGATTGAGGTTATTTGCGGAGGAATGTTTTCGGGTAAAACGGAGGAGTTAATCAGGAGATTAAAAAGGGCTAAAATTGCAAATCTAAAGGTTGAAATTTTTAAGCCTTCCACAGATAATAGATATGCCATCAATGAGGTTGTTTCCCATGATGCTAATCAAATTCCTTCCAAAGTTGTAACGAAAGCCAAAGATATACTGTCATTTGTTGAAGAAAAAGAGGTCGTAGGTATTGACGAAGCTCAATTTTTTGACCAAGAACTTGTTTCTGTATGTCAGGAACTGGCCAACAGAGGAATTAGGGTGATAGTTGCTGGCCTGGATATGGATTACAGAGGGATTCCTTTCGAACCCATGCCTTCTCTTTTGGCTGTAGCAGAATATATTACAAAAGTACATGCCATTTGTCCACATTGTGGACAAATAGCATCCCATTCTTATAGGTTGGTTGATATCGAGGATACCGTTTTGGTTGGAGAAAAACAACTTTATGAACCCCGTTGCAGGAACTGTTTTAATAAAGGAATGTTGTAATGATTTCAGGGTATTTTAATAATGTAAATTTTGTTTCCTCATTATTTATCAATTAATTCAATTTTATAACTAAGTTTGCGGAAATTTTTTTTGATATACCAACCATTATGTCCTTAATTTCTGTTTCCCGTGCTTTGATTTCTGTTTATTCAAAAGAGGGCTTAGATTCTTTAGCTAAGTTGTTACACCATTTTGGTGTAGAAATATATTCCACGGGAGGCACACAATTATTTTTAGAAAATCTTGGTATACCGGTTATAGCCGTTGAATCCCTTACGGGTTATCCTTCTATCCTTGACGGTAGAGTGAAAACCCTTCACCCAAAAGTTTTTGGGGGCATCCTGGCACGCAGGGAGAAAGGGCATTTATCAGAATTGGAGCAGATGGATATTCCTCCATTTGATTTGGTGATTGTTGATTTGTATCCTTTCGAAGAAACAGTTAGGAGTGGTGCAAATGAAGCAGAAATCATTGAAAAAATCGATATTGGCGGTATATCTTTAATAAGAGCAGCAGCAAAAAATTTCAACGATGTAGTTGTTTGTCCTTCTAAATCATCCTATGCCTTTTTAATGGATATTTTGGAAAAAAATGGGGGTGCGACTTCGCTTTCTGAAAGGTTGCTCCTTGCCAAAGATGCTTTCGCAGTTACTTCCCATTACGATACCGCTATATTCCAGTATTTTCAGGGAGATTCATCCATTTCTGACCATTTGAGAATCAGTGAAAATATAAAAGTGGATCTTCGCTATGGTGAAAATCCACATCAAAAAGCAGTTTACTACGGTGATTTCGATGCAATGTTTGAAAAAATAGCAGGTAAAGAGCTTTCTTTTAACAATTTAACGGATATAGATGCTGCTGTAGGTCTTATTTCAGAGTTTAAAAATGATGGACCTACCCTTGCGATATTAAAACATACTAATCCTTGTGGATTAGCCACAAGATCTACGATTAAAGAGGCCTGGCTGGCAGCTTTAGCAGCAGATCCTGTGTCAGCTTTTGGGGGTATTTTTATTTCAAATACGAAAATTGACCTGGAAACAGCAACAGAAATAGACCAGCTTTTTTACGAAGTTTTAATTGCGCCAAATTTTGATACTGACGCTTTAAATTTGCTTTCAAAAAAGAAAAGCAGAATATTATTGAGGTTGAAAAAGCTCGAAATTCAGAACATTAGGGTTAAATCTTTGTTAAATGGTGTTATTGTTCAAGAAAATGACGTTATAACAGAAGAAAGAGCAAATTGTAGGTTAGCAACTACGTTGGAACCGACCGAAGATGAATGGAAGGATCTAATTTTTGCTGCAAAATGTTGTAAGCATCTTAAGTCTAACGTGATAGTTTTAGCTAAAAATAACCAACTCTTAAGCATGGGGTGCGGACAGACTTCCAGAATTGATGCACTGGAACAAGCTGTTGTAAAGGCTGGGAAGTATGGCTTTAAGCTGGATGGTGCAGTAATGGCCTCAGATGCCTTTTTCCCGTTTCCAGATTGTGTGGAAATGGCTGATAAAGCAGGCATTAAAGCAGTGATACAACCAGGTGGGTCTGTGAAAGATCAAGAAAGTATCGATTATTGTGAAGCTAATAAGATGGCAATGGTCATAACAGGAATTAGACATTTTAGACATTAATTCTTTAAAACCAACTAACTTGCATCTTTTGGCATCTTTAAATAAAATAAACTTAGTGGCTCAAATGGCTAATAAAATGATTAAAGTACAGCTTCTTGTTTTTGGACTTTTAGTCCTCGGAGCTTTACGGCTAGTTGGTCAGTCCACGCCGTCTATTATACCAAAATATAATTCACCCTATTCCAGATTAGGAATTGGCAATTATTATCCGGGTTATTTTTCTGCTGCTGCTGGTATGGGGGGAATTGGGGTAGGTTATAATGACCCCACACATTTAAATCCTCAAAATCCAGCTTCTCTTGGTTTCCTTAGAGTAACAGCGTTCGAAGGAGGGATTTTTTCTAAATATACTAATCTGAATAACGGCAAAGGAGAAAATGACGCCGCCTGGAGTGGAAATATTCAGTATTTAAGTCTTGGGTTTCCATTAAAAAACCCCATTAATGAATCACTGGAAAGACAACAACCTGTTTCAGGATATGGAATGGCTTTCACCTTATTACCTTACACTTATGTTGGTTATGATGTGAAATCCACTATTGAAAATCCTGGATTTGGAACAGCAACCAACTCCTTAAAGGGAACAGGGGGTACTTATAAACTCGCGTGGTCCAATGGATTCAGGTATAAAAGTATCGCTTTAGGATTAGAAACAGCCTATCTTTTTGGAAAAATTACCAACGCACGCCGATTACAGTTAGATTCTTCTTCGATTGCTTATGGTACAGAATTAGCTGATGAAATAAGTTTAAGAGGTCTCAGATTAAAAGCAGGATTTCAGGCTGCTATTGATTTTGGTAAAAAGAAAGATAAGGATAAATCTATTTCTGACTATAAACGACTGCTCATATCTGGTACCTATACTTTGGGCGGGTCAGTACAATCTAATGCCAGTCGTTTTTATCGCAGGGAATTATTCCTTACGAAAACTATTATTGATACCCTTTTGCGAGAATTCAATGATATACAAACAGGAAAATTACCAATGGAATTTGGATTTGGATTATCATACGAAAGATATAATAAACTGCGTTTAAGTGCGGAATATACCGTTGGAAAATGGTCACAATATCAGTTAGATGCAAAATCAGATAAACTATTTGATAATTATTTTTTTAGATTTGGAGGGGAATTAATTCCAGAATATGCTTCCTATAATAAATATAGCAGACGTATGAGCTATCGGTTAGGTGCATTTTATGGAACAGATCCCCGAACAGTAAACGGAAAATCATTACTTCAATATGGCGTAACAATGGGATTAGGTCTTCCAATAGTTGTACCTCGCCAAACTCCATCATTCGTAGATTTATCTTTGGAGATTGGAAGGTTTGGTCTTAAAGATGCACTTAGAGAAACTTATATCCAAGTTACAGCTGGATTTTCATTAAACGACAACACCTGGTTTTACAAACGTAAATTTAACTAATTATGAAGGTTCTATTTCCTGGAGTTCTTCCATTACTCCTACTTATTACGATGATGAATCGTGCAAATGCTCAATGTACTTCTTGGGCAGGTAGTCCTCGAGAAACAGAGATTAAAGAAGCTCATGTTCTTTACAGGCAAATGGTCAAAGGTAAAACGGCTGCAGATCTTGCTAAAATGGACGATGTTACATTTGGCATTGCTTATGAAAATTGGCAAAAAGCTTATGAATTAGCTCCTATGGCTGATGGCCAAAGGGCAAATCATTTTATTGATGGTATCGAATTAAATAAAGCTAAAAGGGAAAGGTCATCAGATGAAGCTACGAAAATGGCGGCTGATAAGTTGATTTTGTCCTTGTATGATCAAATGGTAACTTGTTATCCAAAAGAAATTGGTTATGCCTTAAGTCGTAAAGCGTTTGATATGTTCTATATGCCAGCTTATGGGTATAAGGCAGAAACGCTTGCTGCTTTTAAGCAGGCTATTGAAAAAGCTGGAAATGCATCTGAGTATATCATACTCGAGCCAATTGGCCTGATTGTAAATTATATGTTTAAAAATAATTTAATGTCTCAGGCAGACGCCAGATTTTTGGTTGAAAAAACACAGGAAATTGCTGATTTTAATATCTCAAATAATGAAAAATATGGTCAGTATTATGAGGCAGCTTACCAAAGAATGGAGGTTCCGCTCGCTGAAGTAGAGGGACAAATTTTTGATTGTGAGTATTTTAAAGCAAAATTAGTGCCTCTCTATCAGGAAAATCCAGAGGATTTGGTTACAATCCGTTATACCTTTAATAAGCTTAAAACTCAAGGTTGTGCCGAAACTGATCCTATAATGTTGGAGCTGAAAACAAAGTATGAGGCTAAAGCTGCCGGAATGAATGCTGCAATGCAGGAAGATTTTCTGGCAAAAAATCCAGGTATGGCTGCAAGGAAATTTTATGAGGACGGAAATTTTAGCCAGGCAATTAAAAAATATCAGGAAGCTATTGTTACTGAAACGGATGACACTAAAAAAGCTGATTATTACCTTGGTATCGCTTCCATACAATTTAGACAACTAAAATCTTATGGTCCTGCCAGAGAAAATGCTCGTAAAGCTGCTTCTTTGAGGTCTAATTGGGGTCGCCCTTATTTGTTAATTGGTGATATGTATGCCTCAACAAGTAGAAACTGCGGTTCAGATGGTTATTCCAGAGGTTTGGCTGTACTTGCTGCTATTGAAAAATATGCTCAAGCAAGAAATCTAGATGGAGAAGTTTCTGCGGAGGCTTCTAAAAAAATATCTCTTTATAGTGCTTCAATTCCTCCTAAGGATGAAGCGCACATGAGAGGAATGACCGAAGGGGCAAGAGTATCAACAGGTTGTTGGATAGGAGAAACTGTTTCTCTTAGATATAATTAATTCTTAAACCTTTTATTGGTTAGCCGAAAGGCCTTGTTCCTTTTTCGGAACAAGGCCTTTCCTTTTAAATCTTTTCTTATGAAGTACCTTTTTATTTTATCAAATCTGCTTTTATTCTTATCCCTAATTAGTTGTTCGCCTAAAATTCAGGTGGTTACTAAATCAGAGGATAAACCATCTATGGATTCTTTACCCAAAGTGGAAAGACCAAAAGGGTTTTGTGCCACTTTTGAGCAGGCAGATAATCCACAAGAGGCACTTCAAAATTTTGTATTATATAGAGATTTTTTAAAAGAAACCGATTGGAATCAAGCTTTTGAATATTGGGTAAAAGTGTACGATCAAGCACCTGCGGCCGATGGAAATAGAAATACTGTATTGGCCGATGGTATTCGATTTTATGAACATTTTTTAGAATTAGAAAAGGATTCTGTAAAAAAAGAAGAGTGGATTACTAAGATATTTGCCTTGTATGATAGAATTGAGGATTGTTATCCGGCAGGAGGTTATGTGCCAGCAAGGAAAGGTTTCGACCTTTATTTTACCTATCAAAACAGAGCAACAAAAAAAGAAATATATAATCTGTTTAAAAAAGCATGGGATATTGATGGGGAAGAAGTTCCCGATTTTGTCCTTAATCCTTTCACCTCACTTTTGGTAGATTTATATTTTTCAAATGAAATTCCTTTAGAAGAAGCAAGAAAATATTCATTAGAGCTTTCCCAAAGGTTAAGAAAGGGACTTTCAACTTGTGAAGGTTCTTCTTGCTTGCGATGGAAAGTTATTGAGGAATATCTGCCTTTAAAAATGGAGGCATTTGAAACTGTTAAAGGATTTTATGATTGTGCCTATTTTATGGATAAATATTATCCCCAATTCGTGAATTCACCAGATGATTGTGAAGTTATCAGAGAGGTTTATAGCCGCTTGAAATATGCAGGATGTTCCGAAATGGAGGAAAAATTTGCTGCATTAATCAAAAAAGGAAATGAGAAATGCGCACCTGAAAAAGGTCCCGCTGAGGTTGCTTATATTTGCCTAAGAGATGCAGATTATTCTTGTGCCATTGATGGTTTTCTGAAAGCTTCCCGTGAAGTGGAAGATCCTAAAAAGAAAGCAGAATTTATATTGCTCGCTGCAAAAGTTTATTATGTCCATCTTAAAAACTTTTCTAAGGCCAGACAGTTAGCTTTAGAGGCCGCAGCAGCACGGCCAAACTGGGGAGAGCCTTTTATTATTATTGGACGTATGTATGCTTCTAGTGGTCCACTATGTGGTCCTGGCAGAGGTTGGGACAGTCAGGTGGTTGTTTGGGTAGCTGTAGATGCCTGGGTGAAAGCAAAAAATGTAGACCCCGCTTTTGCCTCAGAAGCAAATAAAATGATTAATCAATATGCTCGCTTTATGCCCAATAAAGAAGACGTTTTTATTCGCGGTCTAAAACCCGGGGAAAAATTTTACGTGGGCTGCTGGATCCAGGAATCTACCACCATACGAACGGTGGATTAGTTTTATTTAATATCTTCGGGTTATTTGGGTGATTGGTGCTTTTAGCGTTATTCCTTTTGCTTACTCCCATTCCTCGGTCGTTTTAATATAATTGCCCCCAGAGGGGACTCATCTTAATAGCATTTGATGCTGCAAGAGCCAAATATGGTTTTAATAAACATTGATGCGCCAGAGCCAATATGGTCCCGACAAACATTGTCGCCATAAGAGCCAAAATACCTAAAAAGCTGTCAAGGAACGGGCAACCACAAGGGGGAATTCGTTACCTTATCAATCACCGATCCTCACCAAAAATAGCGCCCATTTTAGCTACATTAAAACCTGCTGAAAGAACAGATTTTCTGTAAGGATGATTCTTCTGAAGAAGCGGATTTGTATGATTCAAATGAATAAAGTGGATTTTATTTTTTTCGTTTTCGGGAAGTTCCTTCCATCTTTCCATACTTTCAATGATAAAAGGATGGGGTATTTCGGACATATTTCTGCCGGGTAATTCCAGGGCATTAAAAAAAGTGCCATCCAAAAAAGAATAATCGGTTTCGATTATATACTTTTCAATGGAACGATCCCATTTTTCCCATTTATCGATGTCGGGTAAATAAAAGAAAGATTTTACACTGCCTTTAACTACAAAACCGGCTGTTTCAGAAAATTCATCCCTATGAGGTACTTTAATGGCCGTTACTTCAAACCAGTCGGCTATTTGAATGGGTACATCGGCTTCCAGAGGGATTAATTGAATGTTTTTTAATTCCACTAATTGCTTCCAGGGCCCATGTTCAGATAAATATTTGTGCATACGCGGCAGCCCAAAAACGGGAATATTTTTCGTGCCCATAACTTCTCTACCCAAATGCGTGAGTCCGGTATAATGACCTATGTGTGCATGCGTTAGAAAAATACCAGCCAGTTCGACGTTGTATTTCTCAGATAAGTAATGCATTTGTTCAGGCATATCAGGAGTGGCATCAAACAACCAGTATTTTTTGCGAATTGGGTCAACCCAGGCGACACAACTCACATATTCCCTTTTTTTTAAATTAATCCAACTTTTTTCACAACACGATTTTTTGCAGCCTGCCTGAGGAAAACCACCATCTTGCGCAATACCTAAAACAACTAAAAATGGTTCTTTATCCTGTCCTGTGCTATGGTTGGGAAATAAAATAGTGACAATAAAATATAGTAATATTAGGATTTGGTGCCGCATTTTTCGTATTTTTCATGAATATAAATACGCAAATTGAATAAACCATGTTTATAAGACCCCTATTTTTATTTATGCTAGGTAGTTTACTTTCTGTCGCATCGCTTTCAGGTCAAAAGGAATTTCCGTTATATACTGGAAATATTCCTTATGCCATTCCTGCAGAGAATCAGGAGGAAATTGAAACCCGACCTGAAGGTATCCGTTTTTTTCGGAAAACTTCTATCCCAATCCTTACTTTATTTCAGCCTGAAAATGCAAATGGTCAGGCAGTACTGGTTCTACCAGGCGGTGGATATTCGGGCACTGCTTTTGATCACGAAGGTATTGATGTGGCTAAATTTTTAAATAAAAATGGGATTACGGCGATTATACTCCGATATAGGATTCCAAATGATAAGTATTGTACCCAAAAACACCTGGCACCCTTAAGAGATGCATTGGAAGGAATCAGGTATATCAGGAGTAAATCGGAAGAGTGGAAATTAAATAA
>Ga0209088_10001052_pt1 | contig 18396 bp, 15 predicted proteins | sample S_140625_EF_Meta_FD_187324 | JGI IMG/M metagenome (GOLD analysis project Ga0209088, IMG submission 187324) | Freshwater microbial communities from Lake Simoncouche, Canada to study carbon cycling - S_140625_EF_MetaG (SPAdes) (version 2) | ecosystem: Environmental > Aquatic > Freshwater > Lake ... | reverse complement strand
CAGAAGTCGACCCTCTGTATATATCAATATTGGTATTCACCCTTGTTGAAGAGTACGTTCCTGTATAAGTATTGGAGGATACCCATGTGATGGCAACACCAGATCTACCTGAATTAGAAAGTGTCACATTTGTTGGAATTGACACGGTACTAGTGGTGGTGGTAGTTTTGATACTATCAGCTAAACTAGCTGGTGAATAGGTATTGTAAATTTTACTAAAAGCTTTTATAACATAATAATACTTTGTATTATTTAAAATACCAGTAGCATCTACAAAAGTATTTGAACTTAACTTAACTGTGTCTTTTCTATTTGTAGTTGAATAAGTTCCAGCAGAAGAAACTATAATTGCTGTATCTCTAGAAGCTGTGCTTCTGTAAATCACAACTGAATCTATCTTTGGATTTGAAGGAATAGAAAAAGTTAACTTAACTGCTTTCTTACTAGAAATAATCACTTCTTGAACAGAACTGATTACCGGATAAGCCATAGCCATATCAGATTCTACTGCCCCTATATCAATTCCAGATCCTGTTGGAGCGGGACGATTGGCCCCATTAAAATCATTTGTTAATGTCAATGAAGCTGTACCTGCACCAATTCCTAAACTTGATGATAATAAGCTAAAATTCAATTTTGAAGTATCCGTCAATTTAGCTACCCCAATCATATTTGTTGCAGTATCATAATTAAAGGTAAATGTGGTCGAAAAATTACTTGGTCCACTATTGGTATTTATTTCTTTCGATATTAAATTATTCTTAAAGATATATTTAGCTGGCTTACCATTGCTTCCTCCATCACCCCAAGAAAATTCACTATTCGTATTTCTTGTAGATTTTTCAAAATTATTATCAATTATGTTATTATACCAATAGGAAGTAAACATATCCTTACTAAAATCACCCCACCAGTTAATAAAATAGGCTGTTTTAGTATTGTTTTTATAGATTGTGTTATTGACTACTTCCAATGTATCTCTATTTTCATCACCACCGGTTGTGAAAATATTGTCCCCGCTATTATTGTAGAAAATATTATTTTTTATTTTTCCTTTAGTACCTGGTGCAAATATCATTGCTCCGATTTCTTGTTGGTTCCATGGACCACCCCTGTTATCAGATACAGTATTTGACGATAATGCATTGTTATTATAAAATAATGAAGATTCTAGAGAGTATGGTATATCTGTTCCCATATTTTGAAATACAAAAATGGATAAACCAATATTTTTAAATACTGTTACATTTTTTACGACTGTACCTCTAAAAAAGAATGGGATTGAACTAAATGAACCAGAATTTTTTAAGATACAATTTCTTACTACGCCACCTTCAATATCCAAAGCCCATTTACTTGCACTATCTAATGTAAATCCAATAAGTTTGAAAAATGAACTATCTCTATTGTCTCCAGTAACCCTAAGAAGATTATCTGTGCCTACATTATTTTGTGTCACCCCAGCTCCTGAAAGTACAGTTTTTCTAATATGACTTGTATCGCCATCTATTAAGAACGCTGAAGCAATTACTAATTTTCTATTGCCTGGACTTGCATAACTATTAAAATAAATCTTTTCCTTGTAAGTACCATCACTAACAATAATGGTATCTCCACTATTTGCAGAATCCACCGCCATTTTAATGGTTGAGAAACTTATACCACTGTTTGTTTTAGAACTAGGGTCGACAGTGATTCTTTTTGGAGAACTTGACTGTGCATGCACCTGCATTACTAAACTGCTGATTACGATCGTAGCACCTAATAAGGTCTGCTTCAATTTTGATAAAATCATAAAAAATAATTACTGTTTTGCGATTAAACAAAACTTGTTAATTAATTAAAAAAAAACAAAATGATAAACACCAATAAGATAGGAGGATACTTAAAGGGGGGAATGTAGTATGCTAAATATATTAACAAACATTAGAATATAAATGATTTAATCTTAGAATTTATTCATTTAATATAAAATTCATGTTGAAAATTACCTTATATATACATTAACAATATAATATATATATTAAATTAATTAAATATTATGATTTGATTTGATTGAAATCAAATCGTCAAAACTACTGAATAGAGAAAATACTCAAAATTCATTATTAATACTCTTTATGTATTAATAATCAGTAATTTTAAACCCAAAACAACCATCTTGGAAAACATCAGCTGCTATTACAACGAACAGATAAGTCCTTTTAGCCAAACCGGCATGTCTTTGAACGACTTATTGATTCAAAGAGGGTATGGTATTTTTGATTACCTAAGGGTGGTAGATAATAAGCCTCTGTTTGTTCAAGACCATTTAGACCGTTTATACCAATCCGCAGCCATCATGCACATGGATGTGCCTCAATCAAAGGAGTCCATTTTGAAGATTGTGATGGAATTGGTTGCAAAAAATGATATGCCCTATTCTGGACTGAAATTGATTGTTTCTGGAGGAGACAGTTCGGACGGATATACTTTAGAACAACCAAGGTTAACCATTATTCAACAACCATTGCCTGTTCCTTCCAATCATTTTTCGGTGAGTCCTTTTGCCTTAATGAGTCATCCTTTTCAACGTCAATTGCCTCAGGTTAAAACAACCGATTACTTGATGGCCATTTACTTACAACCTCAATTGAAAGCATTTGGTGGTCAAGATATTTTATACACCCATGAGGGGATGATCAGAGAATGTCCTAGGTCAAATTTTTTCTTAATCTCTGAACAAGGACATATTGTAACTGCAAAAGACCAAGTCTTAAAAGGGATTACAAGAAAAAATATTTTAGAAGAAGCAGCTGCAAATGGCATTAACATCCAAGAAAGACCAATTGCCCTGGAGGAAATCCATACTGCAAAAGGAGCATTCATTGCGAGTTCTACTAAACGTATCATTCCTGTTAGTCAAATTGATACAACTACAATTCCTACCGACTCCCCTATTTTACAAAAAGTATTTGATTTACTGGTTCAAAAAGAACAAGCATATTTAAAAGCATAAATCAAGAAAGAAAAAAAGGAAGAAGCAAAAAATAATTATAGGATGAAACGTATTTAACCAAAAAAAATAACTAAAATTCTCTATTCAAAGTTTTAAACTAAAAAGGGCTAACTAATTAAATACTAGTTAGCCCTTTTTTTAGATCAGCAAAAATTTATTTCAATTGCTTTCTTAAAGCATCTAATTTACCTACATATAAACTACGGCCATGCGTTCCTAAAATAATCTCGTGGTCTCTTGGGTGAATCTCTAAGTCATGTACAGGAACACTTGCAGGCAAGCCTTTGGTCCAAGCCATTGAACTATTACCACCATCCAAACTCACATACAATCCACCATCGGTTCCTACATACAATACTTGTTCAGAAACTGCATCTTCCTTAATGACGTTCACTGGTTCAGATGGCAAGTCTTTCATGATTTGCTTCCATGTAGTTCCATAATCATCACTTTGGTATACATACGCATTAAAATGATCATTACGATATCCATTCAATGTTACATATACTCTTGCAACATTGTACTTACTCGCAATCACTCTACTTACATATAAACCCTTTGGTAATTTTTGACTAATCATTGTAAAACTATTGCCGCCATCTTTTGACACTTGCACATTTCCATCATCCGTTCCTACATAGATCAATCCAAAACGAATTGGACTTTCACTAATTGTAGTTGTTGTTCCAAATGGCACATCTCCTTGAGCTGGATTGGTTGTCAAATCAGTACTTAAAGTCACTAAACTATCCCCCTTACTCATTGAGCGGTGGAATTTATTAGAACCAAAATAAAATACATCTTGATTGTGACGGCTCAACAAAATGGGTGACTGCCAATTGTATCTCACTGCAGGCTCACCTAAATCGCGCGTTGGACGCACATTTTTACGTTCCTTAGTCACTAAATTTTGTCTGCTATAAGCTCCAAATTGAGAACCACTATATACGGTTTTGTTATCTCTCCAATCTACTTGCACTTGCATGCCATCTCCACCACCTAAATTGGTATATGGATTTTGTCCCCCATCATACCAATTATAGTTTTCCTTCGTTGTACTTGATCCAAACCAACTACCATTATCTTGCAATCCACCATACACATTATAAGGCTTCGCCATATCAATTGCGATATTGTAAAACTGTCCAACAGCTGGATTATTGGCTTTAAACCAATGTGCTCCATTGTCATAGGTAATATTACATCCACCATCGTTACCAATAATCATATGGCTATCGCGTTGTCCATTCATCCATACAAAGTGATGATCCGCGTGCACATTCTCCTTGCCAATTGAACTAAATGTTTTTCCGCCATCCGTACTTAATAAAACGCTTACACCAGTGATGGCAATTTTATCTGGATTGCTTGGACTCACAAATACTTTACCAAAATAATAGCCATAAGTACTATATAATTCTAATGGCTTAACATGTGTTTTAACCCAGCTTAAACCAGCATTGTCAGAACGATACACTTGAGCACCATAAATTGGTGTTTCAAACAAAGCAGTATTCGCATCATACAAATAATCCCAAATGCAATTAGGGGCTAATTTACCAGACTTTACATCTTGCTTGATATTTTCAGCACTGTATTTTGTCGGGATGCCATTGCGCGGAGACTTTAAAAAAGCATTTAATTTTTTATCATCTAAAGCAAGGAACTGATCTACGGTCAATGCTTTAAAATCTCTTAACACATATCTTGAAGTATCAGCTGCTTTTTGCATTGCAGTATCCGGTTGTTGAAAATTATTATCCACGATTGCATACACAATAGAAGGATTTTTTGGATACACTGCTAAACCAATTCTACCTACACCATCACCAGAAGGGAAGCCGCTAGTTGGTGTAGATAATAATGTCCAATGATCACCACCATCTGTACTCTTATAAATCCCTGAAGTTTTTCCTGCTTCTTCAAAATTGGAAGCAGTTCTTGTTCTATACCACATGGCGGCATACAACACTTGTTCGTTACTTGGATCGATGTCCACATCAATCGCGCCTGTGTTGGCATCCGATGCCAATGTTAGTTTCCAAGTTTTACCTGCGTCTGTGGTTTTATAGATACCTCTTTCTTTGCTCTCTGAATATAAATGACCTAGAACAGCTACCCATGCAGTGTTTGGATCTTTCGCTGATAATTGAATCTTACCAATATGATGACTCTCTGGCAATCCAAGGTATTCCCAAGACTTACCATTATTTGATGAACGATACACGCCTAAACCAGCATAAGTAGAACGACTACTATTGACTTCGCCTGTACCTACCCAAATATGTCTATTCTGCCAGTTCACAGCAATATCGCCAATCGTTAATACATCCACTGAATCAAAAATGGGTGCAAAACTTTGTCCATTATTTTGTGTATGCCATAAACCACCCGAAGCATATGCTACATAAAATTCAGTGGGATCCTGCGGATTCACCTCAATGTCCACCACACGACCACTCATAATAGAGGGGCCAATATTTCTGAAACTAGTTTCATTTAAAGTCGATCTACTCAACAATTGCTTTCTTTGGTCAATTGTTTTTAATCTTTCTTGAGCGGATGTCGCTTTAATTTGTGCTTGTACAAATAAAGTACAAAAAAGGGCCGAGATGGTTAAAAGTCTTTTCATGCAATCAAATTTTTATTAAGGTTTTGAAGTTAAGACTTTTTCAAAAGCAATCATAAAAAAAATGATTAGTGTGTCTTCTTTAAGTTTTCCCTTCTTTTTTACCGTAAATTTGGGCATGCATATCCTTATCGTTAACAATACCAGCATTCCAGTAAAGCAATACGGAGGCACCGAAAGGGTGATTTGGTGGCTGGGTAAGGAATTGGTAAAAAGTGGACATCAGGTCTCTTATTTGGTTGGTCAAGGTTCCTATTGCGATTTTGCAACGGGCGTGCATGTATTAAATCATGCCATACCATTTAATCAACAAATACCAGTTGGGGTGGATGTGGTTCATTTAAACTGCAAGGTCAATGAAACCCCTAAGATCCCCTATATTTTTACCTTACATGGCAATACCAATGACCAAAATCCAATGGATATCAACACCGTGTTTGTGTCTAAAAATCATGCAAGCAGATATGGTAGTGACTCCTATGTGCATAATGGGATTGACCCAGGTGATTATGGAGATCCAGGATTAGATCAAAAAAGAAATTATTTTCATTTCTTAGGTGACGCTGCATGGAGGGTAAAAAATGTAAGAGGCGCTATTAAGATTGCACAACAAGCAAAAATCAAATTAAAGATTTTAGGCGGCAAGAGATTCAACTTCAACCAAGGCATTCGGCTCACTTTTGATCCCCGCATTCAGTTTGATGGGATGATCGGAGGTGCAGAAAAAAATAACCTACTAAAAGGTTCAAAGGGTTTGATTTTTCCAGTACTTTGGAATGAGCCTTTTGGCCTATCCATTGTGGAGAGCCTTTATTTTGGATGTCCCGTCTTTGGTACACCTTATGGCTCCTTAACAGAAATCATTCACCCAAGTGTAGGCATCACAAGCAATTCATTGAGTACACTTGTAGAAGGCGTTCAACATGCAGCTCAATTTGATTCAAAAATCTGTCACCAATACGTGATGGAAAATTTCACAAGCTATCAAATGACAAAAGCATACCTTTCAAAATATGAAACGGTATTGAATGGTCAACATTTAAATGCCCAATCCCCTATTCTAAAGGAAATACAAAGCATTAAATTCCTCCCCTTTCTGCCTTAAACTAAGTAACTTAGCTTTATAAATAGTTCTTTCATGCCCTTAAATCAAAAGTACAAAGACTTAAGATTCGAAGCGCTTTTCAATTCTGCATCGATGGGTATCATTGTAGTGAATGGGAAAGGGGACATAGTTATGTCAAATCATTTCGCGAATCACTTATTTGGCTATGAAGAGGATGAAATAGTTTCCGAAAAGCTTGAAAAATTAATTCCCACTAGATACCACCACACGCATGTAAGTCATAGAGATGGTTATATAGAAAAACCACAAGCAAGGTCCATGGGTCTAGGGATGACGCTTAAAGCACTCAGAAAAGATAATACAGAATTTCCAGTTGAAATAAGTTTAGGTCATTTTGAATTAGAAGCATCTAAATATATAATCGCCTTTATTTCTGATATTACTAAAAGACATGAATCTGAAGCAGAAATTAGAAAACTCAATACAAGTTTAGAAGAAAAAGTAGCAAGTAGAACCGAAGAATTACAAAAAACTTTACTTGAACTTCAAGCATCCAAAGAAAATCTAACAAAGTCACTAGAAAAAGAGAAGGAAGTCAACGATCTTAAATCCAGGTTCGTATCCATGGCTTCTCATGAATTTAGAACACCATTGAGTACCATCCTCTCTTCCATATCCTTATTGGCCAAATACGAAACAACCGAAGATCAACCTAAACGAGATAAACATATTGATCGCATCAAATCATCCGTTAAAACATTAACAGATATATTAAATGAATTTTTATCCTTGGGTAAAATAGAGGAAGGCAAGGTTGAAATTGATTTCGAAAATTTTGACATGAACGAATTTATGCAAGGGGTGATGAACGAAATGAATGTCTTGTTAAAAAAAGGACAAGAATTGATATATGAAAACCATGGCGTCACCAACTGCTTTTCCGATGCAGGTTTATTAAAAAATGTGCTTATCAATTTAGTTTCAAATGCCATTAAATTTTCACCAGAAAATAAAGTCATTCAAATTGTCACAAGCTATAACGACAAGGAGATTCAAATAAAGATCATCGATCAGGGTATGGGTATACCAGAAAAAGACCAAATACACTTATTTGAAAGATTTTTTAGGGCAACCAATGTGACCAATATTCAGGGCACAGGATTGGGTTTACATATTGTAGGAAGATATATAGAATTAATCAAAGGACATATAAGTTACCAAAGTGCATTAGAAATAGGAAGTATCTTTTGCATTTCAGTTCCCAATCAACCAAATTAAATTAAAACAAGCTGTATATGGAAAAAATATTACTGATCGAAGACAATGAGGCTTTGAGAGAAAATACCGCCGAAATATTAGCACTTGCCAATTTCGAAGTGCTTACAGCAGAAAATGGTAAGATGGGCGTTGAAATGGCAAGAATGCATCAACCCAAATTAATTATATGTGATATAATGATGCCTGTATTAGATGGATATGGCGTTTTTCAAATCATGAAAAAAGAACTGGATTTACAAAATATTCCATTCATTTTTTTAACGGCCAAAAGTGAACGTAGTGATTTTAGAAAAGGGATGGAAATGGGCGCAGATGATTTTATAACCAAACCATTTACAGATGCAGAACTCATCAATGCCATCCATACAAGACTAGAAAAAGCAAAACAAAATAAAGCAAATTCAGTCAAAGGCATTGAGTATTGGTACCAAATTCTAACAGACTTGGGCAAGAAAGACGAAATGCAAAATACCATTATACAACATGATTTTGTTGAATACAAAAAGAAGCAAGTAATTTATGCAGAAGGACAACACCCCAAGAAACTTTATTACATTGAAGCTGGCAAAGTAAAAATTTACAAAACAAGTGAATCAGGAAAGGAATTCATTACTAGCTTATTATCTGACGGTGATTTTTTTGGGCATATCGCATTGCTTGAAAATAAACCCTACTTAGAATTTGCAGAAACATTAGAGGAATCGAAGATCCGTATCATACCTAAAAAAGAATTTGAAGATTTATTGACTCAACACCAAGAGATCGCATTAAAAGTCATTAAACTATTAGCCAATAACATCGCAGAAAAAGAAGATCAATTGGTTGCATTAGCTTATCATAGTTTAAGAAAAAGAGTGGCGGATGCCTTATTGACATTGAAGAAAAAATACGAACATCAGGATGGTGAATTGTTCTCTATTGCCATATCAAGAGAAGATTTAGCCAATATTGCAGGTACAGCAACCGAGAGTTTAATTAGAACACTAAGTGACTTTAAAACTGAAAAATTAATTAGTATTCATGATGGTAAAATCACACTCTTAGAAGAAAAGAAATTAGCGAGTCTTTTTAATTAATTATCTTTTGAGTTCATTATATCTAATTTTTGATCAATCGTATGTTTCCATTGAATGAATTCATTTTCTAAATAATTCACCTGCAGTTTATCCTTTTTGAGTAAAATCAGGTCTACTATTTTACTAGCTTTTAGCACTGAAATATCTTTATTAATCAATTGCAATGCTGACTCTCTATTTAAAATTTGCTGTTGCATCTCTTCGGCCCATTGAATATGAAACGTATCGTCTATATTATCAATATAATTTGTCAGTTTCTTTTTTATAAATGCCTGCTCCTCACGGATAAAATCCAATGTTCGTAATAACGACTCTAATTCAGCTCCGCAGTGGTAACAATTTTCTTGCATAAATGAAAGACAAAGATCCGCTTCCAATAGGTATGCACATATGATGCCACTCATCCATAAAGATGATAAAAATCATACCACCTTCTTTAATGCATTGAGGCCATAAAATTGCTATCCATTAAATTAATGGCTTCATAATACCCCTGCTTATACCATTTACAACGTGCTAAATAAGCCACCAATTGTTGTTGTAAAAGTGGATTTTGCAACATCGTTGCAGGCAATCCTTTTTGCTTCGTCTTTCGTAAATATTGATCCAATGATTTTGTGAGGTCTTGCTTGGCGTAATCATTAACAAATGCTTGAACAGATGAATATTGATTCATCAATTTTTGTGCTGAAAGATAATATTGTAAAACAAATTCATTCATCGAGCCTTCTACATATAGATTGGCATAATTTGAGTCTGCATACAATGCATTGGTTGGCAACCATTGATTGGGAATAATACCTCCACCACCATACACAGTATTGCCTTTTGGCGTTTTATAAGCTTTGCCAATGGAAGCCGTATCTACATTACCTTCATTGGATTGCACCATACGTTCAATAAAATCATGCTCATAAGCCGACTTCCCATTTTGATAAGGACGTTGAATATTACGCCCCAATGGTGTAAAGTATTTTGCAGTGGTCAATCTTAATGCACCGCCATTGGATAACCTAAATTGTTGTTGCACCAATCCCTTACCATAAGACCTTCTTCCTACCACTTTCGCTCTATCCCAATCTTGCAAAGCCCCTGCCAACACTTCACTTGCAGAAGCTGATGTTTCATCCATTAAAATCGTTAATCCACCTGTTTCAAATAAACCTTCTCGTTTGCTATAATAATTCACCCTTGAGGCATGAAGGCCTTCTGTGAAAACAATTAATTTATTGCCTGCTAATAATTCATCTGCAATACCAACTGCTTCTGATAATAATCCGCCTCCGTTGCCTCTTAAATCAATCACCAGAGATTTCATTCCTTTTTTTAATAATGGCTCCAATGCTTGCATGAAAGCCTCATAGGTTCTATCCGCAAATTTGTCAATTTTAATATACCCAACGGTATCGCTCAACATATAGGCAGCATCTATTGGGGATACCGGTACAGATGCTCTCACTAAATTAAATGTCATTTTTTGTTGATTACGCAACAAGCTTAATTTTAAACTTGCTTCTGATGGCCCTTTTATTTTTCGCTTAATCGCTTCTCCATCTAATTTATTACCTGATAATTTAACCGTATCATCCACAGTCAATAAAATATCACCTGTCTTTAATCCAACTTTTTCGGCCGGACCACCTGGTAGCACATAAGCTACAAAAACGCTGTCTCTAAATTGTTGAAATTCTATACCTATCCCTTTAAAATTGGGTTGTAATTGTTCATTGGCTTCTACTAAATCTGCTGGTGTAATATACGCAGAATGGGGATCTAATTGTCCCAAATAGAAATCGGCTAATTTGGTTTGAGTGCTATCCAAATTCACTTGATCCACATATTTTGATTTCACTAATTCAATGATCTCGTCCATCGCTGAATTTAAATCAAGTGATGGAAAGCCAATTGAGAAACTTCCTTTTAAAAAAATCCCGATACCGATACCCAATAAAAGAACGACTGCATAGGCAATTGGGGTGACCCAACTTGTTTGTGTAGAACGAGGTTGATTTTGTTGCATGTTGTATGAATTCTTGGCAAATTTACATCAATTCAAAATGAAATGGCTAATTTCATGCCCTAGTTCAACCACCATGAAAAAGACTTATTTAATAGCAGATAGCGGTGCCACAAAATGCCATTGGACCCTGGTTCAAAACGGCAAGCGTCAAACCATTAAAACCACTGGCATTAGCCCCTATTTTTTAAGTCTTCAAGCGATCGCGCAATTGATAGCAAAGTCTTTTCAAAAAAAGGTAGATTTAAGCAAAGTAGATGCAGTCTATTTTTATGGGACAGGCCTTAGTAATCCAGATAATGTAGTGATTTTAAAAAAAGCCTTAAAAAGTGTTTTTAAAAACGCAACATTAGATATCCAAACTGATTTAATGGCCATAGCAAGGGCTGCCTGTCAGAATCAAAAAGGAGTGGTTTGTATTTTGGGCACAGGCTCGAATGCTGGATTTTACAATGGTAAAAAAATAACAAAAAATAGTCCAGGCTTAGGTTATGTGTTGGGGGATGAAGGAAGTGGTGCTTATCTAGGCAAAAAAGTATTGCAGTATTTTTTATACAAGACATTTGACGAAGAGTTGATGAACATGTTTGAGAAGAAATACAATTTGGATCGCGCTGCTATTTTAAATAAAGTTTATAAAGAACCTACACCAAATAGTTATATCGCCAGCTTTACCGATTTCTTGGTCGAAAATAGAGGTCATTATATGATCGAAAATATTATTGAAGATGGGTTGAACGATTTTTTCTTTACCCATTTGAATAAATTAAATGAATCTTGGTTACATCCTATCCATTTTGTGGGTAGCGTTGCTTATGGCTTTAAGGATATCTTAAAACAATTGGCCGAAGGCTACGAAATTGAATTAGGCAAAATTGTTAAATCCCCAATGGATGGCCTGATTGAATACCATAGCAAACACTAGGTAATCATGCACGATATAGAACCCTATTATCATTGGCGACATTTATATACTGCAGAAGCAGACCCAAGGTCTATTTTTTATGGCAGGACATACAGTGAATTTGAATTTTCACAAACTGTGTACAATTATTATATCCATCCTCAATGGGACGAATTTGGCAGCAAAACTTTGTATCTAAAAATTTTATACACCGACTATGATGCAAAATTTGCCATCATAGAACTCATTGGTGAGTGGAATGATACCATTGAAAATGATATCATGGAATTGAAACGAGAAGTACTTGATAAATTGATGGCAGAGGGGATCATTAAATTTATAATGATTGCAGAAAATGTATTTAATTTCCACAGTGGCGATAAAGATTATTACGAAGAGTTGTACGACGAATTATCCGACGAAGACGGATGGGCCGTATTGGTCAATTTCCATCCAGCAGCCCAACATGATTTTTTATTGAGAAAATTAAACCGCTACATAGAGCTAATGGAGATTAGCGCATGGCGCACCTACAAGCCTGAACATTTTTTTCAATTCATTGACCAAAAATTGAGTCAAAGGCTTAGTTGATAGATCAATACACAAGGTCTTCGTATGCTGCTAATAATTCTCTGTAAGCATGGTCGTCCTTGGCCAATTTACAAGCCGCCATCCCTTTTTCATACCATTCAATAGCTGCTTCTTTTTCTAAAAGTGTCTCTAAACATTTTGCTAAATGATAATAAGAACCCACATAATCCGGTGACTCAGTCAGGATTTCGGTAAACAAGGATTTTGCCTTTTGCAAGTCCCCTATTTTGATATACTCTAAGGCTAATGCATGTCTTAAAAAGTTATCCTTAGGTTGTTGATTTAAAAATTCAATTATTCTTTCAATTCGTTGCATCTTGTCTTATATTTGCATTAGTTGCATAAACAACCAAAAAGTATTAGACTATGAAGTTATTAGTTTGCATTAGCAAAACACCAGACACCACATCTAAAATTGCCTTCACCGAAGGTAATACAAAGTTCGATGAAAACGGCGTTCAATGGATCATCAATCCATACGACGAGTGGTATGCTTTAGTAAAAGCAATTGAAATGAAAGAACAAGATCCATCTGTTACGATTCACCTTGTAACCGTAGGCGAAGCGGACGCAGAACCTATCATCAGAAAAGCATTGGCATTAGGTGGAGACGAAGCCATCCGTATCAATATACAAAGCAATGATTCATTTGTTGTGGCAAGTCAAATTGCTGCAATTGCAAAAGAAGGTGCTTATGATTTAATCTTGACTGGTAAAGAAACCATTGACTATAATAGTGCTTGTATCGGCTCCATGTTGTCTGGTTTATTGGATTTGCCATTTGTATCCCTTGCCAATCATATGGTATTGAACGGCAACACTGCAAGTGTTAAAAGAGAGATTGAAGGTGGAGAAGAAACTTGCGAAGTTGTCCTTCCTGCCATTGTTAGTTGTCAAAAAGGGATGGCAGAACAAAGAATTCCAAATATGCGTGGCATCATGGCTGCAAGAACAAAACCATTAAAAGTGTTGGAACCAATTGCTGTTCAAGCAACCACTTCTATTAAAACTTATGACTTGCCACCTGCAAAATCTGGCGTAAAATTAGTGGCAGCAGATAATGTGGATGAACTAGTAAGATTATTAAAAGAAGAAGCAAAAGCATTCTAAACAATTCAAATCGAAAAAAAATGGTACTTATATATATTGATCAAGCAGAACAACAAATTAAAAAATCTTCTCTAGAAGCCATCTCTTATGGCGCTGCCCTTGCAAAACAATTGGGTGTATCTGCAGAAGGAATTTTACTCGGAACAGTGACGGATGATTTAGCTGGCCTAGGAAAATATGGCTTACAAAAATTACATCAAGTAACTGATGCTAGTTTAAATCATTTTGATGCTAAAGTTTTCACACAAGTATTGACTGAAGCTGCTAAGGCAACCAATGCATCCGTACTCGTTTTTGCACATAATTTAAATGGTAAAGCAATCGCCCCTGCTGTTGCAGTAAAATTACATGCTGGCATTGTGACTGGTGCGAATAGCTTACCTGATACAAGCAATGGATTTACGGTTACTAAAACTGTTTTTTCTGGAAAAGCATTTGCACAAATCAATATCGATTCGCCTATTAAAGTGATTTCTATCAATCAAAATTGTTTTGGTGTGCCTATGTACGAAGGTACCTGCGCTGTGGAAGCTTTGTCGATTGCGATACCTGCAGCATCCATTAAAGTGACTGCGACGCATAAAGTAGAAGGTGAAGTTCCATTGACTGAAGCCAATATTGTAGTGAGTGGTGGACGTGGATTAAAAGGACCAGAAAACTGGGGGATTATAGAAAATCTTGCAAAAGTGCTAGGTGCTGCAACAGCTTGTAGCCGTCCAGTATCTGATTCAGATTGGAGACCACACCATGAACATGTGGGTCAAACAGGGGTTCAAGTGGCACCTAATTTATATATCGCCGTGGGTATTTCTGGGGCCATCCAGCATCTTGCTGGGGTCAATAGAAGTAAGACCATTGTGGTCATCAATAAAGACCCAGAAGCACCTTTCTTCAAAGCTGCAGATTATGGTATTGTAGGGGACGCATTTGAAGTATTACCAGCCCTAACGGCTGCCATACAAAAATCAATGGCCTAATTCAAATCAATGCTTTTTTGCTTTAACTTTGTAAAGCAAATTATCTTATGCAGAAAATTGAACTTGAAATTGTTGCGCTATCACACAGTATTACCCAATCTAACTCCTACGCGGTTATTTTAGGAGAAGTGAATGGATTAAGACGTTTACCTATTGTGATTGGTGGATTCGAGGCCCAGGCAATTGCAGTTGCATTGGAGAACATGCACCCTTCTAGACCCTTGACCCATGATTTAATGAAAAATTTCATGACTGCATTTAACCTTCAATTACAAGAAGTGTATATCTGCGATTTACAAGAAGGTATTTTCTATTCTAAATTGGTTTGTTTCAATGCGAACGATACGATTGAAATTGATAGTAGAACAAGCGACGCATTGGCTTTAGCAGTTCGTTTTGGTTGCCCTATTTATGTCTACGAACATATATTGGATCAAGCAGGATTGACCAATGAGAAAACTGATAAAATAGATATGCCTGCGACCATTACAAAGACATCGGAGCGAAGTGACTTAGCTAAACTTTCATTAGCAGAATTGAATCAATTACTAAGTGAAGTATTAGAACAAGAAGATTATATCCGCGCAATTGATATCAGAGATGAAATCAATAAACGCAATGAACCAAAGCAGCCATAGGATGATTCAATTCCCAAACTGCAAAATCAACCTTGGTCTTTCTATCCTTACAAAAAGAGCAGATGGTTACCATGAAATAGAAACTGTCTTTTATCCAATCGCAGTTTCAGATGCACTAGAAATTTTACCTGCACCTGATTTAACATTAACACAAACAGGCATTGCTGTTCCCGGAGACCCTGCACAAAATCTTTGTTTAAAAGCCTATCATTTACTCAAAAAAGATTTTCCTCAGCTGCCTGCGGTGCAGATGCACTTGCATAAAAATATTCCAATGGGTGCTGGTTTAGGTGGAGGATCAAGCGATGGTACTTCGGCCTTACTCATTTTAAATCAACAATTTTCATTGGGCTTGAATGATAGTCAATTAATTGATTATGCAAGTCAACTCGGAAGTGATTGCCCCTTTTTTGTGTACAATAAAGCATGTCATGCCAAAGGAAGAGGTGAAATTTTAACCCCTATTGCATTAGATCTTTCCAACTACCAATTTTTATTAGTGCACCCAGGCAAACATATTTCTACTGCATGGGCATTTCAACAACTGAATCCTCATACAAAAACAGAAAGCTTACAATCAATCATAGAAAAACCAATCACCGATTGGAAAAATACTTTGATCAATGATTTTGAAGCGCCTGTTTTTAAAGCCGAGCCTACCCTATCTAATATTAAAGCACAGCTTTATCAAATAGGTGCGATTTATGCTAGTATGAGTGGGTCAGGAAGTTCTTTATTTGGCATATTCCCAAAGGGTCATTTTAATGATACTCCGTCCATTGATCATGTAATGCGTATTGACTTAATATAGATTTTTAATTCAATCGGGCCTTTTTAATTATATTAGTGGTTATGATGAAAAAAATCATTCGCCCTCTCCAGATTTTATATTGCATTTACGCTTTATTTATTTTTGCATGCTTAACAATTGTATCGCTATTTGCCATGCTATTCATCCTACCATTGGGTGATCAATATCTAACAAAGGGTATCTATAAAATTGGTCGCTATTTTTCTAAAACATTGTACCTATTCATAGGCATGCGCCATCAAGAAATTTACGAGGGCATCCACCATTTTAATCAAGCGCATGTATTTGTTGGGAATCATAATTCCTACATGGACATCCCTCCAATTGTGCAATTAAAACATCAGCCAATCAAACCATTGGGGAAATTTGAATCTTCAAAAATTCCACTTTTCGGTCTATTTTATAGACATATCGTGATCATGGTGGATAGGTCTGATCCAGAAAAAAGAGCACAAAGTCTTAGAAATTTAAAAGAAGCCTTGAAACAAAAAATATCAATTTTTATTTTTCCAGAAGGCACTTTTAGCATGACCGACGAAAAGCCATTGAAAGATTTTTACAATGGGGCATTTAAACTAGCCATTGAGATGCAGGTTCCAATACAACCCGTTTTAATGGTTGATTCGGTGGACAGAATGCACTTTAGTAGCATCTTTACCCTGAGCCCAGGCATCTGTCGGGTCGTCTATTTGCCTACTGTTTATGTGGATAATTATACGCTCGAAGATCTTGATATTTTAAAGCATCAGGTACACCAAATGATGGATGACGGATTAAGAAGATATCGCAACTATCCAGCTTCTTAATGTATTTTTGTAGCCCATTATGTACGCCGAAATTATCATACCATTAGCCCTGCCTAAAAACTATACCTGGGCCATTCCCACTGAATTTGCCGAGGGCGTGATGATTGGTATGCGTGTAGAAGTCATGCTGGGATCTAATAAGCGTTATGCTGGCATTATCAAACATATCCTCACCGAAAAACCTGCTGGCTTCAACCCCAAACCAATATTAGGTGTACTAGACGAAGCGCCCATTGTGTATCCAGCCCAATTACAACTATGGGAATGGATGGCTAGTTATTATATGTGTAACGAAGGCGAAGTGATGCAGGCTGCAGTACCGAGTCATTTAAAAATATCAAGTGAAAGTATCTTCATTTTAAACGAAGAAGCAAATATAGATGGTCAACATTTAAGTGACACGGAATATATTGTTTCAGAAGCTTTACAAATTAAAAAACAACTAAGCTTAGTTGAAATACAAAAGCTATTAGATAAAAAATCGGTTTACCCTGTCATTAATAAACTCATCCAAAAAGGCATTTGTTCAGTTCAGGAAACAATGCATGATAAGTATACCATCAAAGTTGAAAATTTATTGCATTTACATCCCGATTATCAGGCTGAACCTGCATTAGAGCAATTATTAAATGACTGGACCAGGGCTCCTAAACAATTGGCACTTCTACTTTCATTTTTGCATCTCCAAAAAACAGCAGGGCATGTGCAACAAAAAGCGTTGTTAGAAAAATCAGACGCTACGCATGCACAATTAAAAGCATTGATTGATAAAGGGATTCTTGTAGTTGAGAAAAGAAAAATAGACCGCTTAGCAGTTGATGCAAGTATGGGGAATGCGAACTTACATCAATTGTCTGCAGCACAGCAGCTAGCATATGATTCTATTGTAGAACAAATGAAAACACATTCGGTGAATGTACTACATGGAATTACCGGAAGCGGTAAAACGCAGGTTTATGCAGCATTAATAGAGCAGGCCATTCAATCCAATCAACAGGCATTGTATATGCTACCAGAAATTGCATTGACTGCACAAATGATTCGCAGACTTAAACAATATTTTGGAGGAAAAATTGCTATTTATCATTCTAAATTCAATCCTAACGAAAGAGTTGAAATTTGGAATAAAGTGAAGTCTGGTGAAATCAAGATTGTATTAGGAGCGAGGTCTGCCTTATTCCTCCCCTATAAAAATTTATCCTTAATCATTATTGATGAGGAGCATGATGCTTCTTATAAACAACAAGATCCTGCTCCAAGATATCAAGCCAGAGATACCGCCATTTACTATGCCAATCAGCTGGGCGCTAAAGTCATACTGGGATCTGCGACACCTTCTGTCGAAACTTATTATAATGCCTTACAAAATAAGTTTGGATACTACCACTTAAAAGAAAGATTCAGTGAAGGTGCCTTGCCTCAAATGTTCATTGTAGATACAAAAAAACAAACTGACCAATCTGCCATATTAACCCCCGATTTATTAGAAGCGATA
>Ga0209088_10001051_pt1 | contig 18399 bp, 8 predicted proteins | sample S_140625_EF_Meta_FD_187324 | JGI IMG/M metagenome (GOLD analysis project Ga0209088, IMG submission 187324) | Freshwater microbial communities from Lake Simoncouche, Canada to study carbon cycling - S_140625_EF_MetaG (SPAdes) (version 2) | ecosystem: Environmental > Aquatic > Freshwater > Lake ... | reverse complement strand
GCCAGTTCACGCTCGAATCCGGCTCCCGGGCCATCGATGCCTGTGAGGATCCGGTCGAACTGCGCCGCATCGCCAAGATGCTGCTCTCGGCCTGGCAGCTTCAATCCGACCTCACCCGCCACTACGGCGCCCAGACTCTGGGGTTGCCAAGCCAGCCCTGAGCCTCCTAACCCTTACGGCTGAGGGCCGGAATGCAACCGGGCCATGGGTCAGGTACCCCGCATCACGTGGACCCGCATCACGTGGACCAGCATCACTTGCAAAACAAACCATCACTTGGCAACGCATCATTAGACCGATGTTAATGCCATGGGCGGCATAAAGAAATGACGGAGTTAGGAGTGAGGTGGGCGAAGATGAGGATTAGAAGATCAGTATTCACGCCAATTCGCTCGGCGCTACCCTCATTGTTGGCCATCTGAAATCGTTGGTGCTCGCGCCCTTGGTCCAGCATTTGGGTTTGTTGGCAAAGCTGAACCAATTCACACCGCCGATCCGCTTCGTGTGCACCTCGCCCTTCAGCTACATGATCCTCATGGCGTACAACCGGTCACCGATCGGTCGTTGATGCCATCCCCTCTCTTGACAACTCCAACATTCCCATGGGCGCTGCAAGGGAACAACATCGGGATGGCACGGGCAACTGGCTAGCGGGAGTGCCGCAGCAAGCTGGGGGCAATGGCGCTGGCGGCCAGGATCTCGATGGCGGCACCCAGTTCGGCGGCGGCTTTGGGCATGCCATAGACCGCGGAGCTGGCTTCATTTTGGGCGATTGTGTGCCAGCCCGCCCCCCGCAGGGCTAGCAAGCCCGCAGCCCCATCCCGGCCCATGCCAGTGAGGAGCACCGCTTGGCCAGGGATCCGCCAGTGCCGCACCAGGCTCTGAAAAAACACATCCACCGAGGGGCGGTAGGGCTGCTTGATCGGTTCGGCCACATGGGCAAACCGGCCGTTGGCCTCCACCACCAGATGGTCATTGGTCATCGAGAGGCACACTGTTCCAGGTACCGGGGCCTTGCCCGGCTCGGCGGGGATCACCAGCATGGGGATCTGGCCATTCAGCCAGCTCACCAGCCCCGGCGCGAACTGGGCGTCGATATGTTGCACCACCACGAAGGCCGTGGAGAGGCCGGCCGGGATCTGGCCAAGCACCTCGGCGAGGGTCTTGGGGCCGCCGGTGGAGGCGCCGATCGCAATCAGGGGGGGGCGACGCCCCAACGGCGCGGCCGATGGTTGGCCAGCTCGGGCAGCGGCCCGACCCGGCAGCGAAGCAAGCCGAGCTGCGGTGGTCTTAAACCCCTGCAGCCGTTCAAGCGTGGCGATTTTCTGCAGCAGCTCACGGCCGCCTTCCCCGGGCGGCAGCGTCATCACCGGCAGGTTCACCGCATCGAGGGCACCATGGCCCATCGCCTCATACACCAGGCCAGTCCGTTGGTTGACATCGGCGGTCACGATCAAGATCGGACAGCCGCCCTGCGCCATGATCCGGCGAGTGGTTTGCACGCCATCGAGCTGGGGCATCACCAGATCAAGCAGAATCAGATCGGGACGATCCGCCGCATAGCGAGCCAAGGCTTCCAAGCCATCGCGCGCAACCCAGGCGACCGAATGGTTGCCGTGATGCTCAATGACCCGCCTGATCGAGGTCACGGCGAGGGCAAGATCGTTGACGATCGCGATTCTCAAGCGCTGCCAATCAACTGGTGGATAGCATCAGGTAATGTTTCGCCTAGGAGATCGCTCTTGACAAGATAGTAGTCGGCACCAGCATCCAAGCCCAGAAGCCGATCCTGCTCCCGGTCCTTGGAGGAGGAGATTACGATCGGCAGCCGCGCGTAGTTGGGGTCGGCGCGGAGATTCTTAATCAGCTCAATACCATTCATCTCCGGCATCTCCACATCCGTTACTACGAGAGCGTAGGTGTTGGTGCGGAGGGCCCTTAAGGCCTCGACACCATCGGCGGCCTTATCCACCTGATAGCCCCGGGCCAAGACCAACCTAGATTGGAGTTCGCGGGCGACAGCTGAATCATCCACGATCAGGATGCGCTGAGCCTCCACCAGAGAGATGCGGCTGGCCTGACTAAGCAGGCGGGAATTTTGCAGAAGGGCGTCAATCGAGCGCACCAGGTCCACCGTATCCACAATCAAGATCGGTTGCCCATCGCCCATCAGAGCGGCTGCGGTGATATTGGCCACCTTGCCAAGGCGTGGATCAAGCGGACGCACCACCAGGTCTTGTTCGCCGAGGTAACGATCCACCACCACGCCATAGACCTTATGGTGATCACTGATGACCACCACCGGAATCATGCTCGGGGCCGCATCAGTTTCGGCAAAACCCATCACCTGCCGAGCTGAGATCAGGCCGATTGAAACACCATCAAGGTTGAAACACTCCCGCCCTTCCATGACCATGACCTTACTGGTTTCGATCGCCACAATCTGATCGAGGCGTGCCAGGGGGAAGGCGTAAGGTTCGCCGGCAATGTCCACCAGCAAGGTTCGCACCACCGAGAGGGTGAGCGGCAACTGGAAGTGAGTCGAGGTCCCCAGACCCGGCGTTGAGGAGAAACGCACGGCGCCGCCGACATCGCTGGCCATGGAGTTGACCACATCCAAACCAACCCCCCGCCCTGAAAGCTCGGTCACAGCGGGGGCGGTTGAGAAGCCCGGCTGATAGAGGTAATCGCACAGATCGGCATCGGAGAGGCCGTCGGCTTCCTCGATCGTGTACTGGCCACTGGCCACCAACCGCTCCCGCACAGCGTCGAAGCGCACGCCAGCACCATCGTCGCTGATGGTGATTGAAAGCATGCCACCCCGGTGCAGGGCCTCGATACGAATGGTGCCGCGTTTGTCCTTACCGCAGGCCATGCGGACGTCGGGCAACTCAATGCCATGGTCAATGGCATTGCGCAAGATGTGGGTGAGGGGCGATTCCAGCTTGCGCAGAATGTCGCGGTCCACCAAGGTTCCCTTGCCCACGACCTCCAACTGAACCTGCTTGCCGAGGCCTGCGGCCAGGTCCCGAATCATGCGGGGGAAGGCAACGAGGGCATCCGAAAATGGACGCATGTTGGAACCGATCACCTCGTGATAGAGGCGATAGGAGAGGTTCGTGGTGCGTAGGGCGTACAGTTCCAGTTCCCCCAGTCGCTCGCTGAGGGTTTCGCGGCAATCGCGCTCCTTGAGGCGGCACCTTTCCACAAGCTCCAGGCTGGCGGTTTGGCTGGAATCAACCAGTTGCAAGCGCAGGGACTCAATCAAGGCCTGCAGATCCTTCTGCTTGTCCTTGAGCAGGGTGAGGGAATCGGCGAAGGGCTGCAGCCACTTTGCCTCCACCAAAAGCTCCCCGGATAGGGCCATGATTCGGTTGAGGCTATCTGCCTCGACCCGCACGACCCGATCGGCTGCGGCGGGCATGGACACCACATCGTCGGCGAAGACCAGGCCGTTGACTTTCGATAGAGGGATGCTGCCATCTCTCTGCCAGGAGTCTTGAGCCTGGCTGGGACGGAGGTCCTTGATCGCTTTCACCAACAGGTCGAGTTCCGGGCTGCGCGCACTCAGCCACTCGCGGATCTGATCCGAGGGCAAACGACTGATGTCCTGAAACAGATCAATGCAGCGAAATCCAAGGGCAATGGCCTCAGGGGAAAGGATGTCTACGTCGGCCTTCACGCCGGCGTAGACATCCTCAAGCTGATGGGCCATGGCCACCAGGGGCTCCAACACCACAATGCTGGCCGCTCCTTTGACCGAATGGAGCGCCCGCATGAATTGATCGATGGCCTCCTGGGCGTCGGGGTTGCTTTCCAGCAGCAGCAGGCTCTGGTTGAGATCCTCGACCCGTTCCTCCAATTCCAGGCGGAAGAGCTCCAAGGGGGAGGCGTCGGACGGATGCTCACTCATGAGGGTGAGATCTCCGTGTTCAAGGCACTGAAGATGCGATTAGGATCCAAAAGAGCTACCGAGCGATTTTGCCACTGAAAGACTCCATTGGCGTAAGAAGAATCGGCATTGCTGATCACAACAGGAGCTGCCTTAACATCGTCACGATTAAAGAGATAGATCCCATAGATCTCATCAATGGGAAACACCCACTTTCCCTCCGGCGCACCGGCAACCGCCATCCGGCCCACCCCCGTGTGACTCCCCGCCGAAGCCTGGAGCGTCTTTAGACCAAGTAGATTCGTGAGCGAGGCAGCCAGCATGATTTCACCGCGGATGTTGACCATGCCCAGAAACAGGTAATTGGTACGGCGGGGCACCGAATGCACCATAAATGGAGCTGAAACTTCCAAGAACACACCCACTGGCAAGGCGAATAACTCGCTGGCCAACCTGAAGATCATCACTGAGAGCGATTGATCGCTGCGCACCACCGTGCCATCGGCGGAGAGGGTGGAACTCTCCGAGCCACGCTTGGTTTCGGCTAGAACGGAAGTCCACTCTTGCAAGTAATCGCCAGGGGGCAAACGCTCCAGCAGGCTGCGGCCGGCGGCCGAGTACACATGGCAATTGCGGCAATGAACACAATCAATCAAAACCTCGCAGGAGCGATCACCGAATACTCCAATGTGATTCCAGCAATCCTCTAGCCGCGTTGCATTCTCTTTGGCGCTAGCTGACGGTTGCTCCTCTGGAGGAAACGCCAGCTCAATGTCAGCTTGCGACATGGCCGATATGAAAACGGGCGATCTCGGAACGCAGGATCTGGGTGGAATCGTCGAGCACCTCAAGGGCTCGGTTGGATTCACGCAGGGCGTCGGAGGTCTGCTGGGAACCATCACTGAGCTGCTGCATGGCCTCACTGATCTGCTGGGCCCCCAGGGATTGCTCTTCGATGCTCAGACCCACCATTTCGAACTTGGGAGTGAGACCCTTCACCTGTTCGATCACCCCCTCGACCTGGTCACTGATCCGCACCACGTCATCCACGGCGGAGGTCACTGTTTTGCTGAAGTGATCCATCTCCATGACCCCGATCGACACGGCTCCTTGCATTTCCTTCACCATCTGCTCGATTTCCAGGGTGGCCACGGCCGTCTGATCGGCGAGACGACGGATTTCGCGGGCTACCACAGCAAAGCCGGTGCCGTATTCGCCGGCCTTTTCGGCTTCGATGGCGGCGTTGAGGCTAAGGAGGTTGGTCTGGTCGGCCACCTTGGTGATGGTGGTGACCACGGTGTTGATGTTATTGGCCTTCTCATGCATCACATCAAGCTTGGACGTAATCGCCGCAGTAGCGGTCACCAACTCGCGCATCACCTTTTCCATCTGGTCGAGGTTTTGTTGGCTGTGGGAGGCAGAATCAGCTGTTTCAACCGCTTGCACCTTCACCTCGTCCATGGCGCGCACCACATTCTTGGAGGTGGCCGCAATCTGCTGGGCAGTTGCCGTGACCTCATTGGTGGAGGCCAGCTGTTCGGCCACGGTGGCCTGGAGCTGCTTTCCTGATGCGGCGATCTCGGTGGTGGAAGTGGTGATCTGCACACCGGAGGATTGGATCTGTTTTACCAAACCGCTGAGGTTATTGACCATCACGTGGATCGAATTCTGAAGTTTGCCCAATTCATCGCCAGAATCAGTATTTGGAATGTTGCTGCTCAGGTCTCCGCCGGCCACATTCTCAGCCACCGCAACCACATCAGCAATCCGTGCTCCAAGAGGTTTAGCAATCGTACGCGTGAAATAATTTGAAGCAAACAAGCCAAGGGCCGGTGCAGCAATCAGGGATACAATGGACCAAAAAATGGCGGAACGCGCCGCTTCGTCGCCGTCTTGGGCTGATTGCCTGCCTTGACGGTAATTGATATCAATCACTTTGGTGATTGCATCTGTGGCTGCATTAAACTCGGGTAATTCGCGCTCAGACACCCGAAAAATGGCCTGTCCCTGAGGCGAGTTGAGCGCAGGGAAATCTTGATTGCCTAGATTACTAACGGCCCGGAGAACTTCCTTGTGAGCGTTCTCCCAGCCGGCCCACTTGGTTTTGAATTCGGCGTAGAGCCTCGATTCTTCAGGCGAGCTGTCGGCGGCCTCGTATTGCTGGAAGCCGGCGTTGATCTGCTTCCAGGCACCATCGATGCGTCGCAACTCTTGTAGGCGGTTAGTGGAGGTACCACCTGGGCTAAGAATGGCGTTATCAGAAGCCAGGACCTGGGTCTGGCCTTCATTGATCTTCCACAGGCCATCAACAGAGGGCAATCGGTTTTGGCCCAATTCCTTGATCTTGGCGGACAAGGTGGTGGCGGAGACTACGGCTAGGGTTGCCACCAGCATCGTCAGACCGGCCATTCCGAAGAAGGCAATCCGTAGCTGGGCTTCCATCGATCGCTTGTTACCGCCTTCAGCTTGGTTGGCCACATTGGATTTTTCGCTGTTTCGAACTCTAGCCGCTAAGGTGTCGATGGTTACTGGCTGTCGGCGCTGCGGCTCAAAGCCGCTTGACACGCCATTCATTTGGTATCGAACACTACATCCATGCCTGCTTTTCCCTGGCGTGAGAAGGTGCTAGCGAACCCCTTCATTCCGCATTTCTGCGCGTCTTCCCATTGGCCCAGCCCCCATCTAACGCCGCCCAATCCACCTCTATCGATCCGCCGGTGCTGCTGCTGCTGTTCTCCGCAGGCGGCCCTCTTTATGCAATGGAGAGCAAGGATGTGGTGGAGGTGATCCCTAGGGTTGCCCTCAGGCCTGCCGTGAACTTGCAGGGCTATGTGTCGGGTTTGTTCAACTATCGGGGTGCGGTGGTTCCTGTCATTGATCTTTGTTTCTTGATCCAGGGCCGTCCAAGTTGCCAAAATCTGAGCAGCCGGATCATCATGGTGACTCCAGCCGATGAGCTGGGCAAGGATCAATACATCGGTCTGCTTTCAGAAGGAGTTACCGACACCCTCAGTCGACCGTTGAGCGCATTTCAGAATACAGGTCTTAATACCAAGAGCAAGCCCTATTTGGGCGGCATGACCCTTGACGAGAGGGGCATGGTGCAAATTCTGCACCTCAGCATGTTGATGGAGCAATTGAATCCTATGCGCGCAGCATTTGACCCGTCCGGCTTCTAGTTCTATGGATGTCACATCTATCAGCGGCTGGTTGTCTTCACACATCGGTATCAGTACGTCGATCATTGGTGTTTCGACCCTGCGGCGGGCCGTTGCGATACGCCTTGAAGCCCAAGCCTTGACCGACACCCAGGTCTACCTGGCTCTGTTGCTCAACTCAGAGGAAGAGCAGGATGCTCTAGTCGATCTTGTGGTGGTGCCGGAAACCTGGTTTTTCCGGGACCGCCAGCCGTTTGTGCATCTCCAGGCCCACGTGATCCAGCGCCTGCATGACATTTCTAGCCAAACGCCCTTGCGCTTGCTCAGTGCTCCCTGCTCAAGCGGTGAGGAGCCCTATTCGATGGCCATGACCCTGTTAGACCTTGGGATACCGGCCAACCATTTCACCATCGATGCCGTAGATATCTGTAAGCCCTCGATCCGCAAGGCCAGAAAGGCAGTTTATACCAATCACTCCTTCCGAGGGGTAACCATCAGCGAACGGCACCGACATTTTCGGACCACGGCCGAGGGGTTTGTTCTGGACCCTGCGATCGCCAGCGCAGTGAGATTTCACTGTTCTAATCTAATGCGCTGTCTTGAGGGTTTTGGTGGCTCTTACGATGTTGTCTTCTGCCGTAATCTGTTGATCTATCTTGAAGATCAGGCCGGCACCTACCTGCTAGAGACCATTGCGGGCCTGCTCAAGCCTGGGGGATTGCTGGTTGTGGGTGCGGCCGAAATGGGCAAAGTACCTGCGGCCCTGTTTCAGCCGTTGCGGCAGTCGTTTGTGTTCGGTTTTGAACGCCGCTCCGCCGCTGGTGGCGAGGCGCCTTCGTCAGCTCCGGCAAACCCCAAATCAGCAGCCACCCTACCCGCAAGCAGTCGATCACAGCCACCCACAGCCGCGACGGCGCCGCGTCGTTTGCGCCCGATGCTGGTGCAGGCTAAGCGCAGCGGCACTGAAACACTGAATCCTTCCCCGGCGATCCTGGCCCCTGGGTTTGCAGATGGACCGGCGGCGGAATTGGAGCGATGCCGAAGGCGGCTGCAGCTTGAACCCACCAGCGATGGGACCTACCTACGCATGGCTGAACTCTTGCTGCATCTCCAGCAAAAACAGGAGGCCTTTGACTGCCTACAAAAGTGCCTCTATCTCCAGCCAAAATCCCAGGAGGCACTCGGTAAGCTGATTGCCCTCAGCCGCGAGCTCGACCAAATGGAACAGAGCCAGCGCTATGAAGATCGGCTGGCCCGCCTGAAGACGTGGCCCCCTTCGTGATCCAGCGGCCAAGAGTGTTCAGCCTTCGGGGATGGCAAGGGGTGATCGCCCTGCTCCTGGGGACGCTGCTGGTTGCGCTGCTTGCGCTATGGCCATCTGCGCACGCAATCGACGACCCACCCGACAAGCCAGCTGTGAACCGCCGCGTGCAGGAACAACCCTCCACCTGCCTTTTCGGTGTCTACATCCAAGACATGCGCGATTACCAATTCGCCCAGAACAGTTTCTTTGCTTCTATACGGCTGTGGAGCGTATGTCCTACTAGCAAGCAATCACCCTTGAGTGATTTCAATGTTTTGAATGCGAACAGCATCAATCTAGGCAAAATTTATACCGAGAAAGTGCCGAATGAATCTGACTATTTCCGCAATGACGCCGAAGTCTATTGGTCTACTCGCACCGTAGATGGCAAGTTCTATCACCGTTGGTCAGCCAAGAACTTCCCCTTCGATCGCCATACCATTGTGTTTGAATTTGAGCTTCTAAAAGATGATATCAATAGTTTTGTCCTAACCCCCGACTTTACGCATTCCGGCTTTAATTCTATAATCAGTAACAACGACTGGATTGCCAATAACTTTTCGATTAAGGAAGTCCCCCAATACTACTCCACAAACTTTGGCAAACCGGATTTGAGTGCTTCTAGGGAGGGCTCCTATAGCCGCGTCAAGGTACAGCTAACCCTACAACGAACCCGCATCACAAGCTTTCTGAAGCTCTGCACGGGTGTTTATGCCGCCGTGCTTATGTCGGGCATGGCGTTTATACTGGATACGCGTGATTCGACATTTGTGAGTAGTCGTAATGGTATCTTGGTGGGTTGTCTTTTTGCCTCGATTGTGAGTATGCAAAAAGCGGAGGCCACCTTGGGCGCCTCCGAGGACGTGACTCTCACTGACTCCATTCATATCGTTTCAATATGCTATATTCTGGCCGCCAGTATTTTGGGCTTCATGGCCTACTTGTGGTGCCAAGCCGGCAGGGGAGAGCAAGTGCTACGCCTGAATCGGAAAATAATCTTGCCTACTTATATCATAAGTTACGCGGTAATCAATTCGCTTTTAATTGCTTATGCCGCCATAATCGGGTAACCAGGTTGTTGCGGCACCGGGAACCGATCAATGGACTTAGCCGCTTTAGACAGGAATTTTGGGTGTTCAGGGGCGTCCTTGGAGAGGCTTTGATCCAGGCGCAACAGCGTTTCAAGTTTTGACACGGCTGCGGTGCTGTTTCGGGTTCTAGGCCATGGATCCGGAGGAGGCTGCCGCAACCATCGGTGTTTCCAGGGCTCGACGGGGGCGCTTTCGACCCTTGGCCTCCGCTGCCTGGGAAAGTCACCCCCCCCCTTAAGGGGGGTATTTGGTTGAAAAGCCCTTAGAGGCGGGTTCGCTGTCTGTATTTTGCATGTAAGTCCGTTGTGGTTCGAATCTTGGAAGGCACTTTCAGCAGCTTCTCGGACCTCAACCAGCACGACCAAGGCTTCAATCCACTGGCTTTGCCGGGCCAGCAGCACGGTTGGAGCTGGGATCGGCTTCAGGATCCCGCGCCTGTGCTGGGGTCGCTGCGGGAACCCTTCGATCTGATCAGCACCGACCTCGACAGGGCCAGTCCGCTGCGGCTCAGCGTGGTGAGCCTGGAAGACGACCAGTTGCGGGCCCTGGCCGAAGATTTACGACGGCAAGGCGAAACCGTGCTGGTGTTGGATCCCAGTCGCGAGGGCTTGAACGATCTGGCGCGCACCCTGCAGCAACAGGGGCGCCATTACGACGAGATCCAGATCTTTGGCCATGGTGCCGACGACAGTTTCCGGGTTGGTCGAAATACTGTGTCCACTCGCACCCTTTGGCGTTATGGCGGTGCCCTCGAAACAATCGGCAAAGCCATCCGGCCAGGGGGCGATCTGTTGCTTTATGGATGCAACTTGGCGGAAGGCACCAAAGGGAAGCAACTGATCGAGCGGCTGGCAACGATCACCGGCGTTGATGTGGCGGCCTCCACGGACCTCACCTACGCCGATGGGCAAAGCAGCGATTGGGATCTGGAATGGTCGACAGGCTCGATTGATAGTCAGCCCTTCCATGACCTGCTCACCGGCTTGAACTGGCAGGGCCAGCTTGGCGGCACGGCCAGCATCACGGGTTCTGAACTGAGTGTCACCGGGGCCTCCGGAGCTATCGGCATCAGCCGCAATTCAAGCGGCATCACCCTCAGCGGCACCACCCAAACCAGCCTCGGCAATAGCAGCACTGTCATCAATAAGGTGACCGTGAGTGGCACCAGCTTTGAGATCAGTGGCATCAACCTGGATTCCGTCAGCACAGACACGATTTACCCAGCCGCCTATGACGTTGTACTCAATGCCACCGGTTCTTACGACGCAGGTAGCACTGCGACCAGTGGCGATCTCACGGTTACAGGTGCCATTCGCTCGTTTGGTGGCAATGTCAAGATCACGGGGCCAGGCAAAGTGGCGATTCGTAGTGGAACCACGTCCACAAACGCCACCCTGATCGACACACGCCAGTGGCAAGGCAGTGCCGCTACGTCCAGTGCTGGTGATTTGTCGATCACATTCAAGAGTGCAGGTGCTGATTTACCTGTCATCCTCTGGCTGCCCCAGGTCAATGTCAACCTCGAGATTGGCAATAACTCTGGAACGGGGAAAAGCCTGTTATTTGCTAACAATGTTGCCATCACTGGCTCATCAATAATTGATGACAGTTTGATCAGTGGAATACAAGAAACTTTGTCTTCTGTTCCCTATGGTGATCTTTTTGATATCGCCTCCTTCCTGGATAGCGCTCAGCAAGCTCTCTCGCCTTTGCCGGCAACAATCAAAAGCGGTGTTACCAAAACTGTTGCTTCCTTCTCAAACTCAGAGATTCAGGCCTTAGGTAGCATTTCCCTTGATCTCAGCTCCAACCTAGCGCTTGCCAGCGGCAATGAAGGCAGCCTTTGGTGGCAAGATTCTAAAGTACAGCTCTCAGCAGCGATCACGATTGGTGCCGCGACGACTGAGTTCGGCATGACGAATAGCAAGTTGATCACTACGGGTGGTGATATCGCGATTACGACCAGTACAAGCAATGAACTTGAAAGTGAATCGGTGCTTGAAATTGAGCCCACCGAAACGGGTGATGGCAGTACTAATAACAAAATCGCGCTCAGTACCGGTGTTACTGTTGCGAATACAAGGTCTCGCATATCCGTTGACGCAACATCGGAAATCAAGGCTTCTGGTAGCGTCACGATTATCAATGAGGCTTCGCCATCGACCGCGGCGAGTGGCTCCTCTACTCTATTTGAAGGCGGCAGGGGTGCAGGTGCCGTTAGCATAGGCTATGACAAAACTGATTCCAGTGTTCAAATTGATGGCCTGATTCAAGCCGATGGGCAGATCTACACCGATCCCCAGACTCTTTCGGCATATGTTGCACCATGGCTCTATAGTCAGACCGCCAGTGGTAACGCGGCCTTCACTGTCAAGGACAGGGGCAACAACGCGATTACCGTTCCGATTTCGCTTCCTACTGGTAGCATCGTTCGGGATAGTGCCGGCAATTTCTATAATTTTATCGCTGCCACCGCTTCCGTTGACTTGCGCAGTTTGGCACCTGCCGGTGATTCTCGTTTCGTTCAAGTTAGCTCTACTTCCTTCGCAGCCAATGACAGCCTAGTTCAAGGAGATGAAGTTACAGTTGAGAATATTAATGCTGGCTTTGACTTTAAAATTGTTTCTCTCGCCGATGGCAATTCCGTTCTCCAAAACTCTGCAGGCGCTGAACTAAGTCGTACCGGCTCGGCGAATTCTGTAACGATCAACAAAAATGATCGTGTCCTCTGGAGCGATGATCGGCATTATATCTACCTTGGTTCCACAAGCTTAAATACAACCCTCGACAATCTTAATCTAGCCAGTTCGAATTGGGCGATCATTCCCGCTCTTAACGCTGGAACTCCCTATAAGATAACTGCAATTCTTGATAATGCAAATACCTCTGCTTTTGGCGGTAAAGATTATGTGCTTGCCATCGACAGCCCGATGCAGTTGGCCAAGTCAGCGGCCACCGGCTCCGCGCATCGTGTTTATCGTGTCAACGATACGCAATTTGATGGTAGCTCAGCTTCGCTTGTTGATATCAGCGCTAACGAACTGATTCTCAACCCTGCCACCGGTAGCTCCATTGATGCCTTCGCCCCGGGCCAATCTGTCCGCTATTACGTTCTTCCCGATACAGCCTCTGCAGCAGACAGCTACCCCATCGGTGGCCTCGCTGCCGATACCATCTACTATCTCATCCCACGGGGTGGTAATCGCTATGCCCTTGCCTACACGATCAAGGATGCTCTGGCCAACCGAGCGATTGATCTAACGGCTCTAGGTGTAGGACGAAAGCATATTTTTCATTATGAACTTGGTGCCAATGTCCAGGTAAGTGGTCAGCTTCAGGCTCTGCAAAATTCTGATTATATCGCTTCCACCACCGCTAGGGCTCAGGTTGACAATGTAATTGTGAGGGGCACCTATGAAGTGGGTGATGTCGTTGCCATTACTCTTCAAGACCTGGGCACGGCTAACTCTCGGCCCACCAATCTCTCCTACACTGTAACCTCCACCAACCTAGGCTCGATTCGTGATGGATTGATCAGCCTGATCAATTCCACAACTGGTGTTGGTACAGGAACAGGTTCCTACCTCACCGCCGCCTCAGCGACCACTACAACCGGACAGGGTTTCAGTCTGACCGCCAAAACGGCAGGTTCGCCCATATTCGTGACCGCCACTGCCACCAATGGCGTTGGAAATCCAACAACGGCCCAGGTGGCCGCGGTGCTGTCAGTCAGTGAAAACTATAATCCTCCTAATCAGCTCGCTAAGAAACTTGTTCTAACCTCGCCCCCCGCCACGATGGGGCGGATGAGCACGGTTCAACTTAGTAGCGGATTGATTCAAAAGGCAAACAACTCACTCTACGGGGCCTCTGCTTTCCTGAACAGTTCTAGTGGGATTACCTCTAGCGCCGGTGCGAACCTTGCCGCAGCCACAACGATTACTCTTAACTCTGGGGATATTCTTTATGTAGAAACCCTGGCCGCTGGCGTCACTAGCGGCTCTTACCTCCGATACGCCGGCACTTCGCCACTCACCAAGAATGGGGCGGACTTGCGCACGTCACTTAGCCAACAGTCAAGCCTTTGGCTTGCGGGCGCTGGACCCTTGTTGGAGATCGTTCAGCCCACCGATCAGAGCGGCGTCTACCGGCTGCAGGGTCCGAGTTCGTCTACCCTCGACCTAGTGAGCGCTGGAGTGCTATCAAGCTCCACGGCGGGTCTCAAGTTCACGATCCAGACCGCTGCGGCCACCTTTAATCCCACCTCCGCCGTTGATGACGCCAATTCTTTAATTACTCTCAGCGGCTTTTCGGCATCAACGGGTGAAATCCTCACGATCCGACCCGATGCCACTTATAGCCGCACGATAACGAAGCCCTCGCTCGTTACCTTGAATCCAGGTTCGATTAGCAATGGTTCTAATGTCTGGACAGGTGTTTCCATTCCAAGTAATATTGTCAAAACAAACAATGTTATCAAGGCCACTTATTATTCTACCAATCCAACTTTGACGTCTACTGGCCGTGCGGCCAGCAGCGATCCGCGCGGTGGGCTTACTGAAGGTCAAACTGTCTATCTGCGTCAGCCCACATCAGGGAGTGTCTCCCTCTTTTCCGATGCTGCAGGCAAGATCGCGATTAACCTCAGCACTGCCGATACCAGTGTCAATTCCACCCATTTCTTGATGGTGGATGTCTCGTTGAAAGAAAGCTCACAATCCGTGGGTGGCATTACACCCGGGCAGGAGCTCAATGTGATCTCCCTAGGCAGCAATCGTTATCAGTTCGTTGAGTCTCAAGCGGAGCTAGAGGCCGCTCTCCCAGTCTCTCTTCTAGGCCGTCAGATCAATTCCAATACCTTGTTGGCCAAGGTCGAGGATGAACGGCCTGCTGGAGTCTCAATTACCTCCACGATCGCTTCTGTTAACGAAGTCGAGAGCTCAACGAGCATAGGCTCAGATATGGAGGAAGCGTCTTGGACTGATTATGTAGCAAGCGGCTCAGCTAGCGATGCGCTTGGCGACGCCATGAAGGACAAGATCGCCGAAGGACAAGAAGTTGTGATGGCGGCATTGTTCAAGAGTTCCGATAATCCAGCCAAAGGTAAAGTTGAGCAAGGCACATCTGTTTCTGGTGCCATAGCGATCAATCTCGCTGATCATAATTCTTCTGTTACACTTTCTTCGACTGGCAGAATTATCGCTCAGGCTAATCGGCCCGTAGCAATCTCCAGTGCCATTGAAGCAGATTTTGCCAATACCGCTTCCGCTGAAACAGAGCAGGCTGCAGCTGCGGCAATCAGCGTTGCCTTCGGCCTTAACAAGCTCTCGAATACAGCAAACAATATAATTAGCGGCTCAATTCAGTCCGGCTCTTCCGTAAGCGTTCACAGCGGTGTTAATTACCTTAATCACTTTGCCGAAAACGAATCCTTTGGTGATACGGCAAAGCTAAAGAAATGGTTGCTACCCACCTCTCTCGACGGTGCCCTAACCCTCCAAGAAGATTTATCTGATGTAACCGGTCTCTTAGTTGGAGCCGGTTTCAATACCTACTCGACGGTACAAATCCACGGCAAGACCGAAGGTGAAAATGATAAACCCACCAATTCCGAAGTTGGCGTTGGCATTGGTATTAACGTAAGTCTTCTGACCAATCGAGCCATTAATACAATTAATGGTTCGATTACCGCGTCCGGTCTCACCACCAATGCCGCCGTCACCATCGACTACGTGCGCGGTAGTGGTCAAATCCATTTTGATCCAAGTCCCGAAACCCTGTATGGGGTGTATCAAGATGGTAAGGAAACTCCAGAATCACCGGCGCCAAGTACTCCTTCTGCCAACACGAATACACCAGCTACTCCTGCCACACCGGCTGCGAAGAGCAGCAAATCTTCCATATCCAAAGATATTCTTGACTTTGGAAATGTAGCAAAGAATGGGCTTGGAGCTTCGATATCCGTGATCACACCCATTAATACATCACGCAATATCTTCTCCGAGACCTCGGTAATCAGCCTGTCTGGTGCTTTGAGGACAACAGCAAGCCAGGCAGGTCAGAGCGTTGGCGTTGTTGTTGGTTCTGGATCCTCCCAAAACCTCGGTTTCAATGGCGGAATTCTGATTGAAACAGGAGCGATTAACTCAACGGAAAATATCATGGCGGCAGGCGCAAGAGTTTCAGCTCTTTCTGCCTCGTTTATCGCTAATGATCAAATTAAACAGATTGATGTTGCTGGCTCAGTTCAATACAGTAAAGCGATTGCGATGGGTCTATCGTTGATCGTCAACGATCTACAACGCAGAACTCGTAACGTACTGGATCCATCCGGAAACCTTACCCTTTCTGGCGCCGATGGCTTGTTGCCGAAGCAATCAATAGAGGTCAACTTGTCACGGTCGGCGTTGCTGGTGCAATCAGCAAGAATAGCTCCACTACGCCTACCAACCAGGAATCTACGTCTACATGGATACCTGAAATCACTAGCTTTGGTGTTGCCGCCACTGGCAGCATAGTTGTCAACAAACTTGCCAACAATGAAGCTAGCTCGACCTTGTCTAAGGCAGCGGGAGGACAGGCGGCCATCACAGCTACGGCCATCACCCTGAAGGCCAATGATGCAACGCAAATTTCCAACTGGGGTGGCGCTGTCGCCTTCGGTATGCGTGGATCCAGCAAGCCTGCCTCGGGAACTCCCCAGGAAACTCGTGGGCTTGCAAGTATCGCTGGTAGCGCCAATGTTAACTATATTGGTCGCAATGTTTCAAGCGTTCTTAGTAACGTTGACCTAGGCTCAACTCCATCCGCAGTTACGCTTGATAGCTCTACTCAAGGTGCCTCGGCTTCTGCTGGAGCGATCAGTCTTTCCGTGGCCGTTAGTCCGGGTACGTCGCTCTCCATCCCCGGCTCGCTTGCCCTGAATCTCAATCCTGTCAGCGGCACCACACCCATCACCAAGTCTTCCGTCGCCAATGTGAGGGGATCGGCGATATCCGCTCTCACTATCCGTTCCACCGAGGCGGCCGACGCCGGTGCCTACGCAGGCAGCCTCGGCCTCGCCGCCAATCCCCTTCAACCCTCCACTTCGTCGACCACAAGTCCGCAAGTTGCTGCCACTTTCGGATTCTCGCTGGCGATCAATGACCTCCAAGTTGGATCCACGGCTGAACTCAGCGGTAGCACCCTAACGACCGCCGCCGCCGCTCCGATCACGATTGAGGCCAAAACAAGTGATGTCGACCTGCAGACGGTGAGCGTCTCCGCTGCAGGTTCCTCCAGCACTTCCACCTCGGGCTCCGCCATGGGCTCTTATGCCGTATCCGGGGCCGGAGCCGGGGCCGAAAACAAATATTCCAGTCCGATCAACGCCAGGATCGTTGGCAGCACCATCAACGCCCCCAGCGGTGGCAGCGGCGCCCTGCTCTCCATCGAAGCCTCCAGTGACGAGCAGGTGCTCGCCATTACCGGCGGTGTTGACATCGCCATTGCCCAAGGAAACGGCAGCGGAACTTCCGGCGCCATCTCGGTTGGCGCCTCTGCCTCCCACAACACCCTTTCCGGGAGTGTCATAGCCCAAATCAGTGGCGACAGCACGATCACGGTGAATTCGCTCAACCTCATTGGCACCGATGGCAGCTCCATTGGTGCCTATGCCATCGCCGGTGCTGCCAGTACTTCATCCGGTGCCCTCGGCTCGGCCTTTGCCAGCTCCCTTGTGGGCGCTGGCACGGGCAATGTGATCACCCGCAGCTTGTATTCCGGTATCGGCGATCCCAATGCCGCCAACATTGGCAGCGGCGTGATCAACGTCACCGATGCCACGATTCGCGCCCGCCGCAGCAATCAATCCCGCATCGTTGCCGATGCCGCAGGGGTTGCCATTACCGCCGCCAGGAGCAACTCCTCTTCTGCCCTGAGTGCCGGCATTGCTGGAGCCTTCAGCTTCAACACGATCAGCGGGGGTATGACGGCAGGGATTTACAACATCACTGATTTCACCGCCACGGGCAACACCACCATCGAAGCCCTTACGGAGCGGGGCAGCGGCGGCAGCAACATCGACACCTTCTCCGGTGGCTTTGCCGTTTCCCTCAACCAGTCGTCCGGCGGCAGCGGTGGGGGCGTGAGCCTAGGGCTGGTGGTGGCAAAGAACACGATCAACGATGCGCTCACAGCCAAGATCAAAAATGTCCAGGGCGGCAGCGACAGCACCATCACGACTGGAACCCTGGCGATTCGCGCCAATAATGATCGTAAAATAAAAGCCGATGCCGCAGGTGGAGCCCTCACAATTTCCAATAGCGCTAACTCCAGCGTTTCCCTAGCTATTGCTGCCGTTGATGGCAAGAATGAATTCAGTGGGGATATCTTCGCCGGGCTTGAACTCGGCAATAGCCTTCTCAGCACCACAGGCAATGGTATCAGCCTCGATGGCATCGCGACCAGCCTCGATATCCTCGCTTCCGACACCGCCAAGATACAGGTCTTCAGCCTCGCGGCTGCTATATCTATGGCCCAAGGCACCAATAGCCTGAGCCTCAGCGGTGGTGGAGCTGGCTCCACCAACACGATCAGTTCCAACCTCCAGGCTGTCGCCAGCGCGGCAACCCTGCGCGGCACCGGAACAGGACGCCATCGCATCCGCGCCACCACCACCAAAGGCGCGGCGACCAGCAGCGGTGATAGCCGGGAGATCAAAGCTTCGATCGGCGCTGGTGCTGCAGGCGGTGCCGCCCTCGGTGTGAGTACGGCCGATAACAAAATTAACTGGAACAGCAGCAGCAATAGTTCCTCTGGTAACGCCGTTACCGCCAAGCTTGATGCAGCTTCCACTGCCATCTCCGGTGGACTGGAACTTGCCTCCATTAATGCCGACAGAATTGAAGCAACGGTTGCTTCAGTGGCCGTTGGCTTCGCTTATTCCGGCTCTGGCAATGCCATTTCCATCGCAGC
>Ga0209088_10001049_pt1 | contig 18402 bp, 16 predicted proteins | sample S_140625_EF_Meta_FD_187324 | JGI IMG/M metagenome (GOLD analysis project Ga0209088, IMG submission 187324) | Freshwater microbial communities from Lake Simoncouche, Canada to study carbon cycling - S_140625_EF_MetaG (SPAdes) (version 2) | ecosystem: Environmental > Aquatic > Freshwater > Lake ... | reverse complement strand
GTCCCACCCCCTTCCAGGTCTCCCCCCCTGTCGCTGCCGTAGCAGGAACCGCGGCCCTGGCTTCCCCGTCGCCACCGCCCTCGCCACGGTCCAGCCCCGGCCGTGGATCAGGGCGCGCCCGGCAGTCCGGCCGCCTGCAGGCCAGCGATGCCCTGGTGCGTCGCCGCAATGCCGTGGTGGAGGCGAACCTGCCCTTGGCGCGGGCCGTGGTGGCGCGCTTTTCCCCACGGCCCCCGCTGCCCTACGAGGACCTCATGCAGGTGGCCAGCCTGGGCCTGATCCGGGCCGCGGAAGCCTTCGATCCCAGCCGCGCCGTGAGCTTCAGCAGCTTTGCCGTGCCGTTCATCCGTGGGGCCCTTTTGCATGAGCTGCGCGATCGCCAGCCGATGGTGCGGATCCCCCGGCCGCTCTGGGAGCTGCGTCAGCAGGCGGCTCGCCTGCAGGAGGAACGGCGAGGCCAGGGCCAGCCTCCCCTCGATCGCAGAAACCTGGCGGTCAGACTGGGCTGCGCGCCGGAGCGCTTGGAGGAGATTGAGGGCCTGCGGGCAGCAGCCCAGCCCCGCAGCCTCGATGCGCCGTTCGCGCGGGGTCATTCGCAGAGCGATGCCAGCGAGGGCGAGGCGTTGCTGGATCGCCTGGCCGATCCTCGAACCTTGCTGGAGGACCTTCCGGACTCTGGAGGGCCGGATCGGCGCGAGGCGGAGCGGGCCTGGTTCCGGGAGCAGCTGGCGGCCTTGGATCCGATGCGCCGTGAGCTGGTGGAGGGTCGGCTGCGGCTGGGTTGCACCTGGGTGGAACTCGGACGGCAACTGGGCATCCATCCCCGCATGGCCCAGCGGCGCTGTGACGCGACCGTGCATGAGCTGCAGCTGGCGGCGGAACGGTGGCAGGCCGCCCGCGATGGGGTTGAGACCGCCTGAGCGCCGGGCGGTGGGTTTCGCTCGGAGCGTGCCGGGTTTGCCCGGTTCAGCCGCCCTGCAGACCCACCGCCGCCAGGGCCAGAAGCGCAGCCAGCAGGGTCTGCACCCCATTGACTACTTCATTGCTGAGCCAGCTCCAGCGGCTCTGAAGGGTGGCGCCGATCACGCTCTCGGCCAGGGTGGCGAGCAGCGCTACGGCCCCCACCAAGAGCCAGGTGCCGCTCCCCTGGATCAGACCCAGGCCCAGCATCACCAGCGCCATCAGGAGGCCGCCCGCCAGGCTGGCCGCCGTACCCTCCAGGCTCACGGCCCCCTCGGTGCCTGCAGGCACCGGCCGCAGGCTGGTGATCAGCAGGGTGTGGCGGCCCCAGCGTTTGCCGATCTCACTGCCGCAGGTGTCCGCCAGCTTGGCGCTGAAGCTGGCCGCAAACCCCACCAGCAGTGGGCCGACCCAGCCCAGCGGAGCCCGGGCCGCCAGCATCGCCAGCAGGGCGCCCACCAGGGCTGACCCCCAGACGTTTTCCGGGCCCCGCCTGCCGCCGCGGGCCTCGGCCAGGCCGCGCTGCTGCTTCTGGCTCAGCCCCAGCCGGGTCACCAGGGAGCCGAGGAAGAGATAAAACACCACAGCCAGCCAACCGCGCCAGCCGAGGCTGCCCCACAGAATCGTGCCGAGAATGCCGGCATGCACCCAGCCGGATCGGGTGAGCACCGGGGCCCGCTGGACCAGGGCGATCAGAACACCGTTGAGGACCAGGGCCAGCAGCCAGTGGGCGGGATCCTGGGGGGGCAGGGTTGGCATCGGGAGAGGGTGCTGGGCGGCCGGCTGACCCAGTCCCTGCGGGGGAGCGGGCCGAACCGCGGACGGGCGGGACTGTTGCACTGGTCTAAGCGCCCGGGTCCAGTCCGCCACCGCCGGCGGATAATCGCCCCATCGCGGTCGCCCCCATGTTTTTCAAATCCAAATTCTTCCTCGACCTCAGCGGTGGCAAGGACGACCAGCCCGTCGCCCCAGCGCTGGTGGCCCCGGTGAAGGAGAAGGCCGCCCCCGCCAAGGCCGAGGCCCTCGAGCCTGCCCAGGCGACGATTTCTGTTGCCCCCGTTGCCCAGGCCCAAGCGGCGAGCGCACCCGCCCAGGCTGCCGCCGACCCCGCCGCTGCCGCAGCTCCCGCGGCCAGCACCTCCCTCACCACCGCCGAGTCGATCGCCGCCGAACTCGCCGCCGCCCAGGCCGACCGGCCTGCCCCCTCGCTGGCCACCTTCGCGCCGGAAGCCCTGCTTCCTGGTGGGGCCACCCCCCAGCGTCGCCGCAGCGGTGGAGCCAACCTGGCCGGTTTCAAGGCGATTGCGCGTTCCTTCGTGAAGAACTGAGTCCCACGCGATCTTGGTGGCCTTCAGTCCTTCCGTGCCGAGCCCAGGGACAGCCAGGCCAGGGCGGCGACCGCCGCGGTCGAGGTGCGCAGGATAGGTGTCCCCAGGCTCACCGGCTGCCAACCGGCCTCTAGGGCCGCCCCCTCCTCTTCGCTGCTCCATCCCCCTTCTGGCCCGATCGCCAGCTTCAGCGCGGCTGGGGTCGGATCGCTCTGGTTCACCAGCGGCATCTTTCGGAGGTTTGGCATCAAGTCCGGCAGCAGCTCCGGCAGGGTTGGTAGTCCCGCCTGGCGGGTGGTGGCCAGCAGGGCCGACCCCACCGCCGGGGTGGTGAACCACGCCAAGGCCTCCACCGGTGCAGCCAGGTGCGGCAGCCACAGGCGTTCACACTGCTCGGTGGCCTCGCGCACGATCGTGCGCCATCGCTCCAGGGGCAGAGCGCCGCGCACCACCCCGCGGCTTGCGAGCAGGGGCTGCAGTTGGGTGGCACCCAGTTCCGTGGCCATGCGCCACACCAGCTCCGCATCCCGTTTGGGCACCGCCATCGCCAGGGTGATCGCCGGACTTAGGCGGCTGGCCCGCTCCAGCGGTTCATCCACAGGCTGCTCCAGCCGCAGCAGTGCCGGCTGCTCCAGGGTGGCGCTCCACAGCTGCCCTTCGCCATCGATCAGGGCGAGGCGATCGCCGTGGCGAAAGCGCAGCACCCGTTCCACGTAATGGGCTTCCTCGGGGTCCAGCTCCACAAGTCGAGCCGCCGCTTCCATCCCGGCCGGGGCCAAGGCTCTTCTGAGCCTGCCAGGGGGGATCAGCAGCCGGCGTAGCTCTCGGGCCATCGGGGGGCGTGGCTCAGTCGTCCAGGGCGAAGGGGCTGTCGGGGGCTTCATCGATCGGCCAGTCCTCGTTGATGCCGCCGATCAGCACCTCCTCGATCTCGATCACATCGCTGTTCAGCCGGGCGAGGGTGTTGATCAATACATCGAGGGCGAAGGCATCGCTGGTGCCCAGGTCTAGCCAGCAGCGGGCCCATTCCTCCTCGTATTCCATCGGACCCATGTTGTGCATCAGGGCCGGCAGGGCCCGCTCCGCCTCATCGGCCTCGTAGACCAGCCAGCCCAGATCCGCCCCCGCTTCATGGGCCTGCAGGTTCTCGGCATTGAAGCCGCCCAGCTTGCCCAGGAAGAACCAGCTGTCGAAGGCGGTCTCTAGGTAGCTGCGCTCCGCCGCACCGGGCGGATGGCCGCAGCGCAGCCAGATCCAGCAGTTGAAGGGGTCGACCTCGCGGAAGCGGACCTCCATGGGGGCGGGTAGCGATGGGAAGGATTCCCTTCCATGCAACCACTCCGCCCACCCTGCCCGGGCAAGCTGGGGGAATGCTCGAACTCCGTGCCCTCCGCTATCAGCCCGCCACCGCCCGCCAACCGGTGCTGCAGGAGGTGTCCCTCCAGCTGGCGGCGGGGGCTCCCCGGCTGGTGGCGGGCCGCAGCGGTTCGGGAAAGAGCACCCTGCTGGAACTGATTGGGGGCCTGGCCGATCCCGATGCCGGCGAGATCCTATGGAACGGCGAGGTGCTTAGCGCACGCCAGCGCCGCTGGCTCTGCGGCCTGGTGTTCCAGTTCCCGGAGCGCCATTTTCTTGGCCTCAACGTGGCTCAGGAGCTGCGGCTCGGCCAGCGCCGGCTCGGCGGTGAGGCCGTGGAGCAGGTGCTCCGCCAGGTGGGTCTGGCTTCGATCTCGCTGCAACAGGCCCCGGAGAGGCTCAGTGGCGGCCAGCAGCGGCGCCTGGCTTTGGCGGTGCAGCTGCTTCGGGATCCGAAGGTCCTGTTGCTTGACGAACCCACTGCCGGCCTCGACTGGACCGTGCGGGATGAGGTGCTGCAGCTCCTGGCCCGCCTCGCTCGCGACCGGGCCCTGCTAGTGGTGACCCACGAACCCGAGCTGTTTGCGGGTGTGGTGGAGGGCGGCTGGTTCCTGGAAAATGGCCAGCTGCGGCCCCTGACGTCGCGGCTCCCCGCGGCGATCCGTACGATGCCTCCAGAGGGAGTTGGCGATGGCGGATGAGCTGCTGCGGGCCACCGCCGCCGGTGGCGGCATTCGCATGGTGGCGGTGAACACCACCGAGACCAGCCGGGAGGCGCAGCGGCGCCATGGCCTTTCCTATCTGACCACCGCCCTGCTGGGCCGCGCCATGACCGCCGGTCTGCTGCTGGCCAGTTCGATGAAGGTGGCCCATGGGCGGGTGAACCTGCGGATTCGCTCCGATGGGCCCCTGCGGGGGCTGATGGTTGATGCCGGGCGGGATGGGACGGTTCGTGGCTACGTGGGGGATCCCGGCCTCGAGCTCGATCTCGTGGCGGACTCCGCAGGGGTGCCCCAGTTTGATTTCCGCCGCGCCACCGGCACTGGCTACCTGCACGTGGTGCGCGACATCGGCCAGGGCGAGCCCTTCAGCAGCACCGTGGAACTGGTGAGCGGCGGCATCGGTGATGACGTGGCCTCCTATTTGCTCCATTCCGAACAGACCCCTTCGGCCCTATTCGTGGGAGAGGAGATCGGCAGCGATGGGGTGCGCTGCTCCGGGGGGGTGCTGGTGCAGGTGCTGCCCAAGGCAGCCCGGGAGCCGGCCCTGGTGGCCCTACTGGAGGAGCGCTGCCGGGAGATCGAGGGCTTCGCTGGCCGCCTGGCCGCCAGCGCCGACCAGCTCCATCTCCTGTTGGAGGACATCTTCCCCGACCTCGATCCCCTCCCCCTGGAGCAGGCCGAGGCCCGCCAGGGCCTGCGCTTCCACTGTCCCTGCAGCCGCAGCCGCAGCGTGGGGGCCCTCAAGCTGCTGGGCCGTGAGGAACTCGGCGCGATGCTCCGCGAGGACGGCCAGGCTGAACTCGTGTGCCATTTCTGCAGCGCCACCTACCGCCTACCGGCCGAGGAACTACAGGCGCTGATTGCCGAGTTCGATCGGGACTGAAGCCGCGTCTCGCTCATCCGAGGGAGGATTCACGCGGTTCGGGGGCCTTCCCTCACCACCCTGCTACAGCCTGGGCGTTGCGGGTTACGCCCGCGACGTGACCGGAACTTGGACTTGGTCCATGCTGGGGGTCGATTCCGGGCTCCGATGGCCAGTGCCAGCGATCACCGCTCCGGTTCCGGGACGCCGGCCTCCCGAGCGGGTGGTCCGGAGGGGGGATACGGGCGCCGGTCGAGCGGTGGGCGCCACGGGGAGCAGCACAACAGCCACCGCATCGGTTGGCTGCGGGCCGTGGTGCTGGGGGCCAATGACGGCACCATTTCGGTGGCGAGCCTGGTGGTGGGGATCGCGGCCTCCGGTGCGCTGCGCCCCCAGCTCCTGATCTCGGGCCTGGCCGCCACGGTGGCAGGGGCGGCGTCGATGGCGGCCGGTGAGTTTGTTTCGGTGCAGTCGCAGGCCGATACGGAAGAGGCCGATCTGGCCCGGGAACGGCGGGAGCTGGCCACCGATCCGGCCGGCGAGTTGGCGGAACTCGTGGAGATCTACCGGGGGCGAGGACTCCACCCGGAAACCGCCCGGCAGGTGGCGGAGCAGCTCACCCTCCACGATGCCCTGGGGGCCCATGCCCGTGATGAGCTGGGTCTGACCGATACCCTGCGGGCCCGCCCCATCCAGGCGGCCCTGGCTTCGGCCGCCAGCTTCACCCTCGGGGCTCTGGTGCCGATCCTGGCGATCAGCCTCGCCCCCGAGAACAGGATCGCTGGGGTGACCACCGCAGCCGCCTTGGTGGCCCTGGCGATCCTCGGGGGGCTATCGGCCCGGGCCGGGGGGGCTGCGGTGCTGCGGAGCGTGCTGCGGATGCTGGTCTGGGGAGCCCTCGCCCTGGGGATCACGGCCCTCGTGGGGCATCTGGCCGGCGCCGTGGTTTGACCTTCTGGCCCCGCAAGCCACCGGGAGAGGTCGATGCCTGTCGGTGGGGCCAAGCGCCGCTTGACTTCAGGCGATGAACAGGGCGCCGAGCAGTAGCAACAGCAGAGCGGGGATGGCTTCGATTTGGACGGGGGACAGGGGGAGGGTCGGGGGCAGGGAGGGTGCCAGGGCTGAGAGCAGCAGGGCTCCCACTACCAGACCCACCACCAGCAAAAGCACCGACCAGCCGACGGCGCCCAAGAAGCGTCCATGACGGCGCTGCAGGTTGAGCACCGTGGCGGCGGTCGCCAGGGCCAGCAGCAGGTCGGCGGGCATGGCGGGCAGGGCCACCAGGAACACCAGGAGGGCACCGTGGGCGGCGAGGGGAAACCAGCGCTCGCGGCCCTGGGCCAGGGCCAGGGTTGGCAGCGAGGGTCTCGGCGCTGATATCCGCCCGGAGGGAAGTTGCGGCAGGGAAGGCAGGGAGGGCAGGACCGGTCTGGAGGGGGGCGCTGCCGTCTGCTCCCGCTGGGAGGCCGTGCGGGCGGCGCTGCTCACCTTGCCCTGCTGACGCTCCTTGAGCCTGCCCATCAGCACGGCATCGTAGGCGGCATCGATGGCAGCTTGGGCCAAGGGGTCGTCCCCCACCTCTTGGAGTCTGGCGGCACGGGCCGCCTGTACAGCGTCGAAGGAGGCATCAGGCTCAACCCCAAGCCGCTGGTAAGGGTCCGGGCCGTCGGGGGAGAAACCGGAGGGGCCCGGTGCCGGGGGAGTGCCTTGGTTCATGGCATTGAGCGTACGCAGGCCCGGTCAGAAGAGGGGATCGCTGTGGCGAAACCCGGCCTCAAGCTGGAGCCGGCTGCGGCAGGCATCGGCCTCGTCCGCTGCAAGGCGTCGCCGGCGCTTGAGCAGGGGCATCTGGGGCGGCAGGTGGCTGCCTTCCCGCATCTCCACCGCTCCGTGGGCGGGCGAGAAGCTCACGTAATCACAGCCACCATCGCTGCGGGGACGCACCAGCCAGAACGGGCTGGAGCCCGGGGCGGCATGGGAGAGGGAGCTCGGCATTGAAGCTGTCGTCATTGCGGGCAACCGTCGGGACGGCATGACGATTTATTGCGCCATTCTGGCGCCTGCCGGGGGCAGGTGTGGTAGCAGATGCCTCTGGCGGAGAGCGGGACTCCCGTGCTCAGAGGGCGATCGGCTCCACCCCACTCACCACCGGTGCAACCGTGGCGAGATCCAGATCGGGGTGGTCCTCCCGGAGCTGGTTGAGGTTCCAATCGTTGCGGAAGAGGAGCACCGGTCGGTCCCAGGGGTCCCGCACGGTCTTGCAGTTGAAGATCCGGCCCACCGCCTCGAGGGCCGGCCAGCCGCCGCTCACCCAGCGAGCCACGCTGAACTCCATCGGCTCGAGGCGGGTCTTGACGCCGTACTCGTTCTCGAGCCGGTACTGCACCACCTCCAGCTGCAGCTGGCCCACCGCCGCCAGGATCGGATCGCGTTTGCTGGCATCGGTGTCGTAGAGCACCTGCACCGCCCCCTCCTCCCGCAGTTCATTGACGCCCTTGCGGAAGCTCTTGAAGGCCGAGGGGTTGGGGTTGCGCAGCCAGGCGAAGATCTCGGGGCTGAAGCAGGGAATGCCCTCGTATTCCACCCGGGGACCGAGGTAGAGGGTGTCGCCGATCGCGAACATGCCGGGGTTGTTCAGGCCGATCACATCGCCGGGGTAGGCGTCCTCCACCACCTCCCGGTCCTGGCCGAAGAGCTTCTGGGGCCGCGAGAGCCGCAGGGTGCGGCCGCTGCGGGCGTGCTGCACGCTCATGTCCTTCTCGAACCTGCCGCTGCACACCCGCACGAAGGCCACCCGGTCGCGGTGGCGGGGATCCATGTTGGCTTGGAGCTTGAACACGAAACCGCTGAATCCCGGCCGCAGGGGATCCACCGGACCCTCGCGGCTGGCGCGGGCCGTGGGCCGCTGGGCGAGCTCGAGAAAGGCATCGAGGAAGGGCCGCACCCCGAAGTTCGTCATCGCCGAACCGAAGAACACCGGGCTCAATTCACCGGCGTGCACCAGCTCCAGATCGAGGTCGGCGCCCGCTCCCTCCAGCAGCTCGAGCTCCTCAAAGGCCTGCTCCAGCAGCTCCGGCTCCACCAGGGAGGCCAGCTCAGGGGCATCGGCGGCCAGGCGCTTCTCGGCGCTCTGGCGTCCCCGCTCGGCCCGCTCGAACAGGATCACCTCGCGGCTGCGACGGTCGATCACACCGCGGAAGCGGTCGCCGCTGCCGATGGGCCAATTCACCGGCCAGCAGGTGAGTCCCAATTCTTTTTCGATCTCATCGATCAGCGCGAGGGGCTCCCGGCCGGGCCGGTCCATCTTGTTGATGAAGGTGAAGATCGGGATCCGCCGCATCCGGCAGACCTCGAACAACTTGCGGGTCTGGGGTTCGAGGCCCTTGGCGGCGTCTTCCAGCATCACCGCGTTGTCGGCGGCGGCCAGGGTGCGGTAGGTGTCCTCGGAGAAGTCCTGGTGGCCCGGGGTGTCCAGCAGGTTGATCATGCTGCCGGCGTAGTCGAACTGCAGCACCGTGGAGGTGATCGAGATGCCTCGCTGTTTCTCCAGCTCCATCCAGTCGGAGGTGACCTTGCGCTGCTCCCCCTTGGCCTTCACGGCGCCCGCCTGTTGGATCGCGCCCCCGTAGAGCAAGAGTTTCTCCGTGAGGGTGGTCTTGCCGGCGTCGGGGTGGGAAATGATCGCGAAGTTGCGGCGGCGGGCCACCGCTTCCGCCAGGGCGGCCCGCTCCGGGTCGTTCGGGGTGGCCGCGGACCCGATGGGGGCGGTGACCGGAGAATCGCTGCTCATAGGCCCCAGCCTGCCAGCCGGTGGGATGGGGGGCTGGGCGCGGGGCCGCGCGGCTGATTCGTGTGACCCGGGTTTGGAGAACGAAGCCGAGGCTGTTCAGGTTTCGGCGAGCTTCAACCCGTAGGTCTCGTCGTTGGCGGGCTGGAGGATGCCCAGGCGCCGGCGCCATTCCGCAACCGGCAGATCCCAGCCTTCCTCCCAGCGGGCCGTGCAGAGCGGGGAGGCGCTGAAGCCGATGCTCGTGCCGTGGGCGATGGCTCGGGCCATGTCGGCGCTCTCCTGGGGGCGGAAGCGGAAGCGGCCGTATCCCGAGGCGGAGACCAGCAGCACATAAGCGGGGAAGCCGACCTGGGTGGCCGTGATCGCCAGCACACCGTTTTCGCCCACCGGTCGGGTGCCGAAGCCACTGACGACGTGATGGATGTCATGGGTCGTGGCGATGCGCTGGGTGAGCCAGTGGCCATCGCTGCTCAGGTCCCGTTCCCGAAAGAAGCTCGCGTCATAGTTCAAGGTCTGGATCAGGCGCGCATAGCTGTGTCCAAGGCTCCCCGGTGGACAGGCGGCCAGCCGGGGGATGTCGGGGTTGAGGGGGGGGTAGCGCTCCTCCAGCATCTGGCGACCGCCCGGTAGGTCCCGGAACCGCCTCAGGGATTCCTCCATCTGGGGGGTGCCCAGAAAGCTGTCGATCAGGTCGGAAATGTTGTTGAAATCAGCCCCTCGGCCGATGGCCACCAACAGGCCCAACCGGCGGATACTGCGCAATCCATCCTCAAACTTTCCGGTCACGGCCCGGGAGTGGATCGGTTCCATGACCTGCGATCTGGTGTCGGGGGTGGGGGCAGTCTGAAGGTATGGGGCTTGCTGTGCTGATGGCCGGCCCAGGTCGGGCTCAGGCCAGCCGGCCCACCACCTCCAGGTAGCGGTCGCCCAGCTCCCTCACCGTCAGCTCCTGCAGTCCGGCCGCCAGCAGCTGAGCGGCCACCTCGTCGGCCCGGAAGGCGGCCCGCAGCGAAAGGGCGTAATCCCGCCGCAGCACCGCCGGAGCGTCGGCGGCGTGGCGCACCACCAGGGCCTCCAGGCTCTCCTGGTCGCGGGGTCGGCGCAGATCCCGCACCACCACCAGGGCACCGGGTGCCCCCAGTTGCTGCACGCTCCTCCAGAGCACCTGGGGATCGTGGAGATGGTGGAGCAGGCTGTTGCTCACCAGGGTGGTGAAGGGGGGGCGCCAGGGGCCTGGGAGGTTTTCGAGCGCCCCAGGGGTCAGGGGCAGGCAGGCCAGCTGAAACCGCAGGCCCCTCCATGGGTCGGGATCGTTCTGGCGCCGTTGATCGGCCAGCTCCAGCATGGCTGCGGCCCCATCGAGACCCAGAACGGTGGCTTCCGGGCAGGCCTGGGCCAGACGGAAGCTGATATTGCCGGGCCCGCATCCCAGATCCACCATGCGTTCCGGTCGGCCAGGTTCCTGGGGCCACACCGTTGCGAGCCGCTCCAGTACCGCGTCCACCAGCGCCTGGTCGCTGGCGGAGAAATCGGCGGCGGCGTAGGCACGGGCCTGCAGCGCGTCGTCCATCAGTTCCGGTTCGGGAAGGCGCTGCATGGCGGCGGGGCTAGTCAGGACGCGGCGGACTGAAGGTCGCGCAGGCGATCGACGAGATGGGCCTCCAATTCGAGCTGGGGGCGGTCGAAGAAGAAGCCCTGGAAGAGCTCGCAGCCCGCCTGCTGGAGGGCCTGCAACTGGTCGTGGGTCTCCACGCCTTCAGCCACGACCCGCAGGCCGAGGGAGCGGCCGAGTTCGATGATCGCTCGCACGATGGCGGCATCCTGGGGATGCTGCACAAAGCGCCGCACGAAGCCCTGATCGATCTTCACTTCCCCCACCGGCAGATAGCGCAGGTAGGCGAATGAGGAGTAGCCGGTGCCAAAATCATCGAGGGAAAATTCAATCTCGTGCTCCATCAACACCTGCATGCGTTCGGCTGCAGCCGCCAGATCGGAGAGCACGGAATCCTCCGTGATCTCGAAACGCAGCCTGCGGCCACTGATCCCGGTGGTTTTGAGCATGCTGATCACCTGTTTGGCGAAATCGGGATGCAGGAATTCCGGGGTGCTGAAGTTGATGGCAACCCTGAAATCCTCCGACAGCAGTCCAGACGGTTCCCACACCAACAAATCCGCCAAGACCTGATTGATCATCAGCTCCCCGAGCTTGTGAATCAGCCCCGTATCCTGGGCTACGGGAATGAATTCAGATGGAGCGATGATGGTGCCATTGCCCCGCGACCAGCGAATCAGTGCCTCTGAACCAACGGCCACCCGATTGGCATCCACTTGCAGCTGGTAGGCAATGCTGAATTCACCCCGGCTAAGCCCTTCACGAATTCCTGATTCCAATTGGCTGAGGGCATTGACGCGTTGTTGCATGTCCTCCTGGAATACCCTTGCTTTATTGCGGCCTGTGGATTTGGATTCATAGAGGGCCAGATCGGCCTGCTGCATCAGTTTTTCGCCGCTGCTCCCGTTGGCAGCTGGCAGGGCAATACCGATGCTCACGCTCTGGTGAATGTTGCCCAGGTCGAGCTGGATCGGCTGACTGATGGCCTGAAGGATGGTTTCGGCCAGCCGGAAGCTACGGGCTTCGGCGATGGTGGGGTCGGAGTCAATGTCCTCAAGCAACACCACGAATTCATCACCGCCGAGTCGAGCCACCATGTCGTGGTGGCGCACGCAGCCCTGCAGGCGCTCCGCGACCACACAGAGCAGTTGATCACCGGCCGCATGGCCGTGGGTGTCATTCAGCGTCTTGAAATGGTCGAGATCAAGCATCATCACGCCAAAGGCATGATGCGGGTGAGCGGTGCTGCGGCCCAGTTCCAGCATGCGTTCCTGCAGCATGCGACGGTTCGGCAGTTCCGTGAGCGAGTCGTAGAAGGCCAGGCGATGCACCTGGGCTTCGTGGCGCTTGCGTTCCGAAAGATCCTGCATGGACCCGGAGAAGCGCTGGGGGGTTCCATCGCTTTGGCGGATGACGGTGCCCCGGATCAGCACCGGCAGGTATTGCTGCCCCTGGCAGCGGAGTCGTAGTTCCGTTTCGAGGATTTCGCCGCGACCGCTCATCGCCTGCTGGAAGAGCCAATCAAACCTCTGGCGGTCGGCTTCATGGATGCGCTCCCTCCAGAATCTCCCCTCCACGACCTGACGCGGATTCGGATCGCCAAGCATCTCCTGCCAGCGGGCCGAGAGAAAGCAGGCGCCGCTGATCAGATCGAGGTCCCACCAGCCGTCGTTGGCCCCCTTGAGCACCGCCTCCAGTCGCTGTTCGGAGGATTGCAGCTGCTCCAGTTGGCTGGCGATCAGCTGGCGGTCGGTGAGCTGCTCGAGATGGGCGGCCAGCTTCTGGGCCAGCAGACTCAGCACCTCCAGGCTCTCCTGCCACACCGGTTCGGCCATGCCGGCCAGGGCGCTGCAGTTGGCGGCCAGGAGCAGGCCGCGGCAGCGGCCGTCTCGGTCGATGCAGCGGCAGGCCAGGCCATCGACCAGACTCGGACCCGGCAGCAGATCACCGAGGGCTCCCGGAAGATGCTGGGCCTTGCGGGCTGCGGCGGCTGGCAACCGCTGAAGCAGTTCCTGGCCGGCTGCGGCCCATACCCGCCGTGGAGCCCGGGTGCCGCACAGGGCGAACCGGCTGGCTTCCGGCAGGGTTTCATCGAACAGCCAAAGGGCGCCGATGCCGATGTCGAGCACCTCCACGATGGCCTCGGCGAAGGCTTCGGCCACCTGTGAGGAGGTGATCTCGGCTAACAGCGCATCGGAGAGCTGGTTGAGGCGCATCAGCTGGCCGATCTGGCGATCCCGCTGGGTGCGGACTTCAATGAGTTCCTGCTGCAGGCGGTTGTAGGCGCTTGCCCCGAAGGTCTCCTTGGCGTTGGGATCGACCTGCTGCATCAACTCAGGCGCTGGTGGTTCCCTGCCGGTAGATCGCCGCCAAGGCTGTGGTGTAGTTGTGGTAGGTGTTACGGCCGCCAAGGCGCGCGTATTCGCCAAAGCCGTACATCCCGAACCAGGGCGGCGGCACGTCATCGGTGGCGAAGGGCTGTTGCATGCGGTGCACCAGTTCGTCCTTCATCACCCGGTTGAACAAACGCCGGCCGCGGGCCAGGCAGTCGGCGTGGAACACCGCCACCGGCACCTGGCCCGGCCGGCGGCTGGTGAGGTCGGTGAGCATCCGATCCATGTCGCGGAAGATGCGCTCCTCGTCTCGCATCGTGAGGGAGAGGGAGGTGCCCACCGGACAGGTGGTGGCGTAAACGATCGCGTTGGCTTCGGTGTGATGGGTCACCACCCGCAGGATGTGGGGGTTGCCATATTCGGCGGCCAGCTCCGGGGTGAGGGCCTCGGCGAGGGCCCCGATCGGAATGGTGTCGCCTTCGCTGGCATCGGCCGGCAGGCCCAGCCATTCGAGGTACGCGTTCCAGGCCGGCTGGCCATCCAGTTCGATGATGCGGTTCCCCTCGGCGCGGGTCACTTCGCGGGGGGCACCCACCGCCACGAAACCGTGGGTGGCACTGGTCTCCACCAGGAGGGTGGGGTCCCAGAACCCCACCGCGAAGGCGGCATGCTGGAAGATCTGGCCGTCGATCGCCTGGAAGGTGGCGACGCCCTGCATCTGGTCGGACGAGGTGGCACCGAAGATCACCACCTCGGGGCCCAGCACCGACTCCAGGCCGGCGATCAGCTGGTCATTGGCAATATCGATGCCGGAGGCCAGCAGGTAGATCATCCGCACCGGCTGGGGAGCCTGCTGGAGGCTGCGGCCCAGTTCGGATCCCTTGGCGAAGGAGGTGGAGCCGTACAACCCGTCGACATGGGCGACCTGGAGGCCTTCGCCGCTGATGCCCATCAGCACGATGTCGTGGATCGATTCGCCCGGCCCGGCAGGCCCCACGACCCCGGCGCAGGAGGAGGCGAGCACCCGGGCTCCGGGGCACTGCTGGCGTACCGCCTCACAGAGGTCTCCTAAGTCGTGGCCCACGGTGGCGTTGAGCAGCACCAGCTCACAATCGGGTTGGGCGCCTGCGTAGGCCGTTTCCAGCAGTTCCTGCACCGCCCGGCGGGGATTGACGGCGCGGATGTTGGCGGAGCGGAACTCAAGCATCGACGTCGGTGGCTGTTAACCCCAGCGTTGGGCGGGGCTCTGAAGTTAACCCTTTTGGAGTGTTGAGCTTTGCTGTCACGATGAGACTGCCAATTTGAACAGTTTGAAAAAACTTCAACGCAGAATTAAGCGGAATTCAGTTTAGCAGGCTTTGGTGTTTAACACCATCCATCGCGCTCGGTTCGATGGGATCGGACCAAGGTGGGATGCCACCTTGACAACCCGTCAGCGTCCATCCGTCAGCACTGCCATGTGGCTGCGCCTGGGCCGGCCCGGAAGGGGCTTGCCCGGCGTGCCGAGCAGGGCTGCTGCGCCGCTCTTTTGTGCCGACGGGATGGCCTGCTCTCGGTTTTTTGGGGGCCGGTCAACCGCCATCGGCCGCACCACCAACGGCCACCAGCCCTGGCGCTGCCGATGGTGGTGGAGGTTGCTTGACCCCACCACCGGTGGCGGTAAGGTGCCCAGAACTTGAGGACATATGCCCCTGTGACCCTGTCCGCTGCCCGTCCAGTGCCGGCCGATGCCGCAATCCCGACCCCAAGCGCAAGCGCTCAGATCCCCTGCGGACAGGGTCCGGAGGGCCACCAGGGCGATCGGGCCCAGGATTTCCCCCCCACGGCGCCGGCCGCCAACCCGGTGTTTTACCGCACCTATTCACGCAAGACGGAAACCGGTCGCGAGAGCTGGCACGAGGTGGCCGAACGCAACCTTGATGGACTGCGCAAGCTCGGCCATCTCAACGACGACGAGGTCCAGCTTCTGCGGCGCATGCAGCGCCACCAAATGGCCCTGCCCTCAGGGCGCTGGCTGTGGATCGGCGGCACCGACTGGATCGAGCGGTCGGAGAACTTCTCTGGTGCCTACAACTGCACGTCCACCAACCTGGTGGATTGGGAAGCCTTCGCCCTGATGATGGACTTGGCCATGATGGGCTGCGGAACCGGCGCCATCATCGAGCCCCATCTGATCGATCGTTTGCCGGTGGTGCGCAACCAGCTGGTGATCGATGGCGTCAGCCCGATCGGCATGACGCCGGCCGGTTCCCGCCAGCAGACCACCACCCACGCGATCGAGGGCAACCGGGTGTCCATCAAGGTGGGCGACACCCGCTCCGGTTGGGTGGAGAGCTATCGCTTGCTCCTGCAGCTGAGCAGTGCCGAGCGGTTTGAAGGCCCCATTCACATCAGCGTCGATCTCTCCGATGTGCGGCCGGTGGGCGAGAGCCTCAAGGGCTTCGGCGGCATGGCCAACCCCGTGAAACTGGGGGATCTCTATGGCCGGGTGGCCCAGATCCTCGGCAAGGCGATCGGCCGCCGTCTCACCTCGGTGGAGTGCTGCCTGCTGATCGATGAGGCGGCGGTCACGATCGTGGCCGGCAACATCCGCCGCAGCGCCGGCATGCGCCAGTTCGCCGCCGACGACCTCGCCGCCTCCACCGCCAAGGACAACCTTTGGCAGCAGGACAGCGACGGCAACTGGCGCATCGATCCGGAGCGCGACTCCCTCCGGATGGCCAACCACACCCGCGTGTTCCACACCCGTCCCAGCCGCCAGACGGTGCTGGAGGCGGTGACCAAGCAGTTTCAGAGTGGCGAGGGCGCGATCCAGTTCGCCCCCGAGGCGATTGCCCGCTCCAACGCCGACCTCCTCACCACCCCCGAGCTGCGTGAGGAATTCGTGGGCATCTACTGCGACCAAGGCCGCGAGGAGGCGGGCCGCTGGCTGCAGTTGCACCATGCCGGCATCGATGCCGCCGAGCTGGAGCATCGCCTCGGCCGCTATGGCCTCAACCCCTGCGGTGAGATCCTCGGCGCCGACTTCCACTGCAACCTCGCCGAAATCCACCTCAATCAGATCGATCCTTCGGACCACCAGGCCCAAGAGGATGCCTTCAAGGCCGGCGGCATCGCCGTGGCCTGCCTGCTCAATCACCGCTTTGAGGTGGAGCGCTATCGCCAGAGCCGGGCCTGGGATCCGATCGTGGGGGTGAGCTTCACCGGCCTGTTCGATTTCTTCGTGCACGCCTTCGGCACCCCCTGGCTGCAGTGGTGGGAGGCGGGTCGTCCTGATTCGGAGGAGGGTCGCGCCTTCCGCGCCGAAGAGGCCCGCTACCTGAGCCGCTGGAAGGAGATCGTGAACCAGGCGGTGTGGGAGTACTGCGACCGCCACGGCATCCGCCGACCCAACCGCTGCACCACCGTCCAACCGGCTGGCACCAAGAGCCTGCTCACCGGCGCCTCGCCGGGCTGGCATCCGCCCAAGGCCCAGCGCTTCATCCGCCGCATCACCTTCCGCAAAAACGACCCCGTAGCCCTGGCCTGCATGGATTTTGGCTACACGATCGTGCCCAGCCAATCCGATAAAGACGAGCAGGGCCGCCTGCTCGATGATCCCTTCGATCCCCGCTGCACCGAGTGGCTGGTGGAGATCCCCACCGAAGTGAGCTGGGCCAACCTTCCCGGCGCTGATGTGGTGGAGATCAATACGTTCTCCGCCATGGCCCAGTTCGACTTTTACATGCAGGTGCAGAAGCACTACACGGCCCACAACACCTCGGCCACGGTGGAGTTCCGCGAGCATGAGATCGGGGCCCTGGCCGATGCCATCCACCGGGCCATCGATAACGGCGAGGGCTACATCTCGGCCGCCCTGCTGGCCCGGTTCGATGCCAATGCCACCTTCCCGCGGCTGCCCTTCGAGCCGATCGATGCGGCCACCTACCAACGCCTTTCGGCCGAGGTGGCTGGGCGGCGCAGCACCACCGATTTCTTCGAGGCCCTGCGGCGCTACGACAGCGGTGAACTGATGGAAGCCGGACCTGCCGGCTGCGATTCCGACAAATGCCTGCTGCCGTTGGCCAAACCGGCCAGCTGATCGCTGCGGGCGTGCGGTCCCGGCCCCCATGGTCAACAATGGGGTCCACCCTCACCGAAGGATGAAGACCTCCCAAAGGATCGCCCTAGGGCTGCTGGCGTTCCTGCCCTTGGCGGTTGCGGCCGACCGCCTCGATTGGGGGGATGGGGCCGTTTTCATCACCTCCGCGCTGGCGATCATCCCCCTGGCGGTGTGGCTCAGTAGCGCCACCGAGGAGCTCTCATTGGCCCTGGGGCCCTCGATCGGCGCCCTTCTCAATGCCCTCTTCGGCAACGCCACCGAATTGATCATCGCCATCACCGCCCTAAGGGCCGGGCTGGTGGACATCGTGAAGGCCAGCATCACCGGCACAGTGATGGCGAACCTGCTGCTGGCCCTGGGCCTCTCGATGTTGGTGGGGGGTATCGGTCGGCGTGAGCAAACCTTCCAACCCGTGGTGGCGCGGGTGAATGGTTCAGCGATGACCCTGGCGGTGCTCGCGATCCTGATCCCCAGCCTCACCAGCCTGGACAACGGCAGCAGTTCGGTCGGCAATCAGGCCTTCTCCGTGTTCGTGGCCTGGCTGCTACTCCTGGTCTATGCCCTCACCCTGCTCTTCTCCCTCCGCACCCACCGCAGCCTCTACGACGTGGCGGAGGCCGACCTGGGGCTCAGCAACGCTGCTGAGCCCGGTCATCGGCCACCACTGCTGCCCTGGCTGCTGGTGCTGATCGGCGCTACGGCCGGTATCGCCTGGGCATCGGAGTTGTTTGTCGGGGTGGTGGAAACGGTCACCGAGGGGATCGGCCTTACTCCCCTGTTCACCGGCATCGTGCTGCTGCCGCTGCTGGGTGGGGTGGCCGAGTACGTCACGGCGGTGGGGATGGCCCGCCGCAACAAGATGGACCTGGCCGTTTCGGTGGCCCTGGGCTCCACCCTGCTGGTGGCCCTGCTGGTGGTGCCTCTGCTGGTGCTACTCGCTCCAGGCCTGGGCCACCCCCTTGACCTCAGCTTCCAACCCTTTGAGCTCATTGCCATTGCCACGGCCGTGCTGGTGAGCAATCTGGCCAGCCTTGATGGTCGCTCCGACTGGCTGGAGGGGGTGCTGTTGCTGGCGGCCTACGTGATCCTGGCAGCAGGGTTCTACTTCCAGAGCGCCCCGATCGGATGAACACCCCTTCCAACCTCCCCAGCTCCGCACGCATCGCAAAGGCGGATCCGGCCGCTGCCATCGCCACCTCCTCCAGTAGCGCAGCCATCCCGCCCTTCCGGGCGAGCAATGTGTTGACCCGGCTCAACCAATCCGCCGCCCTCAGGCTGCTCCTGGCGGCGCTGGCCACCGTGGTGGGTCTGGCCTGCCGCTGGCCTGCCCTGGCGGT
>Ga0209088_10001048_pt1 | contig 18405 bp, 10 predicted proteins | sample S_140625_EF_Meta_FD_187324 | JGI IMG/M metagenome (GOLD analysis project Ga0209088, IMG submission 187324) | Freshwater microbial communities from Lake Simoncouche, Canada to study carbon cycling - S_140625_EF_MetaG (SPAdes) (version 2) | ecosystem: Environmental > Aquatic > Freshwater > Lake ... | reverse complement strand
CGCCACGCTGTGGCAACGGTTGGCAGCCTGGGCCGCTCGGGACGCCCAGGCGGTGCTGACCCAGGCCGAGCTGGTGGCGCTGTGGGGGATCAAGCAGCCCTCGGTGTCCCAGACGCTGCAGCAGCTGATCGGTGCCGGTGCCGTCGACGTGCTGCCCCGCAAAGGCGGGGAGCCGCTGCAGTATCTGCTGGCAGGGGCGACGCGGCTGGCCCTGGGTTGAATGGCCCACACTCCGCTACGAGTTCCTCCCGGGCATAGGCATCCGAGCCGTAATCACCGCTGAGGTCCCGAGCCAGCCGGGAGGTATATCCCGTGGAATGGTAGACACAGGCACCGGCCGGTAGCTGACCCGCACCAGTAAGGCAGATCCGAACCCCGCAGGTGCATCCCCAGCGTCAGCAGCACCGGGTTAGAGCCCCGGTAACGGTGCCCGGTGAGGAGGTTTAAGTGGTGCCCACCGGTGGTGGCATCCCATTCCCGCCGCCAAGGTGTTGTCCCCGCCTCCATCAGGGAGATCAAGGATTCAACAAGGCGGTCTGTTGAGGTGGTGGTTGGGGCTTTACGAGTTCGAGTTGCAGGCACGGGGGCATAGCGCAGGACCCGCGTCGCAGCGCGGCTTGCGTCGGCGCTTGTGCGGCCGCGCAGACTGCGGGAACCCGGCGCTACCCCTACCCAAGGGCTGCGAGTAGTGGCTGGGGGAGCCAAGAAGGGGCCTCCAATGCTATAGCACTTCAGGCTCGCTCATCAGGCTCCGAGTGGCGGGTGAATCCCAGCGAACCCCATCACAACAGGCGGTGGTTGAGGTGACAATTGCTGGGCAGCGGCTTCTAGGAAAGCCACCAGGATCGTGATCAGCAGGATGTAGTCCCGCAGGCCGGCTTCCACGGGTGGTTCACCGGGGCCGCCAACCTGCTGCTGCAGGATTCGCGCTCCAGTGGCAGCCAGAGTGAATTGATCCGGGCTGCTGTGTAGGCCTGCTTCAGGCGTTCGGCGTGGCCGGGATCTGTGAGGGTGGCTGTGGAAGTGGAAGGTCCCCAGGGGCCGATCGGTCTGAAAGAACGGGTCCGTGGAGCCAGGAGCCGGTAATAGCACCGCCTAAAGCAGGCGGTCCAGGGGTTGCATCAACTCGTGCGGCGCCTTCCAGTACGGCGCGACGGCCTTGCTCCTGAAGCATCTGGAGGGCGATGGTGCGGGCGGCATCGGCTGCCAAATCGTCCGGGGATAGCGGCATCACAGCAAGATGCGTACTGGCACGAGTACAGCCACGCCCTCAGGCAGGGCGGAGAAAGGGTGACGCTTTGCCACTGAAGCTCACCACCACCCGCTTCTTGGCGCGGGTGGCGGCTACATGCAGAAGGGAGCGCTCCTGTTGTTCGAACAAGTCCTTGGAGAGTGGATCGGGCCGATTGTTCAGCTCAAACTGAAGGGGCATTTGGGAGGCGTCCAGCCCAGGCAGGAACACCTGGTCAAACTCCAGGCCTTTGACGCGGTGCATCGTCGCCAGCCTCAGGGCTGGATCACTGGGGTCGTCGGACTCATCGGCATTGATAACGCGGGTGGCGAAACCCTCGGCTTTGAGCCATCCTTCGAGCCTCTCAACGGCTTTGTTGGTGCGGGCCGTCACACAGGTAGAGGCCAGGGACTGCTGCTCATCGCGCAGCTGGCGCAGGGTTGTAACCAAGAAGCGCTGCTCTTCGGCGGGATCTGCGAAGCCCTGAACCAGCGGGGCGTCGCCATGGAGCAGGGAGCGGTAATCGCTGGTCTGATCACTGCCGCCATCGAGATCATCAAAATCGACTCCAAGCAGCACGGCGGTGGCCCAGGCGCGGGTTTCCTCGGTGGTGCGGTAGTTGATGCGCAGTTTTTTGGAACGGCCACGGATGTCGATGCCGCAGCGGCTGAGCACCACCGGCTTGCCATATATCCGCTGGTGGGGATCGCCCACGATGAACAGGTCGTTGGGGCGGGCTTCGCCCACCAGGGCGCGCAACAGGGCGAAGGAGGCGAGATCCAGATCCTGGGCCTCATCCACCACCACGGCGGCATAGAGCGGTGCACGCCCAGGTTGGGTGAGCAGGTCGGCGGCGATCTGCTTGGCCTCCTCCGGCTCCCACAGGCCCCGCTGGCGGAACTCAGCCCGCACCGCATCAAACACCGGCCAGATCCGGCTGCGCTGGTCACGGTTCAGGCGAGTGCCGCGCCCCACGCGCCGGGCCACCAGGTAGTCGTCGCGGCTGCGGCAGCCCTGGGTCAGCACCACCTCCTGCCACTCTTCTTGGTAGAAGCGCAATGCCAGGCCAAGGGAGGTGTCGGCGACATCCATGGCCATGCTCCAGCAGCTTTCTCGGGCCTCGTCGTTGAACACCCGCACCTGCAGCCCCTGGCTTTTGAGGAAGGTCATCACCCAGCCATCGAGGTGAATCACCTCGATGCGTTGCAGTTGCTCCGGATCACAGATCTTGGTGAGGTTGGCGCGGATATCGGTGGCGAGGTTGCGGGTGAAGGTGGTGAACAGCACCCGCCCTGGGACCCCGGATGCGATCAGCTGCTTGGCAAGCCACCTGGCTCGGTGCATGGCCACCACGGTCTTGCCGGTGCCGGCACCGCCGAGCACGCGCACCGCACCGCTCCATGTGCGCTCCACCAGCCGCCGCTGGCTGGGATGCAGAAACACCCGCCAGCGCTCCAGCGGTGCCGAGAGCATTGCCTCAAGCTCGTCGTCGACGGTGATCACCAGGAATTCGGCCTTGCTCTCAGGCGTATCCAGGGCCGCCGCCACATCGGTGGGGTCGATGGCAGCGGGGCGCTGCCGTTCCAGCTCCTCGATCACCGCTTCGATGGCCTTGCCATCGGCCAACAGGATCAGGCCGTCCACGCAGTCTTGGGGCACCCACTCGATCAGGCGGGCGAGGGTTTCTTCGGTGGTGACGGCCCGCACGGCGGGCAGGAGGGCCTCAGGTACACCGAGCAGCATGAGCTGGTCGTCGCTGCAGTGGGCAAAGAGGGAAGCGGCGGGGCTGGCCGGAGGTTGGGCTGCTTCTGCCAGAGGCGGCGGGTTTGGCGCTGGCCCCACCACCTGGGTCGCGGGGGTGTTGGTGGCCAGGGCCTCGCTGACGGCAACCGCAATGGCATCGCCCACGGCCGCTTCCGCAGCCTCCACATCCACCACCTGGAGGGCACCGGAGACCCGGTTCACATGGCAGGTGCGGCGCCGGGCCCATTGGTAGGCGTCGTCGTGTTTGTCGATCCAGAGCAGAACGTAGGTGTCGCCGCCATCGGGGGCCCGCACGATGCAGCGGATGTCCTGATCCACCCGCAGGGAGCGTATGAAGGGGTCCTTACCGCCCTCAATGCGCTCGTAGTTGAGCCCCGAACTGCGGGGATTGGCACGGAACTTGGAGATGAACGTGGCCACCTTGCTGCGGGCCTTCTCCGGCAACCGGCCGTACGCCTTGAAGAAGTCGTTGGAGAGGGCAACGGTGAGGCGGGGCTCGCTCATGGAAGGGGGATGGTGGTGGCGTTCGGGGTGGTTTTCAGGAGGCGAGGGCTTGACGCACCGCCGTTGCAATGGCCTCAGGAGGATCCTCCAACGACCAGCAGCGCCAGCCCGCCGCCATAAATACGTGAGTGTCGTCGGAATCCAGCACCGCTAGCTGCTGATCGGGCCAGGCCAGTTCCGCCTGGGCCAGAACCTGACCCCGCCCACCTTCCAGCTCAAAGGCCTGCTCGGGCAGGGGCTGATCCATCCCCTGAAGTTCGGCGGCCAGGGCCTCCAGCAACGGCACGGCTCCCTGGGGCGACAGACGGATGAGCTCCTGCCAGCCTCTCTGGCGTTCGGCGGCAGCGGCGTCCTGCTCCGAAGCCCCTGCACCGCATGCCGAGCCCGAATCCCGGTGGATCCACACCTGGGGTGGATCGATGGCGGGCGATTCCTCTGCACCGCCCCAGCCCGGGGTGGCAAGCATTAGGTGGGGGAGGAACTGAAAAAGGTTGCCCTGACGCAGCCATTCGCGCCAGGCGGCCTGCTGCTGCGGCTCTGGGAGGGCAGGATCGGGCTCGAAGTGGATGGCGCGGAAGCTGGCGGCGGGATGGAGACGATCAGGGTGATGTCTAGCGGAATCCACCAGGTTGAGAATCTGCAATCCTGGCGCTGGCTTGAGGTGCTGCCCCAATTTCAGCGACGGTTCAGTGCTAATCCATTCCTCAACGTGGGGGTTCAGCTGGAGCGATTCTCGAACCGCCAGCAACTGCGGTTCATCGATCTTCAGCGGTGGGCTTGGTGATCCCTGGGCCAGGCAGAACTGCTGAGCCATGCCCTGCCAGAGAGCTTCTGAGGGGTTGGCCAGGTAGGCCATCAGCATCTGCAAGCTGCTGGCCAGCTGGGCTTCCCGAGGCATCAAGACCGATGTAGTGGGGAGTGCATCGAGCAAGGACTGGGGCCACCAGCGGTCGCTGAAATACTCCGGCTTGCTGGCAAAGGCGGGCACTAGGCCCAGCGTCAATCCATTGGGCTCCAAGGGTTTCTGGGCTGTGGGGGTGGCCTCCACCACGTCGTCCCAGCTAAGGGCCCAGAACAGGTAGCGGCCGCTGCGCTGCAACGCCATGCGCTGCTCGGCATCGGTGGCAAGGCGACCGCGATGGAACTCCCAGCCATCGGTGTAGAGAGCGATTGGTTTGCCGCCGGCGGTGGGCGTCAGGAGAAAGTCCGGGCGGGAGAACACCGCCACACCCTCACCAGGCCCGAGGCTGATCTGCTGCTCCACCTTCCAGCTCACCACGCTTGGGCTGCCATTGGAACCCTGGCCGTTGCTGAAGGTGAGCAGGTAGCCCTTGTTGCCCTTGATGAAGTCGTCGCGCAGGGTCACGGACACGCCCGGTGGGGCGCCCTTGCCCTCGCGCAGTTTGTCGATGAAGCGCAGCTCCAACTCGCTTTCGGCGCGGGTGTTGAGCACCACCTCCGAAAGGCTGCGGTCGGAAGGCTGCAACTCCTGCCAGCGGCGCTGAATCATCTGCAGCTGCTCGATGGCACGGCGTTTGCTGATGCGCTGGCGATCGAACCGCTGCCGGTACCTGAAGAGGCAGCGGTAACAGCCATCGGTGCAGGAGCAGACCTGCAGGCTTTGCAGCGAGCGCTCGAACACCTCCCGCAGATCCTGACCACCGGCCTCGATCAGCTGGCGCACGTAGCCGGTGCCGCCGGGCACCGAGTCGTAGAGGTAGAGAAAGCTCTTGCGCTGCTGGCTGCCGGGTTGGGGTTCCTCGCCGAGGGCGGCCTGGAGATGGTCCACCTTGCCGCCGAAACGCTGGCGCAAGCCAAGTTGGAGAGCGCCGATGAAGGAGGGCTGGCCGGTCTCATCCCAAAAGCTGGCCCCGGGCAGCAGGAAGCGCAGGGCCTCGGAACTGAACTCCCGGTACATGAACAGCAGCTGGCGCAGCTGGGCGTCGTCGGGTTTGTCGCGGTAGCGGCAACCCCAGGTGTGATTGCTGGCCTTGGCCGGGCCGCGCTGCACCTTGCCGCAGCTGCGGCAGAGCTCGAAGCCCTTCACCTTGAGGGATTTGCCGGCGATGGCATGGGTGGCGCCGACCATCGCCTGCTCGCCGAAGTTGATCTCCCGAAAGGTAGTTCGGGCCAGATATTCAACACCGAAGGGAAACTCCTCATCGGCGATCGCCAGGGAGATCTCGCGGCGGCTGTGATCCGGGAGGATGAGCAGCTCGCGGTGAAAGAAAAGCGGGTTGCGTTCGTCGCTGTCGTCGCCGATGCGGCTGCGGGCGTCTTCCGTGGTGGCCTGCACCTGGCGCAGGCGGGCCATCTCTTTGATCTGGCCGTGATCGGCAAAGCCGCTGTGGCCGCAGCGGGGGCATTCCCTGCGGCCAAAGTCGTCGTCGGTTTCCTGGCTGGCGTGGCTGCAGGAGGGGCAGAAGCGCCAGCGCTCGGGCTTGTTGAGGTTGGGGTCAACCTGATCGACCTTGACGCGGCGTCCCTGGGCATAGAACTGGCCATCGGGCACCAGCTCGCGGATGGCCACGTTGGCGGGTCGCTCGTAGCTCAGGGCGGGTAGCTCCTCACTGCGGCGGCCATCGCCACGGCTGCCCGAGGATTGCTGGCCGGGCAGTTTGCGCCAGAGCACGGATTTGAGCGTCACACCCGCCTCCGGGAAGGCGTAGTTGGGCAGGAAGCCCTCATCGGTGAGCATCGCCAACAGGGGGCGGCCATCGAGATCCTTGCGCAGCTGGTTGTAGGCGCGCATCTCGCGATAGGTGGCGTCCTTGGCCTCACGCTCTTCTGCGTTGAGGCTGTCGTCGGGCCGCTCACAGAGCTTGTTGTAGCGCTGGCGCAGTTTGCGGGCCTCGGCAGCGAGCCGCTTGCGTTCCGCCACCAGATCCCGCAGACGGGCAAGCAACTCCTGGGCAAACGGAGCCTCAAAGGAACTGGCTCCGCCAGCGTTGGCGGGGGTGAGCAGGAAGGGGCGCAGGTCATCCCGGCTGGCCGGTTGGAGCTCCTCGCCGAACAGGGCAAAGAAGCGCTCCAGCAGATCGGCCTGGTGGGCCTGCACCCAGCCCAGCCAGGTGTAAGGAAAACGCTCGGGAAGGGCGCCAGCGGAAGCCTGTTCCACCCCATCGAGCACCGGCTTGAGCTGACGCGGCAGCGCCTGGGGGTCGAGACCACCGGCGACCCAGCGATCGAGGCTGTAGGCGAGGAGCTGGCGGCGCAGGATGAAGGCGGCATCGAGATAGCAACCGGGAGGATTCACCTGCCCCTGCAACATCTCGCGCGGATCAGCAAAGAAGTACAGGTCGTGGGCGGTTCCGGTGACGACGGTGCCCACCAGGGCATTGCCATCGCGGCGGCCGGCGCGGCCGATGCGCTGCAGGTAGTTGGCGGGCTCCGGCGGTACGGAGGCGAGCAGCACGGTGGAGAGATCGCCGATGTTGATACCCATCTCCAATGTGGAAGTGGCCGAAAGCAGGTTGGGATCGCTGCGGTATGCGCCACGGATGAACTGGGTTTCAAGCCGTTCGCGATCGGCCCGCTCCAGCAGGCCGGTGTGCTCGCGGGCCACGATGCGGTGCACCTCGCCGCGGCGGTATAGGCGGCGGTAGAGGGGCAGACCCCAGTGGGGCGAATCACCGCGGGGATCGGGGCGGTAGTGGCCGGGGCAATGGCGCACCTGGCAGGGCAGGCCATCCCAGAGGCTGAGCTGCTCGGTGGGCACGCTGTGGTGATCGCCGCAATGCTCGCAGCGCACGGGATGGGCCTCACTGCTGATGGTGATGGCCGCCCGGGGAATGGCCCAGATGCGCTCGCCGCGCGCGCCGCTGAACTGTTGCAGCAGGCCGGCCTCGGTGAGGGCGTTGACCACCGCGTTGAGCGCCTCTTTCTGGTGTTCGGCGTCCAGGGGCTGGGCCTCCAGGGGCGCGGCCGGTGTAAGGGTGCGTTGCAGCCAGTGCTGGGCCCAGGTGGGCCGGCCGGAGTCGCGCACCAGTTGCTCGAAGCCGCCCTTGCCGCGGAAGCTGGTCAGAAAGATCGGGCGGCTGGAGAAGCGTCCAAAGCCCTGGAGGTATGGGATCTGATTGAAGGGAAAAGTGTTGACACCGCCGCTTTCGAGATAGTCGCTGGCCTTGCCGGGGCGACCCACCAGTTCGGGCAGGGCGATACCGCCCCGCTGGCGTAGATGCTGCAATAGGCCCACCACCAGCTGCTGCAGGGGCCCGAGCCGCACCCCCCGCAGGGGTTCGATTTCGTTTTGCAGCTGGCTGAGCAGGGCCGGCAGCAGTTTGCCGATGGCGGCCGGATCCACGGCGGCCGCCAGGGAGCCGGCCTGCTCCACCGAGGAACCCAGACGGGAGCGGTAACCGAATTCGGCGGCCACCTCCCAGCGGAGCCGATCACGGATGAGGCGCATCAGCGTGCCATCGGCGTCCAGCGATGGAATGGGCTGCTGCTGCAGGACATCCCAATCTTTCAGCCACTCCAGATCGGTGGGGATGAAGGTGGCGGCAAAGTCCACGGGGTTGGGGAATTGCCGCAGCCAATCGCTGATCAGCTGCTCCTGGAGCTGATCGAGCCGCAACGGTGGCCCCGCCTGGCCATCGTGCTGTTGCACCGTGCGGGTGAGGGCGGTGCGGAAGGAGGTGCGATAGGAGCGGGCGCCGATGAAGCCGGCGCGGTGGGCGGCGTCTTGCACCGAATCGGAGAAGGCCAGCACCCGTTTGTCGCCATTGAAGGCCGAGGCGTAGAGCGAGGCGCTCCAGGTGCTGGTGAGATTGGCGGCCGATGAACCGATCAGAAGCAGGCTCTGGGTGGCGTTGCAGTAGGGGCAATCGCGGCTGGTGCGGGGATGGTTGTTGGCATCGACGATGCGGCAGTCGGGGATGTCGACCGGCAAAAGCTCCTTGCTCTGGCAGGCGGGGCAAACGGGCTGGCCAGCGGCCGGCGTCGCGTCAGCGAGCTCCTTGAAGGAGTGAAACGACAGGCAACTGGCACAGAGCTGGTGGCTGCAGGGTTGGTCCGGCGCTGGGCTGGCTTGCGGAAAGAGATAGCGAATCTCGGGGGCAGCGGAGAAGAAGGCCTTGTAGAAGGTCTGCAGGTTGGTGGCCCGGTCCAGCCGGTTGCTGCCGGAGTTGAGCACCGTGGAGGTCCAGGCGGTGGCGCCGCAATCGAGGCAATGGACCACGGGCAGATGGGGGCTGGTATCGCTGCCGGCGAGGTCGTCGGAATGGCGCAGCTGGGGCTCGGCTTCCACGGAGGCCACCATGCGCTTGAGCTCCCGCAGCCAGAGCTGCACCCGCAGGTTGAGCCAGGGCACCACCACCTGCGTGCCATCGAGTTTGGTGGTGGTACGACGGGCATGGGCGATCAACGCCAGCAGGCTTTCGAGCAGCAGCACCCGGTAGGGGCGCGGATAGCGTTCCCCCAGGCCCAGCTGGCGGGAGAAGCGCTCCAGCAGCTGATCGATCGAGCAGGTGTCCGCCGCCTGGCGCACCAGGTTGTGCACCGCCGGCAGGGTGCCGAGCTGCCAGCCCAGGGCCAGGCGCCAGGCATCGGCGTTGACATTTCCCCCAGGAGGAGGTGGCAGGGTGTCGCCCAACCAGAGCGCGGCCTGGGCGGCGAGGTAGGCGTCGGCGCTGGAGGCGTGTTCGGGATCGAGCTGGTCCTGCGCTTCCCTGGGCGGCAGCGGCAAGGAGAAGAGGCCGCCGTTGTCGGGGTCGCCATAGCCGGTGTGACCTGTGAAAAACTGCTCCGGGCTGAGCCGTTCTTCGACGATCAGCGCCGCAGGTTCAAAGCGACTGGCGAAGATCTGGCCGGCATAGTCGAGCATCGCCTGGATCGATTCCGGACCGCCGAGGGTGGCGGAGGTGCCCACGCAGACCAGTTCGTCGCCGGGGCACTGGAGGCGATCGCGCAGGCGGCGGATCAGGCAGGCCAGGTCGGTGCCCTGGGCGCCATCGAAAGTGTGGAACTCATCCACCACTAGGTAACGCAACACGCTGGTGCCATCGGCGAGCCGGCCGTTGTGCTGCCAGAGGCCCTGGACGTGGGGCTGGAGCAGCAAATAATCCAGTTGTTTGTAGTTGGTGAGCAGGATGTCGGGTGGGGCCTTCTGCAGGGCCTCCTTGTCGGTGATAACGCTGGTGGCGGTCATTGCCGCCGTTTTGGAATCGTCTTCGGCGCCGATGTAGAGGCCAGCGCGCAGGCCCGCCAGGGCCGGGGTGGTGTGGATCAGATCGGCAATGCGCCGGGCCTGGTCGGTGGCCAGGGCATTCATCGGGTAGATGAGGATCGCCTTGATGCCCCGCAGGCCCTGGGCCTGTTGCTGGCGGCAGTGCTCCAGAAGCGGCAGCAGGAAACACTCGGTTTTGCCCGAACCGGTACCGGTGGCCACGAGAGTGTTGCGGGGAGTGCCGGGCAGCAGCCGATCGAAGGCCTGCTCCTGATGGCGGTAGGGAGGAAAGGGCAGAGGAATCTGGGGAAACCAGTCCCGCCGGGACCCCTGCTGGAACGGCAGCGCCACCGAGACATAGGGCCCCTTAAACAGGCGCTCGCGATCCGCCAGAAAGCGATCGATCAGACCCTTGAACCCAGGCGTGGTGGGGTGGAAGGCGGTGCGGATGGCATCGCAAGCCACCTGCTCCAGCTCACTGGCGACAACGGAGGGGAGCAAGGCATGGGCAGATCCGCTGCTTCAGGCTAGGCGGGATCCCAGCGCCGCCAATGGTTCTGAACTATGCATTCCACGCATACTCAAAGCCTGCTCGACGCCAGAGCCTTCGCGTAGCGATGTAAGAGCTGTTCATGGTGTGGCCGCCAGATCGAGCCGTTCCCCGGTGCGACCAACGGCCACCCAGCGGCGGCCACCGCCGAGGCGGCGGCTGTGCTGCTGGGCAAGCTCCGCCCAGGGCAACGCAAGTTCACCAGCGAGGAGGGCGGCGAGGCGCACCACCTTGATGCGGCTGAGGTGGCTGAGCAACTTATCCAACAGTTGCAGCCGCAGGTTTCGGGTGCTCTCCACCAGCTGGCGCACCTCCTCCAGGCTTTCGAAGCTGCCGGTTTCACTGAGTAGCTCAAGCAGGGCCCGCTCAGGACTGGAGACAGGCAGCTCTGGATGGCCACCGGTCAGGGGTGCCAGGCCGAGGCCCGCCGGCAGATCGGGATCAAAGATATGAGCCACCCGGTAGCGCACCCGCACCACGCCTTCCAGCCAACTGGGCAGGCGAGCTGGCTGATCGCCCCAGAGCACCACGGTTTCCCGGTAGGAGAGGTTGTGGCGGATTCCATGCCAGGCGAGCGCCGTCTTGGCGGCTACATGCCCCCCCGGCAGTTGCTGAGCCAGAAAAGCGAGGCAGGCCTCTCTGTTGAGCGTGTCGTCGGGAAGCTGATAGGCACCGCGACCGAGCCGCTGCAGCCATCCCGATCGCACCAGTGCGGAGGCCCGCTTGGCCGTGATCCCATGGGCCGCGAGGAGCTCCACCCCCAGAGGGGCGGCGCGGGGGAGCTGCGCTAGAGCCTCTTTGAATGAAAAACGTGCCGCAGCTCGCTCCATGGCTGAACTGTAGCAATGATTCCATGCATGCCCCCGGAAGTCCGGCGTGGTGGGGTGGAAGGCGGTGCGGATGGCATCGGTGGCGACCTGCTCCAGCTCGCTGGCTACAACGGAGGGGAGCAAGGGATGCAGTGAATCTGCATCTTCAGCCTAGCGAAGATGGCAGTGTCGACAACCGAACGAAGCGATGCATGCACTGCATATCTACCAAGGAGCAGTCCTGGAAATCCGATGACGTGCTGGAGATTGCGGGTTCTGTGGCTTGTCAGCGCAGCGCCTCGCCCGCAGTGAATGGGTTGAGCAGGGGCACCTCAAAACGGCTGAAGTCGGCCACGTTGCGCGTGACCACGGTGAGGTGATGCACCTTGGCGATGGCCGCGATCATCGCGTCTTCATAGAGGGTGTCGGACTGGCGGTGCATCAGCTGGGCCCAACAGCGAAAAGCTCGACCATCCATGCTGAGAATGTTGAAGGTGTTGCTCACCTGGTCGAGCCAGAGTTCGATCTCGCCCGCCTTGGCGGCGTTCTGTTCACGGGTGAGTTCAATTCCGGCCTGGATCTCACCGATGGTCACACTGGCGAGATGAAGATCGGCATCGTCAACGCCCTGAAGCCAGGCGAGTACGGCGCCATGGGGACGTGGTCTGCGCAGTTCGGACACCACATTGGTGTCGAGCAGAAAGGCCATGGGCTACAGAGCCGCCAAGGGGCGCCGGCGTGCTTCGCCTCGCGGGGGCACGAGGGCTTCGCTGCGAGCTTCGGAGGCCAGCAGCAGGTCTTTGAGGTTGGGCCTTGCGGCTGCCTGGAGGCGATTCCACTGCTCGATCGGCACCAACACTGCGGCTTCTGTGCCACGGCGGGAGACCACCTGGGGCCCTTCTCGCTGGCAAGCATCGAGCAGCTCACTGAAGCGAGCCTTGGCGTGTTGCACGGGCCAAACCGCCATGTTTCCCTCCTGCTGACTAGTCATCTGACCAGCTTACTGCGTTAACAGGCCAAGTGATCCGGGTGCCCTCTCGTTTATGCAGTTTCTGCATGAAATCATCCCAGGTGAGAATGGTCGAACCACGCCTGCCCTGCGATGCCCCCGCTGGTCTTACCGCCCACCACGGCCTACCCGAGTGACCCCAAGGCGCTGGAGCGCGAGCGGTTGGATGCGTTGTATCTGGAGCTAAGGGGCAATTACAAGAGCCTGATGATCAGCCGCGGCATCCACCGCAGCCGCTCCGAGAAGCAGGGGGGCCAGCTGCAGGAACTGGGCCAGCGGTTGCGGGCTCTGGCGACGCGAGAAGCGAGCGTGAAGGCGGAGGCCTACGCGATGCTCGAAATCGTGACCGATGTGGTGGAGCACCTGGAGGATGCGGGCGACGAGATGAACACCGCTTTCGGGGCGTATCAATTGGGCCGGCGCTCTTACAGCGGTGGCGGCAACATCGCCCGGTTGATCCAGGCTGTGATCAGCTTCCTCAATCGCTGGCGCACGGGCAAGGAGCGCTTCGAGCAGCTCAGTGCCCGCCAGGAGGCGCTGCGGGCCAGCCTGGAGGGCAACGAGCTGCCGTCCAGCGTCCTGGAAAGCAACCGACAGCAGTCCGGCCGTCCGAAGACCGGCAAACCGGAGACCGGCAAGAAACTCACCATTCTTCCCCAACCCTCTCAGGATCCGAGCAATGGGCAAGATCGCTGAAGCGCTGCGGGCCAACCTGCGGGAGCTGGCCCAGGCGGATGCGCGGATGTTGCGGGAGCTGGATGGGACGCTGCCATTGATGACTCAGACGGAGCCGAGGGTTTCAGGAGAACTGGCGGAGGGGCTCGACAGGCTGGGGGTGAAGGAGCTGAAGGCCCTTTGCAAAGAACGGGGCTTCAAGGGCTACACCGGCCTGAGCAAGGCAGCCCTGATCCAGCGGCTCCGGGGGGGCGAGGCCCCACTGCCTGCGAAGGCAGCAGCCAAGGCCGAGGCCATGCCCTCTGGCCTGGCTGCCATCGAAGCCCGCCTGGATCGCATGGAGGCCCTGCTGCAGCGGATTGCTGAGCGGGTGGGGGTGAGCGACGCGATCATTGATGGCAGTTGTGGTGGGCGTTGATGGCGATCCCAGCCCCCACAATCGACGCCGACCTGGAGGCGGTGAAGGCTGCCCTGGCCGGGGTTCAACCCAGGCCAGAGCGAGTGCTGCTGTCTGGCTCCCGCGCGCGGGGGGATGCGCGGCCCGATTCCGACCTCGATCCGCTGGTGGTGATGCCCCAGGCCACGCTCACCCCACAGGAACGGCAACAGGCATTGCGTACGCTGCGGGCGGCGCTGCGGCCCCTGGGTTTGTCGGTGGGCGTGGATCTGGTGGTGGTAGGCGAGGAGGATGCCGAGCGTCTGGCGGGCTCCCGCTGGCATGTGGTGGCGCGGGCCCTGCGCGAGGGGAAAGAGCTTGATGTCGCCGGCTGAGGATGGGCTGCTGCTTGATCTGGAAGACCACAGCAAGCACTAAACTAATCAACAAAGAGACCAACCACTTATTACAGCATGCTTCAAAGACTTTACATACACAACTTTCGCTGCCTTGAAAACTTTGAACTTCTGGCCAAAGATTTACACTCACTGCTGTTGATTGGCCGCAACGGATCAGGGAAGTCAAGCATTGCTAGCGCTTTGGAAGTATTTCAGAGTATTGGCCGCGGAACCAATAGGGTTGCCGAGCTTATTTCTCCAAAAGATTTCTCCTGGAAAAAACCTGGGATACCCATTAAGTTGATATTGGAATGTATTCTTGATGGCAAGCGTTACGAATACACGCTTGCCTTCGAACTCCCAAATGGATTCCAAGAGTTAAGAGTTTGCGAAGAGGAATTGAGAATCGATGGTGTTCCGAGTTATTCACGAGAGAAAGCACAGGTCAGCTTGACGGGGAAAAAGGAAAACATACAATTCAAGGTTGACTGGCATCTTGTGGCTCTTCCGATCATACAAGTGCTATCGGAGGAGGATCCTGAAAATAAGTTCAGGAACTGGTTAGCAAGAATGATCATACTTTCACCAGTGCCAAGCCTGATCAACGGCGAGTCTCAAGGTGAAAGCCTAGAGCCTAGTCGAAATGGCTCAAACCTCGGAGAGTGGGTCACAGGGCTGCTAAGCCGCTTTCCGGCTGCATATAGTCAGGTAGATGAATATCTACGCAGCATAATGCCTGACCTAAGTGATATACAGAATGAGCCAATAGGTAGAAACGCCAAGTCGCTAGTGATTAGGTTCGCTACTGATGTAAAATCCACCTTGGCCATTGACTTCAGCGACTTATCTGATGGTGAGAAATGCTTTTTTTTGATTGCTACTGTAATGGCAGCCAATAAATACTATGGTCCACTCCTCTGCTTCTGGGATGAGCCCGATAATTACTTGCACCTCTCAGAGGTTCAGCATAATATCGCAGCGCTGCGTCGTGCTTTTGGAAGATCCGGTCAATTCATTGCTGCCGCTCACAACGAGCACGTGATTTACTGTTTTTCATCGGATAATACGTTTGTGCTTGATCGCGCAGATCACCTATCGCCTACGGTAATTCGCCCCTTAGAAGACTTGTCAATCTCCAAGAACCTGATTGAGAACATGCTTCTAGGAGAACCAGTCCGGTGAGCGCAAACAAATATACTCATCATCTAATCGTCATCCCAGAAGACCAAGCGGTTCGCGATATTGTCAATGGTTTTTCAACATGCTTGGACGCAAATGAAAGACAATTTTCTGTTTATGACCTAGCAAGAGGCTGGGGAAGAGGTAAAGAAACATTGCTCGAGCTCAGCAAAGGCTACATGCGGGAATACCCGAATTCATATGCTGTTTTGATTGTCGACTTTGATGGAAACGCGCACAGAGGATCCGAAATTAAGAATCAGGTTCCTGAAGAAGTTAGGGATAGAGTGTTTGTTGTTGGCGTGTTGAATGAGCCTGAGAATCTGAGGAACAGCACTGGAATGAAATTTGAACAACTGGGTCGTCAAATCGCAGGAGGATGCAAAGACTCCAGCATTGATTTTTGGGAAAGGCAAGAACTCCTGGCTCACAATGTAGATGAGATTCGAAGGCTCTCAGAGGCTGTTCGTGACCTCTTTTTCGGATGAGAGTAACATTTGGATTTGGCAAATCGCTCTAGGCAGTATTCCGGTTTGCCCTGGTTATAAAGGATGACGAGCTGACGGGTCTTTAGCAAGCCCTGCATCGATTGGGGTCATGGCGTGTTGCCCTCCTGCTTTTCAAAGTACCCCCACACAATCCGATAATCCCCCACCCGATCACACCGATCAAACGGCGCCTCATAGGTAATGGTGCGCTCCACCGGCCCCCCCGGCAGCGTGTCGTCAAGAATGGTGCGGGAGACGCTGCCGGACTTCATGTCGGCAATATCTTCCCAGCCGGTGGTTTTGTTGGGGCCACGGCCTGAGCCTTTGCGGGGGAAGCCGACGCCGGTGAGGCCCTTGCTGGCGGTGAAGACGATGCGGCCGTTGCGGTCGTACCAGGTGTCGCGTTCGTATTGCTGCATCACCGGGAACTGCACGCGGTAGATGGTGATCAGTTCTTCGAGGGTGAGCTTGAGGGCCTGGGCCACCAGCACATCGATCTCCACCAGGGCCTGGCGGCGGGCGTAATCGGTGCGCAGGGCGCAGTCGCGCTGCCAGGTGGGGGTGAGGTTGGTGAAGAACGCGTTGGGGAGGCGGGGATCCTGTTTGGCCCAGCGTTGTGTGCGGAAGGCTTCATCCCAGCATTCGCTCCAGAGATCGGCGTAGTGGGTGGTGAGGCAGTTGAGGCTTAATACCCTTGTCAATAAAGGGGTCTCAGCTGACCCTTCGATTAACGGAAGCTTTCTTGCAGTCGACTCATAGAGATCGTATTTACCCTGGGTCTTGATGAAGAAGTCAAATGGGATAGACGAAGAAGCAGCTGCAAAGCAAGCTAATCTTTTGCTATCTAAAAATGTAAGAGAGAAGACGGGATGTATGTGTCCTGTCGACTTGGGCTGGATACAAGGAATCAGTGTTCGTTCGTTTGGTGGGGGAAGCTGCCTGCGGTACATGAGGCGATAAAACTCGGTCACCGGCTTCTTCTCCCCCCACGGCACTCGCGGCGTACGAGCCAGGTATTCGGAGGGCGACACATCCGGGCGGTAGTTGGTGCGAGGCAGGTAGTCGTCTGGCAGGTTGGTGAGATCGAGGCAGTCGTAGGCACGATTGGTATTACAGACTGCCTTTGGTGTTTGATATAGGGGGTTGGCCACATTGAACAAAGGCCCTGAGAGAATTAGTCCCGTAGGATCAGCGGAAAACCTAGTATCGCGGCGGATCGTGCCGTCTTTCTGTGCATTTGTTTCATGCCACATTTCCAGGGCGATGTATTCATCCTGGAGATCGCCTAGCCGTTTCGGCGCCGCCGCAAACTTCTCCAAGACACTTTGAAGTTGCCGGGAATGTAGTGCAGGTAAGCGAGCTTGCCGGGGAGGAGTGCCCGATTCGTCATAAAGGCGTGCAAACAGATGCAAAACCTGCTCATCCACTGACACGATCCTCTGAGGATGGCCTTTTACTTCCCAGCGGCTGTTCGCGTTTTTAATGCCTGGAACAGCGCCAATGCCCTCGGAAGTAAAGCACTCATCCAGCGTTGATGCTGCGAATAGGTTGGCCAAGGAGACAAACCTTACGCTCGCCTGTTGGTCTCGGGGCTTCGCGTAGACATTAATGCTGAACTTCACAGTGTTGTGAACCTCGCCGAAGAGCTTGTACTCGTTTTCGAACTGAAAGTGGCCTCTAAGCCATTGATAAAGCACCTCCCGCAAAGCCCCACCCTTAGGATCGTCATACAGCCCCTCAGGATGTAGGAATCCCTGCACCCCCTTTACTGAAGCCACACGCCAGGCCTGCGGCAGAAAGCACTTGAACAGATTCGTCTGGCTCCCCTTCAGCAATGGGTAGTTACCAACCGCATTCAGAAACGCCTGGCTTCCGTTTTGCCCCTCAAACTCCTCCAGGTAAGCCGCCCTCAGATCTGGATGGGCTTCGAATGCTTCCTTGCGTCGATTCGCCAGCTCGCTGGCGCTCACCTTGCGGATCAGCACCATCGGATCGGCGTCGCCGATCACGCCCTTCTCCTCCCACTCCACCTTCAGCCAGGGCGGGTTGCCCACGATCAGATCGAAGCCACCGCCTGCCAGCAGGTCGGCGAATTCCAGATCCCAGTGCAGCGGCCGGATGCGTTCAGCCACCGTCTGCACTTGGCGGAGGCGTTCGAAATCCTCCAGCAGCTTGTTCACATTCACGAAGCCGTGTTGGTCGCTGAAGTCCACCGCCAGCTGCTTTGGTTGGGTGTCTGGAAACATGTTCATCTGGCCTGGTTCAGCCGTAATTCCCTGCTCCAGGTCGCCCAGGATCATGCTGAGCTCAAAGAGCCATTCGTCTCTGCTCGGCAGCATTCCCGCCTGGCGGATCGGCCAGAACCACAGCGCCACCCAGTAGTCCATCGCCCACTTCAGACGCAGGCGGGCGTTGGTGTTGAGCACACCCTTGCCCAGCACCTCCTGGTCGTGAATGCGGTCCTTCAGGCGCAGCGGCGTCCAGGCTGCTTCCTGGGTGCCGGTCGGGTCTTGAGCCCCTGGCTCTTGAGCCCTTGGCTCTTCCCACACCGGCAGCGGGTCGGTGGTGCGCTGGCGTAGGGCGGTCATTTCGCGCGCCCACTCCTGCCAGAGTTCATCCACCAACTTGCTGAGCCGCAGCAGGTGATCCATCTGCGCCTCCGTGAACGCCTCGCCCACAAAGGCCTTGTTCCAGCGCTTGCAGCGCTCGATCGCTTCGGGTTCCAGCTCCTTGATCACCTTGTCTGAATAGGCGGCCATGCCCGGATCGGGCAGCAGGAAGTGGAAGATCCCATCGGCCGGCAGCGCCGCATCCCAGGCCAGCTCCTCCGGGGCGTGTTCATGCCATAGGCGCGTGGGCTTCGCTTTGCGGCCGGTGCCCGTGGGCAGCTTGCTGCTCTGCAGCTGGCTCACCCTGTAGATCTCCCGGCGCGCCCCGATCAGCGAATTGCCGTTCACCAGCTGCTGGCTGAACCAGGGCACAAAGGCCCGTCCCTGCTCCGGCGCAAAGATGCTGTTGAGCCATAGGCTCACCTCCGCCAGCTCCACCGCCACCGGGTTGAGGTCCACGCCGAACACGTTCTGATCGGCCAGGCGCATCTTCACCTTCTGCAGTTCGGTGTGATAGCGCTCATGCGGAATCGTTTTGCCCGTTTCCTGCTGGCGCCGCTCCAGATAGGCCTGGGCCAGCTGACTCACCAGCTCATTGAGATAGGCGGCCGATCCCATCGCCATCTCCAGCAGCTTCAGCTTCAGGA
>Ga0209088_10001045_pt1 | contig 18433 bp, 25 predicted proteins | sample S_140625_EF_Meta_FD_187324 | JGI IMG/M metagenome (GOLD analysis project Ga0209088, IMG submission 187324) | Freshwater microbial communities from Lake Simoncouche, Canada to study carbon cycling - S_140625_EF_MetaG (SPAdes) (version 2) | ecosystem: Environmental > Aquatic > Freshwater > Lake ... | reverse complement strand
GGAGTTCACCTTCAACTTCAAGGTCGAGAACATCAAGATCATTCCTGGTGCTTATGACGTGGTTGTGTCAGAAAAACTACTGTCCCAATTCAGCAACAGCAAGTACAATCTGCAGTATTATATTGCTCTTGAACCCGATTCTACGTTTGTCTGATGCAATTCCCACTTTATTTGACTTCCGAAGGAAAGCAAATATTAGATCTGGTAGCAAAAGCACACTTCAATATTCGTGAGAATATTTCCTGGTGTGCTGATGGAAGTTATTATGGTGCAACTATCAAAGAAAATAAAACCTTCTTTATTTGCACCAAAACTATCCTCAAAGGATCTGATCCAAAACGATATTTAAATGAAACGGTTTATCATGAAGCGGTTCATGTTGCCCAACAATGTAAAGGTAGAAATCATCTTAAACCAATTGGAATTCCAATTAGTCAAATGCCTTTACCCTCAAATAAAATGGTCGATATTCAAGCATCAATTCGTCTAACAAAAAACAAATCTATGAGGCAAACAGAGCATGAAGCATTTTGGTTAGAGGATAAACCAAAACAAGTCATTTATTATTTGAAAAAGTTCTGTTTTTAATTATGAACATCTTTGTAACTGATGTGTCCCCCAGTAAGTCTGCTCAAGTACTTCCTGATAAGCACGTCGTGAAAATGCCCCTAGAGACCTGTCAGATGGTTTCTATTATCTTCTCCAAGTGGTACTATGATTGGGGTACAATCAATAAGGTAGATGGCACTCCTTACAGTACAGAGAAGGGTGCATTTCGCAATCATCCCTGTACCAAATGGGCAGCAGATAATCACTACAATCTTGCCTGGTTGATTACACATGGAATACATTTATGCTTTGAGTACGAACATCGGTATGGCAAACGACACTCTTGTTTGGGCACTCTAGAAGAAGCAATGGTAATCTTTCATAACAATGCTAAGATTTCCATTTCAGAGCATACTAATGTAAAAGAATTCACTCGGGCAATGCCTGATGAATATAAACTTGATGATAGCATTGATACTTTCACTGCTTATAAGATGTATATTGCATCTAAACCCTGGGTGTGCGATAATTATCTTCGTGACCCTAATAGAAAACCTGATTGGATTTAAAAAAATGAGATCAACTGATGGATTTATACATCCACAATATCCACGATTAAGTTGGTTGAGAATTATTGGTAATGCATTTTTTATTTTTGGATATGCAGTAATTCTTTTTAATAGTATTCAATTTGGAATTTATTTTAGACTGATTGGTAATGTAATATCATTTCCATATTTTTATAAAGTGAAGATGTGGGACATGATGACTATCCGTACTTTTTTTGCTATTATAGAATTGGCAAAACTTATTGAAATTTTCTTCTTTTAATTATGAGCAAAACTGACTTTATTTGGGTAGAGAAATACCGCCCAAAGACTATTGAAGATTGTATTCTCCCTGAGAATATTAAAAAGACCTTTAGTGATTTTCTAAATAAAGGCGAAATTCCAAATATGCTTCTTTGTGGTCCTCCTGGTGTGGGTAAGACTACAGTAGCAAAAGCACTATGTAGTGAATTGGGAGTAGATGTTTATGTCATTAACGGATCCGACGAAGGTAGATTCCTTGATACTGTCAGAAACAATGCGAAGAACTTCGCTTCGACCGTCTCACTTTCGTCAGATGCTAAGCACAAAGTCGTTATCATTGACGAAGCAGATAACACAGGGAACGACGTACAACTCCTCCTACGGGCGTTTATTGAGGAGTTTGCTGGTAACTGTCGATTCATCTTCACCTGCAACTACAAAAATAAAATCATCGAACCTCTTCATTCCCGATGTGCAGTTGTTGAGTTTGGAATCAAGGGAAAGGAAAAATCCCAACTTGCGGGATCATTCTTCAAACGTCTACAAGACATCTTGGATAAAGAAGGTGTCCGATACGATCCTAAGGTCCTTGCCGAACTGATATCGAAGCATTTTCCTGATTGGAGGCGGGTTCTCAACGAATGCCAGAGGTATTCTGTTGGTGGTGAGATTGACAGTGGTATTCTTGCGTCCTTTTCTGATGTTGCCGTAAATGATCTTATCACCCATCTCAAAGATAAGAATTTTGCTGAAGTCCGAAAGTGGGTGGTCGCCAACTTGGACAATGATTCTTCTGTAATTCTTCGCAGGATTTATGACGCATGTTATACTTGTCTTTCACCCCAAACTATTCCTGCTGCCGTTCTTATTATTGCTAAGTACCAATATCAAATTGCGTTCGTTGCTGACCAAGAAATCAATCTCTTAGCAGCACTCACAGAGATTATGTGTGAGTGTGAGTTCCAATGACTTATAAGAATCTAAAAGAAGAACCAGTAAAGACGACTCCCCAGAATGTGAAAGAGGCAAATCAAGCACTCTTTTACTCCAAAATGAATCTTCCTCAGGCAGCAAAGCATTGTGGAATGACTCACAAAGAAATGAAATTGACCTTTTTTGAATATCTAAAGTATCACCCTATTAATTATGAAAACAACTAAGCATAAAAAAAATTGGGAAGCATATTGCAAAACTTCTCACAATAATATGTGTGCTAATATTGGAGATTGGGGAAAACCTGATCATTTTCGACCAATTACTAGAACTTTTTACATAAATGTTTTTGATTGTGCATCTATCAATCATCTTGGATTGATTAGTGAGGAAGCAATTAATAATCCCACTGAAAGAACTCATGATCATTGCTTATCTCCACAATTTATTGGAAGAATGGTTATGGATAATCCAAAAATTTATTTAGATAATTATGATAATTTTAAACGGATATTTTGGTTGGGATGTTCTACAATTACAGTGACAAAAAAAGAAAATACTTCTCTTAGTTTGCTAACAGTCAATGATGGATATGATTATAAAGTGCATGTTCCAACTAATTTAAAATATAATCATTTGGATATCAAATTGTACGAAAGAGTTGGTAGTTTTTGGAAAAATTCCATTCCTATAAAATCGAATATTATTGATGTCCCACAAGAACTTCTAGACTATGAAAAAAGATTTTTGGTAAATTGATATGCTATCTACTGATGATGCAATTTGGGCAGCAGATCAATTTATAGAATACTATTCTAAGTTTAATCGTATTGATGATTATCTTCGATATGTTAAAAAGAGTAGAACCTATAATGCTTCTGGAAAATTATTTGGACCAGAAGATGCGATTTTTTCTAACTTTGATTTGCATCCAAATGATATGTCATTTTCAATTCATGAGGTAGATACGAATCCCAAAACAACGTCTAAGTACAATCAAGATATTTACTCAGAAATATTAAATGATACTGCTTCAAATCCTATTGAGGAAGCAATTCCTGGTAGAACTTTGAAATGGATTGTGACTGAGGATACAACAAATAAAATTATTGGGGTAGTCCGTTTTGGGTCTCCGACGATTAATTCAAAACCAAGAAATGATTATTTTGGTGAAGTTCTTTCACTTTCCAGAATTAACAGTGAGTTTGTAATGGGATTCAATATTGTTCCTGTTCAACCATTTGGATACAATTATCTTGGTGGAAAACTTCTTGCTCTTTTAGCATCTTCTAATGAACTCAAACGACAATTTGATCGAAAATATGGAATTGATCTTCAATACTTTGAAACAACTTCATTATATGGTACAACGAAAGGAGTATCCATGTATGACGGTCTCAAACCTTATATTCGACACATAGGAGATACTGAAAGTAATTTTCTTCCACTTTTCCATGATGATTACTTCAGGGAAATGTTCTGGTGGTTTAATAATACTGCCAATGGGGGTGAAAGATTGATTTCTGCAGATAAGTCTTCAAAGAAACTGAAGATTCAAACTAAGATGATTTCTATCATTCGAAATTCTCTAAAAGGTCATTCTAAATTGGATGAATTTAATTCTTGCATTGAACATGCAAAGACTCTAACTGAAAAGAAGAGATACTATTTTTCTAAATTTGGTTATGAACCTGAACAAGTTATTGAGTGGTGGAAGAAAAAGGCATCTAAAAGGTATGAAAAATTAAAGTCCGAAGGTCGTCTTAGGACTGAACTTGAATTATGGAAACATGGTAATGATTTGGAGATTATTCGATGACTTATGAATTGAAGGACTGGTTGAACTCAATCAATCAAACAAAAAACAATATTATGGATGAAGATCCTTCATCAGAAAAAGAATATGCTCCATACATTATTAATCGCTGTTTCTCTGGACATATTGATTGTTTGATGTATGCAAATGAAATGAATAAGTATCATTTCCTTTCTAAAAAGATGCAGTATGACTTTTTTATAAATATTCTGAGGACTAAGAAGAGATTTTCTCCTTGGCTTCGTAAAGATACGATCAAAGATCTTGATTATGTGAAACGTTACTATGGTTATAGTAATGAGAAAGCAAAACAGGCTTTGAGGATTCTTACTCAAGAACAACTAACATTTATTAAATCGAAATTTGAAACTGGAGGAACAAAATGAGCGTAGTTCAAGAACCTATTGTAAATTGGACACCTGACCAAATGGTTGAAGTGATCCTAAATGAACCTGATGATTTTCTTAAGGTTCGTGAGACTTTGACTCGTATCGGAGTTGCTTCACGTAAGGAAAAGAAAATTTATCAGTCTTGCCATATTCTACACAAACAAGGCAGATATTATCTTGTGCATTTTAAAGAATTGTTTGCCCTGGATGGTAAACATGCAAATCTTACGGTAAATGACGTTCAACGTCGTAATCGTATTGCTCAGTTGATTGCAGATTGGGGTCTGGTAGAAATCGTTGATGTTTCTAAGATTTCCGATATTGCACCACTGAATCAAATCAAAGTTCTTTCTTATAAGGATAAGGGAGATTGGATTTTGGAGACGAAGTACAATATTGGTGCCAAAAAGAAGCGCACAGAAGAGGAAACCGAATAAGAAAGTGGGGAGAACACTCCCCATTTTTTGAAAGATAATGGTGTGTTTATTTTGAAATGTAAAAATTTTATTTCTTCCGGCACAATTATGCAAAAAGAATTGATTATGAAAATTTCGTCTGCCTACAAAAACTTTCAATCTGAAAGCACTGCTTCTGGTGATGAATTTGAACGAATTGTTAATGAAGATTTGATTAGTAAAGGATATACTATTCTTGAAACGAATGTAAAAATTTCTGATATTGGAATTAACGTTGATTATATTGCAGAAAAGGATGGAATCAAAGAATATGGGGAAGCTAAGGGTGGGAAGTCTGGTGGAAAGAAACGTCCAGGTGCTCAACGAACTGATAATGTGAAGAAGGCAATCTGCAATGGCGCTCTATTGAACGCAAAGTATCCTGATAGAAAGTATGTTATTTATTTTTCCGCAAAACCGAAAGAAGGAAATTCGTCTGATGAAATGATTAAAACTGCTATCGAGTATGGGTATGTTGATGAAGTTAGGTATTTGGAGTATTGATATCCGAATAAAAATGAGCGGGGAACAACACCTCGCTTTTTTTATGTTCTCCAATATATACTAATGATGTTGCCTTCGGGGACATTATTAACTTACAGACGCTTTAAGGAGGTCTATCATGTTTGGGACAAGTTCACTTACACTCTCAGTACCAGAAACTGCAAAGTATCTGATGGAGATTCAAAGAAATAGTATTGGAATGGATGAGTGGTTTAAAAGATTTGATACTGCGTTTGAGACGCATACGAACTATCCACCATATAATCTAATCAAAGAAAGTAGTATTGACTTCAGATTAGAAATTGCACTTGCCGGATACAAAAAAGAAGATATTGAAGTCACCACCGAATGGAATAAACTCTTTGTGCAAGCAAAGAAAGCGGATGATTCTGAAGATCAATACCTACATCAGGGATTGGCAAAGAGAGCATTCACACGCACCTGGACTCTTTCTGATGATGTAGAAGTTAAAGATGTTTCATATGTCAATGGATTACTGACTGTCAAATTAAACAGAGTTATTCCAGAGCATCAAAAAAAGAAGGTGTACGAACTTAAATAAATACTGTGGGGCTACTCACAAATTATTGTTGCCGCAAGGGGAGTAACTGGCAAAATCCAGTTGACACTCCCCCATTTTTTTGCTATAATGACTTGAGAGGAAAACTTAAAATGTCTGTAAAGATCGCTCTATTAAAATCTGGAGAATCAGTAATTGCTGATATTAAGGAGTTAGTTTCTGATGAAAAGGTATGTGGATATCTTTTTACAAATCCACATAAAATGGAAGTCAGCAACTCACTTTATCTGACTGAACAACAACTAGGATCTGAAGATGGAACGGTTAGCGTTACATTTTCTTCTTGGATTCTTTTCACTAGTGATAATGAGATTCCAGTTCGTCCTGATTGGATTGTAACTATTGTTGAACCAGTTAAATCTATTAAAGAAATGTATGAGGAAAAGGTAAATGGAAAAACAAGTGAAGTGTCTTCTCTTGAAGGTTGACACAGTATTAATTACTGAAATTGTTGAAGTTGGTTCTGAACTTGGAGAACCCGATTGTAAACTGATTAATCCATATGAATTTTTCAGTGAAGATGATCTTCGTCGTTGGACTGAAGGCATTACTAATCAAACAGAATTCATGATTCATTCTGATAGTATTCTTACTATTGCAGATCCAACACCCGAAATTATTCAAAAGTATCTTGAACTAACTGCATAATGCGCTTCTACACAAACGTCCAGATGGTCGGGGATCACTTCTTAGTTCGTGGTTATGAAAATGGAAAACATTTCATGACTCGTGAGAAGTTTTACCCGACTCTTTTTGTCCCTTCAAAAAAGAATACTGAATATAAAACACTTAATGGTGAATATGTTGAACCAGTTCAACCTGGTTCTGTAAGAGATTGTAGAGAGTTTATTAAGAAGTATGATGGTGTAAAGGGATTTGATATTTCTGGAAATGATCGATATATCTATCAGTATATTTCTGAGATTTATCCTGAAGATGAAGTTAAATTTGATATTAGTAAAATTAAAGTTACAACAATCGATATTGAGGTTGCATCGGAGAATGGATTTCCTGATGTAGAAAGTTCGGCGGAAGAAGTGCTTCTGATTTCAATTCAAGACTACAATACAAAACAGATTCGTACTTGGGGTCTTGGTAAATTCAACAATCAGCAAAAGAATGTAAACTATCGTTCTTTTACGAACGAATATGATTTGTTGAACGACTTTATTGGTTGGTGGATGATTGAGGAGAATACTCCCGAAGTTATTACTGGTTGGAATAGTGAACTATATGACATTCCATATTTGGTTCGTCGTATAGATCGTGTTCTTGGTGAAAAACTAATGAAACGTATGTCGCCGTGGGGTCTGGTAACTGAAAGTGAAAAATTTATTTCTGGACGTAAGCACATTGCATATGATATTGGTGGAGTAAGTCAACTTGATTACCTGAATCTTTATAAGAAGTTCACTTATAAAGCGCAGGAATCCTATCGTCTTGATCATATTGCAAGTGTGGAACTTGGACAACAAAAGTTGGATCACAGTGAGTTTGATACCTTCAAAGACTTCTATACAAAAGGTTGGCAGAAGTTTGTAGAATACAACATCAAGGACGTGGAACTTGTTGACCGTATGGAAGACAAGATGAAACTCATTGAACTTGCTTTGACAATGGCATATGATGCTAAGGCAAATTATGCTGATGTGTTTTCTCAGGTTCGTATGTGGGATACGATTATCTACAACTATCTGAAGAAGAAGAATATTGTGATTCCTCCAAATGTGAGGTCTGATAAGGATTCTAAGTATGCCGGTGCTTATGTGAAAGAACCAATTCCTGGTGTATATGATTGGGTGGTGAACTTTGACCTTAACTCACTATATCCTCACTTGATTATGCAGTACAATATCTCACCAGAAACTTTGGTTGAACAAAGGCATCCTTCTGTAACTGTTGATAAGATTCTGAATCAAGAGATTGATTTTGAACCTTATAAGGAGTATGCTGTTTGTGCAAATGGTGCGATGTTCCGTAAAGATGTTCGTGGTTTTCTTCCTGAACTGATGGAAAAGATCTATAAAGATCGTACCATTTATAAGAAGAAAATGATTGTGGCAAAGCAAGAATATGAAAAGAAAAAGACAAAGGCATTGGAAAAGGAGATTGCTAGGTGTAACAACATCCAAATGGCAAGGAAGATTCAACTTAATAGTGCTTATGGTGCTATTGGCAATCAGTACTTCCGTTATTTTAAACTAGCAAATGCTGAGGCAATCACTCTTTCTGGGCAGGTTTCAATTCGTTGGATCGAAGAAAAAATTAACAAGTACTTAAACAAAATCCTAAAAACTGAAGATGTAGATTATGTTATTGCTTCTGATACTGATTCTATCTATCTTAATATGGGTCCTTTGGTTGACACTGTATACGAGGGAAGAGAAAAAACTACTGAGAGCGTTGTGTCGTTCCTTGATAAGGTCGCTCAGGTGGAACTTGAAAAGTATATAGAAAGTTGCTACCAAGAATTGGCGGACTATGTGAATGCATATGACCAAAAGATGCAGATGAAGCGGGAGAATATTGCTGATCGTGGCATTTGGACCGCCAAGAAGCGTTATATCCTGAATGTATGGGATAGTGAAGGTGTTCGTTATGATGAACCTAAACTGAAGATGATGGGTATTGAAGCAGTTAAATCTTCTACTCCAGCACCCTGCCGTCAGATGATTAAGGATGGTCTAAAACTGATGATGAGTGGAACAGAAGAACAGGTGATTGAATTTATTGATAAGTGTCGTGCCGAATTCAAAAAACTTCCACCAGAACAAATTGCATTTCCTCGCACGGCATCTGATGTTCGCAAATATCGCTCCCATTCGGACATTTATGCTAAAGGCACACCCATTCATATTCGTGGTGCGCTTCTTTTCAATCATTATATTAAGGAGAAGAATCTTACCAATAAATACTCACTTATTGGTAATGGTGAAAAGATTAAGTTTATCTACCTCAAAAAACCAAACATCATTCGAGAAAATATTATCTCTTTCATTCAAGACTTTCCTACAGAACTCGGTCTTGACAAATACATTGATTATGAACTACAATTTGAAAAGAGTTTTCTTGAACCACTAAAATCAATCTTAGATGCGATTGGATGGAATGTGGAAAAAACTGTAAACCTTGATTTATTTTTCTTTTAATGGATTTACCTATCAGCGACAAAGAACTGGATACAATTGTGAAAGCACTTGGATTTGGTGGTGATGCCGCCCTTTACCATAAATTGAAATTAGTTAGAGAACTTAAAGAACAAGGTTTGCCTTATAAAAAAATACTTCGTGAAGAGTATGGAATGGTTATATGAATCTTCCTATTGGTGAATCTGACTTTAAGTATATACTTGAATCAGTCAAATCAAATAAACAACTGTATAATAAATTGTGGACTTATTGGTTTAATTTAAAATATCAAAAGGGTAAATAATTATGGATTTTTTAAAAGACATTGTAAAAGAGATTGGTGGAGAATACACACAACTTGCGGCAGATATTGACGAGACTGAAACTTATGTGGATACGGGTTCGTACATCTTTAATGCTCTTGTATCTGGGAGCATCTTTGGTGGCGTATCTGGTAACAAGATTACTGCAATCGCAGGTGAAAGTTCTACGGGAAAAACTTTCTTTAGTTTGGCTGTGGTTAAAAATTTCCTTGATAATAATCCTACTGGATATTGCTTGTATTTTGATACTGAGGCTGCAATCACACGATCCCTACTGGAGAGTAGAGGCATCGACACAACTAGAGTCGTGGTGGTTAATGTTGTCACCGTAGAAGAATTTCGTGGTAAGGCACTGAAGGCAGTTGATCTTTACTTGAAGAAACCAGAAGGTGAACGTAATCCTTGTATGTTTGTTCTTGATTCTTTAGGAATGCTTTCAACTAGCAAGGAGATTAATGATGCTCTGAATGATAAAGAAGTGAGGGATATGACCAAATCTCAACTGATTAAGGGTGCATTCCGTATGCTTACTTTGAAACTTGGTCAAGCAAACATTCCAATGATTGTAACCAATCATACCTACGATGTTATCGGTGCTTATGTTCCTACTAAAGAAATGGGAGGTGGTAGTGGTCTTAAATATGCCGCTTCTACTATTGTTCATCTTAGTAAAAAGAAAGAAAAGGATGGAACAGAAGTTATTGGAAACATTATCAAGGCAAAGACTGCTAAGTCTCGTCTAAGTAAAGAAAATCAAGATGTTGAAATCCGTTTGTTCTATGATGAACGTGGTCTGGATAGGTACTATGGTTTGCTTGAACTTGGAGAACTTGGTGGAATCTGGAAGAATGTTGCTGGTCGTTATGAGATAGATGGTAAAAAACTTTATGCAAAGGAAATACTAAAAAATCCAGAGAAGTATTTTACTCCAGAAGTAATGCAGGCACTTGATGAAATTGCACGAAAAGAATTTAGTTATGGTGCATGAGAAATATTCGTATCATAAAAACTGGAGTTGATGTATCCAAAATACTAGAACAACTCAAACAATATCCGGAGGATTGGGGATCACAAAAAAATGTTCAAGACTCTGAACAATTAGATCCCACAGAATACACTGTAACTGTGGATGTCTTACAACTTATAATGGGCGGAGTTGAAACAGAAGACCAGTATGTCGGCAATACTGAAATCTGTATTCAAACTCCTGCATACGAAAAACACACTGAGATTCTTAATTACTTGGGAAAGTATTTTAAGAAACTTCGTCGTTGTGGATTTCTGGCACTTCCTGTTGGTGAAATTGTAGGTTCTCATATTGATGAAGGAACTTATTATCTTACAAAAGATAGGTATCACCTTTCCATTCAGGGAAAATACGAGTATACTGTTGGTGAGGAAACAGTGATTGTTGAACCAGGAACACTCTTTTGGTTCAATAATAAACTTCCACACAAAGCGGTGAATATTGGAGACAACGTTAGAATTACTTTTGTATTTGACGTGCCGCATCATAAACGAAATCTTTAATTGAAATAATGGAACGACTTGAACTTACGATTCTCCGAAATCTTGTTTATAATGAAGACTACTCTAGGAAAGTTATACCTTTTATACAACCTGAATATTTTGAGCAAAGGTCTGAAAGAGTAGTCTTTGAGGAAATCGTTCAGTTTATTGTCAAATACAACTCCGCAATTACAAAAGAAGCACTTGGTATTGAGATTGAGAACAGGACTGATTTAACCGAATCTGAAGTTAAAGATATTCGTGATGTGTGTGAAACACTGAATGATTCGGTAGTGGAGAAGCAATGGTTGCTAGATACTACTGAGAAGTGGTGTCGTGACCGAGCAATTTATCTTGCTCTGATGGAATCGATTCATATTGCCGATGGAAATAATGAAAAAAAGAATAGGGACGCAATTCCTAGCATTCTTTCCGATGCCTTAGCAGTATCGTTTGATAATAATATCGGTCACGACTATCTTCAGAATTATGGGGAGCGTTATGAATTTTATCACCGCAAAGAAGATAAGATCGAATTTGATCTGGAATATTTCAACAAAATCACGAAAGGTGGCATACCTAATAAGACTCTCAATATTGCTCTCGCTGGTACGGGAGTCGGCAAGTCCCTCTTTATGTGCCATGTTGCTAGTTCCGCCTTGCTACAGGGTAGGAACGTACTCTACATCACTCTTGAAATGGCGGAAGAGCGAATTGCGGAAAGAATTGATGCAAACCTTCTCAATGTCCCGATTCAGCAATTGGTTGATCTCCCACGTTCCGCATTTGAGAACAAAGTAACAAGTCTGTCCAAGAAGACGCAAGGAACTCTTATAATTAAGGAGTATCCTACTGCTTCGGCACACTCTGGTCATTTCAAGGCACTCTTAAATGAACTTGCTCTTAAGAAATCATTCCGACCTGATATTATTTTCATTGACTACCTTAATATTTGTGCTTCCAGTAGGCATAAGGCAAATGGGTCTGCAAATTCTTATTCTTATATTAAATCAATCGCAGAAGAGCTTCGTGGATTGGCAGTCGAATTCAATGTTCCAATTGTTTCCGCTACCCAGACTACTCGTAGTGGTTATGGGAACTCTGATGTTGAACTTACTGATACTAGTGAGTCCTTTGGTCTCCCTGCTACTGCTGATCTTATGTTTGCCCTTATTAGCACAGAAGAGTTGGAAGGATTAGGGCAGATTATGGTAAAACAATTGAAGAATCGTTATAATGATCCAACAGTATTCAAGCGTTTTGTTGTTGGTATTGACCGTGCCAAGATGAGACTTTATGATGTAGAACAATCTGCACAGAAAGACATACTTGACAGTGGACAAGAGGAGGAGTATAATTATGAAGAAAGCAAACCTAAAAAATCATTCGAAGGATTTAAGTTTTAAATATGGCAACTATCGAACCTAATAAGTATATTGAATTTGTTCGTCAAACCACCAGTCCGGCAAGTAGTGAATATCCAAAACTTGTTGAACGTTTGAATGAACTGGAAGGACAGGGTGCTGATGTTTCTCGTCTGATGACTGCGGCATTTGGTATGAGTGCTGAAGCAGGAGAGTTTACTGAGGTAGTCAAGAAGATTTTTCTTCAAGGCAAACCTTATACTGAAGAGAACATCTTTCATATGAAGCGTGAACTTGGAGACCTGTGTTGGTATCTTGCACAAGCATGTATGGCACTGGATATTACATTTGAGGAAGTTCTTGAAATGAACTATCAGAAACTGAGTGCTCGCTATCCGGAAGGTGCTTTTGATGTTTATCGCTCAGAAAACCGTGTTCAGGGCGATTTGTAATAAATATTTCAAAAAATATGTCTATTCTTGGAAAAAGAACGGGAAGACCAATAAGTAGAATTCAATTTAATTCAATTCTCAAAAAATTTATAGTTTTCTTAAAAAGAGAATTAAGTTTGACTATTGATATTCCTTATATTCTCATTGATGATCCCGATTTTTCAAAGAAAAATAGAGCATTTGGTATGATGAATAGTGATGGCATTGTTTACATTAGTATTATTAATCGCCATCCATTAGACATCTTAAGAACCGTTGCTCATGAGTATGTTCATTACAAACAATCTATTAAACGTGTTGCAATGAACCCAAATCCTGGCAGTCCTTCAGAAAATGAGGCAAATGCAAAAGCAGGAGAAATTATAAGGAAGTATGGGAAACTTCATCCAGAATTATTTGATCTAATATCCATTAGATGATTTAATTCTTTTACTGGGGAATTAGCACAGTTGGTAGTGCGCCTGCTTTGCAAGCAGGAAGTCAGGAGTTCGAGTCTCCTATTCTCCACTTTTTAAACTGGCACAAGGTGTCATGTCAGATCCAGTATTATGCATTATCATACTGGCATGACCACAAAACCTCAAATGAAAAACACACACCTCGAACACCCCGAAGATTCCATTCTGACTGGTGATCTGTCAGTACTGGATTGGTTTGTGACTCCTGGACACCTTTCTGTAAAGATTGATGGAAGTCCTGCAATTGTGTGGGGTACAAATCCTGCCAATGGAAACTTTTTTGTTGGAACTAAATCAGTATTCAATAAGGTGAAAATCAAAATCAATCATTCGCATGAAGAGATTGATGTGAATCATGAAGGTAGGGTAGCAGACATTCTTCATGTTTGCTTTGATTGGTTACCTCGCACGGAATGCATCTATCAGGGCGACCTTATTGGGTTTGGTGGACTTTCTGAATATACTCCCAACATCATCACTTATAAGTTTCCTGAGGTAGTTTCTCAAAACATTATCATCGCCCCTCACACTTGCTATTATGCTGAGAACGATCTTCGTGATGCTGTGGCAATGCCTGATCGTGCAATCTGGTATGATACTGAGTCGGTCAAGTTTGTGAAACCTGAAGCATCCATTGTGTCTGGTGCTGAGCATTTTGAAGACCTTGAAGAGATTTGTGAATTTGCCAAATGTATCTCTGGTGCTGTACAGTTTGCCACTCCCAAAGAGTCTGTACAACTGAAGAAAGATCTCAATGCTTGTATTCGTGAAGGTAGGGAGATTAATCCTGATGACTTTGAAAACAAGAATTTGATTAATTTCTGGAACTTGGTAAAGTCTATCAAGGAGGATGCTTTGTACGTCTGCCGTAACAATGGTCCCGAAGCATATATTGGGAATGATCGAATTGATGCTGAAGGTTATGTGATGACCAATGACTATGGTATGTTCAAACTAGTCAACCGTGAGGTGTTCTCTCATGCTAATTTTACAATGCAAAAGAACTGGTAGTCATAAATATAAGTATATTTTATTGTTTATGAGCACTTTGAATACGGAAAATTGGAATAGGAAATGAAAAGTTTTTCGAAATTTATAACCGAAGCAACCAGCAGAGCAGTTCAACAGGCGACTCGTATGGGTCTTGTCACTGATGGACATGGTGGATGGTATGAAAGAGGCACAGGAGAATTTAGTGCCAAAACTGTTCAGGGACAATTAAAGTTTTATAATAAGCGTCAAGTTGTTGGTGGAAAAGATTCTGCTCAAACCGAACAGGAGAAAAATCTTTCTCAAAAATCTTATGCACAACCTGCTCCTCAGCAACAAGCACCACAAGAACCAGTTCCACAAGAACAAGTTCCAGTAGATCAGCAACAAGTTCAAGAACCAGTTGCACAAGAACCATTTACTTTACCACCAGTTGAAAAAACTTTGGGAACTTTAACAATTGCTTTCGGACGTTTTAATCCTCCTACGATTGGACATCTTCAATTAATGGATACCGCCGCCGCTTCTGCAGAGCAAGATCAGAGCGATTATATCATCGTCCCCTCTCGTACTCAGGATGCAAAGAAAAATCCTCTTGATGCGGATACGAAGATCTCATATATGAGAAGAATGTTCCCTCAGCACAGTGAGAGAATATACAATGATGGAAATATGAGAACCATTTTTGATGTGCTCAAAAAGGCACATAATGATGGATATTCTGCCGTAAGAATTGTTGGTGGTTCTGATCGAGTCAAAGAGTTTGATAAACTGGCAAATAATTATAATGGTAATCTATATCAATTTGATAATATTGAAGTAATTTCTTCTGGTGACCGAGATCCTGATGGAAAGGGTATTGAAGGAGTATCTGCTTCAAGAATGAGACTTGCCGCCGCAGAAGGTGACTTTAAAACTTTTCGTGGTGGACTACCTCCGGAAGTTGCTAGAAAGGAAGCAATGGAACTCTTTAGTGTACTTCGCCAATCTATGGGAATTGAAGAAGTTCAGCAAGAAGAAATAAATGTTTGGGAAGTTGCTCCTAAATTTGATGCTCATACATTGCGTGAAAATTATATTTCAGAGAAAATTTTTAATATTGGTCAATTAGTGGAAAATCTGAATACTGGTATTATTGGAAGAATTATTCGAAGAGGTACTAATTACTTGATTTATGTGACCGAAGGTGGAATGATGTTTAAATCTTGGATTAAAGATTTGATGGAAACAAAGAAATATACTGAAGTTAAAATGGATAGTGAAATGAGAGAACCAGGAAAACCAAATACATTGGTTGGAACTCTTGGTGCATTTAAACATTACGCAAGTAAAACTCCCGGAGTAGTTGGTACTGGTGCAGAGAACTTACAACCAGGTGGAAATGCTTATGGAATTAATTTCATAAATAAGTATAGAAAAAAGTAAGTATTAGATCTTCCAATGACTACTAAAATTTTTGAGGAACTTCCTTCCAGAGATAATAGACCATCACCAGCAGGCGGACAAGGACCTACTGACATAAAGGCAAAGATGGAGAAGAAAGTTCGTCAGGCAGTTTACGATATTCGCTATCGTGCAAGAAGAGAGGGCGTAGATATCAAACAAGCATATTCGCAATATATGCAAAATAGTAGTCTAAATGGTCAGGAAAGAAATATGGTAAAGGCAAAGATTTTTGGTACTGGAATGAGAGAAGATTATAATATTGGAGAATTTGCTTCGAGTTCAGTTGCAAATGCCCTTTTTAAAGTTTTTGTTGAAGGCGTAGAAGAAGAACCTACTCTTGGTGAGGAATATCTTCAAGAACTTAGAAATGGGTCTGATAGGAAGTATAAAGTAAGAGTGACCGATAAAAACGGAACTTCTTATGTTCGTTATGCAACTCGTGATAAGATTAGTGATCTTCGTGCCAATCCAAATATTGAATCAGTTGAAATGACCGAGTATGGTCAACCTTATGAAGGTGAAAGGACCAAAGGAGATAGAACCGCCGCCGCTAAGGCAGGTAAGGATTATGATGGCGATGGTAAGGTTGAATCTGGCGCTAAAGAATATCGTGGATCAGTTCATAATGCAATCCAGCGCAAGAAAGGTGGAGTTCCTGACGGTAAGGATACTTCCAGTGTAAAAGAAGATCTTGATTTTTTTGAAGAAGATAAAAAAAAAGATAAAAAAGATAAAAAGTTTGATGTAATGCGTGGGAAGGGAAATACTGGTCGTGTTAAACTTTTCCCAGAAACTAGTAAAGTTAATGAGGAAGTAGTTTCTGAAACTGCAGTAAGTACCGCCCAACAAAAATTTATGGGAATGGTTCATGCTTATAAGAAAGGTGAAATGAAGAATGCTTCACCTGAAGTTAAGAAGGCAGCAAAAGAAATGAGTGATACTGAAGCGAAGAAATTTGCTTCTACTAAGCATGAAGGTCTTCCAAAACATGTACAAAAGGAAGAAACTGCTTGCGATTCATCAGTACCTCAAAGAGATACTAGAGGTGATTATGCAAAAACCAATGTTATTAAAAACAAACTGAGATCTGGATTGGGCGTTAAGAATCCTATTGTAATGGTTTCTAATGAAGAAGATGTTAAAGAAGGTATGGGATTGAGTGTTGGAATTTCCAAACTTGCCGGACAACTTAATGCAAATCCAAGAACTTCTGCCGAAAAGGGTGCAAAGGATTTTCAAAAGAATGTTGCAGATCCAATTGGTAAAGTGGTAAAAGGTGCTGCACGTGCAGTTGTTCAACCTGCAAATATGTCTCCTGAAGCACAGAAGGCAAGAAAGGATAAGTATAGACCCGAAGAGGTTGAATTTGAAGGTGAGGTTATTGATGAGAGACGGAGGGAAGATAAGGGAACTCCAAGAAAACCCCGTGATAAAGCATTTGAATTAGTTTCTAAGTCTATGGGTACTTCTAGAATGGGAGTTCAACCTAGAGGAGAGAAAAAAGAACCAGGCAAAAAACCACCTTCTGCTGGTGAACGTGGTTCTGAAAGACGTTCTCCTGAGCAAATTGTAAAAAATAATCGTGCGATTAGGAAACAAGGACAAGAAAACATGAGTTCAAGGTTCGATTGATCTAAATAATCCAGGTTTCATTCACACGAGGTTATTATGTCAATCGCAGCAATCATCGCTTGGGCAACTGCCAATCAAGCACTTATCGCAACTGTTCTTTTCGCAGTTTCAGAAGCACTTGGTGCAAATCCTAAGGTCAAGGCAAACGGTATTCTTTCACTTATTCTTATTCAAGCACAAAATGCTCTGAAAGCAAAGGGCGCTAAAGATATTACTCCTTGAGTTTTTAATCACAATTATATAAAGGAGACCAAAACTAAAGGTCTCCTTTTTTTATAAATATTACTAGAAAAGCATTATAGGTAAAGAATATGGCTCTTTGGGGCATTTCAACAGCATCCGAAACTGCGGCGAGCAAGTACGCCATTCCAAAATTCCAACTTGAGACTGATCGTAACACAAGTCCTTGGAATACTTTCGCAGATGTACGTGGTTGGATTCAGAGAAGATATAAAACAAAAGAAAATTCTGGACTTTCTACTCGTTATTTCGATGAAGTTTTAGTTCCAGTTGTTGGATTGAATAGTACTGGTAATTTGGGGGGAACCACTGGTATTGGTACTGCCGGTCCAGTTGCGGTTTTCTTTGAAGATCCTAACCAAGCATCACCAATTTCTGTTGGTGGTGGTGGAACTACTGGAATTGCTACGAATACTACTGGTTATGTTCATGTAGTATTCAATGAACTTGTTTTTGCTGGTGCAGGATCAACAGTTCTTATTCGCACATTTGATGCAAACGATGCTAACGAATCAACAGCAATCGTTGGAACTGCAGCATCAAATACTGGTACTCAGTATGCTTGGGCAGGACCTGCTGCGAATCATGGATCTCCAAATGTTTATACAAATTTCAACGGTCAGATCACCAATAGAGTGGCGTTTGCATTCACTTCACCAAGTACTCTTCTGACTGCAAACGTTGCAATTTCAACAACATTAACCACATCTGGACAAACTGTTGCGATTGGTGGAACTAACATTTTTGTTGATTCGGTAGCAGGTGTTTCTATTGGAAGTTCCCTCACAGTTGCAGGTAAACTCACAAACGTTCCTATTGTTGCTGTTGGAACTACTTCTGTTCAGATCGGAAC
>Ga0209088_10001044_pt1 | contig 18436 bp, 13 predicted proteins | sample S_140625_EF_Meta_FD_187324 | JGI IMG/M metagenome (GOLD analysis project Ga0209088, IMG submission 187324) | Freshwater microbial communities from Lake Simoncouche, Canada to study carbon cycling - S_140625_EF_MetaG (SPAdes) (version 2) | ecosystem: Environmental > Aquatic > Freshwater > Lake ... | reverse complement strand
TAATACTAATAATACTAATAATACAAATATCACATTTTTTCTATTATTGAACTATAGGTTTGTGTATTGTCTTTTATATTATAAAATTCTAAAAAATAAACATATCCATCATATGTTAAATTTATTAAATAAGATAAAATTATTGGTATAATTAAATAAATAAATAATATTAAAAGCATTACTTTATTAGTATATTGCTTTTCAGGTATAAATTTTGAAAATATTAAATACAATACAAATAAACTATAATATACAATTATGTAATAAAAATAGACAGTTTTATATATATCATAATTTGAAACTAAATAATTATTGTTTCTATCATCCATATGTAATGACGTTTTGTAATTGTCTATTTTTTTTTGTATTTCTTGCAACATAGCAACTTTATTACTAATAATATCTGTCATAGAACCTCTATCCAGTAATAATGTTTTGTGGTCGGCAATAAATGTTGTATAATATTTATATAAACTATTTAAATCATTCAGTTCAGCTGTTAAAAATGTTTTTATTGAATTTGTAGCATTAGATTTGCAATCCTGAGCAAATTGAGGTGAATCTTTAAATGCTCTATGTCTTGATTCTAGCGACTGCCTTACAAATTTATACAACCCATAATCTTCATAAGGTTCAATGGTTGTTCCTCGTGTTGAACCAAAATATTTTGTTATCCAATTATTAGTGTTACTTGATGTTTCGGAACTAGTTAATACCTCAGCGGGGTCGCGTGGCCACTCACCGCCAATAATAGTGCCAGCACTAGCAATACCATCAAAAATATCAGCATTTTCATCTATTATATCAGCAATAGTATTTGTAGCTCTGTCTGCACCTTCATTACATTTTGCAATAGCTTTCTGTGCAGCATTATCACAGTTACAATAATTCACATTTTTAAGATCTTGCTCTGTAACAGCAAATGGCTCAATATTGTTAGCATTTGATGTAACCACATTTTCTATATAATCATTATATGTAGTTTGCCAATCATTTTTATTTATCACGCCAGATACTAAATCTGCGTTTGGGCCGAGTATTCCACCAACAGCTGATATAAATGTATTTTCAACACCGCTACTAACTGATTCACAACATGCTTTTATAACTTGTGGCATAACACGTTCGCAATTGCACTCTACAGGAATAGGTTTTAGTGGTTGTTGTGATTGATTATTTCCCATCCTTAATTATAACTAATATAAAACAATATATTATAGTTTTAAATTAATTTTTTAACACTAAATGAAATAAATTGTTAATTCTTTTCTTTAAATTGTTAATTCTTTTCTTTAAATTGTTAATTCTTTTCTTTAAATTGTTAATTCTTTTCTTTAAATTGTTAATTCTTTTCTTTAAATTGTTAATTCTTTTCTTTAAATTGTTAATTCTTTTCTTTAAATTGTTAATATTGTAATATGTTAAAAAGTAACAGTTGGTGCATCCAACGGAATATTAAATAAAATATCGTTTGAGAAGTTCAATGACTTACGAATAAGAAAATCTTTAGAGCATGTCCCAAATGCTTCTATGCCGCTAGTCTTATTGTTATTGTTATTGTTATTGTTATTGTTATTGTTATTTTGGTAATTTTCAAAATAATTATTAAAATTTTCAGTCATTAAACACTTATTTTTAGCATAATCATATACCATAGAACCATCGCAACAATCTTGTCCTACACAAGTCAATGTCAATGATGTCAATGGATTCTTCTTTCTAGTAAGTAAACCGGATTTTTCTAATTGTGTTGCAGTTCTATCATATGGAATACGAATTTTGTCAAAGTCCATATTATCTCTCATATAAATATCTACAACTTTATAAAAAATATAAACACTTGCCAAAAATAATAATGTGACCAACAATATTAGTGTTACATTATTTGGCAATAAACTATTTTTGTTAGCAATTGCTATAGGAATAATTATAATACAAACAAAAATAATGATTAAAATTATGTTTAAATATTCTTTATTCAATTTATCATCATAATTTATTATATCAATATGCCTAAGTTTATTTTGATTTGATTGATTTAGTTTATCATACACATTTTTAATAGTAGACTCTTGTCCATGTTCATTATTTATCATATAATCACTTAATACATTTGTAAAAACATTATCCTTTTTTATTAAAAATTCACCAACAGCATTATTAATTTCTGTTTGCACTAAATCAGGTTCAGTATACACTTCTGCCTTATTTAATATATCTATTAATAAATCATTATTAATTTGTACATTTGACATTTTATATACTTATTATAACATTATAAAATAAGGTATATAAAATAAGGTATATAAAATAAGGTATATTAAATATGTAATTTTCTTAGTAAAACTAGAACCATTAAAATAAAAATTACAACCAATATAGAGTATATTGAAAAAAATATATTGTTTGAAACACTAGTTTTTTGAACACTTTTCAATCTCTCTTCATATAACATAGTATTTTGTTTTAATTTGTTAATATGATTGTTAGCATAACTTATTTCAGTAACTTTTCCTAAAGGGTCTACATATAACATAGTATTTTATATTTTTACAATATTATTTATAAATACTATTAGTAATATAACAAAAATAAAATAACTAAATAATATAAATTCACTTATAATACTTGCATTGTATAATATTAGTAATACAATTGTTAATATCATTATAATTAATAAAATTAAATATACAGCGTTAATAGAGTTTTGATTAGTTAATAATATATTTTGTTTGTTATTTAATAAATTGGTGTTATTATTTGTAGTTATTGAATTATTTATTAAATTAATAAATGACATATCTCTCGGTTGTGTAAGCAATATATTAGCACTAATTTCATTATGACTTAAAGAATGATTAAATAAATCAGTAAATAATACATTTTTACTATTGTTAAATATACGACTATTTACATCATTAATAGTATTTAAAATATTATTGTATGCATTAATTTTTTGAGATTCTAAATAATCATAAAAATTTTTACCATTTATATTAGTTAAATCTAGCTTGCTTGCTTTTTTATTTAAATAACTTATATAAGATAAATCGTCAATAATATATTCGGTTTCTTCTAAATAGCGGTCAATATATTTAAATCCATTGCTATTATCTTGAAAATAGTTTTTATTTACAAATCCATAACCATTGTATACTCCATAGTCGCTTTGTGGCAATATATTAGATTCACAATTTAAAGTCAAAGATATGTCATATGCACCTTCAATATCATTAAATAAACTGCATGTTTTCATAGTTGAATTACTTAAATCTTTTAACAAAAATATTTCACAATTGCCTTCACTACATAATATTTCACATTCAGAATTACTCGAAACACTAAAAGCATTAGACAATTTTGACCTTTTAAGATTATAAAAATGTGTTTTACGATTTTTACATATATCATGATACTTTTCTATATCAAAATTCTCTATTATATTATGCTGTATGCTTGAGCTTAAGCTTGAACTTAAGCTTGACCTTGAAGTATACAAAATCAGACCTAATAAATAAATATTTAATCCAATAATAATAATAAAAAATAATAAATACAATATGTTTTTTATCTTAGAATTAGATTTAAAATTTAGACCAGTTTTAGTAGTAAAATAAGTAAATTTATTATACAATTTATTGTTCATTTATACTTAATATGTTAATATATTTTATTTAATTGTTTAAAATATATTAAGACACTTATAACATAGTACTTATAACATAGTACTTATAATATAGTACTTATAACATAGTACTTATAACATAGTAATAATATACATTTTATAAAAAATATAAATTAATGTAATTCCTAAACAATGTATTAAATAATAAGGTGCTTTATTATATACAATATGTATAATTAATATTAATATTAATACTATAAATAAAAAGTCAATCAATTTGGATATAAAATTGTTAGCATTATTACCATTGTTACCATTGTTACCATTATTACCATTGTTACGATTGTTAATGTTATTACCATTATTACCATTCTTATTTGGACAATTACAAGGCTCGTTGTCTTTACATTTACATTCAATTTTACTACAATTTCCATTAATACATCCTAAATAGTCAATAGAATCAACAATAGACATATAAGAAACATCATTTTCACTAGTTTGAGTTGTTTTTAATGTGTTTTTGTTACTTGTTAAAGAATTATTTTGATGAACGTCAAAAAATAATTCATCTTCACTTATAGAAGTTAATTCTGTAGTATTCATAGTAAGTATTAATTAATATAATAAAATATTATATTAAATAATTCTATTTTTAATAATTCTTTTTAACACTAGTTAGTTATTAATTTAATCAGTAACTTTATTTGTTGTACCCATGCTTTTGCTTCTATCTGTATTTGTGTTTATACCCATAATTGCATTTATATTGTTTATATTACTAGTTTTTAAATTCCTAGTTTTATAATACATAACGCATGCTATTATCATTATTAATAATAATAAAGCATTTTCTACTATCTTAAATTGTGTTAGAAATACATTATCACTTAATCTACCATTATTAGCCCCACCTGAACCCAATAAATTAGTTAGCTCTTGTTTTTTACTAGCTATTCTGGCATTTAATGCCATAATTGTATTGTTGTCGCCAGTTTTTAAATAATTTATATTTGATAAATCAACACTAATGTCATCTAAATGATTAATTAAAGAACTATATTTAGCTTTTAAATTTGTTAGTTGAATATCAAATAATCTCTCATTTTCTTGAGTAGGATTGCAAATAAAATTTTTAAATGTATTATAAATAGGACCACTAGCATTAAGATTTGTTTCATTAATATACAATAAATCTTTATATGATGCTAATTGAGCTAATTTTACAGGGTTGCTATAATAACTTGTGGGTCGTGTTTGAATACTTGTTGCCAATGCTAAATTAGCTTCATTTAATATTGGCTTTTTGTAATAAGCAACTTTATTTTTCGGAGCATACACCTGATTATCCAATGTATATTTAAAACATTTTTGGCTTTCAGGTGGACTGCTAGGAGTCCTTCTAAATATTATATTATTGCAAATATCGTTCACACTTATTTTAGTCGTTGTAAATAAACTACTAAATAACTGCATCATACTATTTTCACCTAATAATGACCCTACGTTTTCACTCAATGATTTTGGGACATAGCATTCACTATTATTGTTTGTTGCACTTGTTGAGGAAATATCATTCATAAAAAAATAATTAGCATTTTTTTTTATAGCTTCTGCTTGACACTCAGCAACACTTAAAACTACTGACTTATAAAATAATGAATTTAAAGAAGCGTCAAAATTAGGAGTACTAGGTTTGCTATAACATCCATCAAATTCATAAAAATTTACATTAGCATCAGCATTCATCCTTAATACTATATAATAATATATACTATAATATATTAACTTTATTTAATATATTTTACAAATTCTATAAAAGTCAGAGTTTATAGATGTGCGACTAGCTCTCTCAATTTTAACAATATCATTTGGACGAAGTCCAATAACAATTGATACAGGACTAAAATAAGATATATCAGGAATTTGTGAATTATCTAATATATTATATTTTTTAATAAAAAGTTCTCTCTCATTTTCATTTAATATTGTATGCTTTGGGACTAAAGTATGTTTTAATATATTAAATTGTAGTCTTTTTATATTTACTAATGAAATATAAATATTTTCAGTAACCCAAATATCTTTAATATTTTCTAGTAATGTATCATTAGGCTCATCTTTAATAACAATCATTAAGTCATCTTTTTTTTCTAATATTGATTCTAAATGAAATAAATCTTCTACAATATCATAAATATTTTGTGGTTTAATTAATTTTGTTACATAATATTTAACATATATTTTTTTATTAGAACTTGCATTTTCTAGCAACATATCCAATTGATTATTTTCTGCTAAAATACCAACATCAGTAATACTAAAATTAGAATAATTTGCTACAGCAAATCCACGCTCTTCTAATATTTCTAATAAATTTTTGCGTGAATTATAAATACTAATTATAGTACTATTTGACATAGTGTTACTATTTATAATATACTATTAAATTTTATTATTATATCAATTATATTTTAAATCATTTTTTAAATTTTTTAAATTTTTAAATTATTGCCCTTCAAATTTTATTGTTTTACGCTTAATAGTATCATCTTTTTCTTCAGTATTAACTTTAGATTCTAAATTTTGCTGTATAATTGAATCAGTAATTTCTTCTAATTTTGGTTCCATAGTTTGTTGTATTTTTTGCGTTGTTGTGTTTGTTGTGTTTGTTGTGTTTGTTGTGCTTGTTGTGTTTGTTGGATTAGTTGGAGTAACCGGAATAGTTATAACATCTTCTAATTCGGGCGGCGCCGCGTCACTAGTATCAACACTAATAGGAGGATTATAACTCGTTTCATCATCATCTTCATCATCAATAGCTTCGGCTGCTAAATAATTTTGATATGCTTCTTCTGCAACTCTAGTAGCTTCTAATGACACAGGGTCAATAGAAGACTCATCCGAATCATCATCATCATCATCATTACCAGGTGCTTTAGTTTTTGCTTCTTCATCATTTATAAGTTTGGCTTTTTCTTGTTGAACAACACTTTCAGTGCTACTAGCGGGTATTAATAAAGGCTTCTCATAGCGTTTTACAAATTCACTACTTTCTTTTGCTGTTAATTGTGTTAATTTTATATTTTCAATTGTTTTAGAATAGTTCATAGAAGTTAATTGGTCAATATTATCTTCTGTAATAATACGCATTTGAATATTCATTACTTGTAGTTCTTGCATCAATAATTTAAAACTGTATGGTACTCGTACAATACTAAATGATTTACCATATTTGCTAATTACTTGTAAATTCATCGAATTTTCCATGGAATCTGCAAATTTAAGTGGACCATCCGCAAAAGGACTAATAAAGACATTTTTAGACTCATTATAAATTGCAATTGTACCACTATTATTACATATTGCAATATAATAATCATCACCGCGTGTTAACATTGACTCTTTCAAAAAACTAGTTGCTCCATGTGCAATAATACTATCGCGCTCCATTTCACCAATACGAAGACCACCATCGTTTGCTCTGCCTTGTACTGTTTGTCGCGTTAGCGCTGTTCGTGGACCTTGTGCGCGATAATTTATTTTGTCTTTAACCATGTGTTTAAGGCGCAAATAATAACAAGGACCAACAAAAAACTCCATACTTATTTGTTCTCCTGTTTCACCATTATAAAATAACTCATTTCCACTTGAATGATATCCAATATTTCGCAATAATGAGCCAAATATTTCATGCTTCGGTCCCTTATTTACAAAAGCAGTACAGTCACCAAATCCACCATAATGTGCGCACGCTTTACCCATTAATGTTTCAACTAACTGACCAATTGTCATACGACTAGGTAACGCATGTGGATTAATTATTAAGTCGGGTCTTATTCCTTCACTTGTAAAAGGCATATTTTCTTCTGGAATAATTAAACCAAGTGTACCTTTTTGTCCACATCTACTGCAAAATTTATCACCTTGTGCTGGTATTCGTTCTTCGCGTATTCTAATTTTAGCAATTCTAAACCCTTCTTCCCCTTCTGTAATAAATGCTTTGTCCACAAACCCTAGTTGGCCTTTTTTTGGTGTAATTGAAGCATCGCTAAATATATCAGGATTTGCCAAATTATTTGTAACCTTTCCTATTACCACTTTTTTATCATCTAATGGTGTATTTTCACTTATTAATCCGTTACTATCTAAATGTGAATATTCATAACCTGGTTTTTTTCCAATAACATTTAGTGTTTCAATATTTACAAATTTAGAGTCTACATTAGAACCCGCTACTTTTGTGCTTTCTTCATATGCTTCATACATATTAAAATAAGTTGTATTAAACATTCCACGCTTGATTGAACCTTCATTAAATAATATTGAGTCTTCAACATTATAACTACCATAACATCCAATTGCTACTATTGCATTTACGCCATACGCATGCTCTTCATTATAAATATACTTTAAATAACGACTCTTTACAAGCGGTATTTGGCCATTATTTAAAACAACCCCCATTTTATCAATACGATTTTGATAATTTGTATTGTACAAACTTACACCTTGCTTACTTTGACCGCAAGAAAATAAATCACGTGGCAATTGATTGTTTTCAGGAAACACAATTTGATTGCCCATAATTCCTAAAACTAAAGAAGGATGTATTTCAATATGAGTAGTAAACTTATTAATAGATTGAACATCCATTGCAATTAAGGATGTTTCCGTCTCAGATGTATCTAAAAAATCAATAATTCCTGCTTTTTCTATTAATTCATCCAATGAGTCGGGAAGACTTCCAGATTTATCATATACATCTTTGTAATGGAAAAAAACCTTATTTAATTTTATAAAATCTTTTAAATTGATTGTTAGCTCTATTTTATCTTTAGTCAATAGTTTTAATGGATTAAAACCAATTAATAATTCGTTAAAATTATAATCCCGCGCTATTAATTTAGAATAAATAAATTTATTTTGATATGAAATAGCTCCATTTTTTAAATAAAACACAGGTCTTGTTAATCTACCAGAGTCACTATAAATATAAATACTATCTTCTTTAATAGACCAACTTATGCTTGTATAAATAGGTAGCAGTCCAATTCTACGATAATTTTTCAATAATTCTAGTACTTCAACTGGTTTGGTTATAATACCAACCCATGCACCGTTTACAAATACTTTTGTACATTGCGCAATATATTCGATTGTACATTCTGTCAACAATTCCATAAAAAAAACTGTGCGTAATAATTCAATAATTGGTTTGCTTGAATATCCACTTGTTATACAACATCCTATTGACATATGTTTATGTAATCCAACATTACCACCATCAGGAGTATCTACTGGGTCAATAATACCCCACTGTGTAGAATGTAATAAACGCGGTCCTATTATTTTTGCACTTGAATCAAGAGGCAAATTTAATTTGCGCAAATGAGACAAAAAAGAATTGTACGATAAACGATTTAAATCTTGAACAACTTCTAAGCGCTTAGTATGCGCTTCAGCTCCCCAATTTCCTTTAAATGCTTTTTTAAAACCAGTTTCCAAAATGCGCTCTTTAAAATACTCAAAATAATTATTTTCAATTAGACCTACAAAGTCATTTTGATAAAGTCCCTTTTTATAATAATATTCTTTGTCTATTTTTTGAAATATGTGTTTTTGCTGTAAGCTATAATATTCTTTGAATAAATCATATATAAGAGTTCCCGCTAATTCTACTCTTTTAAATTTAAAACTATCGCGATCCGTTGAAGTTTTATCATTTTTATACACTTGTAATAATTCTTTAACCATATAACCCAAAAAGAATGCTTTATTAATAAAATTATTTTCCCCAATATGAGGTAGTAAATAATCCATCAAAATTTCCAAAACATGTGCAATGGTTTTACCCTTTGTAAATGTTGCTAAATATTTAAGCGCAACTTCTTGATTAAAAATATTGCCTGCATCATGTATTGATGGAATAAAAAGCGCAACATAATTTGCGTATTTTTCTAAATCTAATAAACACATTTTAATAATTTCTTTGTCGCTTAAAACACCTAATGCGCGCATTAAAATAAATAATGGCACGGGTTTTCGTATGTTAGGAACATTGACTAATATTTGATTATTGTTATATTTAGTATCAGGTCGCAATATTCTAATGCTTAATGTTCGTATTGGTTTAGAAGCGTCTTCTGAAACCGACCTTATTTCTGCTGAGTGACTATATAACTCATTAAAATCGGCTTTAACATAAAGCATATTATCGGCAAACTTTTCCTGGCTTATTAACACTTTTTCTTTACCATCAATAATAAAATAACCACCATAATCATTTCTACATTCACCCATATTAAATTTAACTAATGGGTCAAGAGTATTTAAAATGCACAAATCAGAGTTTAACATAACAGGAAATTTTCCTAAATATATTTTTTCTAATACATTTGTAGTTTCTTTAAGTTCACCTTCTTCGTTGACCATTTTATAAATTACTTCAACATCAACATGGATTGTTATAGCATATGTCATATTTCTTAAACGTGCTTCATTTGGAAACATAAAATGCTCTCTGTGATCATCATATATTATTGGTTTTCCATAATATATACGTTTTCCATCAACCCCTCCAATGTATAACTCTGCTTTATAATTATATTCTTTTGTGGTGTCATTTTGTTCTTTCATAATTAATATTGGATTTTTTTCTTTGAAAATATTGTGAATCTTATTATTGAAAAAATCATTATATGACTCTAAATGATGCTTGACTAATATAGTTGGATCATTTGCAAAAAACTTATCAATCACTAACCAGCCTAATTCTTCATGATTAAATGTATCACTACTTTCATTATTGTATACTTTCTTAGTTTTGCTAACTGTGTTTTTTTTTGTTATTGGTTCATGTGCTAATGGTTCAGGTGCTAATGGTTCAGGTGCTAATGGTTCAGGTGCTAATGGTTCGGGTGCTAATGGCTCGGGTGCTAATGGCTCGGGTGCTATTTTATCCATTTTATTTATTGATTTAGGTGTTATTTTTTTTATTTTATCCATTTTATCCATTGATTCAGGCACCATTTCATCCATTGATTCAGTTACTATTGGTTCGGGTGCCATTGATAGTTTTTTTATTCGGGGTGCCTTAGTTGACATTAATATTAGTAGTATTAATTAATATTAATATTTTATATGTTAATTAATACATATATAAATAATTTACAAATTTACAAATTTACAAATAAAATACTAACTAGTTAAGTTAATATGCTAATCCTATTTTACTATAAGAAACTATTACTAACCCTAATATAATAAACATTAGTATAAAAGGTAATAATACTAAAAACCATGAAACCTCTTTATATCCGGCTTTACATAGTGAATTTAATATAAAAGTCCAAAATAAAATATAAACAGCTTTAAATATAAACATTATATAAGTATTTGGTAAACTACACTCATAATTACCTACACAATATTTGGTTGTATTACCAAAATTTTGAACAGCAATTACAATAAAAACTATTACTGATATAGCTAAATATATAAATGCGGGGGTGCATAAATTCCTAAAATCTTTTGCAAATTTGTCATAATACGCCATTTTTATATAAATATAAAAATATAATAAAAATCTATAAAAATCTATAAAAATATAATAAAAATCTAATTAATAGTGTTTATAATAAGTACGGTTGTTCACTCATATTACTGCTTGGTTGTGGTGAGTAACCAAATAAAGTATTGTATGCATTAGTAGCACCACCATATATGCTATAATTTAAATTATCAAGAGGTTGACTAATAGGATTTACACCACCGCCCATCATAACTTTGTCCCTCTTATTTGAACACCCAATTTGTAATCTTTTTGTGAAATTATAATCTCTAAGTTTTCTAATGTTTTTTCTATGTTTTGTTTTTTTATGTTTTGTTTTTCTATAATTCTTAGAACGCGTTGTTCTATTATTTACCATAATTTATTAATATAATAAACTATAGTAATATTTTAAATAAGTAAATTAAATAGGTAAATTAAATAGGTAAATTAAATAAGTAAATTAAATAACAAAATTGATATTATTTATAATAATATTATAAATAATAACTATTAATATATATTATTATATATACTATGATTGCTAATCCATCAGTTAATGAATCAGATGACAATAAAAAAGCTAAATTAAGCAACCAATTTATTAGCTATATTGATACTTATTTATCAACGTTTTCAAAACTAAGTGAAAAAAACGTTCCAGAATTTGAAATCCGTTTTGGAACAAAAAAAATTAAAAATATTAACAAAGTAGATTTTTACAATATTATAAAAAGTTTGCTAAATTATAATTTTAAATTAAATAATGAAAACTATTTTTTGAAAATTATAAATAACACATCAATTAGAACTCAAATAACTGGACTACCAAATATTCAAAGTTATTGCAAACTAGATAATTTGTCTGGAATCGTAGATGAGCATAATCTTAGTTTTATTGAAAAAGAGTATTTTAAAAATGGCGAAACTCAGTTAATGCCGTTAGATTTTGATGATTATAATTTTCGTGTAAGCTATCAAGTAGAAAAAGGCTATTCAAGAAACAATCCATTAATTGAAGAAATGTATAGTCAATGGAATTCTACAAAAAAGATTTTTAGATATATTAAACGTTATGAATATACTCATCCAACATATCCATTTTTAATTCATTGTTCTATTGTTAAAACATCTAAAACAAATAATGGACGATTTATAGAACAATTTAATATTAAAGACGCAGAAGTTTTTAGTTCGTTGGAAAACTTTGAAGTAGAAATTGAACTTAATAATACTATTATTAACGCTAATAAAAGTATGTATAACAAAGAATATTTGCACACTAATTTACGAAACGTTATTAAATATATATTGATTGGTCTTCAAGAAACAAATTATCCTATTGGTTTAAGTGAGAAAAACAGTGTATATACTGAATATTTAATGTTAATTAAAGGAGCCGAATTCAAACAATATGCTACACATAATCCAAACATGAAAGTTAATATTAAAGATTTTATTGGACCTTCATCAAACACTTTGCAAATGATAAATATTTTACCCGAATCAGAAATTAATGAGACAAATAACTCAATACCAAATATTAGACAAAATTATACTGTTACAGATAAAGCGGACGGTACTAGAAAATTGTTATATATTTCATCAAATGGTAAACTATATTTTATTGCTACAACTATGAGTTTACAATTTACTGGTTGTATTTGTACAAAAAAGGAATTATATAATTCAATTATTGATGGAGAACACATTTTACATGATAAAAAAGGCACCTATGTAAATACTTTTGCGTGTTTTGATGTATACTATTTTGGAGGAAAAGATGTAACTGGCTTAGCATTTATTAATTTAGACCAAAAAGAACAACCAGAACAAAAAGAACAAAAAGAACAAAAAGACGATGGCGAAGATACACCAAAACGCGAAAAAGAAACTATTAAAAAAGATTATCGTCTAGTATTATTAAAAAGTATAATAGCATCATTAGAGTTAAAAACATTTAGTGGTTCTAAAACACTACCGCTTAAAATAACTGTAAAAAAATTTTATGGACCTCATATATTTAATGGTTGTGCTACAATTTTAAATAATATTAACTCTGGTCTTTATGAATATAATACAGATGGTTTAATTTTTACACCAGCAAATACAGGTGTAAACTCTAAAACTACGAATGTTAAAGCACCGAATTATAAAACCACTTGGAATGAATCCTTTAAATGGAAACCACCACGCTATAATAGTATTGACTTCCTTGTTAGGTTTAAGAAAAACGAATTTGGCGAAAAGTATATTGGTTCGTTAAATAATGAAGGTATAAATTTAGAGGATTATAACCAAGTAAATATTTATTACACTCTAATTTTAAACGTTGGGTTTGATGAAAAGAAACATGGCTACATTAATCCATATAATAATATTTTAAATAATGAAATTAAAAGAGATTTAAAAGAAAGTTATGCTAATAGTTATAAACCGTGTCGATTTTACCCAACAAGTCCAAGCGACATTAATGCCGGACTATGTAATATATTAGGAAAATACGACCATTCAAACAATTTTAAAATTTATACTTTAGAAGGTGAAGAAATAGAAGATGATACTATTGTAGAATTTGCTTATAATATTGATAAACCAGAATTGTGGAGATGGGAACCGCTACGTGTTCGTTTTGATAAAACATCTGAATTACGCTCAGGAGTTAAAAATTTCGGCAATGCTTATCATACAGCAAACGCAAATTGGCAATCAATTCATAATCCAATAAGCGAAGAAATTTTAATATCAGGAAACGGAGTGTCAATAAATAATGATGATGATGTTTATTATAATAAAATTTCTAAAACATCTGAAACCCAAGCACTTCGCGATTTTCATAATTTATATGTAAAAACTATGTTAATTACTAATGTTTCTAAATCGGGATACACACTAATAGATTATGCTGTGGGTAAAGGTGGTGATTTACCAAAATGGATTGGGGCAAACTTAAATTTTGTACTGGGCTTGGATATAAGTAAAGACAACATTGAAAATAGATTAGATGGAGTATGCGCGCGTTATTTAAATTATGCACAACGGTTTAACGTAATACCAAAAGCGTTATTTTTACATGCAAATAGTGCAAAAAATATTAAAAGTGGTTCTGCTTTTTATGATGATAAAACAAAACAAATAATGAAAGCGCTTTATGGTGAAGGAACAAAGAATGAAATTTTGCTAGGAAAAGGCGTATATAACAATTATGGAATAGCAAAAAATGGTTTTAACATTAGTTCTATACAATTTGCACTTCATTATATGTTTGAAAGCGAAGCAATATTACATGAATTTATTAACAATTTAAAACATTCAACTCTGTTGGAAGGTTATTTCATTGGAACTTGTTATGATGGACAAAAAATATTTAACATGCTAAACTCAACCAATCCTGATGACTCGCTAAGTATATTTAAAAATAGTAAAAAAATTTGGCAAATTACTAAAAAATATGATTTGCAAGAGTTTAAAGACGATGAATCTAGTTTAGGCTATGCTATTGACATTTATCAAGAAACAATTAATAAAACATTTAGAGAATATTTGGTAAATTTCAAGTACTTTATATATATTATGGAAAAAAACGGGTTTGTGCTATTAACAGAAACAGAATACAAACAATTAAATATGCCGAATAGTTATGGTTCATTTGAACAATTATATAATTTTATGACAACAGAATTGAAAAAAAATAATCAATTATTGAAAAAAATAGGAACGGCAAATGCGTTAAGCGACGAAGAAAAACAGATTTCATTTTTAAATAATTATTTTATATTTAAAAAAATTCGCAATGTAAGTGATGCGCAAGAAAACATTGAATTAGAAGAACAAGAAATTGCAGAAAATACAATTGATGAGTTTCAAGAACTGGATAAAGAATTGGAAACTAAACAAGCAATAAAACTAAGTGAAAAGTCTAAAAAACTGGCCGAAAAATATTTGCTTGAAAATCAAGACTTAGAAAATAAAATGGAAAAGTCTTTACCAGACATTCCAAATAGTAGTAAATCTATAAACCAAATAAAATTAGCAGTTGATGAAAAAATTAGAATAGCAGAAGAAAAGAAAAAATTAAAACTTGAAGAAAAATTAAAGTCTCAACAAGAAAAGAAAGCATTAAAAGAAGCAGAAAAAACTAAGAAGTTAGAAGCAAAAAGCAAAAAATTATAAGAATATTACAATAAGAGTAATACTCTAAGAGTAATACAATAAGAGTATTACAATAAGAGTAATACAATAAGAGTATTACAATAAGAGTAATATAAATGTATTATTTCAATTAATAATTAATACTTTTATTATAAACATTTAAACCTATAAAGCTATAAATTAATAGTAGCAAAAACAAGTAAATGACTTATTTAAATTTACCGAATCTAAATAATAGTAATTTAGATTTTAATATATTATATAAGCATCAACTCACAAATAGTGAAAATAATCATTGCAATTTTAGTATTATATGTCCTTCATTATATAATTATTTAACAACATTAAAACAAGTAATTAATAGTTACTCTGAATATTGGGATATTGTTAAAAAATTAACAAATCCATATGAATATATACATACTTGTGTTCCTAATTACAAATTTTCTTTATGTAAATACAAACCGCTATCTCGCGCTTTTTTTAAAATGATAGAAATAGTAGATACATTTAGTTTTTTAACGGAAAAAACAAAAATAAAATCATTTCATTTAGCGGAAGGACCCGGTGGATTTATTGAAGCGTTTAACTATATAAGACATAACAAAGAAGACTTATATTATGGTATGACATTATTAAGTGATGACTTAAATATTCCATCTTGGAAAAGAGCATCACAATTGCTTAATAATAACCCAAATATTATTATTGAATATGGTGCTTCTAAAACGGGCGATTTGTTTTTGAAAGAAAATTTAATTTATTGTTACAAAAAATATTATAATTCAATGGATTACATTACTGGAGATGGGGGATTTGATTTTTCAATTGATTTTAATAATCAAGAAGACATATCTTTTAAGTTAATAGTGTCGCAAGTGTTTTTTGCTCTAATAATGCAAAAAACAGGAGGTAATTTTATATTAAAAATGTTTGATATTTTTAAATATAAAACATTAGAAATTATATATTTGTTATGTAATGTATATGAAAACGTGTATATATATAAACCAAATACTAGTAGAGTAGCTAATTCTGAAAAATACATAATTTGCATAAATTATAAAAATAATAATAAAAAAATTATAACAAATATTATAGAAAACTTCGATTTAATTATAAATAATATTGATTCTATTTCAAGTTTATTTAATCTACAGTTAAATAAGCATTTTCTTACGAAAATTCAAGAAATTAATGCAATTTATGGAGAACAACAATTGGAAAATATAAGTGCTACATTAAACTTAATAAAAGAATTAAAAGTATTAAATATAAAATATAACTTAATAAACAATGAATATTCTTCATTATTTAAATATTTACATATACACACTAAATATATAAATGCTAACTGTTTATTGAATGAAATAGATGATGCCTATATTGGACTTGATATATCAAGTGCTATTATATCAAAAAATAGTTCAATTAAAAAGAGCATAATAGATAATACTTATTATGCAAACGCAAATGCAAATACAAATGCAAATGCAAACGCAAACGATTATACTAATGCTAATGATTCTACAAATGAGTATTTTACTAAATTAAATAATATTGTTATTGCTAATATTCATAAATCTATAAATTGGTGTAAAAAACATCAATTTGCAATAAATAAAGAGTTTTCTTGTTATTAATTTATATTATTAATTTATGTTATTAATTTATTTCTAATATTCATAAATCTATAAATTGGTGTAAAAAACATCAATTTGCAATAAATAAAGAGTTTTCTTGTTATTAATTTATATTATTAATTTATGTTATTAATTTATTTTAATATAGTAATGCGTTTTCTACGTATTGTAGTAGGGTTATTTATGCAACCTACACATATTGCTGATGGATTGTTTAATAATTTTTTCATAGTAGCACATTCTTGGAGAGACATTGTAGGTGGACAATTATTAATCGACACTTTTTTGTTACAAGAAGCACCATCAATGCAACCATATTTTAAACTATATGTTCTTGCACTTGAACTAACAGGACCTTGTGTTTGAAATTTTTTGTTTGATGGATTAAAAGTAACACAATTTGCATTTGAAGCATCCAGACAATAAAATGTTCGCGTTCCATCTTTATGTTGTGATGGCAAATTTTGACTAAAAGTTTTACATTTGTTGTATAAATATTCTCTAGAAGATGAACTATAGTTATTTGATAAAACGGTTGTTGCTCTTTTAATTACTAATGCTGCTGGACACAAATCACTAGTACAATCTGTTAAAGTATCAAAATAAGTTAATATATTTAAATTTGAATTGTTTGCAAGGCGCGTACAATCGTTTTCATTAATGTGTGAATTAATGGTTCCGCCGGGTTTGTCTATTAAGCCTATTAACGATAATTTGCTAAAAGAGGAAGGCGCATTATTAATATTAGTATATTGCTTTCTATAGTGTTTGATTGGGTTGGCATTAAATTTATATTTTTTTGTAGCACAATCAGCATTCCAAGGTGTATAATTAACACTATTGTTTGGAACGTCATTTTTAATAGTTTTAGCAATAATAGTTACTTTATTGTTTGTTGTATCTTTCCAAGATTGGTAATACTTAGAAACTAGCAGTCTCATAATATAATATAATTTAATATATAAAAATATTAAATTTTATTACTTTTTCATTTTAACATAATAAAATGAAAAATACTTATAAAATTTATAATACTTATAATATTATTGTGTTATTTATATAATACAAAGTATGTTAAAGAATGCAAATTTAAATTTACATTCTCATAATAAATTACTACATTATTTATTAAATCGTTTCTTAATTATTTTTAAAAATATAGTCATATTATTATTTATAGGATTACTTTTTTTCTTTACCATTTCCCAATTTTCTAAAACAAATAACAAAATTATTGAAGGCAATTGCTGTGGAGAAGGGAGTTGGTTTGAAAGTGCTGCTTCTCGCAAGCGTAGACGTCAGGCTGAAGAAGCACGCAGACAAGAGTACATTAATGACTATTATCGCTGTTTAAATCCAACATCAGAAAATTGGTACTCATGTGGTCCTAGATATTTTTTTCGAGAGAAACATTTAGAAGCAGCCGCACAAGAAACGACAAAATCTTTTGAAAGAAAACAAGAT
>Ga0209088_10001039_pt1 | contig 18469 bp, 14 predicted proteins | sample S_140625_EF_Meta_FD_187324 | JGI IMG/M metagenome (GOLD analysis project Ga0209088, IMG submission 187324) | Freshwater microbial communities from Lake Simoncouche, Canada to study carbon cycling - S_140625_EF_MetaG (SPAdes) (version 2) | ecosystem: Environmental > Aquatic > Freshwater > Lake ... | reverse complement strand
GTTGTTGTCAAAAAGCTGGAGCTGGCCGATTCCGTTTCCGGTGGCTGTGCTGGTCAGTGTCTTGACCCCCGTCTCGCGGGCCCGGAAAGTAGAAATCGTCTTGTCAGTCGTCAGAGACTGCGCACCCGCAAGAATCATTTCCAAGGTAAGATCCGTATCAAAGGTGGTTGGATTCCAAATGATCGGGCTGGCGGTCGTGAACTGGATCGACGTGGCCCCGCCCGTGGTGGATACCGCTCCACCGCTTACGTTGACTGCGCCCTGCAGCAAAAGGCGCCGATCCGGGACACCCGTATTGTTGGCGATCGTTAGATTCCCCGAGCTCATCGTCAGTCCCATGCTAAGAGTGCTACCTGCAGAGGTGCCCGAAGAGGTGCCCGTGGTACCTGCTATCGTTAGTGTTCCTCCTGCTATCGTCAGTGTCCCGGTTCCACCTGTGCCGGCAGAATTGAACCCCGTGGTCCCATTACCAGTCGCCGTCATGACCAACTCCCCGCCAGAGTTGAGGGTCAACCCGCTAGTGGGAGTAAAGGTGTAGGCCGCGGTGGAGGTGCTTCCGATCACGATCTGCTCGGTGCCACCCGCAGCTGCCAGCGTCACGGCACCTGCGACGTTCAAATTCTTCTGCACGCTCAGCGTGTTGGTCACACCTGCAGTCGCTTGGTTAAAGTTAAGTGTGCTCAAACTCCCCGTTGCGCTGCTGTCGTAGGTGACCGTACGGTTGGCGGTGGTGTCGACCAAAGTAGCGATGTCACCCGTTGTCGGACCGCCCGTCGTGGCATCCGGATTCCAATTATTGGTCACGCTCCAGTTACCACTGGCGTTGGGGGTTCCGTTACCGTCCCACGAGTAGGTTGCGGCTTGAATCTGTCCGGATGAAAGAAGCCAACAAAGGGCGAGGAGAGAGCCTCCTCCAGATCCCAAGAATTGTGAATTCACCCCACTCAAAAAGCGTTTAAAAACCTTTTTTACAACGCTTCCATCAGAATTGGTTAAGCCTTGCATTTGTTTAACACCTAAATCAAATAAACACTATATTTTGCTTATAACAAGGGGTTCTAGAGGTATAAATACTTTCTCATTTAAATCAAGTATATGTTGTTTATCATGTATTTATAGATCCTTTTTTAGTGCTTACAGATAGTCTGCTTAAATTTTGCAGAGCAGGGTTGATTGGACCTTGTTTTTTTAGTCCCACCACAAAAAAAAGTAAGTGCGAAGGTAAAGAGGGTGGGCGCTTCAATCTTCTCTCCTTTTGGGCAATTTCCCATATTCTGACAACCGTTGAAGTGAACCCCTCAGAATTCCTTACCAAAAGAGGGACTGGATAATAAATTCCAAGATTTTTTTAGTAGCGAGATTGGTTGATGTTTTACCTGTTCAGCCGACCGATCACACCAGAGAGTTGCTCGCCATCACTTTTGAATACCAGCGGGCACTGAGTTTTGGTGTACGCTTGAAAGTACGGTAGTTGCAATAAACCGCACCAAAGCGCCGGTTGTAGCCATCCTCCCATTCGAAGTTGTCCATGAAGCTCCAGAGAAAATATCCCTTTACCGGCACCCCGTCTAGGATGGCGCGATGCAGTTCGCCCAAATAGTTTCGCAAGAGATCGCGCCGGTGCAGATCGATCACCTCGCCATCCGCCGATGGCACATCGTCGTAGCCGCAGCCATTTTCGGTGATGTAAACCGCGCGGGTTCCACACAGTTCGACCGCAAGGCGCGGTCCCCAGTAGAGCACCTGTGGCATGATCTTCTGCCAGGTGTTGTCGGCTTGCGGATAGGAGGGCGGAAAGCCGAGGACCTCATACTTGGCTCCGTTCCGTGCGGCACGCACGAAGAGGCCGCTGTAAAGATTCATCCCCAGAAAATCCGTGGGCTGGGAGATCAGCGCAAAATCGTCCGCTAAGAAACGGGGTGCGTTCGCCCCAGCACTTTGAAGATAATCTGGGTGGTAGTGCCCCCGAAAGATCGGATCGATGGTGCGGCAGTTCGCCTCGATGAAATAGGCGCGGGCGGCGGCGATGTCCTCGTCGGTTTCGCTCACGGGCACGCCCACCAGCGTGTTGTCGGTGAGGCCCACGCGGGCACCTGCGCCGCCATGCTCGCGCACGGCGCGCACGGCCTGCCCGTGGCTGAGCAGGGCGTGGTGATAGGTCTGGTTCACGATCCCCTCGGGGAGCTTCAGGCCCGGAGCCTTCACGCCCGTCCCGTAGGCATAGTAGGTGAAGCAGGAAATCTCGTTGAGCGTGATCCAGTTCTTCACCCGGTCGCCATAGGCTTTAACGATGGTATCGGCGTAGTTGGCAAAGGCCTCCACAATGCGACGGTCGCGCCAGCCGCCGAAACGATCCTCCAGCACCTGCGGCAGGTCCCAGTGGAACATGGTGACCCATGGCGTAATGCCGTTTTCCAGCAGCGCATCAAAAAGGCGGTGATAGAAATCAACGCCCTTTTGATTCACGGTGCCGTCTCCACCCGGCAGGATGCGCGGCCAGGCAATGGAGAGGCGGTAGTTTTTAGTGCCTAGAGAACCCATGAGCGCGGCGTCCTCCTTGAAATATCGGTAGTGCTGGCAGGCGACATTGAGGTTGTCGTTGTTATGAATCTTTCCTAGTTGGCTGGCGAAGTGATCCCAGACGGACGGGCTCTTGCCATCATCGTGGCCGGCGCCCTCGATTTGCGGAGCAGAAGTAGCGAAGCCCCAAACGAAGTCCGAAGGAAAGGTTGGCTTTTGGTGCGTTATCATTCAGGAAAGGTAGGGAGTTTAGGTACGCGACGTGCGCTGGATTCAAGCGCGTGAATCAGAACCCAACAACCGGTGAGCACCCAGTCCATTGAGGCATCAATGAATCCCGAGGTGTTCGTAGACCCAAGCGTCTAAGGGGGCTTGCTGACTGGCGGACCAGGCGTGACCCCGCTCCGGCCCCAGTACGAACTCTTTGGGAGCCGTGATGGTGCTGAACATGGCAAAAAAAGATGTGGGCGGGCAGACCACATCGTTATACCCCTGAAAGTAGATCCCCGGAACCTTCAACCGCCGAGCAAAGTTTAGCGTGTCATAGTACCCGGTCGTCAGAAGTTTGGGCTCCACCGGCACATCGTTAGTCCCCCCACTGCTCGTGGGACGGAATAAGCCTGGCCATCCTCCTGCCCGCCCATGAAGGTAGCCGGATACATCGCAATAGGCTGGATAGCTGGCCACCACGGCAGTCACCCGAGGCTCCAAGGCAGCCATGCTGATCGCCAGTTGCCCTCCTTGGCTTCCGCCCATCGAAACAAGATTTTTACCATCCCACTTTGGATGGGTGGTCACATAGTCCAGTGCCCGCAAACACCCCAGATAGACCCGGCGGAAGTAGTAGCTGTTTCGGTTGTCGAGATTGAAGCGATTATAATTGTCCAAAGCTCCGGTGTGGAGCTGGTCATAGACCTCCTTGGCCAGATTGACCGGAATACCATGAATCCCAACTTGCAGGGTAATGATCCCCTTCTCGGCCAGCCCAGTGTTTCCGGTATAGGGTCGAACTCCAGCCCCGGGAAAATTGACCACTGCAGGAAAAGGCCCCGGCCCCTTGGGCACGCAAAGCACTCCGTGAAAACGGCTGGGCCCGGTCCAGCCGCCGACATTTTGAAAACTCAGATAAAAAGCCTCCACTTTTTCCGAGGAAATTGCTGGTGCCGGTTCCAGCCGGTAATCAGGCTGGACCTTCGCCAAGGCGGCTTTTTGCGTGCCCCAGAAGGAATCAAAATCGGTAGGTTCGCTCTGGGTCGGCCGGATTTGTGCCGGGGCAAATCCGAGGGTGGCTAATTGTTTGACCGGTTTCCCCTCCACAGTGGCGGTGACTAGGCAGCGAATAAAACCAGGTTGGGCGGGAGACGGGACGGGTAGCTTCAGCCCCTCCGCCGGAACCACCGCCGTTTTTTCCGCCCCTTCAAGCATATCCGGCCCCAGCTGATATCGAATCGGAACTCCGTCGGAGGGATAGGGCTGGAGTTCCAATCGAACCTGCAAAGAAGCCGGCGCACCTATGGCGTAGGTCCAATCCTTCTGATCCGGAATCACCTTGAGCGGGCACAGATCGGGATCCGCCGGCAGGATCCGATGGGGAGGAAGCAGCGGGGATTCCTCTGCCCCGAGGAACGGGGTGATCGAAAAAGTCGCAAGCAGAAAACCAAGGTGCAGGGCGGAGGGCAGACTCCTCAGCTTACTTTTTCTAAAAAAATTCAAAACGTGGATAGCAGGGAGGCCAAAAGGCCGGAGGGCAGGAGAAAACATTAGAGGATAGATTTTAGGTTGGTTTTTTTTGGCAGATAGAATGGATTCCAGTTCTATGGATCCACATTACGATCCGGCAACTTTGTCCGGCAGCAATTTTGTTTTCACTTTCTCACTTAAATCAAAGGGGCGGAATTCGAATCCGAGGGCGGCGTCTCACATGTCCCCCACTCTCCGGGGTTTTGCCCATTCCGAATTTCAGAACTGTGTCGCCCTTGATCTCGCTGTGGGGGCACTGGGAGCGGAAGACCTTTGTGGCAGCGAGCCCAGTCGGCGAACTGCCGACGCAAAAGTTCGATCCGCGTTCGGAGATCATGCCACGACCGAGCCCCTCCTTTTTGAGCGCGTGCTAGCAGGGCCAGAGTGGAATCATCCACGCCCTGGAGAAAATCCCGATCATCCGACCCGAGAGAAACGAAGCGGTTCCCTTGTACCCCCTCCCTTCGTTCTCCTGCCAGCGCCAAAAATTGCCCGCTGTTCGAAGCGTCGTATCCGCTTCGGCCCAGAAGGTTATCCTGGATACGCAGCGGCCCGACGAGGGAGTTATTGAGATTGATGCAGGCTTCATAAGCAGGGAGCAGAAACATATTTTCCCGGACCACGACCCCTCCTTGCGTGCCGATCGCATGCCGGTCGCCAGAGTGAAGCGCATAATCCCCTCGCCAGGAAGTATTACCGGCAAGAAGCAAATCCGATCCGTCCGGAACAAGGGGTGCGGACGCGTTGCCCGCTATTCGCAGGAGGTCCGCAGGATATTCGTTGGCATAGGAATAGCAGACCGCCATCGCCCCATCGCCCAAACGTGTCCGGAAGTCGCTCGTGTAGAGGGCCAAATTGCCGCTGAGCTTCACTTGGTCGGCGTTCTGCACGTAGTAAGCTATCCTCCAAACGTTGAGAGCGACATTGTCCTCCATGAGCACATCTGAGGCATGGAAGGTCGCGATGCCCTCGCCCCAGATATTCCAAACGAGATTCCCGCGCAGGACACAACCGCGTGGTGCCCAGACTCCGCGGTACTTTCCGTGAAAAGTGATGCCCTGCCCCCAATCCATGTTCTTCCCGTGGCGGTTCGGATCGGTGCTGTTGATTGTTTTGCGCGCGTTCTGGTTAGCTCTCTCTTTGCCCGGCTCTTTTCCGTCCTGCAGACATTGGCCGTTCACGTTGTAGAGGTTGGCATCATGAACGAGACAGTCCTCCACCCGCCCACGGTGGTTCATGATCTCAATCCCGTGTTGGCCAACATGGTGAACATGACAACCACGTACGGTTCCCTGCTCCCCCGCCATGGAAACGCCCAAGTACCCGTTCCTAATTTCAAGATTTTCCAGAACGACCCCTTTACCGTTCACCTGCACGACGGGTCGAAACAAGGGACCGTTGTTTTCCGTTTTCTGACGTCCCTCGGCATCCTGATTTTGCAATTCCCGCAGGGGAACCCCTCCATCGATAATGACTGTCCCTGATGTGGCGGGGTCTTTGCGCAAAGTCACACGATCCATCACGACCCGAACCTGTTCCTGCTGATAAAATCCCGGCCGCAAAGAGAGAACGTCCCCTGGCGCAAGATGAGCCAACCCTTCCTCGAGCGTAGCCCACGGTCGTTCGGCGGTTCCCTTCCTTTCTAATTTTCCGACCGCCTTGGCATCGACAAAAATTTCCGCAGCTCCGGCTGGGATGGCGACCAGCCAAAGAAAAAAAGCCAGACAGAGTAGCGGTTTCATCGGAAGAACTCCCTATAGAGCGAGAGATAAATCACGGCAATCATGCCTGAATTTGGATCTCCAACCACCAGGAGGTCGACGCCCCAGGCGCCAGCGTAGAAGCACAGGTTTCCCGGGAAGCGTCCGCGAGGGAATCGGCAGGAAGATTCGTGGGCTCCAAAGCGACATGATGCCATCCCTGATATCCACCACGGGTGATCCAAAGACCCAGATATGGCAACGAGGTCGCGTCCCAGATTACCTCCAAGGAAGCCCCTGTTTTTGGATTCAAAATCCGCGCACGGGGATTTTGAAAAGGACCTGCAAAGGCTTTGAGAAAGGCGTCGCCATCCCCTAGCGAAAATTCATCCAGCCTGATCCCCGGCCGGGCCTCAGGCCACTTCCAGCGATCTCCCCGAAGAACCGTCCCCGGCGACCCACACTCTATCCGCAGCTCCTGCACTTCGGGAGAAAGCTCCAAACGATCCCCTGGCTCCAGAGCGAACAGCGGATGCCACGCCCAAAGCCAGAATTCTGGCTCCGCCCCCAGATTCTCTAGCTGGTAGTCCATACGCAAAGTCTCGTCGCGAAGCTCAAAAGTGCGGATCAAGCGGAACGGGGAAAACGGCAAAGTCACGGAGGTGCGGATTTTTCCCTGCACCAAAAGCGTCTCGTCGAGGGTCCAAGCTAAAGTCCAAGCCTCCCCGTGATCCGGCAACGTTCGTCCCTGCCAATGGCAGGCCGCGATGGTCGGAAGACATTCATCCGCGCCGGCAAATGTACCTCTCTCAAAAGAGTCCCCCACCTGGTTTCGCCACAACTGGAGAGGACCTGGACGACGCCACATCCACTCGCGCCCGTTGTGCAAGTTGCGCAGCGACGTCACCCGTGCGCCCAACTCAGGAACCACGGTTACAGAGATGTGATCATTCTCCGCTGCCAGAAACTCGAACCCCTGGGATTGCTCACGGCTGATCTTGGTCATAGAAACCGAGGGTCAACCAAAGGGGATTTCACGGTTGGCCGAGCAGTGTGCGAAGCGGGGGCGAGTTGGCGCGTAGAGTGGCTTCATCTAGGACAGGTGCGAAATCAGCAGAGAGCAAGAAAATCCAAGGCTGGGCCATGGTTGGGGTCGCGCCGCATGACCTCGGCCAACAGGGCGCGAGCCTTGGCTTTTTTTCCGAGAACCATCCAAGCCTGGCCCTGCAACAACTTGGCGGTGGTTATCTGGCGCCTCTGGATATCCTCGTCAAAAATCAGCATGGCAGGAAGGGATGTGGCAAAGTAATCGATCCGAGCCTTTTCTTTTTCCAAGCGGCTCGCATAAGCCAGCAGCTCTCGGGCGAGACGAACCGCCCGAGCTCGCAGGCCAAGCCGCAGGTATGCCAACGCAGAAAAGCAGGTCATTTCGGAAAACGAGCGGATGGTCATGTCCATAAAATCGCCTCGATAAGTAGCCGCGCGCGTCCAGGCAAGTTTGGCCGCCTTGAGGTCTCCGGCGGCCGAGCGGACCTCCCCTAACCAGAAGAGAATTTCAGCAGGGTTGGCCAATAGATGTTTAGCTTCCCCGAGATTTTCTGGAGAACCGGCAGCCTGTTCCAGTAAGCGGATCGCGTCCGCCACGTCCTTCTGAGCAAGGGCTGCCCGGCCCAAAAGCAAATGGCAACGCACATGTTGGGCCATGACCTGCCCCTCCCCCCCTTCCCAAGGTTGGAAGCGCCGTTCCTGAAGGATAGGCAGGGCCCTGTGGGGCTGCCCCGTTTGGTTGTATAGGGCACAAAGCTCCACGCTCAGATCATCGCGTTGCCGAACCAAGGTCTGTTTTTTCTCTAGAACCCGCAGCCGTCGGACGGGGGAAATTCCCAGTTTTTTCCAAAGCTGGTCGCGTTCAAAGAGGATCCGGGCATCTTGCGGAGCGGCTTGGCACGCGCGGTCATACGCAGATCGGGCCCGGGCGTTTTTTTTCGCCACATTAAAGTAAGCGATCCCGAGGTTCCTCCAAACCACGGCCAATGACGGGTCGAGCTTGGCGGCGATCTCCCAATGATACAGCCCTTCCCTATGCCGACGCCGATCGTAGAGCAGGTTGCCCAGGTAGTAGTGGGCGCGGGCATCCCGGGGATCGGCCACGAGCGCGGATTCCAGAACGGCAATTTCCTCGAGCCTGCATGGAAAGCAGTAGTCTAAAGGGAGATTCGCAGCCGACTTCCGGAATCGGCGGGCTTGCTCGGGTTGACCGTTTCTTTCGTACAACCATCCAAGGGTGTAAGCCACTAAAGGGGCAGTTCCCCAGTTTTGGGTAGGCAGATCCCCAGAAGCTTTTGGCGCCTTTTCGAGTAGAGTAATCGCCTCGGCAAAAAAACCGGCACGTGCGAGATCGTGAGCCAGATCAAGACAGGCTTGCGCATCCCCGCACACCTCCCCTTTTAAAAAATAACGAGACCAGCCATCCAGAGGATCCAACCTGGCCGTGGAAGAAAAACACTCCTCAGCCTCTACCTGTTTGCCTATGCGACGAAGGACCAAGCCGCGCAGACCGCGAACCCGTAGGTGATCTGAATCCAAACGAAGAGCACGGTCGAGGTGGTCCAAGGCGTCACCCCACCTCTGCCGGAAACAGTCCAAATCGGCCAGCGCAAGATGCGCGGCTCCGGCCCAAGCCTGGCTCCATGTTGCCTTATAGAAATGATCATATGCTTCTTCCAAGCAGGAGCGGTGGGTCAGCGTCAGGCCAAGAAGGTAAAAAGCCTCCCCATCGGCGGGGTTGGGATTGCGGAGGGTCAGCCGACGGATGGCCTGCCGAAAGTGCTTCTCCGCTGAAGAAAATTCACCCCGACGAAAATGCCAATCCCCCAATGCCGTCTGGCAACGTGAATCACCGGGATCCCGTCGCACCGCCTCACGCCAATACGGCTCGGGGGAGCGCGTCGCGTGCCGATATTGGGAGAGATGAAGTCCGGTGATAAATAGCTCGTCGTTGGAGCTGATTCTGGAAGGAGGTGGAGGTTCGGAGGCGGGAGGCGGAACTTCTTCTTTTTTCTGGAGTCGCTTTTGGTAGGCGATCAGCTCCTTTCCTTCCTTAGTTTCCACCCGAACGGTGAGATCGGTAATTTGGATTTTCGGCGGCAGGGCAAACTCGTGCAACAAGGAAATGCCGGGAGCGAGGTCGCCCGTCACTTCGGCGATTGTTTTTTTCCCAGCTTGCACCACGGCCTTGCCGCCCCGGACGGGGGCAAACACGGAAACTCCCAGCCGCACCCCACGCTCTATTGGAGTTAGCGACAGAGCGGCATGGGCGTTCGCGTATAGGGGGGGACCGATTTTTGTGAGAGGAGCCCAGTTCTGGACCCAGGTTTTAGTTTCGCCGGGCTGTAGAAAGCTGAAATCCGGCTGGTTATCGGTATAGACGCCCGCCATGAGCTCGATGTAAGGGGCAGATTCCCCTTGCTGATCCGGGTCGGTCAGGTTGTGGTCCCACGCATAACCGAATCCGTGATTTCCCCAAGTCCACTGCTTTTTGCCTGGTGAAATATGGTGATTCGCCCAATGGATGATTCCTGCTTCCTCACGGTGGTCGTATCCGCCAAAGAAATTCTCACGGCTTCCCATCGCCATATAGGAAGTGGGCACGGGAATATTGGCATAAAAGGAAAGGTCATTCGGCGAATAGGTTGGGGGTGTGTGGCCTCCGGATGAAGGGGGGAGATATTTCGAGGGGGCTTGGTCGGTGGGAACTCCGGTTCGGGAGCGCATGCCGTAATTCACCCCATAGTAATGTCCGTCACAAAGCGGAAAACGGCTCATGGCCCGCTTGGCATGGTCCGCCACAAAGCACACATCCGAGGGAAAGAAGCTCTGATACGACTCATGGACCCGAGTGGCCACATTGGCCCACCAGAGAAACGTTTGCGGGAGTAAAGTGCGGTTATGAACCCGAACACGCAACTCAAGTCGAGCCACCCCCGGACGCAGGCAGACTCCGTGCATCGCCTTCATCCTTTGCATGGGATCATGGTCGCCACACCAGACTGTTTTCGATCCGTCCTCCCCTTCCTCAACGTGGGTCTCGACAGGCAAAAACGTCGCTGGGCGGTGGTGTTGCGGCCAGTTGAATTCGATTCCGCCACTGATCCATGGCCCGGCCAGGCCCACCAAAGCAGGTTTGATCACTTCCTGACGGTAAATCAGATCATATCCGCTCGTTTTGTCCTGGAGAACATGGATGCGCCCTCCGATCTCCGGCAGGATCAAAGCGCGGAGGTACTCATTCTCAATCCATATTCCCTGCCAGACCCGATGAACCGGCTGCACCGAAATTCGGTCAGTAAATGGAAGGGGGTAAACTCGGCCACTCGAACCTTGGTAGACACGTTTCTCCAAAAACATTGGATTTTTATCTGGCGGCAAAGGCAAATACGTTGGCAGGGTTACACCCTCCGAACGAAGGCTCACAGAAGAGTCCATGAGAAAAGAATCAGAGCGGGCTATCCCGTCAAGGATTAGCTCCTAGCGCGACAGACTTTGCAGAGCCATCGAAATAAAGAAAAGTCCGCACGTTTCCAAAGAGTGGTTTGTCGGGCAAATTGGCAACCCAACTGTTACCCGTGAAAGGTTTTGTTGGCGATGGCGGTGATGCAGCTAAGGTTTTGTCTACATCCACCATAGCCCAAGTTTTGGACATTCCAGCCTCGGCAAGTTGAGTCAATCTCCAAGGCAAGGCCCCGCTTCCAGGATTCCCCCAAGGAGAGACCAAGAAGTTTGTGTTATTGTTTACCGGCACTTGATAATTGAGATACAGGCTTACGGTGTCATTCGCCTTACGCTTCCGAAAGTAAGGCGCACTGCCCAGTAATTTGGCCTCATTCCAACTGCTAGTTGGCGTGGGAGCTCCCAAATACTGCCAAAGATATAAGCCCAAAGAGTTGGTGGAATTTTGGGTGTAACGGGGACTTTGCCCACTAAAAAGGCAAGGCAATATGCCATCGTTTTCGGATGCGTAAGACTGGAGCGCTAAACCCACCTGACGAAGATTTGAGAGCCCCCCCGCCACGTCCGCTTTGGCTCTAGCCTGATTGATCGCTGGAATAGACAATCCGGCAAGTAGCCCAATCACCGAAATTACCACGAGTAGCTCAACTAGGGTAAAAGCATTGCGACGACGCATGACGACACTACTATGGTTGATTAAAGACTTGTCTCAAGCCCCCCTTTAGTTTCTCATTTAACTTGTGAGTCTTTTTCAGAAATCAAGAGTCACACAGAAAGATGTAGCTCGCGAAGCAGGCGTTTCCCACGTCACGGTCTCTCTGGCCTTGCGCGGGCGAAGGGGGATCCCGCCGGCCACCCGAAAACGGATCGAATCGATTGCGAAGCGCCTCGGCTATACGCCAGATCCGATGCTGCGAGCACTCTCCACCTACCGGCAGACGAAAAAACCCATGGCCTACCAAAGCACACTGGGTTGGATCAATAACTACCCCCAACCAAATGACCTGTATCGTTCGGAGGGCTTTCGCCTCATGTTTGCAGGCGCTAAGCAAAGAGCCGCGGAACTTGGATATGGGTTGGAAACCCTCAACCTGTCGGAATTCCGCTTCGAAAAGGAAGCTGCCCAACGCGTGTTCGACACCCACGGGATCCGCGGCCTGTTGGTGGCGCCACTGCACGCCTCCATGGATCAAGTGGATTTAGATTGGGATCATTATTCCGCCGTACGCCTGGGGTACAGCATGAAGGACGTCCCACTTCATACCGTCGTGACATCCCAATACCGGGGCGCCTACATGGCCACCGAACAGTTGGTTCGTCTGGGATACCACAAGATTGCTTATATTCATGAGCGGGAGTTTAACATCCGAACCAGCGGTCATTTTCTCGGTGGATACCTTAGCGCTTGCGCCCATTATGGATTGAACCCTGGCATGGTTCTTGCCCTGCCTGTGATTGGAAATAGCCGGGATACGCTGGCTTGGGAGCAAGCCCACAAATGGATCAAGAAAGAACGTCCTGATGCTGTCATCATGGCTGCTTGGGATATTCTACCTTATCTCATTAAATGGGGGTACAGGGTGCCAGAGGATATCGGCTTGGTTTCTCTGACCTTGGATGAAAAAAACAAAAACTTGTCCGGAATGCACCAAAACGAGCGGGCCGTCGGAAGGGCGGCGATTGATGTCCTCACCTCCCTAGTGGAGCGACAGGAAAACGGAATTCCAAAAGTTCCAATGCATGTTCTCATCGAGGGAATCTGGCAAGAGGGACAAACAACCAAAAGGATACCATCGACCCCGCTTCGCGTTCGGAGCGAGGCGCTAGTTAACTAAGAAAGTCAATCTAGGTTGGACGCAATTCATTTCTCATTTTAAGATTAATTATGAATCAAATACATTTTATTCTTATTGGTTTTGTTTTGTCGCTCAGCGTGGGAAACATCCATTCAGAAAATCTCGTGCTCAATGGAGGCTTTGAAGCCGGAAAGTCCGGGTGGGGCCAGTTTATTCCGGAAGAGAGCAAGTCAGTTCCAGTCAGTTGGGATATTTCAGAAACCGAACCCCACGGGGGAAGCGTTGCGGCCGTGATGACCAACCCCAAAGAGGCTCGCTGGGCTATGTGTCAGTCAGGACCCCGTATCCCCGTTAAAGCTGGCGAAAAATACCGACTCGCGGCCTGGATCCGCTTTGGCAAAGACGCCAAACTTGAAGGAACATTCCCCGCTGCCTATGTACGCTTGGTTTTCACAGACGTTGGCCAAAAAGACATTTCTGACCGCAGGTTACACCTCCACCTCGGTTTGTCCGGGGAATTCGCTTGGTCAACGGCATTGTCCATGCTGAATACGACGAACCTGCCGACAAGTTGGAAAAAAATGGAAGGCATCCTTGAAATCCCTCCAGGTGCGGATCTCGTGGGGATCAACCTTATGGTTCACGGTGTTTCCGGGACCATTCATTGGGATGATATTGTTTTTGAAGCGGTTCCGGCAGAAACCCCGTTTACCCCAGCTCTCGATAAATAAAATATCCCTTTGGAGTTCTGGCTCTAGGGCTCCAAATCCGCCTCCCTCAATCCAACAAAAAACCATGCGCCCGGGCCTTTTGATCCTGCTCCTCACCTCGGGGATTCGATTGCTACTAGGGCAGGAAGGTCTTTACGCCACAGACGCAGCATCCCAAACAGCACCGCTTGCGATCTCCCCTGTCACAAGCACGAATGAAATTTCGGGAATGAATTCAGAACATCTTCTACAAAGCCTGAATCTTAATTTTCCTGGATTGGAGAAAACCAAGAAGGCGTTCGCTAACAAGGACGTAGTCGGGGCAAACAGGGAGCTAGCTGCATATTACCGGAATCGAAAGGCCCCCCTTTGGCGGACGGATGGCAAGCCTGACAAAGCCTCCGCCCAGAATATCCGAATCGCGGACGCAGCCGCAGATGGACGAGTCGTTGGGGGATTGGTTGCTGTCGAGCACTCCTTTCCAGATGGGAATATCGACTGGATGTTCAATGCCACGGAAAAACGTTCGAACATGGCCTATAACCCTGAATGGCAACTCCAATTGAACCGGATGTATTTTTGGACGGATCTCCGCAAGGCATATCTCAGCACGGGAGACGAAAAGTACGCCCGTGCTTTCGCCTCCCAAGTGCAGGACTGGATCCGCGACTGCCCGGTGCCGTCCCAGATCAAAAACCGCGCGCCCTCTACCTGGAGAACGATCGAGGCCGGATTGCGCATGGCCATTTCGTGGCCCGACGCATACTCCACCTTTCTCCATTCCCCCTCTTTGGATGATGAGACATTGGTGGCTATGCTCGGCTCCTTTCTCGACCATGCGCGATACCTGCGGGCAAATCCCACCACAGGAAACTGGCTCGCGCTAGAAATGGCAGGGCTCTATACGGTGGGCGCTCTCTTTCCAGAATTTTCTGAATCATCGGATTGGCGGGAATTCTCTTCATCGAAACTGGGCGCAGAGGTTCAGCGCCAATTTTTACCTGACGGCGGACAAATCGAACTGACCCCTGGCTATCACAACGCGGCCGTGGACAGCGTTCTTATGATCCTCGACGCCGCTCACCTCACCAGTAGGGATGCAGAATTACCTGCTGCCTACCGTCAGGCTCTGGAAAGAGCTTTTGATTTTAACCTCTGCCTGATGACGCCAGACCGAAATCTACCCCGATTCAACGACTCCTGGCCAGTGCCTGCGGATGTCATTTTTCGTAAGGCAACGCGCTTCTTTCCGGAGCGTAAAGATTTTGCTTGGGCCTTGGACCCAGGGGGCAAGGAGTCCCCCCCCTCTTTCACCTCTCGTTTTCTTAACTGGTCGGGATATGCGGTGATGCGGTCAGGTTGGAGCCCGGTCTCCAACTATCTGGTTTTCGACGTGGGACCCTTGGGCTTTGCCCACGTCCATCAGGACAAGTTGAATGTGGTCTTATGGGCCCATGGTCGCGAGATGCTATTTGACAGTGGTGGGGCCAGCTATGAGCGGAGTAAATGGCGTGACTGGTCCCTCTCCACCGCTGCACACAACTGCGTGCTGGTGGATGGCCAAGGCCAAAATGTCTCCTACCCAGGAGAAATGGAGAATCGTTACAGCGACTCGGCCTGCGTTTCACAAAAACCGATTGAGGCGGAGTGGCAAAGTACCAAGGAATTTGATTATGCTTGGGGTAGGTATGATGCAGGTTGGGGTTCGGGCCGGGAAAAGATTGCCACCCATGAGCGGAAGGTGCTCTTTCTGAAGCCGGACCTGTTTCTGGTTGCGGATTTGCTCACTCCCACAGACGACAAAAAACACTTGTACGACGCACGTTGGCATCTTCTCACCACCGAGACCAGCCGGGATGAAAATGGCGGGGTTGTGAGCCGGGATCCAAATGTCCCGAATCTACTGGTGTTGCCCCTGCTTTCGGACGGACTCAAAGTGTCAGCCGATTCCCGCAAAGAAAATCCTGAAATTCTTGGTTGGAATACTCGCAAAGATCATGTGCCGCCTTTACTCCCTGCAACCACGATTCAACACATCCGCCAAGGTTCTGGTTCCCAACAGTTTCTCACACTCCTATTCCCGCTTAGAACGGGTGAGGCCAATCCCGTGGCAAGTGTTAGTGGGGGAACAGAACCAACCATTCATTTCAAAGACGGACGTCAGGTCAAAATCTCCACCCAAGAAGGTTTTCGCGTTTCGGAATTATTGGCAGACGGTCAGCCCGGCCGGAGTGCCGTGATTCCAGCAATTCCCTTCTCCTCCCCCAAGCCATGAAGTCCGCAGCCCCTCACTGGACAGGCCCTTCCATCTTCGGCTTCCGCCCTTCGAGCCCGGTACTTATCCGACTTGGCATTCGGGGAGACCGGCCTTACGAAATTCGTGCAGAGGGTCTACCGTCTGGACTCCAACTCAATCCACATAATGGATGCATCACGGGCCGGATGACCTCTGCCCTGCCGGCTAATATTTCCGTTCGGATTGAAGTAAAAAACGCAAGCGGCCAGTGCCAGCACGAAATCAAGCTGATGGCAGGGGAAAATATTTGTGCAACTCCCCCCATGGGCTGGAACAGTTGGTACTGCCTGAGCGAGTCGGTCAGCGAGAAAGCCATGGACCAAACCGCCCGTGCCCTGGTCACTAGCGGCTTGGCAGACTACGGTTGGAATTATGTCAACTTAGACGATTGCTGGCAGGGTAAGCGCGGAGGAGTGTTCGAGGCCATTCAGCCTAACCAACGTTTTTCCGACCTTGGCGGACTCTGTTCGCGCATTCATGCCCTGGGTTTAAAAGCCGGCATCTACTCAACCCCTTGGATTGCCACGTACGCCGGATTCCTCGGCGGTTCGCAACCAACAGAGGATTGGGATGTCGAAAAAGTGGCTTTGCCCGCTAGTGCAAGGATCCAAGAAACACAGTTTTTCGGACGCCATCCTTCCGCCCAAGAGTCCGGTTGGCACCGCACCGGGGAGTGCTGGCTTTTTGACCGCGATGCCCGGCAATGGGCGGACTGGGGCTTCGATTTTGTAAAAGTCGACTGGCTCCCCACGGATCCACCCACCACCCGTCGCATGCTCGAGGATCTGCGGCGACAGCCACGCGACCTCGTCATGAGTCTCTCCAACAACTCTCCGATTGATTTTGCCGCCGAGTTGTCAGAATTGGCTGAGACTTGGCGAACCACCCAAGACATTCAGGACAATTGGGAGAGCATCCTGGATGTAGCTGGCAAACAATTTGCCTGGCAACCCTGGAAAAGTCCGGGGCACTGGCCGGATTCCGACATGCTCCAGATTGGAAACCTTGGAGTACCCAACCAGATCAACACCTGCTTCAAGCCCACCCGTCTTACTCCCGACGAGCAGCGCTCCCATCTCTCTTGGTGGTGCCTTTTTCAATCTCCCCTCCTTCTCAGCTGTGATGTGGAAAATCTGGACGAATTCACCTTTGAGCTACTGACCAACGAGGAAGTCTTGGCCGTAAATCAGGACCCTGCCGCATTTCCTGCCCAATCCCGATCTACCGCTGGCAAGCCACCTTTGGAAATTCTGCTTCGCCCGGCGGGTCAAGGCGGCTGGTTCCTAGGTCTATTTAACCTCGAATCCAGTGAACGAGAAATGGAGGCTACTTGGAAAGTTCTCGGGCTGCCACGGCCACAGCATCTCCGCGATCTATGGAACCGGATGAACCTGAAACCATTTGGAGAAGGGGTTCGCGTGAAGGTTCCATCCCACGGCTGCTCCCTTTTTCACCTACGTTCCGACGCCCCAACTCAAAGAGTGGCAATGCCGACCCGGCGAGCTGACTTGGCGAAATGAACAAAGGCAAGTCCTGGCTTCAAATCGGGCTTCCCGGCCTACTAGCAGGTTTTCTTTTCGGCTTGGTTACCCGCTGTCCTGACCTCACTCATCTTAGGGACCGGGCTATGGTGTCCTACTGCAATGCCTTGGCCGCTTACGATGCGCCCACCGCGGCAGCGCGGGCTAACGGCATCAGCCAACGAGGACCTAGGGAAGCAGCGATGAAAGCTGTATTTAAGCAGTGGAGCCGTTACGACAAGCCAGCCGCACGGAATTTCATCCTACAAGCCACCGGCCTAACCCCAACTGCTCGCCTAAGAATCCTGCAATGAGTACCGAAACTCGCGAGGTCTTCGGCAAGGCCCCGGGTCGTCTTGAGATTTTGGGAAATCACACGGATTACAACCAGGACCAAGGGAAGCAGCGATGAAAGCTGTATTTAAGCAGTCGAGCCGTTACGACGAGCCGACCGCCCGCAATCTTGACATGGAAGTCGGCGTCCCATCCGAAACATAACTCCTCACTTAGATTATTTGATCGGTGCAGCGATCGCCTTAAACGTCCCGTTATTCCTCACTGCAAGAGCCTGGAGAAATTTTGTCTCATTCGGCTTCGACATATAGCCGACCGTATGGATCGAGGGGGTTGGCGCATCCGTTTTCTTGTAAAAATCGGTATAAACCTCACGAATCCTGCGAATCAGAGCGGCCTCATCATAAATCTGTCCCGCTGTTTGAACTACTTTACCGCCACTTTTCGGTTGCGGTGGTGTGGGCTGTTTTGGTTCTTGGGGAGGTTTCGGCAAGCCCGGAATTTTCACCCCATAATCCACCCCCGCCCCTTCTCTGACCTTTCCCCCGCCCTTTGCTTTCGCCTCAGCGGTTTTCTGTTCTTTTTTAGCCAAGAGATCCTTATAATTGGTGCGGTAAGCTTTCATTTCTTCAGCGTACTTCTCATATTCCACCCGCCACTGCGCCACACTTTTACTATATTTTGCCCGATCTTCATCTGAGATTTCTGCATCTTTCATCGCCTTCTTAGCCTCTTCCCGACGATCTTCCGCAACAACAGGTGCCTTGCCGTCTGTGATTAAAAAGATCGTGTCTGCCAAACCCTCGAAAGCAGCCAGCAACCCTAAATCAAGCCGAGTCGTAATCTGTCCTGTGCCTTTATCGCCTTGAATGACCCCGAATTCGGGAATTTTAGGTCGATACTTGTTATCGGTCGTCCCTTTTCTTTCGGAAGAAAGATTGTATTTGGAAATAAAATCCTCTGCTGACTTTTTCATCTCAGCAGACGCCGGAACGCTGGCAGGTTGGAAGAGGTCTGCCCCAGCCGCCCCATACACCACTACGTTAAAGCGCGTCCCTTCGTCCAAGCTTCGAATCATCTGTCTTAGGTTGTTTTTGACGGAAGCAAACCCCGCCACTCCCCCGCGCTCCTCTTCCAGCATGCTGTCGGAAAGATCCACCACAAAGTAAACGTTTGTTCCCTCCCCTTTGACTCCAAAGAAATTCACGGAAGAAGCTTTCCCTGGCGAACGGCTAGCTGGCTTGCTTACTATTTTCCCCGCCCCAGTTGTGGATGGGGGTGCCAAAACCGGAGGAGCAGCGTTGATGGACATTGACGGGCTAACCATCCCGCTCACAGCAAGAACCATATCTGTTTCCGCTGCAGGAGAGTCGGATGGGTTGGG
>Ga0209088_10001038_pt1 | contig 18480 bp, 16 predicted proteins | sample S_140625_EF_Meta_FD_187324 | JGI IMG/M metagenome (GOLD analysis project Ga0209088, IMG submission 187324) | Freshwater microbial communities from Lake Simoncouche, Canada to study carbon cycling - S_140625_EF_MetaG (SPAdes) (version 2) | ecosystem: Environmental > Aquatic > Freshwater > Lake ... | reverse complement strand
AGGGCCAGCAAGCGAAGCCGAGTTGCAGACTGAGGATCACTTGGCTCCACAGTAAAAGTTCAACGGCCTTCCCTTCTCCTGCATAAGCGATCACGAATAATGCGGGAACTAATGCAGCCAGACGTGTGCAAGTTCGGACTATCCAGGCTTTACCTTTAATTTTTAAAAAACCTTCGAGAACAATTTGTCCAGCCAGTGTTCCCGTGATGGTGGCATTTTGACCTGAGGCCAAAAGCGCTACGGCAAAAAGTGTCGCTGCAATCGTCGAACCTAATGCGCCGTTGAGCAATTGATGAGCCTCGCGAATATCGGTGACGGGAGGTTGCCCAGCGTGATGGAAGGCCGCCGCACTTAAGATCAACAACCCGGCGTTTACAAAGAAAGCAAAGACGAGCGCCAAGCTCGAGTCGTAGGTTGCAAATCGAATTGCTTGTTTACGCTCTTCCACCGTTTTTCCTAAATCGCGCGAGCCGACTAATGAAGAGTGTAGATAAAGATTATGTGGCATGACCGTCGCACCGAGAATTCCCAAGGCGATGAAAAGCATCCCTGGGTTTTTAAAAACTTCTCCGGTGGGAATAAACCCTTGTAATACGGAGTGAATCGCTGGTTGAGCAATCAGCAGTTCAGCCCCAATACACAGGGCAATGGTCAATACTAAGACAGCGACAATTGATTCGAGCCAACGGTAACCTAGACGCATCAAAGCCAAGAGTAGTAAGACATCTAAGGCGGTAATGAGAGATCCGATAAAAAGTGGAATTCCAAAAAGTAATTGTAAGGCGATGGCGGATCCGAGCAGCTCGGCTAAGTCCATTGCGATGATTCCAATTTGCGCAGAGATCCAAAGGAAAGTAGATACTACCGGCGAATAGCGCGCCCGACAGGCCTGCGCGAGGTCTTGTCCGGTGGCGACTTGTAAGCGCACACAGAGATGCTGGAATAATATCGCCATCAAGTTAGCTAATAAAATTACCCACAGCAAAGCGTAGCCGAATTCCGAACCACCCGCTAAGTCAGTCGCCCAATTACCAGGATCCATGTAACCCACCGCGACTAAAAATCCTGGACCGACGAAGCCGAAAAAGCGACGCAGTGCCGTCATGCGAGAGGCTGATTTATTTACTGGGTCGGACGGATGGGACACGAAAGAAAAATCTTTCATTCGCTACCCAGTGTCAACCTACGGCATTTCTTAACGAGTAAATCGCTAAGCCTGACCAGATGAGTGTTCGGACAATATGCGTCCGCGTTAAGTGATTAATCACCTCTAAGTTATAGCCTTCTTGTTGCAATCGACGGTGGGCGGGAATGGAACAAATCGCGGTAAATACCCAAGTCAGAACGACCAAGACAAAGCCCGTCACCGCGGCGCCGTTTCGCCACACCAGAAAATGTCCGACGATTTGTAACAAGAGTAAAGGACCGACCACCCAGCCCACGCGACTGGTATAGCTTTGGTGATGCTCGCGAAAGTTCTCGCTGCGCCAACGAGCAAAGTCGGGATAGGTACAAAAATAAATTAGCCAGGCGACGGCAGCCATCGCCAAGTCGATCGAGGGTAGAAGTTTAAAGAGTAAAGAGATTGTCATCTGGATTAAAGGGTTGAAAGAAGTTGGCGAAGTTCGGCTTCAGGATCCTCGTGGCCTTGAGCCACGGCGAGCTGAAGTGCTTCTTGAAAGGCAATTTGGGCTAAATTCTTTTGGGCTAAATGCAAATAAGTTTTTCCGAGAAGAATACGTGGCATCATCCAATCGGCCTTACCCTCCGCAGCCTTGTGTAAATGTTCTACCGCGGCTGGAAAATTATTTTCCTGAAAGAGCGCTTGGCCCAACGAGAAGCGGAAAAGTGGATTGGTGGGATCGGACTCGACGAGTGCACGAAATGTTTCAGAACGCGGTATCATATTTAACCCTTTGTTTTCTGTCTAAAAATGACAACGGAAAGTCCGGGCAGGCAAACTTCAATCGATTGCGAGCGGCCATGGGCAGCGATTTTCTCTGAAATCACGCCGCCTAAATTTCCACTACCCTTGCCAGCATAATAACTGGAGTCGGTATTAATCGCTTCTTCCCATTTACCCAAACAAGGCACGCCAAATCGGTAAGTGCGTTCAACAGGTGTAAAGTTTCCGACAACCACCCAAGAACAATCGTAGCCATGACGTTCAAAAATGAGAACACTTTGGTCACCATCATCGGCATGCACCCAATTAAAGCCCTGGGAATCAAAATCTCGTTCGGCGATGGTTTTATCTTTTTTATAAAGTGCATTTAGATCAGCGACTAACTTCTGAATGCCTTCGTGAAGTGGATACTGTAAGAGGTGCCAATCCAGGGAAGACGAGTGACTCCACTCTGCTACCTGTCCGAACTCACATCCCATGAATAAAGATTTCTTACCAGGCCAAGCCCATTGTAAGGCTAATAAGCAGCGAAGATTGGCCGCTTTATGATGAAAATCGCCCCCGCCCATTTTGCCCATCAGTGAACCTTTTCCGTGGACTACTTCATCATGTGAAAATGATTGGATAAACGCTTCCGACCAATGGTAGAGCATCCCAAACGTCAGTTTGTTATGATGGTATTTTCGGTAAAGCGGATCTTCTTTAAAATAATTTAAGCTATCGTGCATCCAGCCCATGTTCCATTTGTAATCAAAATTCAAACCTCCCTCGGCAATCGGTTTAGTCACGCCCGGATATGAAGTAGATTCTTCGGCGATGGTAATCGCGCCAGGGTGATAAAGATGCACCAGGGCATTCGTTTGTTTCAGAAACTCGATTGCTGCTAAATTTTCTCGTCCACCGTGTTCATTCGGAAGCCACTCACCGTGCTTCCGAGAATAATCTAGATAAAGCATGGAGGCGACGGCGTCAACGCGCAGGCCGTCGATGTGAAAGAGGTCTAACCATGAAAGCGCTGAGCCCACCAGAAATCCGCGAACTTCGTGACGTCCGTAATTAAAAATCAAGGTGCCCCAGTCTTGATGTTCGCCCAGGCGCGGATCGGCGTGTTCGTACAGGTAGGTACCATCAAATTGGGCGAGAGCGAAAGTGTCTTTGGGGAAGTGCGCGGGAACCCAGTCCATAATCACACCGATATTGGCACGGTGTAAGGTATCGACGAGCGTCATGAAATCTAACGGCGAGCCAAAGCGATGGGTGGGGGCGTAGAAGCCGGTGACTTGGTAACCCCAAGAGCCATCAAACGGATGTTCCGTGGGCGGCATCAATTCCACGTGAGTAAAACCTAGTCGATTACAGTATTCGGCCAACTGTGTTCCCAATTCTTTATAGTTTAACGAGCGATTATTATCTTCGGGCACTCGACGCCATGAACCCAAATGAACTTCGTAAATCGATACGGGCTGTTGGCGAGAAGGCTGCAGGCATCTTTTTTTTATCCACTCCGAGTCCTGCCAATTAAACGTCGATAAATCACAAACCACGGCGGCGTGATGCGGTGGAGGTTCAAAACTTAAGGCGCAGGGATCAGTTTTTAGAAACGGAGTTTCGTCAGCTGGACCGAGGATTTCATATTTATAACACGCACCGGCGGTGAGACCTGGAATAAAAATTTCCCAAATCCCTGAAGCGCCTAAAAGTCGCATGGGATGAATCCGACCATTCCAAAAATTGTGGTTACCTACTAAGGAAACGCGGCGAGCAGAGGGAGCCCAGACGGCGAAGCGAACTCCTTTGACTCCATCAATCGTCGCCAGGTGCGAACCTAGCTTATGATAAACTTTATGATCATCACCCTTACCTATTAAAAATAAATCCGACTCAGATAGCGTTGGCAGAAAACGGTAAGGGTCTTCAAGGAGGTGAGTAATTTTTTTCCAATAAGTAACTTTGAATTGATACCGAAAAACAGATTTCGATTTAATTTCTGCCTCAAAAATCCCTAAGGAATGAATTTTCTTCATGGGGATACCCTTGTTCTCACCTTCCATCATCAGTTCGCAGCTGATGGCTTCGGGTAATAATGCCCTAACCATGAACCCCCCCTGTGGTAATAAATGTAGCCCTAAAAAGCGGTGGGGGGAGCTTTCCTTGCCCTCCACGAGGCGAGTTAGCTCAACTTGGCTTAGGTGCATAGGTCGATAATCTACGACAATCGTATGCCCGCAAGCGCTCATTGCCCGAAAATACTTGAGAGAATGCCCTAATCGCCAAGTCTGGAGCAAATGCCTGGTCGAACTCTCAGCCCACTCCTTGCCATCCTCTTCTGCAGCACCGCAGTCATGGCGGCGGACTCGACCACCAAAGTCGCACCCGAGATTGCCAAGAACTCAAACATCCAGGGAGAAAGTTTTACTTATGAAGAGAATGGAAAAGTTCTCGTCGCCGTGGATGCCAGCGTGGAAGCGAATGGCGCTCACCTTGCTGCCAAAAAAATATCTTTCAATTCTGAAACTGGAATTATCAATGCGGAAGGCGATGTCGTTTATACGACAAAAAATCTTCGCATCATGGGCGAGCGATTAAGCATGAATCCAAAAATCGATTTAGTGTTAGCCTATAATGTAAAAATCGGTCGTAACCCCGTTTACTTCACCGCGGAAGAAATTCGTATTCAAAACGGTGAGCGCACGATGAAAGGTGTACGCATGTGGAATAACGAGCCGCACGCTTATGGCATGAATTTAAAAATCAATGAGGCTCACTATTCGGATAAAGAGGATTGGTTAACCTTTAAAGGAGTCGTTCCCCATCTCGCTGGCATTCCATTTTTTTACCTGCCTTATTACGGGCAAGAAGGTTATCGCGACATTCCTTATGATGTTGAACTCAATACGGGCTCGCAGGAACCTCAGGGACGTTACCTCCGTACCACTACTTTAGTTCGTCAAAGCAAGTCCCTCTGGGTCGGCGCATTGTTAGATTACTATAGCAAATCGGGCTTTCTGATTGGTCCTGCCCTTCGTTACGACAATAGCAAAACGACTCAGGATGGAACGGTTTGGCGGGGGGATTTAAAATCGGGATATATCAATGATGGCAATGTCGTGGAGAACGATATTTATGGCCGCACGCCTGATGCGAATCGTGGTTTTCTTGTCGGAAATATCAACGGACACACCAAGAATGATTTCGATTTTGCAGGTCAGTTTTATTTCACCTCGGATCCTAATTTTGTCCGCTCCTTCCGTCCGCGAGATATCGTCGAGATTGGTCTTCCGCAAGCTAGCTTCGAAGTAACCAAACCACTGGGAGAAGGCTATCTCTCAGCGACGGTAATTGCGAAAGCTGATAACTATCAAGACGTTGCCCAAAAATTACCCGAACTGCGTTATGATTTAACGGAGAGAGCGATTACGGGAACACCCTTCAATCACCGTGCGTTTGTTTCGGCTGCTTATCTGACCGAGCGTCCCTCGGCGGCCCTACCCTTACCCAATTTCACCACTGAAACAGGTGCCACCGAAGCTTGGTCGACCGCGCGTTACGATGCCTACTACGGTATCACTTATCCCTTAACCGTCCGCAATTATCTCACCTTTAAACCTGTGGTCGGCGCGCGGGCGACTTCATGGTCATCCAATTTAACGAATACGGGCGGTGTTTCCAAAGCGGTGGGACAAGTGGGCTTCGATGTTGAAGGTCTGGCCACTGGATCCTGGAATCTCAAAGCCGACCATTGGTCGATCAACGGAATGCGTCACGCGTTTCGTCCATTTATCCAATATCGCTATTTACCTGGTGCTGATCATGCGATTGGGAAAATTCCACTTTCGGAACGCGATGTAGCCTTTTCCGCCTTCCGCGAATTAGATCTCGCTGATCGTCCCGACGCCGCGGCGAACACGGCTACCCAAATGGGGCGAGTTGGATTTAGAAATACCTTAGCCACGCGTGATACTGAAATGGGCACACGAGAATTAGCTCGTTTCGATATTATCAAAGACTGGTCCAATGCGGATAGCTCACTCGGCCCAACGGATTCAGACATTCAAACTCATATCCGCTTAACACCGGCCAACTGGGTCACGATTGACTCCTATTCCCGATACGCCAAAAACGGCGGAGGTAATGTTGAGTCATTACAAACCATCGCTTTTAATTCGGGCGATTTCTGGAAAGCATCCGTCGGCTGGTTCGATTTGAAACAAAGTAACGACCCCGCCAAACAGCTGTGGGTCATGGGTGAAGTTAAATTAAATTCTACCTTCTCCGCGATAATGATCCTTAATTACGACGCCCTCGCTAAAGCTTATACTTATCAGTCGATCGGACTGATTCAGCGCATTGGAAATTCCTGGCAAATTGAATACGGTTTCCAAAAGCGTGTTTCAGCGTTTAATGATGGCTCACTCGGCGCCCAAGTACGGGTCCGCCTCTTCAAATTCTAAACGTGTCGGACCCTACCGAAACCTCCTCCACCCTGCCCACTGATGGTCTTTTACCACCAGCAGACTTATCGATTCGTCTCGATAATTTTGAAGGACCGCTCGATCTACTCCTTTTCTTAATAAGAAAAAACGAAATCGATATTTACGATATACCGATTGAGAAGGTCACCCTTCAGTTCCTCGACATTCTACGTAATCAAGAAAAAGATAACCTCGAGTTAGCCGGTGAGTTCTTCGTGATGGCGGCGACGCTGATGTATATTAAAAGCCGGATGTTACTGCCGGTGGAAAGTCGCCCCGACGAATTAGAGACAACCCACGATCAAGGCAACGACCCGCGCTGGGCCCTCGTGCAACAGCTGATTCAGTACAAACGAGTCAAAGAGACCGCTGCAATCATTCGCCAATTAGCTGATGAACGCCAAGGCCTGCTCGCCCGCTATGTCTTACAGCCTCAGGGCGAAGATGCGGTGATTCGTCCAGTGGCGCCCGCCGATCGCATCGAACTCTGGAATACTTTTAATTTAGTGCTTCGGCGACTCGCTGAAAAAATTCAGCCGGGTAATCTTTCTGTTGAAATCGTGACCGTATCCGATCGCATGGAATATATTTTAAATCGATTAAATACTGAATCGAAATTTAATTTTACGAGTCTCCTACCCGAACATCCGACGATTACTTATTTAGTAGCTACTTTTCTCGCCTGCCTCGAACTCACGCGTCTCGGTTCACTTGAATTGGAACAAGAAATAAATTTCCAAGACATTTTCTGCTCTAAGCCTCAAAAAAACTCAGCCGACAGTTCTTCACAGCCCTTGGCGACTACATCCGAATTTGATGAGCCCACGGGAGATTCAAATTAGGTAACGATTTGAAATTTTACATTTTCCTCTTTAGGTATTCTCTATGGCGGGCAAACGAAAGAACCAGCATCACCTACTCGGTCTAGGGTTGGATCATGCCGATAACCATAAGCGTATTACCAAGGGTGAAGGCTTCTCGTTAGTGGGTGGATCCAATGAGACCCACGAGAGAATGACCGAAACGGTGATTAAAACCGTCGAAGACCTGCAACGGAAGGGTCGGACAATTCCAACGGCCGACCCCAAGGAAATCGCTGACCTTTTGCGTAAACATGAACGGGCTGAATAAGACGACAAAATCTCTTACTGACTGATTGACTCACCCCCATTCCAGCACTTGATAAAAGACTTCAACGATGAGCTTAGAGACCCCCCCTCCACCACCTCCTCCACCCCCATCTTCTGAGGGTGATGCTAATTCGGCTCCCAAGTTGAAGCTCAATAAGCCTGCTGGTGCGTTTGTTCCACCACCTCCTCCGAGTGCTGGTTCGATTCCTCCTCCCCCTCCTGCCGCTGCGATTCCTCGTCCACCGGTGGTTGGAGCTAGCGCACCAAGAATCGCACCCACCATTTCATCTGAACCCAGTGCAAGCGTTTCGACTTTAGAAGCTTCGTTTGACGTTCTCGGCGTAGTCGCTTCCACCGCTGCATTTGTCTTCTTATTATTAGAACTCTTCGTTAAAACTAAGGGATAATTTCTATGGCTTCCGATCTCATCGACAACCTCGACGCTACCACGTTTGAGTCTACCATTAAATCGGCCTCCGTGCCGGTGCTTGTAGACTTCTGGGCCACCTGGTGTGGACCCTGCAAGCAATTAGGTCCCGTCTTAGACCAACTAGCCACTGAGATGTCGGGCTCGGTCAAAATCTGTAAAGTAGACGTCGACACCAATCAATCCTTAGCGGCTCAACTCGGCGTTACCTCCATCCCTGCGCTGTTCCTTTTTAAGAACGGACAAGTGGTTGATAAAATCGTCGGAGCACGTCCGAAAGGCGATATCGCTGCCTTCATTAAGAAGCACGCGTAAGTCAGTTTAAATAAATAACAAAGAAGCCCGAGGAATCTCGGGCTTCTTTGTTTATAAATCTCTTATAAGTTCTTATTTAGATTCTAACGGGTGCTGATCGAGAATTTCTTTACCACTGTACTGACCACGGGCACCGATGGCTTTACGGACTTCAGCGACCTTAGTGTCCATGACTGGTCCGCCTTGGTTACCCCATGCTGAACGGACGTAAGAAATAATATTGGCAACTTGGGCGTCTTTTAGACCCGCGCCGATATTGGACATATTACCGACATACTTTTGTCCATTCACTTCAACTTCTCCCGCTAAACCCGCGAGCACGATTTTGATGACGCGCTCTTCGTTGCCCACAGGCCAAGGAGAACCAGCAATGGGTGGAAAGGCACCAGCGACGCCCAAACCAGTGGCTTGGTGACAAGCGGAACAATTTTGAATGTAAAGTTTTTCACCCTTAGCGAGATCAGGCTCAAAAACCATAGGACCAGTGTTGGCGACTAATTTAGGTGCATCGAGATCAAATGTACTCGCCGAAAATTCACCCGAATTGCGGGTCAGATAAACACCGGCCCAGAAACCAAATCCACAAAAGATAAACACGATCACGATAGGCAGCATGGAAAAACCCTCAGCAGGTTCCTCTTTATCGCGGGCGAGGTGCGAGTGAATTTCGACGAGGCGACTATCGGAAAGATTACCCTGCTCACCAAAGGAGCGGTTGGGCTTATCGTTATTTTGAGAATGTTGTGACATGGGATTACTGTTTCAATTTCGCTTCAGGCGAATTGTAGTCGATGCGGAGAGATTTTAGGTACGCGACCAAGGCTTGCGCCCGCTCGGTAGGTTGCGTGATGCCGTTTTTGTCTACGACATATAAAAAATGGTACGCAGGCATCGTGCTACCTGCGGCGGGTGAGCGAAGGTGGCCATGGATTTCGTCATCGGACTTGGCACGGGCACCGTAGTTCGCGAGGTCAGGACCGTTGCGATGATTACCTAAGAGTAATTCAGTCTGGAGAACGTAGTCGCGGGCAACAGTCGGGCGAGGACCATAGCCCTTAGCGATGTCGTTACCTTGTCCAGCCGGACGTACCTGTTGCGTGTGGCAGGTGACGCAGCCTAATTCGAGATAAACTTGGCGACCTTGAATCGCTAGACCCGTTTCAATGGGAGGAAAAAGTGGACCACCCTCTTCAGCGGGTGCACGGCCTAAAGATCCTAATTGGACTTCACTGCTAATCAGCAAACCACCGAAGGAAGCTGCTAAGGTGAAGAAAATACCAGAGAGAATGAGATTAAAGTCCTTCATGTTCAGGGCAATTTAAGCGTGAGGGTTGTCGTTTGTATTTCGCACAGAAGCGAAGAGCATGACGCATGAATTAATTGCGAAGGCGAGGTGTCCAACCAATTGTAAAAGCACGAAGAAGATAACAGGGATGTAATAATAGCTCATTACACTGCTGTTAACGGCGGGGTAACCACAGATTAAAAGATGGAGAGCCAATCCGAGACCTCCGATAACACAGGACCAGAAATGGAGGTGAACTAGTTTTGCCGAAGGCCAGAATGAACCCGTGACGCGTGGCAGAATATAATAAGCGGCACCGAAGAAAACCATGGATACAAAGCCGTAGTTGACGAGCTGCTGCTGTCCGACGGTGAAATCGGTGAAGCGGACAACTGCATTGAGGGAGCGGGTGGCGAATACAATATTTAATGCAGAGGAAACCGCAAAGCTGACCATGCCGACTAAGACGAAGCGGAGGGTCGTGTTATTCCAGGCGTATGCAAATCCGCGACTGTAAGAAAGCGTCCCAAAGAAATTAATCCCTAAGATAATTACAGGAACCAACATCATGAGCGAAGTAGTCACTCCGACGGATTGAATCCAAACAGGAATGGGACCGCCGAGTAATGAAGCGGGAGCTGTCCAACCCGCAAAAAGGAAGTAGGTCCAGAATCCGACAGTGGCCAAATAGTAAGCCGAGATAGTGCGACCCGACTCCTTGGAGATGAAATAATAAGTCGCAGAAATCGCCGAAGCCCCGATCCAGAGTAATTGGATATTTTGGATGAACCAACTATGGATGAGCGCCTGAAGGACTCCGGAAGTCGGATACCAAAGAACCAACAGTTGCGTGATACCAAAGGCCACGGGGAAGACAAACGAAGCGCCGATAATATACCACTGCGATACGAAGACGTGTCCGGTAGGACGACGAACAAAGGCAACCGCAGGCCACAGCGCAGCAAAGAGGAAACTGATAAATAAAGCCGGAGCCACTTCCTTAGGCATTTCTAAAAGTACGTAGCCATTGAGATGACCGAGGAAAATGGCCCCGAGTCCAAAAGTCAGAGCGAGATTCCAGCCCAACCAACCACCAACTGCTAACCAGCTATCTTTAAACTCAAAGCGAGCCAGTGCTGACATGATCCATAAGTTCACTCCGAAAATCGCATTCGCAATCCAACCATAAGTGAAAGCATTGCGCTGAAGTATTTCTAAACGGCCATAAGTGAACCACTCACAACCGGCCATAAAAGTAGGGGTTTGGAGTTTTAAACTTACGATGAGTCCGAGAACGGATGAAATCATTAACCAACCCAAAGCAGAGGCAAAAAATAAACTTACAGGCAGGGCACTTCCGGTATTGCTTGGGGAAGAAGTTGCTTGGCGGTGATAGTCCTGGCTCATCGAAGATTATGAAATTATTTAAGACCTAATTCAGCGGTGGTCCACGGTGTGTTACGTGATGCATTGGCATCGCGCACGGCTTTGACTTGTTCAACGGTCACCGGGCTAGAGTTGTTACCAAAACTAGCACGCACGTAAGTGGTAACATCAGAAATATCCTGGTCGTTCAGCCCTGCGACGGCAGGCATCATGCTATTGTAAGTTGTTCCTGCGACGGTGACTGGTCCGATCAATCCATGAAGAATAAACTTAATAGATAACGTGGCATCACCGTTCACAATCGGCGACTCAGCTAAAGGAGGAAAAACGGGTGGGAGTCCCTTACCGGTAGGCTGATGGCAGGCAATACAAGTGCGTGAGTAGACTGCTAATCCGCGCTTCATTACTTCTTCATCGGCCACTTTGGATACATCGGCTTTAAGTGTAACAGGCTGAGGTGCCGATGGACCGGGTGCAGAGTAACTGCGCATTTTATTTACTAAGTCAGGATCAGCCGCCATGAGCGACATCGCTGTTTCGACCGGCACACGATAAGTTCCGTCGGCGTTTAAACCGGTGGCAGAAATTATTCCTTTAGCTTTTGACTCAGTATCAGCGCGCAGTGCTTTTTCGGCAATACGGCGCTCAGTGTCAGAATTGGTTTTGGGACTAAAGGCAACATACGCGTAGGCGATGACAAAGATGGCGACGAAAACGAAGGCTAAAATACCTAACCAAGAAGCAACTTGGCCAGGAATTAAAGGGCGATCTCCATTAGAAGAATTATCACTCATGGTAATTGATAGACTCGAGAATACGAGGGTCGTGAACGGGGATAGTTTCTGCCTGGGTGGAGGCACGTAAAAATAATCCGATGACTAAGCAGCCGAAACCAGCAATCGCGAGCAGGTCCAAGGCGAGATAGCCACTGATGAAGGGTGATACCGTAAAACCTTCAGGTGCAGTTTTATCAACGATTTGACGCGGGACGGCGTTGAACCAAAGATCTACAATACCACCCGCAAAAATAATAAAGGCGATGGTCAGCAATCGACTGGCAATAATTTTTGCGCGATAAAATAAAAGTAAAAGAAAGGGCAGGAAAAAGAATCCGAAAATGAGGTACATCGATACACCCCACCAATCACTCTTTAAGCCCGTGACTGGATTAAACTCGCGCAAGTTATACCAGAAAGTTTCTTCAGGAATATTGGCATTATAAATAATGAAGTACTGGGAGAAGCTGATGTACGCCCAGAAAACAGTGAAGGCGAGCATCAGACAGCCGAGCACGTGGCGATGGGCTTGATTAAGAAGTCCATCGAGCCAACCGCCGTTGGATAATCGATAGGTGAAAATCACGGTAGCAGCTAAGGCCAAGCGAATCGAGAGGGAGAAAAACCATACACCGTACATCGTCGAGAACCAGTGGTAAGAAAGGGCCATTAAACAGTCGAACGCGAGCAAGGTCAGCATCACGGCACTCGCAGGAATGCCCACGGCAGAAACCGCGTGCAAGGTATGCGTATGTTGTGCGGTGCGTTCTTTATCCTGTTTAAAAGACCAGTGACGCAGAGCCCAAGTAATCACTCCGAAAAATACTACGTAGGCAGCGATACGGATGAGGAAAAAGTTTTCGTTAAGGAACCAACTTTTTGCCCGAAGAATGGGGTCGTGGCCGACTTCGTGTCCGCTTGGTAAAATATGGGAGGCGTCCGTCCACTCCCAGAGGATGTGACGAAACTCGGGAATGAATGCTAAAGGAGCGACCCCCAATAAAAGCACAATCGGTAGAGCGCTGATCATAAACTCCCAAGAGCGACGAATAATCGGAGCCCAACCCGCGTCGAACACACGCGTAATCATGATCAACATGAGCATACCCATTAAGGTAGAAACCCAAAACAAGGAACCGACTAAAACAGAGAGTGCGGGGCGATGATCGTGTTCGCCTAAACCCAGGAAGGCAAATGACCACACGGCAACCAAGGCAACGAAGCCAACGGCAATGAAGGTTGTCCAATGTGAAGATAAACGAGAAGGAGATGCGCGCATGGCGAATTATTTGGCGGTGGCCTTGATGGAGGCGGGAGTTATTTCTGGTGGGCTAAACTGAGAAAGTTGGAGAGCGCGTAAGTAAGCGACGACTGCCCAACGTTCTTCCGGTGAAAGTTTATCGCCATAAGGCATCATCGTATTTTTGCCGTTATTAATGACGTCGTAAATTTGTCCCTGGGGATAAGCGCGATAGGTAGCCGTTTGTAAATTAGCAATCGTGTTGATTGCGATGTCGCCCTCGATGGCAGAACGTACCTTCATAATACCATTACCATTAGCAGCGTCACCGTGACAGACGGCACAATAGATTTGGTACTTCGCCCGACCTAGTTCTAAAACTTTACTGTCAATCGTGTACGGTTGTAATTCGCCCGACGATAAAAAGGTGAGACTCTTCGCCGGGAAATCTAAGAGGAAATTACCCTTCTCATCTTTTCCTGTAACGAAAGACGCATTAAGTGATTCAGCGCGGCGATATTCAGCAGAAAAAACTTTGGTGGGTTCAAGACCGCTGCCACGAGCAACAGATCCAGCCACAGGCGGGCGAGCGTCGCGGCCATCGGCGAAGAAAGTGTTTTCACCCTGAGCTTTATACTTCGACTGGTAGTCCATATCGTCGAAAACATAAATCGGAGTTTGCTTCGAAGTCTTTCCTTGGAAACCCAGGAAGCCAATCACAGCAACAACAACGATAGCGAGAAATGTAAGGTAGCGGCTCATGGTGGATTAGTCGCGAATAACGGTGATTTCTTGACCCCCCAAAGAGAGTAAGAAGTTACGGGATTCATCTAAATGGAATTGGGAATCACGAGCTTCCAAAACAATCATGAAGGAGTCATCCGATGTGCGCGCAAATTGCGGGAGATCAAACAAAGGATGATGATGTTGAGGGAGACGATTTAAAATGAACTGTCCGAAGAATGTACCGAAAGCCGCAAAGAGAATCGTGCACTCATACATGATGGGGAACGGAAAAATCGGACTCCAAAGTGGTTTACCTCCGACAATGAGGGGGTAATCAAACGAGTTCATATACCAGGTGAGTAAACAACCGGCGATGAAACCAGTCACCCCACCTAATAAAGTCAGACGAGGTATTTTGGAACGTGGCAGGCCCATCGCTTTGTCCAAGCCGTGAATCGGATAAGCCGAATGCACATCCCAATATTTCCAACCCGCATCACGTACTTTTTCCGCAGCGTGATAGACGTCAGCCGGCTTACGGAAGGTGCAAGCGACACCGTGGATACTTTCATTGCGTTCATTCATGGTTCGTGACGTCAAATTAATGTTTATGAATATCGGAGTGAGGTGAGACCATCTTCAGCTCGGCCATCGGCAGAAGCGGGAAGAATCTCACGAAGAGCAGGAAGAGCACCGAGAAGAAACCAAAGGTGCCGAAGAAGGTGAAGATATCCACGATGGTCGGGCTGTAATAACCCCAGCTCGATGGCAGGTAATCATTCGCCAGCGAAGTCACGGTGATGACGAAGCGTTCGAACCACATACCGACGTTCACGAATAGGCAAATAATCCAAACGAGAGAGTGATTTTCGCGAATCTTCTTAAACCAGAAAAGTTGAGGCGTAATCACGTTACATGAAACCATGATCCAGTAAGCCCACGCGTATTGACCGAAGGCACGATTCACGAAGGCGAACTTTTCGTAAACGTTACCAGAATATGCAGCGATGAAGAACTCCGTGGCATAAGCGTAACCGACCATCGTACCAGTCGCTAAAATAATCTTACACATGTTATCGATGTGGTACTGATTGATCACATCATGCAGGCGATAAATCGCACGCAAGGGTAGCATCAACGTTAACACCATCGCAAAGCCCGAGAAGATGGCACCCGCCACGAAGTAAGGTGGGAAGATGGTCGTGTGCCAGCCGGGAACGTTCGAGACAGCGAAGTCGAACGAAACGATGGTGTGCACGGAAAGAACGAGCGGAGTGGATAAACCAGCGAGCAACAAATACGCCATTTCCATATTAGACCACTGACGATTGCCGCCGCGCCAGCCCATCGCCAAGACGCTGTAAAAAGCTTTTCTCCACCACGAAGTTGCCCGATCGCGAATCGTACCGAAGTCAGGCACCATGCCCATGTACCAGAATAAGGAGGAAACTGTGAAGTAAGTCGAAACCGCGAAAACGTCCCACTCTAAAGGAGAACGGAACTGAGGCCAAATTGCATTTTGGTTAGGTATGGGGAAGAGCCACCAAGCAAACCAAACGCGGCCGACGTGGAAGAGCGGGAAAATACCGGCACACATCACAGCGAAAATCGTCATCGCCTCAGCTGCACGATTAATCGAAGTGCGCCATTTTTGGCGGAGCAAACAGAGAATCGCAGAAATCAAAGTTCCCGCGTGACCGATACCGACCCAGAAAACGAAGTTAACAATCGCCCAACCCCAACCAATCGGGGCACGTAAACCCCAAACACCGGTTCCCGTTGAAACGAGGTAAAATAAGCCAACACCCGTGAAAGAAGCGACGAAAAGTGCTACCGTAAAAAGAACTTTCCACCAGAGCGGCGTGGGCTCTTCGACGATGCCACAAACTTTATCGGTGATCCAATGAAAGCCGCGGTCATTAAGAATGAGTTTAGCACGGGGCAACTCGGCAGGATTTACCTTATCGAGTATCGCAGGACGTTCAGAAGAATGATCAGGGGCGTAAGCCATGGATTAAAAATTCGGTTAGAATTACTTGGTGTGTGATTCGGATTTATGAACCGGTGCACCATGCTCCGGACCACTCTGCCCTTCTCGACCAGCCATTTCCTTACGGGAAAGCGGCACACGATTTGCCCCAGGCATACGGGCATTGATGTTACGTAACTTCGCTTGGTAAGTGGTGCGTGGACGAGTATTTAAATAAGTGAGAGCTCCGTAAGTACGGGTGGAAGCCTTCGCTTTAGCCACACGTGAATTAGGATCAGTGATATCACCAAACTCAATCGCTTCCGCTGGGCAGGCTTGTTGGCAAGCGACTTGAATCGTGCCGTCTGCAACGCGGTGATTAGCCGAATCTTTCGCGCGAACCTTGGCTTGAATTTTCGCTTCTTGAATACGTTGTACGCAATACGTGCACTTTTCCATCACGCCGCGCATCCGCACAGAAACATCTGGATTCTTTTGCATCTGCGGAAGATCTGCGGGGTCTTTCGGTAATTTAGCAGGTCCGAGAGGTCCTTCGTAATAATGACCCGCTTCGCGTTTATTATAATCGAGGAAATTGAAGCGACGAACTTTGTACGGACAGTTATTGGCGCAATAACGAGTACCGATACAACGATTGTACGCCATCGTGTTGAGTCCTTGGTCGTCGTGCACGGTGGCGTTTGCCGGACAAACCGTTTCGCAAGGTGCGGTTTCGCAGTGCTGACAAGCCACACCCATGAAAGTCACTTGAGGGTCTTCAGGAATCGCAGTGCCTGCTTTATCACGACCGTCAAAGAAGTAACGATCGAGACGAATCCAATGCATGTTACGGCCCTTCAACACTTGGTCGCGTCCCACGACTGGAATATTATTTTCCGCCTGACACGCAGTCACACAAGCATTGCAACCCGTGCAGGTATTTAAATCGATCGACATTCCCCACTGTTGTTGCACAGGGAATTTACTTTCGTGACCTTGCCAAACGGCGACGTTGGGAGCCACGGAGTGATCAGGATGCTCATACGCAGAATTTCCACGTGGCGTGAGCACAGCTTTTTCAGCCGCAGAAAGTTTTTCGTCTTTTCCGTAAACCGCTGGAGCGTGTCCATCGATTCCGAGTTTCGCAAAATTTTCGTTATGATGTAAATCTTCAGCGTTTCCTTCGCGCACCACGTCGCGACCTTCCATCGACCAGTGATCCTGCGTATTACAGACGGGAAGACTTTCGCCGGTGAGTTCTAAAGTTACGCCCGTGCGAATAGCGGCGGATTGCGAAGTAACAAAGGGGTAAACACTGAAACCGTTACCCACTACTTTGCCTTGTAATCTTTCAGCCACACGAGTGGCGATGCGTCCAGCAACCGTACGACCAAAACCTAATTGCAGACCGATAGTGAAATCAGCCATACCAGGCATGATAAAGAGAGGTCCTTTTATGCTAATACCGCTGATGGTTAATTTAGCGTAGTGTGCGATGAGTTTACCATCGATTATCTGATTAATGTTTCGATTGAGCGCACCGATTTTTTGGATAACGCCAATACTGGGTTCGATATCAAGCTTAGCCGCAAGTTTAGGACTGATGAGAATGACGTTTTCCCATGAAGTCTTCGACATGGGATCGGGTGCTTCTGCCAACCAACCGTTGTTCGCGTATAATCCGTCACCCGTATGCACGCTGGGTAAAATACGTGCTTCAAGTGAGCTGAACGATAATGGTGGAGCGGTAAATTTGCCGACGCTATCGACATCCAATTTAATTTTCTTCGTGGCACTTGAAGTTTCCGCGAGAACACCTTCGGCTAACCACGCAGCAAAGGCGGAGTCGGAATTATTTTTGGCGAGACGATTAAAAGTTTCACGAACTAAAGCGTAAGGCTCTTGGTTTTTTCCAGCGAACGGAGCTAAGACATCGAGTTCCGAAAGTGTGGGAAAGAGTGGCTCAATCATGGGCTGCACGGGCACATAAGTACCATCGAGCGTGCGACCATCGGACCAGCTTTCTAAATAATGTGAGGCAGCAATGACGGTGCCACCGACTGATTTCACTAAGGCCGAAGTTTCGTCAAACGCTGGACCATGATAACCGAGACGAACAACATTTTTAGCGGCTTTCACAGCTTTAGCAAAATCGACATCCGCCGGTGCATCGTAAGCAGGATTACCACCCACGATAATTAAAGTGTTGGCAGGTTGGACGACTAATTCGGCAATCGAATTCGAGGCGGATACATTGGATTCAACCACGCGAATGGCAGCATTCAGTGCTTGGTTCGCTAAATAAACGGCGCGATGCGCATCCACCGAAAGATGTTCGCCGGCAACGATGAGTGATTTTTCCTTAGCACCTACCAAATCAACTACACATTCCTTAATCCAAACTTCGGGAACAGAAATACCCGAAACTTTGGATGTGAGAATAGCAGCGTCGGATTTATTTCCGGTTTGGGCGAGCACTTCAGCCGCAAATAAAATCGCTAAACCAGAAATATGTGATGACGAAGCACGAAGACGGTGATCAGCAGCGGCACCCGTCAAAGAAAAAGTAGACTCAACCACGTAGAGACGAGTCATCTTGTCCGCTTCTACTGCATTATCCGCACGACGACCGATGGAGTAGGCACGAGTATTTTCAACAGCACCATCACCCGTGTTCAAGAAATCAGCATCGAGGCTTAAGATGCGACGCGCTCGCGCGTAATCGGGTAAAATACGGGCACCGAGGGCGACTTCAGCGCGGTTTTGGGCAACGGGAGTGTACTCAACAAAACGAGACTGTGGTAAAATTTCTTTAATCGCGGCAACCAAGGCTGCACGGGTGGGCGAT